>Ga0208123_100603_pt1 | contig 13722 bp, 12 predicted proteins | sample LakWasMe92_HOW11_2_FD_183914 | JGI IMG/M metagenome (GOLD analysis project Ga0208123, IMG submission 183914) | Freshwater sediment methanotrophic microbial communities from Lake Washington under simulated oxygen tension - Sediment Metagenome... | ecosystem: Environmental > Aquatic > Freshwater >... | reverse complement strand
ATCATTTCCATGCTGATCACCCTGTGTTCTCCTGCTCGAAAAGTGAGCAGAAGCAGTTGAACACCTGGGTCAGTTTTCAGTCGGCACAACGGGCGAAACTGGGTCAGTTTTCGGTCAGCGGCAACAGTAAAGCCCGTCACCGTCGTTAGTTTTTCCTGGCATTGCCGCTTTGGCCAGGGACTCGGCTGTCTTGCTGGTTAGTTTTCCCATTCTGTTTTCCTCCTGACCCACACCCCATGACCCACACTCTGACCCACACTTTGGGCGAGGATTTTGTAGATGCTTATCGGACGCTATGGGACAGATGGTATGCTGGAGGCCGCGTAAATACTAGGCTGTAGGATGTTGGTGGATTTATTCGGAAAATTAAAAAGCCGGCTTGTGGGCGGCGTTATTTTTGATATTTTCCTAGGTTTTACTGGGTTTTCCTGCTGCTAACTATTCTGTCCCCCCAATTGTCCCCCCATTCTGGGGGCGCGTGTTTTTTTGCTGCAACTCTGAGCTTTCAGGCTGCGTGCTTCGGCGACAGTCATTGAGACCTCTGTTATTCCGTTCTCATGCCTAATCAGCTAGTTTGACACAGTCGCAAGCAAAGGCGATTTGAGGGATTAGGGCTCCAAACCGAGCCGTCAAAAGTTGCAGGGGGCGACCAATGTACTTGAAGAAGCTGTGCATCAAAAATTTTCGTCGGTTACACGACGTTGTTATCGATCTCGCATCCGATATTTCGATTTTTGTTGGAGCGAACAATAGCGGCAAGACTTCGGCCGGTCACGCTCTCCAGCTTTTTACGGGTAAGGGCAAGTTTTCGCTCCACGATTTCAGTTCCGATCTTTGGCCGCATTTTGTTGCGTTCGGCGAGGGGCGTGCGAATGCGGCCCTGCCTACAATGTCGATTGATATCTGGCTTGAAATCGGTGCGGCTGATGTTCACCGCGTCATCGACCTGCTTCCCAGCTTGGCATGGCAGGGTTCTCTTGTCGGCTTGCGTGTAGCCTTTGTTCCGATCAATCCAGAGGTAACGCAAACCAAGTACCGAGAGATCAGAGAACGCGCTTTGGCAGCTGTCGCCAAAGAGCAGCGTGTAGAGGCTCCCTTCGATCCTTTTCCCAAGGATTTGCAAGACTATCTTCGCGATAAGCTTAATGACGAGTATGAGTTGCGCTACTTCGTGCTTGATCCGGCACGTTTTGATGCACATATGGCCGCTGAGCCAGGCTATGAACCCGTTGCGCTAATACCTGGAAAGGGCCGGAGTGGTCGTGAAATATTGAGCTCACTTATCCAAGTGGACTTCCTCCATGCGCAACGCCATCTTTCGGACAGTCCAGGAGGTGCGCGGGCAGAGGACCTCTCACGGGTTCTCAGCCGCTTCTATAGTCGGAATCTTGAGCAGAAGGTGGATGATGTCGATGCGCTCAGAGCACTCGCAAACTCCGAGAGTATGCTTAATGAGCACCTTCAGCGGGTTTTCGAGCCGACGTTAGAAAGCCTATCGAAACTAGGCTACCCAGGCCTGAGCAACCCGCGGCTAATTATTAAATCCGCACTCGATCCCTCCGTAATCATGAATAGCCGCGATGGTGCTCGGGTTCACTACGCCCTAGGAGCTTTGGAGAACGGTATTGAGCCACCAACGCTTCCAGATCGCTACAACGGCCTAGGTTTCAAGAACCTTATTTTCATGGTCGTTGAGTTGTTGGATCTTCATGCGCAATGGTTGGCAATTGAGGAAAATCGGCCGCCATTGCATTTGGTTTTCATTGAGGAACCGGAGGCTCACCTTCATGCACAGCTACAACAGGCGTTTATCCGCAAGGTCCTGGATATCCTAAAACTCAGTGCAGAGGACGCTTCTCACTGCAACAGCCAAGTCGTGGTGACGACCCATTCGGCTCACATTTTGTACGAGCGCGGCTTTCGACCGATAAGATATTTCCGGCGTAGGGGCCAAGCTGGGGATCGCTCGGAAGTACTGAACCTGTCGGTTTTTTACGAGCAGACCGATGACGGGGTTCGGAATTTTCTGGAGCGCTACCTCAAGTTGACTCATTGCGATTTGTTCTTTGCCGATGCCGCAGTGCTGGTCGAGGGCAATGTCGAACGCTTGCTTCTCCCGCAGATGATTGAGATCGCTGCACCTCGGCTTCAGTCAACCTACCTCACCATTCTCGAAATTGGCGGCGCATTTGGTTACCGGTTCAAATCGTTGATCGACTTTCTAGGGCTTACTGCACTGATCATTACTGATCTTGATAGTGTTGTTGGTCCTGCGGCAGTTGAGGCTGAGGAGGTTGTTCCCGAGCAGGTTGCAGTGCTTGAGGCTGCCAATGATGGAGGCGATCAGGACGCGGAAGATAATCAGGTAGAAGACCTTGAGGAGGAGGATCAAATTGAGGGCGCGGCTCCTAAACCCGGCAAAGCTTGTATCGCGGGGCATCCCGATGCAGTGACTTCAAATCAGACGTTGATTCAGTGGCTACCAAAATGCGGAACTATTGCTGAGCTTTTTGCCGCTAGTCCAGAAGATAAGACTCAGGAGCGAGTAGACGAGAGCACTTCATTGGTTCGTGTGGCCTACCAATCCCGTATCAATGTCACATGGAGAGATGAGACTAAGGCGTTAGCTGGAAGGACGCTTGAAGAGGCGTTTGCTCTGGAAAACCTTGCTTGGTGCCAGGATAAGTCCCGAAACGATTTGAAGCTGAGGATTCCGCGTGCCGCCGATAAAGACTTGAACTCTTTGGTCGAACGTATACATAAGCGCGTAAAGGGTGACAGTTTCAACAAGACCGACTTCGCACTCGGACTATTGGCTCAGGACCCTCACACTTGGCAGGTCCCGACCTATATTGCTGAGGGGCTCGCTTGGCTTGAAAGTGAAATAGCCCCCCAAGTAGAGGACGCTCAGAATGAGGTTGAACGAGATGCTGCGGAAGAGGGTGCAGCATGACTAGTCGTGTAGGAAAGCCTGACACTCAGGCTGACATTGAGCTCCGTGATTGCCTAGATGAACAGCCAGCGAGGTCTTTCGTCATGGTCGCCGGCGCTGGTGCTGGTAAAACCACGTCACTAATAAAAGCGCTCCAACATCTTGCTGTCACCCGTGGATCAGCTTTACGTCGAGCGGGTCAAAAAATTGCGTGCGTTACCTACACCGAAGTCGCAGTGTGTGAGATCTGGGGAGATGTGGGAAACGCGCCACTTTTCCACGTTTCGACTATCCATAGCTTTTTGTGGTCAGTAATTAGTCAGTTTCAGGTCGATATTCGGCATTGGGTTGCTGATCGAATTCGCGAAAAAATCTCGGTAAAACAAGAACACCACGATAAGCCCAGAACACAACAAAGAACCAAAGACCGCCTTATTCTGGAGATTGCTGAGTTAGAAGTAGAGATGGCTTGTTTAGACCGGGTGCCACAGTTTACCTACGGAATGGGAAGTGACTACGTTGCCGGTGTATTGGGCCACGACGATATTCTGAAGTTGGCTCCTGCCTGCATCGAAACTCATCCGCTCTTGCGCCAGCTTATCTCTAACCGCTTTCCTTATATTTTCGTGGATGAAAGTCAAGATACCAACCCGATTGTGGTTGAGGCATTAAGGTGTATCGCTGTCGAGCAACCAAATATCTGTGTTGGTTTTTTTGGCGATCCAATGCAGAAAATCTACATGACTGGCGCAGGACCGATAGTACTTGAACATAGCTGGCGCGAGATCACCAAACCTGAGAACTTTCGATGCCCAACCTCGGTTCTTGATGTTGTGAATGCGATTCGCGCATCCGGTGATGGCCTTGAGCAAACTCGCGGTCGGACTATCGAAGTGGATGGAGTATTTCAGCCTGTCGTCGGGTCGGCCCAGATTTTCGTGCTTCCAGCAGATGAACACCGGACTGAGCGCCTGGACGCTATCCGACGGTGGTTGCGACAGGCTACCGATGATCCATTATGGTTGAGTGACAATACTGACGCGGATGTCCGTTTGCTTGTTCTAGTCCATCGAATGGCTGCTGCACGCTTGGGGTTCCACAACCTCTATGCTGCGCTGCACGATCAGGCGCCCGATAGTCTGAAAAGTGGCCTTGAGGACGGCAGTGCGTGGCCTCTCCGAACGCTGCTAAAGATCATACTCCCGATAGTCCTAGCGGCACGGGCAGGTGATCAATTTACGATTATGGATTACCTGAAGGCAGAGTGCCCATTGCTGCAACCCGAACGCATTCGTAACCAGGATGCCCCTACCATTCTTCAAACGCTTCAACACAGTGTGAATGTCCTAGTCGATATGCTTGGGGAAGAATCGAACGCGACAATCAAGGAAATCCTGATTCACGTTAGAGGGAGCGAAATGCTCTTGCTAGATGAGCGATTCAATCCATTTCTTGAGCCAGAGCCAGAGCCAGCCGATGACGGTAGCAGCGGATTCAAAAATTTGGTCGCTTTCTTAGAATGTAGAGCAACCGAACTTTGGGGGTATCGAAAATATATCGAGGAGGAGTCTCCCTTCGCGACGCAGCAAGGTGTGAAGGGGGCGCAGTTCGAGCGTGTCCTTGTGATCTTGGATGAGGAGGAGGGCTCGCATAGCCATTTCTCGTATGGAAAATACTTTGGATTCGTTCCCCTATCTGAGAGGGACGAGGAGAACATTGAAGCCGGAATTGACTCAGTCCTGGACCGTACGCGAAGGCTCTTCTATGTTTGCTGTTCCCGTGCAGTGAAGGATTTGGCGGTTGTAATCTTCACTCCAGAGGTCGCTCAAGCTCGTGCTGCAATTGAGCGGGTGGGCCTATTTCCACCGAATGCGATATTTGGGCTTGAGGAGCTTCGCGCGGCGTCAAATTGATGTGATGTGGCTAGCGCCCCTTACGTGCACAACGTTCCGTTGCAGCACGGGGTGCTTGTAAATACGAGCCAAGGGGCGTCGAAATATTTCTAACCTACGCATAGGCGGGATATCTGGAGGATCAATGGTCGACCTCCGCTCCACAGAACAGCGACGCAAAATCATGCAATCCGTCGGAACCGTTGACACCGGCCCGGAAATGGTCGTACGTAGAGTCCTCCACGCCATGGGCTATCGGTACAGGTTGCACCGGAAGGATTTGCCCGGAAAACCAGATATCGTTTTTGCGAAAAAAAGTAAGATCATTTTTGTTCACGGCTGCTTTTGGCATGGGCATGCTTGCCCAAAGGGACGCCTACCCAAAAGCCGCTTGGAGTACTGGGAACCTAAAATTGATCGTAATCGCCACCGGGATCGCTGTACCGAGGATGCCCTTCGTCTCAGGGGGTGGGACGTTTTGACCGTATGGCAGTGCGAGCTCAAGGATCTTCACTCCTTGCGGTGTCGTTTGTCGGCGTTCCTTGGTCCTTGCAAAAAACCGATCGACATCTGATCCAGAATCGCGTAAATTCCACGCCTCGTATGAAGGCGAAGGTTTTTCTCGCCGAGGGAGGAATGCAGATGACACGACCAATTGGAATAGATCTCTTTGCCGGGGCTGGTGGAATGTCCCTGGGCTTCGAGCAGGCAGGCTTTGACGTGGTAGCTGCCGTTGAGATCGACCCAATCCATGCTGCCGTCCACTCTTACAATTTCCCCAACTGTGTGGTGATTCCTCAGTCGGTATCCTCGTTAACTGCTGAGGATATTCGTGATGCGGCGAACATCGGCCGCCGAAACGTAGATATCGTCTTTGGTGGCGCGCCGTGCCAAGGCTTTAGCCTAATGGGGCAGCGCGCCCTTGACGATCCGCGTAACTCGTTGGTCAAAGACTTTGTTCGTATTGTCGTAGGCCTGGAATCCTCATATTTTGTTTTTGAGAACGTTAAAGGCATTACGGTTGGCCGACATAAACAGTTTCTTGCTGAGCTCATCGAGGAGTTTCAGAGCAACGGCTATGACGTTCTGCCCTGGAGAGTACTCAATGCAGCAAACTATGGCGTACCGCAGGAACGAGAGCGCTTGATTCTGATTGGGGCCAAGCGCGGACTAAGACTTCCTGAGTACCCGGAGCCGACAACTAGATCGCCTAGATCCTCTCTGCTACTCGATGCACAGTTGCCAGAAGGACCGTCCTGCCAAGATGCTTTGGGAGATATTCCTGATGCAGAAGACTACGATGCGTTAATCGAAAGTGATTCAACAGCCGTCAAGTGGGGACGTCCGAGTGCCTATGCCAAAGTTCTTCGCGACATGGTTGCCGAGTCGACCTACTACGGCTACAAAAGAAACTGGAACAAAGAGCTACTAACAAGCAGCCTTCGCACGAATCATTCTGAAATATCTCGTGCTCGATTTGCGTCAACAGAGATGGGCCAAGTAGAGCCTACCTCTCGATTCTTTAAGCTGCACGCTAACGGGGTGTCTAACACGCTTCGTGCGGGCACTGATTCTGCCCGGGGCGCATTCACAAGCCCTAGACCCATCCACTATAAGTACCCGCGCTGCATCACCGTGCGAGAAATGCTTCGTCTACATGGATTCCCTGACTGGTTTCGCACGCATGTAACGAAATGGCATGGTGCGAGACAGGTCGGGAACGCTGTTCCTCCTCCACTGGCTCGAGCAGTCGCAGCAAGTATCATTGACGCTATTGGCTGGGTACCCTCCAGTCCTACCGGGGCTATTTTGATGGGGGATGAGCGACTGCTTTCCATGGACATGGGGCAGGCCTCTCGCCATTTCGAAATCAATGTTCCAATCAAGCAGCGAGATCGCAAGGGAACGCCAAAACCTAGGCAGTCAGCCACTCAGCCCGCGTAGTTAAATGCCCTTTACCTTCGGCTGAAGCACGAACATAGCGTCTCGATGGGATGTTGGGACGCTAAACTGACCTAACGAATCCCTGGTCACTGCTGCGAATTCGACCACATAAATCCCTTTGTTTCTGATCGCTGCAATGGCTACAGGGATGACGAGATCAGTATCAGTCGACTCGAAAGCGGCTATCACCTGACGGCCAATTTGTTCAGTTAAAATGCGTTGATTACCTTGTTTAGCTTCCACGGTAATGAGTACTTCAGACTGTTTTCCATCAGGTGCGGCGCGCAGCGCTCGGAATAGTGCATCTATCTGAACCTTTCTCAGTTTGATGTCCATTTGAAGGTGCGTGAGCTCCAACGCATCAATCTGGCTGCTCGCTGCGTTAGCAAAGTGGCTCTCAATGATTCGTAGGTTCACGGCTACTTGAAGCAGCCATGATTCATCTGTACGACCTAGCGCTTTCGACGCCAGAGGTAGGCTGAGGCTTTGCACCGGGAAGCTTGGCGTAGAGTCAGATGGAAGAAAATCTTCGTCGAGGCTGTCAAGGGCACCAGCTATCCCGTGAACAAACTCGAAAATTGCTCCATCACCTGTCCTTTGGACCCCGCCGATCTCCAAATCCTTCAGTCGTTGCGGCCAAATCTTCGAGGCGCTTTTACCCCTGACAATGTCCTTCATGAAATTAAACGGGTTGCCGTCTAGCTTCATTTTGATGCCGTGGTGCTCTGCGCAGTAGCGTTTCGCGTCTTGGACGTCAGCTGCGCTAACGAGTGTGCGTGAAAACGTCTTGGTCCCCTCGTCGTAAAGCGTATCGAATATCCGTTCGATAATTATCGTTTTCTCGCTAACGGCCATCCACCCATGCTCCATCTAAAATCTAGGATGCGAGATGGTAGCAAGAAAGACCTAGACCGAGGTGGGTGTTGGCGCTGACGCCGAATTAACCCAGTGGTCGATGCCACGCTGATCCAACTGGGTAATTGCACGGACTTGCCCACCCATTTGCATTCGACCTGACCAGTCATTTGCATCGGATTTGACCGGCATGATTCGTGGACACGACCGGCAGAGAACGACCCGAAGCAGACATTCATGGTTTGCAAATACTTCAACAAAGGCTATCAGTTTTTAGTATTCACTCCGGCGTCATAAGCACCGCAAGCGTCATGTTTATAAACTCTTCGTTTCTGCTAATGGTTGCTAGCGCTCCGCGTATGTTGCTGGAGACCTCGGCTGCCCCCTGTTTCTCTGCCCAGAGTGTCAGCTCCATTATGGCCGCCTCTAGGGCCAACTGATTTTGATTGAGCTTGAACAGCAGGGAAGGGAGTAGGTCTTCATTGGACATCTCGATTCCTCCGTGGAAAACATCAGCTTAGCCTCTTTATGCCTTGGCGTTATTCGCGCTCCAACTGCCGGGCATCCGAAGTCACTGCTTCCATGATTGAAACCAACTCCTCCAGAAGCTCCGCGTAATGACGCGTCATGTAGGCAGCAATGTTTTCATTTCGAAGGATCCGCATGAGATACCCTTTGGCTACGACCAGAACTAACATCGTCTCACCCAGGGTGTCTTCTACCTGCTTATAGTCGTGATGCAGGTTTTCCAGTTCTCGCTCCATGCGTGCGATATCTACTGCACTGACGTCAGAAGTCGACTTCTTCTTCGGCTCTACCAACATCTCTGGCCGGGAGGCGGCCAACACCATGCGTGCGTAATTCCTGGTGAAGCAGTTTGCCGAAATCATCATCTCCACCGTTTCGATTTGGCGGATCGGCTTCATCATCCGTAGGGATCGAAAGACATCTTGCGAGACCATTCGCACCTTCAGCATTTCGGCCGCCTCAGGCGCTATTCCTTTGAGTAGGTTTTCACGCTCGTGGACACGATCCACGTTGATTCCAAGCACCTTGGCAATTCGTTCCGCTTCAATCCCCCGCTTCATGGCGGAGATAATCATTTTGTGTTCTTGAATCGGAGTCAGTCGGTTGATTTGTCGGTTGTAGGTAAAGCCTTCGTCATCGGTCGAGACCAGGCATAGTGCTTCTTTTGCCCCCAAGGCTTTGAGCGCCTCAAGGCGAAGATGCCCATCCAATAGCATGTACGAAGCAATCCCATCTTCGATAAGCGGCTTGGGATGGACAACCAGCGGCTCGACGACACCAAGTTCCTTCACTGAACTCAAAATGCTGGCATATTTTTTACTACCAACCATCAAATGCGTGACTTGGCGTGACGGCAGGATCCGATCCAAGGGAACCGCAATGACGCGCTGTTCGAAGGCTTGTTTTACTTGGCTCGTCATTGCACATCCCCTGTTATTCGATCTGCCAACGGTTTGGGCATGTCAGGTATTTCTTCGTTACGAAGAAGGGTGCTGAAGTACTCATCAGCCAGCAGCTTTCGCATGGCGGTCACGATGATTAGAAGCCGCTGCTCATTGATGTCCGATTTTTTGATCATCACCTTTTGGCGCCGAACCTCCTTCTGGTACGCATTGAGCAGTTTCTGAGGGGTTGTTTTCTCTTTCGTCGCTGGAACACTTTTGTAGTTCTTGCCAAACGTTTTTCGTCTATCAATCAGTCGACGTACCTTCATCAACTGCTCGCCTCTGAGCAACCCGCTTTCGTAGGCGTCTATCATGGCCTGCTGGACGTCGCTGTCTTTAGAACGAGCGATATCAATCGCCAGTTTTATGGATAGCCATCCCTTCTCGACAGCCGCGATCAGCCGCTCCTCACCTTGCCGAAGCAAAGTCAAAATTCCTTGTATGTAACCTGAGTCCAGGCAAGTTTTGTTCGCGATCTGAAGGCACGTATATCCGCGATCGGAAAGGATTTGGATTGCAGTCAAAAGCTCACGATTGGAATGTTTTCTCCGCGCAAGATTCTCTACCAGGCCGATAAGGTAACGGTCGGCCTCCGTGGCACTGACCACGATACAAGGAATGGTTTTCTCACCTAGAGCTTGAAATGCTTCGAATCGACCTTGGCCACACACGATTTCGTAGGGCTCGGTACCGGTCGTGGTTGGTGCGACTGTAATCGGACGTTTGAGGCCTAACGCGGAGATGTTTTCTACCAATTTGGCGAACACCCGCTTGTTGCGCATACGGGGATTAAGCACCCTAATATCGGTGAGAGGGATGAGGTTTATCATCGACTCTTCTGCCACATGCATTGGTGCTCTATGCGGAGGTAGGATCGCGGTCATGCTGGACTTGCCCCTACCAGACCGGACACCAACTCCCCGTTAAATTGATGCTGCTGCCAAACGCCTAAACTCTCTCGGCGACCGATATTTCAAGGCGCTGTGCGGATGCTGCTCGTTGTAATGCTCGAAGGCAATCGTCAGATTGCGCAGCGCGGTTTCTCGATTCGGTTTGGGCATGTGCGCCACGTAATCACGCTTGATCGTCTTCACAAAGCTCTCTGCCATGCCGTTACTTTGCGGGCTGCGTACCGGTGTGGTCACCGGCTGCAAGCCGATCTGGCGAGCAAACAGACGCGTCTGCTCGGCGATATAAGCCGAGCCGTTATCGCTCAACCACTGCACCGGCGTGCTCGGTAGTTGATCCCCAAATCGCTTCTCCACGCTTTCCAACATCAAGTCTCGGATGTCGTCACCGCTGTAGCCCGTCGGGCTGGCGACCCAGCCGATGGCTTCGCGGTCACAGCAGTCCAGGGCAAAAGTCACGCTCAACTTCGCACCGTCGTCGCAGCGAAACTCGAAGCCGTCCGAGCACCAGCGCGTATCGCTGGTAGTAACGGCAATTCGGCCTTCATGCCGGCGCTGCACGCCAGGCTGCTTGATGCGGCGTTCTAACAGCAGATTGTGATCGCGCATGACGCGGTAAACCCGCTTCACATTGATCGGAGCCAGTGACTGAACTTCACGCTCGCGGCGCAGCAACCCCCAAACACGGCGGTAGCCATAGCTCGGTAACTCGCTGACCTGCTCCTTAATCTCGGCGACCAACTCCGTATCGTTCACGAGCCGACGTCGCCGTACTTTAGGCGATACCGATTGCTTGATCCGAACCGTTAATTGCGAGCGCGACACACCGAGACATTCGCTGACCAGTTTCACTGGTCGTCCCCCGGCAACAAGGGTGAGTGCGCAATCCATTTTCGCGACCGGGCAATCTCCACGGCCTCTTTTAGGACTTCGGCTTCCATCGTCTTCTTGCCCAGCATCCGCTGCAATTCGCGGATCTGCTTGAGCGCATCGGTCAGTTCCGACGCCGGTACAACGGCTTCGCCAGCACTGACCGCCGACAGACTTCCGTCCTGGTACAGCTTGCGCCACAGGAACAGCTGATTGGCGTTGATGCCGTTGCGTCGGGCCACCACGGACACGCTTTGTCCCGGCTCAAGACTCTCGCGAACCATGGCCAGCTTCTGGTCGGTGCTCCAGCGGCGTCGGCGTTCCTGGCCGAGCAGCTCACCACCCTTATCGTTGCTGTTAGTCATAAACATACCCGTTTGCCTATCCCTTATCGTAAGGGGGAAACGGTGTCCTGTCTTTCATGGGGCTCGTTCACATGCCACCCTCCTGTATTCAACACGGCGAGACAGTTCCGAGAGGATATCCAGCGTGTCGAACCGGTAGATCTCAAGATCGGCCTGATTGCTCTCCGCTAGGCGCAACTTAGGAGATTGCATGTCGATGGAGGGCAGGATGTAGTAGTCCAGTGCAGCATCTTCGAGTTCTTGCATTCGAACGGCCACAGTGATGTCAGGATTCAATCCCAGATCAAAGCGGATGTTCCAGCGCTTATGGCCAGCCACAGTTGTCAGACAGCGACACAGTACGAGTGATATGGATAGTTCCTGGTTAACCATCATCAGGTCAGTCTGAGGGTCTACCGAGACGTGGCCACCGACCTCCGCGATTTTAGTGATCGTCTGCTGCAAAAGCTTGGGGTGCATCTCGCGCAGTCGTTTGTTGGCCTCGATGTAGTAATAGTCTCTCGCGGGTGTGTACCCAACCAGCGAGTAACACCGGAGCAAACTCCCGAATCGGCTTTGATACGCGCTGCTCGATGGGCACCCTTCAGCTTCGTCGATGACCAGCCCCGATAGAAAACCACGACGTTCATAAATGCTCTTCAACACACTAAGCATCTCGTCATCGGGCATACGATAGGAACGTGTCAGGATGATCGACTGAGCGGCCTGAAAGAGGATCGTGCTTACGATAGGTCGAAACGCTGCATTGGCCCGTACCCACTCTTCTGGCGGATTCTGAGTCCGTGTTTGCTTCAGCTTGAAGGAGTTGTGATTCCAGACGTTGTTTCCGACGTATTTTTCGTTAATCAACACTTGGTGCACGGTGCCCCGAGACCACAATCGGTTACGATCTGTCAGCACTTCTTGAGCGTTCAACCATTCGGCAATTTCACGCTCACTCCTGCCTTCCTCAACAAATAGTCGATAGATATTCAGCACCATTTCGACTTCACCCGGAGGGCCGGGCACCAATATCACTCGGTCTGTTTGAATGCTTTTATGCTCACCAATGCTTAGCTCATTTTTCGGCGAGCCAGTGCTGTCGACCAACTGCCTTCTGAGCCCAAACCCAGCCATGCCTCCTTGGCGATAACCCAGCTCAATGAGTCGGGATTGCCCTGCGAAAACTTTTACCGACAGTTCCCTACTGTACTCACCGGCCATCATCCGCTTTACGCTTTTAACGATGTTGGAGACAGGCGATCCGTCATTGGTAAATTGCTCGGCACAGTATTGAACTGAAACTCCCGCCTGCCGGCATCGCACCTCGTAACTGGCGCTGACATCGGGATCCTGGAAGCGACCCCAGCGGCTAACGTCATAAACGAGGACAGTCGAGTATTCAGCTCGGCCACTTTCCACATCGAAGAACAACTGCTTGAGTGCCTCACGGCCTTCTAGGCGGAGGCCGCTCTTACCCAAATCCGTGTAAACCTTCACGATTTCCAGTGTGTGAGTGGCGGCATAGATGCGGATGACGTCGAGCTGATTCTCAGTGGAATATTGCTGGTGCTCAGTGGACATGCGGACATACGCGGCTGCCAGGGTCGTGTTGGACTCATTACCAGCTCCACATGCATCAGTTAACCTTTGCATCGACAACGTCCTCGCCCTACCAACTACGGGTACGGCTAACGCCAAGCGTGACCAGTCACTTTGTTTTTCGAATCGCTCTAAAGAAGGTAGAAGATCGGGGAGGGAAAAATGTTCACGAAAACGGGTAATTCTTTTCTGGCCCAAGAACAGTACGCGGCTGCCATCGCCCACGCACTTCACAACGAGCTTGGTGAAACGCATCAAGCGACGAAAACGTTAATGCGTTGGACGAATGCCAACGAAAGAACGGTTAAGAATTGGATTGCAGGAAGCAATGGCCCGCGTGGTGACCACTTAGTGGCCCTGGTGAAGCATTCTGACTTTGCACTGGCCGCGCTTCTGGGTATGGCAGGGAGACCGCTTGCGTTGCATACAGCAGAACTGCCGCTGCTAAGACAGAAGCTTCAGATGGCAATCGAGGTAATTGATTCGTGCCTACCGCTTAGACAATGATTTCTTCAACTAGGCCTTCAATGGACCGAAGGCTTGTGTTTTGTACTCTTCTATCATTAATACCTGTCGTTAATAGCGAGGTCTAAACGTGTGCCAGCGTGTCCACTCACGTGGTCTGTAGACTCCCTCGACAATACTCATTTTGGTCAAGAATCTGGCGTCGTTGAATGACTGCTAATGGCGGACTCTGTTGAAAAAGTCGGTCTGCCCAAACTGCCTGATCAATGATTGGTGAAAGCGCGTTTTTTGCACGAGGGTACGTGAAATCCGTAACCGGCCAGCAAACACACCTTTCTGACCCCACCGCCAAAGGCGATGGTGTCCACCTATTTAAGTGGACACCACTTCTAGCCTTTTAAGAGGGTCTTTCATGCAGCCACAACGCCGTTCCTATTC
>Ga0208123_100602_pt1 | contig 13735 bp, 9 predicted proteins | sample LakWasMe92_HOW11_2_FD_183914 | JGI IMG/M metagenome (GOLD analysis project Ga0208123, IMG submission 183914) | Freshwater sediment methanotrophic microbial communities from Lake Washington under simulated oxygen tension - Sediment Metagenome... | ecosystem: Environmental > Aquatic > Freshwater >... | reverse complement strand
CCGGGAAACCTTTGCGCCCCTCCACTTCCACCAGGCACAGGCGGCAGGAACCGAAAGGCTCCAGACTGTCGGTGGCGCAGAGCTTGGGCACCTTCACGCCGGCGTCCACCGCCGCGCGCATGAGCGAGGTGCCTTCCGGCACGGTGACGCTCTGGCCGTCGATCTCCAGCGTCACCTCCTTGGTGGATTCGCGTTTGGGTGTGCCGTAGTCGGTCGTTTTCAAATGTTCGAGCATGGTATTGTCTCCCTTAAACGGCAGCATCAGGCTGCTTTGCGGTCCGGGTTGGAGAGGCCGAAGTCCTGCGGGTAATGATTGAGGGCCGACAGCACCGGGAACGGCGTCATGCCGCCCATGGCGCAAAGCGAGCCGTTGACCATGGTGTCGCACAGGTCGCGCAGCAGCTTGACTTGCTGCGGCCTCTGCTGCGCATCACCCGTGGTGATGCGGTCGATCACCTCCACCCCGCGGGTGGAGCCGATGCGGCAGGGGGTGCACTTGCCGCAACTCTCCACCGCGCAGAAGTCCATGGCGTAGCGTGCCAATTTCGACATATCGGCCGTGTCGTCATGCACCACGATGCCGCCGTGGCCCACGGTGGCGCCCACCGCAGCCCAGCCTTCGTAGTCCATCGGCAGGTCCCATTGCGCTTCGGGCACGTAGGCACCCAGCGGGCCACCCACCTGCACCGCCTTGATGGGCCGGCCGCTGGCCGTGCCGCCGCCATAGTCGTACATCAGCTCACGCAGCGTGACGCCAAAAGCTTTTTCCACCAGGCCACCGTGCTTGATGTTGCCGGCCAGCTGGATGGGCAGCGTGCCCTTGGAACGGCCCACACCGTAGTTGGCGTAGAAGGCGGCGCCGCGCGCCAGGATGATGGGCACCGAGGCGAAGGTGATGACGTTGTTGATCACCGTGGGCTGACCGAACAAGCCCTTGAGCGCGGGAATGGGCGGCTTGGCGCGCACCACCCCGCGTTTGCCCTCGATGCCCTCCAGCATGGCGGTTTCTTCGCCGCACACATAACTGCCCGCGCCCTTGCGTACCTCCAGATGGAAGGCACGGCCTGAACCCAGAATGCTGTTGCCCAGGAAACCGGCCGCCGTGGCCTTGGCAATCGCTTCGTTCAGCGTGGTTATCGCATGCGGGTATTCGCTGCGCACGTAGATGTAACCCTGCGTGGCACCGGTGGTCAGGGCGGCAATCGTCATGCCCTCGATCAGCATGAAGGGGTCGCCCTCCATGGTCATGCGGTCGGAGAAGGTGCCGGAGTCGCCCTCGTCGGCATTGCACACCACGTACTTCTGTGCCGCTTGCGCCGCGGCCACCGTCTTCCACTTGATGCCGGCCGGAAAGGCTGCGCCGCCGCGTCCGCGAAGGCCCGCGTCCAGCACCTGCTGCACCACCTCGGTCGGCTGCAGCGCCAGCGCACGGCGCAAACCAGCGTAGCCTTCGTGCGCCTGATAGTCGGCCAGCGACACTGGGTCGGTGATGCCCATGCGCGCAAAGGTCAGCCGCTCTTGCTTGCGCAAGAAGTCAATGTCTGCCGTGCGTCCCTGGCTCAGCGGGTGCTGGCCGCCGGCGTGAAAACCGGCCTCGAACAGACTGGCCACATCTTCTGGCGCCACCGGCCCGTAGGCCATGCGGCCGGCCGGGGTTTCCACTTCCACCAGCGGCTCCAGCCAGAGCAGGCCGCGCGAGCCGTTGCGCACCAGCTCGATGCTCAGGCCACGCTGGTGTGCCTGCAACGCCATCACCGCGGCCACCTCGTCGGCACCCAGCGCCAGAGCCGCGGAGTCGCGCGGCATGTAGATCTTGATACGGTTCATGCGACCTTCTTCAACTGCGCCAGCAGATGGTCGAACTTGTTGGGGCTCACACGCGCATAAGGCTTGTCGTTGATGCTCATGGACGGCGCCGTGGCGCACAGGCCCAGGCAATAGACCGGCTCCAGCGTCACGTCGGCGTTCTTTGCCTTCTGGCTGACGTGTTCCCACAGAGCATCGGAGCCGCAGGCCTGGCAGGCCTCGGCCCGGCAGACCTGCACCACGGTGCCCTTGGCCGGCTCGGAACGGAAGTGGTGGTAGTAGGTGATGACGCCATGCACCTCGGCACGCGAGAGGTTCAACGCCTCGGCAATGTCGGCCACGGCAGCAGGCGGCACATGGCCGAGCGTGTCCTGGATGTCGTGCAAGATCGGGAGCAATGCGCCCGGCATGGCCTGGCGTTCGGCCAGAACACGCTGGACAACGGCTCGATCGGCGGCGGTCATTTCTGCTGTCATGTCACTCCTCGCTTTTTTGTGGGCGGCGCCCGTCGGACCCGCAACATGGGCATCAGTGTCAAACCAAGCTCAGCGCACGGTCAAATTGTTTCGAGACATGGGGCCATACGAAAATCGAATGTATGCAATGGGCTGCATAGTCCTCACCTCCTCCACTGCCCATGGTTGCGGTGCAGCCGGTCTGCCCATCTCGATGGTGGACAGGCCGGTCATGCCTCGCATGGGACTACTTGAACAGCTGCATCACGCTGAGCAGCGTGCGGTAGACGCCCCAGGCCAGCGGAATGCCCACCGCTGCCCAAGCCGCCACAACCAGCAGCATCGGGCTCTGATGCCGGACGCTGGAGCCGTGGCCCGTGTCGGCGGTGATGGCACGGTCGTGCGCCAGGCGTTTCTCTTCGGCCAGTTCGGCCTCGGTCATGAAGTGCTTGTCGGCCACCGGGCGCACCAGCAGATTGCAGATCAGGCCCACCACCAGCATGCCCACCAGGATGTACATGGTCTGGTTGTAGACCTGCTCGCGCGGAATACCCAGGCCAAGCTGGTAGTCGCGCATGTAGTTCACCACCACCGGGCCCAGAATGCCGGCCGTGGCCCAGGCGGTAAGCAAGCGGCCGTGAATGGCGCCCACCATCTGCGTGCCGAACAAGTCCGCCAGGTAAGCCGGCACGGTGGAGAAGCCGCCGCCGTACATGCTCAAGATGATGCAGAAGGCCGCCACGAACAGCAGCTTGCTACCGGCCGCCGCACTGCCCGGCACGCTGAAATACAGCACGCCACCCAGCACGAAGAACACCACATAGGTCAGCTTGCGGCCCAGCTTGTCTGACAGGCTGGCCCAGAAGAAGCGCCCGCCGATGTTGAACAGGCTCAGCAGCGCGGTAAAACCAGCCGCCACCGTGGCAATCGATGCCAGCTGCGCCTTGTCCAGCTCACCAAACCTGGCCTGCACGCCAATGAGCGAACCGCCAAACACCTCTTGCAGCATCGGGCTGGCCATGCCGATCACGCCGATGCCGGCCGAGACGTTCATGCACAGCACCATCCACACCAGCCAGAACTGGGGAATACCCCAGACCTTTTTCACGTGCACGTGATGGGGCGTGATCATGGCGTTGTCGGCCTTGGCGGCCGGCGGCGTCCAGCCCTCGGGCTTCCAGCCGGACGGCGGCACGCGATAGGACAAGGCCCCGCCCATCATGAAGACGAAATAGACAACGGCCATGACGATGAAGGTCTGCGTCACACCCACGTCGGTGGGCGTGGCAAACAGCTTGATCAGCTCGGCCGCCAGCGGCGAGCCGATCATGGCACCACCGCCGAAGCCCATGATGGCCATGCCGGTCGCCATGCCGCGCCGGTCGGGGAACCACTTGATCAGCGTGCTCACCGGCGAGATGTAACCCAGCCCCAGGCCGATGCCACCGATGACACCCGAGCCCAGCAGCATCAGCCAGAACTGGTGCGTGTGCACACCCAGTGCCGACAGCAGCATGCCGCCGCACCAGCACAGCGCGCTCACCACACCCGCCTTGCGCGGGCCCACGCGCTCCAGCCAACCACCCCAGATGGCAGCCGAGCTGCCCAGCAGCACAAAGAACATCGTGTACATCCAGCCCAGGGTGGAAATCTGCCAGTCGCAGGTCGTCACGAACATCTGCTGGAAGAAGCCCACGTCGGGGCCGCACTTGATCGCCTCCTTGATGCCGAGCGCCTTGGACAACGGCAGCCAGAACACCGAGAAGCCATAGGCCATGCCGATGCACAGGTGAATGGCCAGCGCCGCCGGCGGCACCAGCCAGCGGTTGAAACCGGGCGCGGCGATGATGCGCTCCTTTGAGAGGAAGCTCCCATTTTCAGAAGCGCCCGTGGTGGGTGCTCCGTCAAGAACAGCGGACATGTTGTCTCCTATGTTGTATTTAATATTTGCTTGCGCATGAGACATGACGACAAGAGCGACGGAGTCTAGGGAGCCGGCGCAGCACCAACAATAGGATGTGATTTGCATAGCAATGCCGTAACGACAGAAGGCGCTTTTTCAGGCGCCACCCTGTGTGCGCGACGTGCAGGCAACGACAGACTGTCGTGTCCGATGCGAGCACCCAACCGCATCACGACAGCTTGTCCAACGCATCACGACGAGCTGTCGTTCAGTCAGCGCTTATCGAGATTCCGACAGGGGTAGTGGGGTATTCCAAGGATGTGTAGCGTGGGGAGGTGAGCAATCCGGCGGCCATTGCGTGTTTCAACGCGAGCGATTGCAGCTTTGCCTCGCGTCGAGCAGCACGTGCCCAGATCGTTCTGAACGGCGTTATGGGCAGTAGCGCCCCCAGAGGATAGTGCGCAAGAGCCATTCATAGAATGGGCAAGATGCTTGGTGCACTTGGACACTACTCAGGACGAGTCTTCCAATGATTTATGACTCCACCCCCGAACGTGCCCAAGGTAATCACCAATAGCTTCCCCATACAGCAACGGGACAAAATCCGTCAATAAATTAGGGAGAAGCTCGGCCATGTACGACCATTCATACAGCATCAACGCGCTCAAAGGTGTATTGCAAAAGCGAGATTTCCACTCGGTCAGAGGGCAGACAGCCGCTAACGTGAATGCACATCGAAAGGCATTACTGGATAAAGCTTTTAAGTCGGCAAGCACAAACTTTGGCGGAAAAAACCCGATTGATATTTTTCATCTCAAAAAGAAGTCAACTTATCGGATCAAGGATCCAGGCGATGATCTCGTCATTCGGAAACTCTCAAAGAATCTCTCCGGATACGTGGAAGCCTCGAGCAGAGGAAGAGATTTCGTCATCTCAAATCTGCAGCTGCATCTTGAAGAGGGTGTCCCGTACAGGCTATATCGACTTGACGTCAAGAGCTTTTACGAGAGCTTCTCGCAGGAAGATATCTTGGCGCGGATCACATCTCTGCCGAACCTTAGCCCAATCAGCAAACGGCATCTCAAAACCCTCTTGTCATATTTTTCGGCGTTGGGCGGGACGGGTATACCACGGGGGATGGCAATCAGCGCGGTCCTAGCCGATCTAATGATGAGTCAATTTGATACGCAGGTTTCACGCAATCCATTTGTCTATTTCTATGGCCGTTACGTCGACGACATTGTTGCTCTAACGAATGCAACAGAGCAACCCGATGAATTTTTGAGACAACTCACAAAAGAACTACCGACCGGACTTCGCCTGAATAGCGCCAAGCAGCAGATGCTCACAATCCCTGCGGAAGTGAAGATGGTCGATAAACAAATCTCTCCGAACTGCGTTGTTGAATACCTAGGATATCGATTCACTGTTTTCGATCCGTTGAAACAAAAATCTACCAAACGGTCCATTTACCGAGATGTTCACGTAGACATAGCCACCTCAAAACTGAAGCGAATAAAAACACGGATCGCCCGAAGCTTTCTTGACTTCTCAAAAAGCAGGAATTTCCAGCTACTGCACGAGAGAATCAAATTTCTCACCACAAATTTCAGTGTTCAAGACAAAAACTCAGGTCGAAAAAGACTTGCAGGCATCCACCACAGCTATCCACAGCTGACCCCTGAAGCCAAGACGCTCGATGAGCTTGATCAATATCTTCGAACTGCGGTCTTATCAAAGACAGGCCGAGTCTTTGGACTTTCTGCTCCTCATCTGTCGAATCAACAGAAGCGACAACTTTTACGCTACAGCTTTAGACGGGGCCATACGGAACAAATCCTGTCGCATTTTTCTGGGCAGAAAATTTCCGAGATCCAAAAGTGCTGGAACTATGAGTAAACGTAAACCGATCAAGATCAGCAGGAGCGACTATGCCCGCGTGCTGATTACCGAGACCCTCCCATACGAGACTCCGATCATCTTTTCAAGTGGTGGCCTTTACGACCAAGTCAAAGCAATGGATGGCCTAAACAACATCCAAAACACGTTCTTGCGACGCCTAATCTTGGGAGAAGATGAACCGCGAGCAAGCGGAGCAACTGTTCCGTTGCTATACAAGATCAGAAAAAATTCGAAAGAGTTTCGACGTCTAGCACTCATCCACCCAAGAGCTCAATGGCGAATCAAGCAGTTCTACGAAAAGTACGAAAAGCTAATTCTTCACCACTGCTCTATCAGCCCGGCGTCCATACGGGCTCCTCAAAAAGTCGCCGGAAGTTTCTACAAGAAGAGCTCATGGGAAAGACTTAATCAGTACAAGACAGACACCGTCTCTGTCATGTCGCTAGACGAGCTCACCAAACACAGTCCATCATTCTTCACCTACCGAAATTTCGATCGCCTTTACAAGTTTTTTGAATCAAGAGACTTCTTCGAACTTGAAAAGAAGTACGAGTTAATGTGGACCTTGGATGTTTCGAAGTGCTTCGACAGCATCTACACACACTGCTTGTCATGGGCAATCAAAGACAAGGAGTTCACGAAGAAGCATGTCAATCGCGATAGCACTTTCGCGCAAGAATTTGATGCCTTGATGCAGTTCGCAAACCATAGCGAAACCAATGGGATCGTTATTGGCCCGGAGGTAAGCCGCGTCTTTGCAGAAATCATCCTTCAGCGTGTTGATGTGAAAGTTATTCAACGTCTGGCTAACGACGGCTCAAAGCTTGAATTCAATAAGGACTACACATTTAGACGATACGTCGACGACGTTTTCATTTTTGCAAAAAGAGAGACAGATGCTGCGGAGGTGTATGAGTGCTACTCCGATGCTCTCGTGTCGTTCAATCTTCACGCAAATAGCGCCAAGTCGACTCGACTAGAGCGTCCATTCATGAGTCAGAAATCCAGATTGATTCACGCTGTTGGCGTAGAAGTCAATTCGTTTTTGGAAAAATTCCTGCATTCAGACGACGAGACCTCAATCCTCTCACCTGGAACCATTCGCTCACCTTGGGCACTTACTCGGAGCTTTATTTCAACCATCAAGGCCTTGTGTACTCAAAATTCAGTGCACTACGACGAGCTATCCTCATACCTGATCGCTGTCTTAGCCGAGCGAACGAAGAAACTAGTTAGCAACGAACTTGCCGATGCGAACGAGTACGAGAGAAGAGACTATCTAAACGCTCTTCTTGTACTACTGGACGTCATCTATTTTTTGTATGGCGTCTCACCAACTGTCGCCGGGTCATACAAGTTATGTACATCCGTGATCTTAGCTATCAGATTCGCCCAGAAGCATTTGCCTGATCACTATCCAACGCTCGCTCAACGTATATACGAACTAACGGAAGCACATTTAACGGAAGAGCGTCAGAGCAGTGCTCGTAATGTCGATGGATTTCTTCCACTGGAGACACTGAATGTCCTGCTTGCTGTTCGAGAACTAGGAGACGACTATCTTCTGCCCGAGACAACTGTAAGCGGACTTCTCAATGCGAAAAAGGATTGTCTTTCTTATTTTGAGATCATGTGTTGCCTGTATTACGTTCGAGATAGCGTCACACACAGCACATTAAGAGCTCGTGCGATCAAGTCCATCGAAACCAAGCTGTCTGATTTGTCGGATGTTTTAAGAAATTCAGAAAAGGCATACCTCCTACTCGACGCCCTTTGCTGCCCCTTCGTTCCGGAAAAAAAGAAACGCGAATGGATTAGAGAGTCATACAGCAAGGCCTTTCAAGCGTCCGCACCAGCCAAGAACGAGATAGTTGAATTTATTTCATCTCTTGCTAATGAACAATGGCACGTCAGCTGGACAGACGTAGATCTGTTAAGTCTTCTCGAAAAGAAAGAGTTGAAGCAGGTCTATCAATAAGCTAGACTGATAAACGAAAGGTAGAGTTCTTCTCCTCTTCGGTTTCTGTCAAAGGAAACTGCGAGTTGCTCGGTCAACGAGTAGCACTCTCTACACGGCGATCAATGAAAGGCTTCCAAGCTAGACAGAAAATTGGCGTGCATGAGCACCAAATTCTGTTTGGTGCACACACTCAGGAGAAGACCTACCTTTCACCTTTTGTGATATCTCGCAGACACCCTTGTTATCGCCAAATCCGCCATAACTTAATGGACACGCCTTTATGGCGCGCGAAATCACTTCCGCACAGAGTCGCTCTGCCAAGGGTTCGACAAAACTTCGGCAGCAGATCACACCCGTCTTCCCCGTGCTCCCGGCTCAATGATGGCCGGCGCCGCATTCAACATCTCTATCGCAAACCTCCCCCGTCTCCGTCTTCTTGTCGCGAAAGACACTCATAGACCCCGCGCCAGCAAGGACTACCCAGCACACTGAGAATAGGTGCGTAGGTTCCAATAATGTGGGGAGATACCGAACATGAGAATTCTGATCCTGGGTGCGGGTGGCATCGGCGGCTACTTCGGTGCGCGGCTCATCCAGGCCGGCGCAGACGTGACCTTTCTGCTGCGCGAGAAGCGCAAGCAGCTCATCGACAGCGCGGGCCTGCAGATTGAAACGCCGCATGGCAATTTCAGCGTGCAGCCGCGCACGGTGACGGCGGCCACCGTCAAGCCCGAGTACGACCTGATCGTGCTCGCGCCCAAGGCCTATGACCTGGACGATGCGCTGGCTTCGCTGGCCGGGGCCGACAGCCGCGGGGTACTGCTGCCCTTCCTGAATGGCCTGGACCACCTGCGCGTGCTGGATGCGCGCTACGGCCGCGGGCGCGTGATGGGCAGCGTGGCGCACATTGCCGCCACCATCACGCCTACGGGCGCGGTGAAGCAGCTCAACGACCTGCATCGCCTGACGGTGGGCGCGCGCGATGCGGCGCACGCCGCGCTGGCGCGCGACTTTGCCGCCTTGGGCGCGGGGGCCGGGTTTGACAGTGTGCACAGCGAGCACATCGAACAGGCGCTGTGGAACAAGTGGGTGTTTCTGGCCACCCTGGCAGGCATGACCACGGTGTGCCAGGGTTCGGTGGGCGAGATCCTAGCCACGTCGGAAGGCGACGCGCTCACGCGCCAGATGTTTGCCGAGTGCTGCGCCGTGGCACAGGCCAGCGGCTTCCCGATCAACGCCGAAGAGCAAGGCAAGGCGCTGGCCATGCTGACGCAAAAGGGCTCGGCCTTCACGGCCTCCATGCTGCGCGACCTGCAAGGCGGGCAGCGCACGGAGCACGAGCACATTCTGGGTGACATGGTGCGCCGTGGCCAGAAGGCCGGCCTGCCCATGGACCTGCTGCGCCTGGCCTACACGCACATGGCCGTGCGCTCGGCTCAGGCCAGCAAAAGCTGAGCACCACACGCTGCGCTGGCAGCCGCCGGCGCAGTGCAGGCGTGAAGCTCAGCCCTGCTTGGCCTTTGCCCCCGCCGCAATGGTGGGCGGCGCCGCATTCAACGCCTCGATGGCAAACCCCGCCGCCTGCTTGTAGCGCGCCATGAACTCGTCGCGCTCGGCCTTGGGGATCACGTCGTCGATGTTGTCGAAGACACCGCCGCAGCGTTCGTCCACCAGGCCCAGGATGGCAAAGGGGCCGGCACCACGGTTGCGCAGCACCAGGGCCGAGATGTCTTTGCACAGTTTCTGGTCGTAGGCCTGCAGGGCCTGCGCGTTCACGCCGTGCTGCACCATGGCCGCGCCCAGCACGCGCGTGTCCACAATGGCCTGGCTGGCGCCGGCCGAGCCCACGGGGTACATCACGTGCGCGGCGTCGCCCAGCAGGGCCACGCGGCCGTCCACCCAAGTAGGCACGGGGTCGCGGTCGATCATGGGGTACTCGAACACTTCCTTGGCGCCGCGCAGCATGGCAGGCACGTCCAGCCAGTCGTAGTTCCAGCCCTCGAAGTGATGGATGAAGTCCTCCACCTTCACGCGGCGGTTCCAGTCGCCCTGCGGCCAGCCGCCTGAGTTGTCCACGGTGATCTCGGCAATCCAGTTCAGGATGGACAGACCCGTGGCCGGGTCCGGCGGGGTAAGCGGGTACACCACCACGCGGTGTTTGAGCGAGCCCAAGCCGACGAAGGAAGAACCGGTGCGGCTGGCCACACCCGGCGTGGTGCCGCGCCACATGATGGCGCCGCCCCACTGGATGGGCGGCTGCGTGGGGTGCATCTGCGCGCGTACGGCGGAGTGCAGGCCGTCGGCTGCAATGAGCAGCCGGCCCTGCACTTCGCGTTGCGCGCCGTTGCCCGTTTCAAGGATGGCGGTGACGCCCTGCGCCTCGTTGCGGTAGCCCGCCACGCGGTTGCCCAGTTGCACGGCGTCCGGCCCCAGGCGGCGTTTGACCTCGTCGAGCAACAGCATCTGCAGCTTGCCGCGGTACACCGCGTATTGCGGCCACTTGTAGCCGGCCAGCAGGCCTCGCGGCTCGGCATAGACGTCGTTGCCGTTGCGGCCCACCAGCGCCCATTCCTTGGCCTGGATGCCGATGGCGTCGAGCAAGTCGGCACCCAGCCCCAAGTCGTACAGCTCGCGCACGGCGTTGGGTTGCAGGTTGATGCCCACGCCCAGCGGCTGTAGCTCGGGCACGGCTTCAAACACCTGGCAGGGCACGCCGATCTGGTGCAGGGTGAGGGCCAGCGTCAGGCCGCCGATACCGCCGCCGGCGATGAGGACGGGGTCTTGTTTGTTGTTCTGAAAAGTCATGGGAAAGTTCATGGGTTCATTGACGCCAGGCCACGGCCTGGAAAACGGCGTCCCGGGAAATGTAAGGCATCTGCAGACCTCTTCCTTTTGGCATGCGAAACCCCACGCCCTTGCGCCCTACCCTGCCGAGGCACCTCTTGCGTAGAATGAATTGGAAACGCTTGCGGGCGTAAGGAATGACCGTGTCAAACGACTCACCAGAAAATCTGGCTCAGGCCGAGAAATACCAGTTCGAGGTATTTCCGTGGAACGAAAATTTTGCGACCGGTATTGCGCTGATTGACGAGCAGCACCAGCAACTGGTGCACCTGATTAACAAGCTGGCCTCGCATCTGTCGCGCGGCTCCAGCAATATCCAGATGGCCGAGGTGTTTGGAGAGCTGGTGGCGTATGCGGACTACCACTTCAAGGCGGAAGAGCAGATCTGGCAGCCACGCTTTGAGAACGACCCCTGGTACACGGCGCACAAGCGCGCCCATGACTCTTTTTTACCCAAGGCACAAGAGATCCAGAACAAGCTGCAAGGCGCCTCTTACGAAAAGGTGCTGGAAGAGACGCTGAAGTTTCTGGTGAACTGGCTGGTGTTCCACATTCTCGACAACGACCGGCGCATGGCCAAGACCCTGCGCGCACAGGACGAGGGGCTCGGCCTGCAGGCCGCCAAGGCACGCGCGGACGAGGAGATGACCGGGATCATGCAGACCTTCGTCGAGACGGTTCTGAACATGTACGAGAACCTGACATCACGCAGCCTGGAACTGATTCGCGAAAAGAACGAAAGGCTGAAGACGGAGCGGGCGCTGGTGGTCAGCCAGATGCAGAAGCAGTCGATGGACAAGCTGCTGCAAAGCATGACGAAGACCATCGAGGCGATGGCCTCCACCGTGGAGATTCGTGCGCCCTACACCGCCGGGCATCAACGGCGCGTGGCGCAACTGGCCGAGGCCATTGCGCAGGAGCTGGGGCTGCCGGAGGACGAGACGCAAGGCGTGTACCTGGCTGCCACGGTGCACGACATCGGCGACATCCAGATTCCCGCTGAAATACTGACGCGGCCGGGCAGCCTGAACAGCATCGAGCGGGAGATTGTGCAGAACCACCCACAGGCCGGCTACGACATCCTCAAGAACATCGACTTCCCCTGGCCGATTGCAGAGATGGTCTACCAGCATCACGAGCGGCTGGATGGCTCGGGCTACCCCAAAGGCCTCAAGGGCGATCAGATCCTTCTGGGGGCCAAGGTGATTGCGGTGGCGGATGTGGTGGAAGCGATGTCATCGCACCGGCCGTACCGGGCCTCGCTGGGTATCGATACGGCCTTGGCAGAACTCGAAGCGCACCGGGGCCAGCTGTACGAGCCCACCGTTGTGGCCGCCTGCATCAAGCTGATTCGGGAAAAGAAGTTCGTCTTTCAGGCCTGAGACGCCGGGCCAGAAGCCCGAGGCCTCGGGTCTGTCTACAGCGGCAAGAATTCAAAGCGTTACGCTTGGACACCATGGCACAAGACAAAGAGTCCGCCCCCCTGCTGAAAGAACTGCTGAATGCCAAGGCACTGGCCCACATCGGCCGCGTGGCGGCACAGGTGCACCCGGCGTTTGACCAGCGGGCCTATCTGGCCATGGCGCGCGAGGGGCTGGAAGACTTGTCCATCATGCAGCGCATGAGCCGCGCGGCGGACAGCCTGCGCGCGCACCTGCCGGCCGATTACCCCCGCGCGCTCAAGGCCGTGCGCCGCATGGCGCCGCTGCTGCCCGGCGGTTTTGCCGATATGGTGTTGCCCGAGTTCGTGGGTCGGCACGGGCTGGATCACTTCGAACTCTCGCTGGAGGCGCTGCGCGAGCTCACGCCCTACAGCAGCGCGGAATTCGCCATCCGCCCCTACATTGCGCACGACCCCGAAACCGTGCTGGCCGTGGCCGCCTGCTGGGCCGAAGACGGCAACGAGCACGTGCGCCGGCTGGCCAGCGAAGGCACGCGCCCCCGCCTGCCCTGGGCCCGACGCCTGCCCTTGCTGGTGGCCGAGCCGCAGCGCACACGGCCCATCCTGGAAAAACTCAAGGCAGACCCGAGCGACTACGTGCGCCGCTCGGTGGCCAACCACCTCAACGACATCAGCAAGGACCACCCCGACTGGGTACTGGACCTGCTGGAGGGCTGGCCCACACAGCAGACCGAGACGAAGTGGATCGCCAAACACGCGCTGCGCAACCTCATCAAGGCCGGCCACCCGCGTGCGCTCCAGCTTGTGGGGGCCACGCTGGGCGCCAAGGTGCGGTTGGATTCTTTTGAGGTGTCCCCCACCGCCTTGCGCCTGGGACAGGCGCTGCAGTTGAACGCGACACTGGTTTCCACGGCTCGCCAGCCGCAGCGGCTGGTGGTGGACTACGCCATCCACTACGTGAAGAAAAACGGCGACAGCAGCCGCAAGGTCTTCAAGCTGCGCACGCTGGAACTGGACGGCCAGGCGGAAGTGACGCTCAGCAAGCGCCAGACCATTGCGGACTTCACGACCCGCACCCACTACGCGGGACGGCACCAAGTTGAGTTGCTGGTCAACGGCCTCACAGTGGCGCAAGGCCACTTCGATCTGAAGAAGCCGGTGGCCTAGGTATCAGGCCTGTGCGGCCTTGGCGGGCGTTGCCCCGCGCCCGGGGTTGCAGGCCGCGCAGGAAAAAAGCCACGCTTGTTTTCAAGCGTGGCTTTTTGTTTCTGCACGGCTTACGCCGTGCTGCTCATGCGGTAAGACGCAGCGGCATGCTCAATCGAGCGAAATCTTCTGGTCCTTGATCAGCTTGTGCCAGCGCACGACTTCGCTGCGCAGCAGATCGGCATATTGCTGCGGCGTGTTGCCGACGGGCTCCACACCGAAGTCCACCAGGCGCTGCTTCACAGCGGGCTGGCTGA
>Ga0208123_100587_pt1 | contig 13926 bp, 9 predicted proteins | sample LakWasMe92_HOW11_2_FD_183914 | JGI IMG/M metagenome (GOLD analysis project Ga0208123, IMG submission 183914) | Freshwater sediment methanotrophic microbial communities from Lake Washington under simulated oxygen tension - Sediment Metagenome... | ecosystem: Environmental > Aquatic > Freshwater >... | reverse complement strand
CTGGAGTACCTGATGTTCCGCAAGGGCGAAGTGGTTTCAAAATCGGTATTGACCGCTCACATTTACGATGAAGACTTTGACCGGGACAGCAATGTACTTGAGGTTTTTATCGGGCGATTAAGAAAAAAGCTCGATCCCGACGGCACGCGCAAACCCATTGAAACCTTGCGCGGACGGGGCTACCTGATTTCCGCCAAACACGATTGATTCGATTTAGCCGGTTCTACACTAAGTAATCGAGCTAAAATTTTCGGGTATTTTGGAGTGCAAGCTCTGCTTGCAAAGCAGGCAAAGCCTGCACTCCGGCTTTAAACAAGATCTGGAAACTTATATTCAGGCACTTATAATAATTATTTTGTGGAATAAAACACCTATTAAACTGTTTTGTTTTTAACCCTAAAAAGAGAATTCAGCTTCATTATGATTTATCCAGTTGACAATTTAGACGATGCTTACAATGCCTGTCACCCTGATAAGCCTTTAGAAGTCGGTGATCCACGTTATTTAGATTTAAAAAATGTACGTAACAAGAAAAGCGTCAACACCCTTGCCAAACGGATTGTTCGGACCAGTCAAACCGATGATTTTTGCAAGCAATTGGTTACGGGGCATACCGGCTGCGGTAAATCGACTGAATTAAAACGCCTGCAAAAACAATTAGAAGACGATAGTTATTTTGTCATTTATTTGGACGTAGAAAGCAGTTTGGATCTTCGTCAAATAACTTATCAAGATGTATTGCTCAATATTGCTCAAGGGGCTGTCGAGGCGCTTGCGGAAGCGAAAGTTAATTTAGATAGCGCTCTTTTAAACGACTTGCAGCTGTTGCTGGCGGAAAAAATTGTTAGCCAAGACTATGTAAAAGAAACTAAAGCCAGCGCAGGCGTCAGCGCCGAAGCGGGTTTCGACATTCCTCTGATAGCCAAACTGTTCACCAAAATAACCGGCGAAATACGTAGCGGCAGCAGTCATCGCGAACAAATCCGCGAGAAAATCAAAAATGTTCAACAAGAATTTATAGCCAAGTTAAACGATTTATTGCTTGCGGCGCGTTTGAAATTACAACACCAAGGCCATGCCGACTTGGTCGTCATCGTCGACGGTTTGGAAAAGATCAGGGAAAGCGCAACCTATAACGATTTGTTTATAGAACACGCCGAGCAGTTAAACGAAATCAATTGCCATCTGCTCTATACCATCCCTATCGCCTTGGCTTCCACTGCGAATTTAGGCGACTTTTTCGCCAATGATATTTTTTTCGTGCCGATGGTTAAGTATCAAACCGATGAGGGCAAACAATATTTAACCGATTTAGTGAATAAACGCATCCAGGTTGCCAAACTGTTTGCTGATGAAGCATTATTAGATCAATTGATTGCGATGAGCGGCGGCTCTATCCGCGATTTATTCAGGCTAATCCGCTCAGCATCCGAAACGGATGAAGGCGATAAAGTCCAGGAAACCGACATTGAACGAGCGATAAACAATTTAGTCAAAGACTATGACCGCTTAGTGAAAGAAGATGATGTTGCCCTGCTAAAAGACATTGCCAAGGATAAACGAGTAATAAAAGATACAGGCAAGCACTATGAGCGTTTACTCAGTTTACGCTTAGTCAATGAATACGAAAACGGCAAACCCTGGGCTGACTTACACCCTGCATTAAGAAAAATAGCTTGGTTACAAGCTAAATTAACCGATGGCTAGTATTGTGGTCGAGTCACCGGCAACCGACAACTTCGCCCTATTTCCCGAGTTAAAACACCTGCTCCGCGCCTTGCAAATGTGCCAAGGCTTCGGCTTATATTTTGTACGTTGCAATACCGTGTCTTTGCGTAACGAGTTAGTCGCTACGTTAAAGACTAAATTAAATAAGCCGATTATCGAACTGCCGTTAAACCCCGAAAACGATATTTTTATCGATGCGCAAATGACTGAGTTACTTGCCGATGCGAGTGATGATGCGGTGGTGTTTATTTATGACCTGGAAAAACTATTTTATCTAAAAGACCGCTATGTGATTCAGGAATTAAATTGGCGACGCGGTTTTTATGGACGCAGCAATCACCCGATTGTGTTTTGGTTGCCGGAATTTTTATTAACCGAAATCGTTAATAACGCGCCCGACTTTGCCGATTGGCGTAGCGGGCTTTATGAATTCAGTTTATCCCAGTCCGAACGGCTAGACCTGATGGACAGCACTTGGCAGAGTGCGAATGAAAATTTTGTTGAACAATTGTCGTTAGGTGAGAAGCAGCGTTGGATTGTTAATATACAAAATTTATTGGCGGAGCTTGCCGGGCAGGAGCCGTCGAAGATCAAAGACGGTTTATTGGATCGTTTAGGACAGTTGTATGAATCGTTAGGAGACTATGACCAGGCTTTATCGTGTTATCAACAAGCACTGCAAATCAGCCAAGATATTGGTGATAAACAAGGGATGGGTATAACACTTAATAATATTTCCCAAATTTACCAAGCTAAAGGTGATTACGACACCGCGCTGCATTACTTGACACAGACACTGGAAATTGACCGTGAACTAGGCAATAAAAAGGATGACGGTGCGACGCTTAATAATATTTCTCTGATTTATAGCGCTAAAGGCAACTATGACACCGCGTTGCAGTACTTGACGCAAGCGATGCAAATCAGTCGAGACATCGGTGATAAACGAGGCGAAGGTGTTACGCTAAATAATATTTCTCAAATTTACCAAGCTAAAGGCGACTACGGCACCGCGTTACAGTACTTGACGCAATCATTGCAAATTTGTAAAGACAGTGGCAATAAAGCAGGAGTAAGCGCAACACTTAATAATATTTCCCAAATCTACCAAGCTATAGGCGGCTATGACATCGCATTGCAGTATTTAACGCAAACGCTACAAATCACCCAAGAGATCGGCGATAAACGAGGCGAAGGCACGACGCTCAATAATATTTCCCAAATCCACCAAGCTAAAGGCGACTACGACACCGCGTTACAGTATTTGACGCAAGCGCTGCACATCAGGCAAGACATCGGCGATAAACCCGGCGAATGTACTACGTTGTTTAATATCGGGTATATTCATCGCCAACATAATGACCCGCACCAAGCACAGTCAACATGGCTAAAGGCCTACCATATCGCTAAACAAATCGGTTTAGCAGAAGGTTTGCAAAAGCTGGATAAACTAGCCAAAGACTTAGGCGGTGAGGGCTTGGCCTATTGGGAAGCCTTAAGCCAGTCAACTCCGAAGGCATAATGCCCATAGTATGACAGGCAACCAACTCAAGCCTATAGCTTATTCCCTGTCGAAATTTTTCGTGTCTTTCGTGGACAAAATGATTCTTCTAGCTTTATCCCCCAAAGGCCCTAAATGCAAATTAAATCATTAAGCTTTAGACTGCTGGTTTCGGCAGGCCTTGTGCTTGCCGCATTTTTCGCGCTGGCTTCGGTGGTGCTTGAACAGGGTTTTCGCGAGAGCGCCGAACAGGCTTTAAAGGAAAAATTGCAGGTTTACGTGTATTCGCTGCTATCGGCCGCCGAGCTTAAAAACTCCGGCGATTTAAGCATGCCGGCCAACTTGCCGGAACCGCAGTTTGCAACTCCCGGTTCCGGTCTTTACGGCTTTATACATTCGGCAAAAAAAAATCTGCTATGGCGTTCGCCGTCGGCCATCGGGCTTAATGTAACGCCTCCGCCGGAATTAATCGCAGGCAATTCCGCCTTTTTGTTGGCTGAGCACGGGCGTTACGCGCTGCATTACGCGGTCATCTGGAAAAATGTAGTCGGCGTCGAACGCGAATATATCTTTACCGTGACTGAAGATGCTCAGTTTGTCAGCAATCAGGTGGAGCGGTTTAGAAAGACCTTAAGAGTCTGGCTATTGGCTTTAGGTTTGGTGCTGATATTTATTCAGCTGGCTTTATTGCGCTGGAGCATAAAGCCTTTGCGGATTATCGTAAAAGATCTTGAGGCGATAGAAAAAGGCCGTAAAACCCATTTAGACGGCGACTATGCTACGGAATTGGAAGGTCTTGCCGGTACTCTTAACGCCTTTATCAACAGTGAGCGGGCGCATCTGGAACGTTATCGCAATGCTTTGGCGGACTTGGCGCACAGCTTGAAAACGCCGCTGTCGATATTGCGCGGCTGCGCCGAGTCTTTCAGCGTTAACAAGGAGACGGTAAAGGAACAGATTTTCCGCATGGATGAAATCGTCGAGTATCAATTACAGCGGGCGGCGGCCAAGGGCGAGCATAAAACCGCCGGCGCGGTGGATTTGTCGCTGATTATCAAAAAAATAAGCGCATCGCTAGGCAAGGTTTATATCGATAAAAACATCAATTTCGATAGGGCCGTGCCGGAACAAAGCCTGATTTATTACGATGAAGGCGATCTGTACGAAATAGCCGGGAACCTGATGGATAACGCCTGCAAGTGGTGCCGCAGCACGGTGAAGGTCACCATTTCCCTGAATGCGCGCAAAGGCAGGCGGAATTTTGCGCTGTTGCTGGAGATTGAAGACGACGGGCCGGGAATCCCTGCCGGAAAATTAGCGGAAATTTTAAAAAGAGGCGTGCGTGCCGACGAAAATATTCATGGGCACGGTATCGGCATGGCCGTCGTTTACGAATTAATCGGTCTGTTGGGCGGGCTGCTGGAAGGCAAAAAGAGCGAAGCGCTGGGCGGCATGAAATGGAGTGTTTATTTGGCGTGATGATTTGGACAGATTAGTTCCAGCCGATTTCAGGGCATGATAAAGCAGGGGAGTAACCTGCTGTGTTGAGCAAGCTTATGACGCCTGCTTCAACATCCCCAGGCCGTTAGGTTTTTTAACCACTTGCAGTTGGGCTTTAAAGCGCTTTTGAACGCCTTCCACATGGGAAATAACGCCGACGGTTTTGCCGTGGGTTTGCAGGCCTTCCAAGGTGCTGATGACGGTATAAAGCGTTTCCGCGTCCAGGTTGCCGAAGCCTTCATCGAGAAATAACGAATCCACCGACTTGCCGTTATTGGCCAATTCCGAAAGTCCCAGCGCCAGCGCCAGGCTCACCACAAAACTCTCGCCGCCGGACAAGGTCTTGGGCAGGCGGCGCGCATTGCTTTGATAAGTATCTTCAATTTCCAAGGCCAAACCCTGCTCGCTGGGCATCTGCCGCAGATAATAACGGCCGCTGATTTTTTCCAGCACGGCATTGGTTTGGGACAATAACCGGTCGGCGACCCGCTGTTGAACCCGGCGACGAAAAGCCATGCCGCTTTCCTCGGCTATTTGGGCGGCTTCGGCGCTGCACAGACGGGCAATTTCCTGTTGATCCTGTAATTGAACCAGTATCGCATCGGCCTTCTGTTGGTATTGCTTTTGCTCGTTCAACTGCTGTTCCAGGCGTTGCGCTTCCAGACCGGCTATCGTCAGCTTCTCGGTCACGCTTTTCAGCTGGGCATCCAGCTGTTCCGGGCTTAGTTCCGTTGCGAGCTGCGCATTTTCAGCCTCCAGCTCAAGTCGGCTTTTTTCCAGTTCTATGGTTTTGGCGTCAATCTCCTGTTCCAATTCGGCCAGATGCCGCTCCAGTTCCGGTTGGTGTTGCAGCAGTTCCAGCGTTTCCGTCAGCTGGTGCAGGTCGGCAAATTGCGTTCCCTGTAATTTGCCCTGCAACGCCTGTTTCAGAGCGGCGAGTTCGGCTTCCAGTTTGGCAAACAGCTGTTCCTTGTCGGCAATCAGTTTTTGCTTTTCGATCAATGCCAAGTGCAGGCCGACGATTTCTTCGCTTTGCAATTGTTGGTTGTAGCGCTCAAGTTTTTCACTGCATGCCGTTATTTCAATTTGGCAATGCTCCGTTTTTGCCTTTAATACGTCCAGTTCCTCGGTTAAGCTTTTTTGACGGAAAGCATAGCTTTGATAGTCCTGGCGACGCGCATTCAGCCGGTCGAACAAGGCATCCTCTTTGCCTTTAGCGGGCATTTTTTCGCCCAGCGAGGCTAATTGTGCGAGCACCTTGTCGGCCAGTTGTTGCTCTTCCTGCTGACAGGTAGCCAATGCCGCGGCGTAATCGATCTCTTCCTTGGGACGCTCCCGCCATTCGGCATCCAGTTGCCGGGAGTTTAGCTGTAAGCGTTCAACAGTGGCTTCGCCTTTGGCGATCAAGGCTTCCAGTTGCTCGATGCCGGTCTGTTTTTTGCGATAGTCGGCGACTACGGCGGTAATGGTTTTTAATGCGCCGATTTCGGTCTTTAAGCGGTGTTGCAGCAACCCCAGTTTATTGATTTTCAGGTCTTCGCTGGCGGTGTTAAGCCGGTTGCACAAGGTTTGCCATTGGGATTTGATCTTGACCTGTTCTGTCTGGTTGGCCTGATCCTTTTCCGCCTGTCTTCGCGTCGCTTTAAGCTGTTGTTCCAGCTTGGCGGCGGCTGCCGTTAAGGCCTTTATTTTCGCCTTTTGATCGGTTAAGGCTTGTTGGGAATTGGCTTCTTTCGGTGGGTGCAGGGTATAGGGATGCTTCAACGCGCCGCATAAAAAACAAGGTTCGCCATCGACCAGATGCGGCCGGTCCGCGGCCATTTTTCTGAGCAACGTTTCACGGAACACAGCCGTTTCCAGCGTCAGTTTAATATTTTCTTCCCGACCGGTTTGCTGTTTTAACCCCGCAAGTTCGGATTCCAGTTCCTCAATGTCATGATTCGGTTGCTCTTTACGAGCAAAGATGCCGAACAAGCTAAAACCGCTTTTGGTCAGTTTTTGGTAAGTTACAGCCAAGCTATAGAGTGCCCGAAAATCCTTAACCCGCTCTTGTTGCTCTTGTTGAAACTCCTCAAGTTCAGCCAGATTCTTGCCCTGCGCCAGTTGTTCCAGCGTCTTTTTTGCCAACGGCAGCTTGTGGTTTAACTCGGCAATTCTTTTATTTTCCTGGGCAATGGCGGAGCTGTTGTTTTTCAGCGATGCGGCCGTATTTTTGGACCATTTGGTGAACGTTTTTTGTTTTTCTTTCAGCTCGGCCAGCTCAGCCCGGAGATTTTTTAATCGGCCTGTTTCGGGAAAACTTGCCAGCAACGATTCATCCGCGGCATGTTCTTCCAGCCATTTCGACGCCGTGGCAAGATGGGATGTTTTATCCTCAATCTGCATGCCTAACGATTGCCATAAATCCGATTCCGATTGCCGCTGAGAACTAAGCTGGCCTATCTGGGCCCTGATTTCGGATAGGGTTTGGCCTTGTTCGGTAAGCGATTTATGGGGCAATCGATCCGGAGCCGTTTTATCTGCGCCGATACGGTCTTGTAGTTGCTTAAGTTCGCCGCGAAAATCCGCCAGTGTTGCTTTATCCTGATGAATGTGGCGATTTTTTTCCTTAATCGCATCCAAGTCATCTTTAAACGGCAGGGCGTTCTGGGCTGTAGCCAGCCGATCCAGTTTTTGCCGCTCGATTGCCGATAGCGATTGGGTGTGCTGTAGGTTTTTTTCTTGGTCGGCAATTCTGCTTTGTAGCGTCAATACATTATGCAGCGAGGCTTGCTGCTGCTTCAGGTCGCTTTGCTCTTCCCGCAGCTCGGTCGTTTGATCGGTAAAATCGAGCAAATCATGTTCGCAGGCTTCCAGCTTTCCCGGTTCCATGATCGGTATAACCGATAAGTCCTGTTTTAAATAATCCAGGCGTCGTTGCGCTTCATCGGCTTTTTCATTGACTTCATTTCTATAGTCTTCATAAATATCGGCGCTGATGATTTTTTCCAGAATGTCCATGCGCTCATTGTCCAGCGCGTTCAGGAATGCGGCAAAATCGCCCTGCGCCAACAGTATCGAGCGGGTGAAGTTGCGGAAATTCATTCCGGTGATTTCGGTAATTCGCGCGCAGACCTGCTGGGTCGTGGTCGCCAGCACTTCGCCGTCGCTCAAGCGGGTCAACTTCATTTCAGGCGGCGTTAATTCGCTCTCGGGATTCGCATCACGCCGTTGCGCGCGCCAGCCTGACCGGTATTTCACCTTGTCCAGTGCAAATTCGATTTCCGAAAAACACTCGGCCGTATGTTGCGTCATCACATGTCCGGCAGGGCGGTTAAAGCGAAAAGTCTCGCCGTACAAGCCCAGCGTGATGGCGTCTAAAATACTGGATTTTCCCGAGCCGTTAGGGCCGGTAATGGCAAAAACCCCGGTATCCGAAAAAGGCGATTGTTCAAAATCGATCCGGCTTTCGCCTTCCAATGAGTTGATATTTTTGAAATGAATATTGAGTATTTTCATTGGCTGACGATGTTGCTTTGCAACAGCTGGGGATTTTTAAATGAAATATTATAACGCTGTCCGGCGATTTTTTCCCAACCTATGCGACATGCTGTCATAACCGGTAAATATAATGACTGACACAAAGCGGCATAACCTGGAGTTTTTGAAGAAATCGATGAAAACCATGTTTGCCAAAATTAAATAAAACATCTGCTAAAATGGCGCAAGGAGGAAATCTAATGCTGAAAAAAACTTTACGCTGGCTGTTGACCTTGATTTACAAGGTTGAAATTAAAGGGTTGGATAATTACGAAAAGGCCGGGAAACGCGTGCTGATTATATCCAATCACACGTCCTTTCTGGACCCGCTACTGTTGGGCGTATTCTTACCCGATGACATCACTTTTGCGATAAACACCCAGATTTCCGAGCGCTGGTGGTTGAAGCCTTTTTTGGTGTTATCCCGCGTTTTTCCAATGGATCCGACTCATCCCATATCGTTGAAGGATTTGATTCATCATTTACAGCAAGACTCCCGCATCGTTATTTTTCCTGAAGGGCGCATTACCGTAACCGGCTCGTTGATGAAAATTTACGACGGCACCGGCATGGTCGCCGATAAATCCGAAGCGGCGATATTGCCGGTACGCATTGAGGGCGCCGAATACACGCATTTTTCCAGGCTGCGCAATATCGTGCGCTTGCGCTTATTCCCCAAAATCACTATTCAGATATTGCCTCATACTTTCGTTTCGCCGCCTCCTGAATTAAGGGGCAAAAACCGGCGTAAATACAGCGGACACATTTTGGCGGATATTATGACTGAAATGATGTTTGCCACCAGTCATTACCGGCAAACCGTTTTCGCCAGCCTGCTTGAAGCACGCAAGATACACGGCGGCAAGCATACGGTTGCCAACGATCTGGAACGCATCCCTTTGTCCTATGACAACTTGATTACCCGCACCATTGTCATCGGCAACGCCTTAAAGAAGACGACGGTCGAGGGGGAAAATGTCGGGGTTTTTTTACCGAATTCGACCAAAACCCTGTCGGTTATTTTGGGTCTGCAATTGTATGGCCGGGTGCCGGCGATGTTGAATTATTCAACCGGCTCGGCCGGTATGGTTTCCGCGTGTAACACGGCGCAAGTCAAAACCGTGTTGACTTCCCGCCGCTTTATCGAGCTGGGCAAGTTAAGCGCGGAAGCCGAGCACTTGGGCGAACAGGTCAAGCTGGTTTATCTGGAAGACTTGGCGGCGCGCCTGTCCGGATGGGATAAATTCCAGGCGCTGGTGCAATGCAAAACCGCCAATATCTGGTACAAACACACCCAATACAGCCCTGACAGTCCGGCGGTGGTTTTATTCACCTCCGGTTCCGAAGGCACGCCCAAAGGCGTGGTATTGTCCCACGCCAATATCCTGTCCAATCTTAAGCAATTGGAAGCCCGGATCAATTTTACGGCGCGGGATGTGGTGCTCAACTTTTTGCCGATGTTCCATTCCTTCGGCTTTACCGTCGGAACCATGCTGCCGATACTGCACGGCATGACCACTTTCTTTTATCCGACTCCGTTGCATTACGCGGTCATTCCCGAAATCGCTTATGAAATCAGCGCCACCATCATGTTCGGCACCAATACCTTTTTAGCCGGATATGCTAAAAAAGCCCACGCCTATGATTTTTTCAATATGCGTTATGTGGTTGCCGGCGCGGAAAAATTGCAGGAAACCACCCGTCGGCTTTGGGCGGATAAATTCGGCATACGCATACTGGAAGGTTATGGCGCGACCGAAACCACGCCTATCGCCTCGGTCAATACGCCGATGGATTTTAAAGCCGGGACCGTAGGCCGGTTTATGCCGTCTATGGGCTACAAACTGGAGCCGGTCGAAGGCATTGAAGAAGGGGGCAGGCTGCACGTCAGCGGGCCCAATATCATGCTCGGTTACCTGTTGGCCGACAATCCGGGCAAGCTGGTTGCGCCTAAATCGATCTATGGCGACGGCTGGTACGACACCGGCGATATTGTGCATGTCGATAATGAAGGCTTTCTCAGCATACGCGGCCGCAGCAAACGTTTTGCCAAAGTCAGCGGCGAAATGGTCTCATTAACCGCCGTAGAGCAGCTGGCGACCAATGCCTGGCCGGATGCGCATCACGCCGCAATCAGCCTGCCGGATGCCAAAAAAGGCGAACAGGTCATTTTGCTCACCACCTATAAACAGGCGACGGTTAGCGATTTGGCGGCGGCCTCTAAAGGTGTGGCTCTTATCCTTTTGCCCAAGAAAATTTTGATCGTTGATGCGATTCCGGTGATGGCGACCGGTAAAACCAATTATATTGCAGTGACGGAACTGGCGGCCGGCAAAATTGCTTAGTGTTAAATACAAGGGGGTTGTAAATGATTCATCCAGAGAAAAAAATTGCGGTTCTCATTGATGCGGAAAATACGCAACAAAGCTCTCTGGTAGCTATCATCACCGAGTTGTCTAAATACGGCTACCTTATCGTTAAGAGAGCTTATGGCGATTGGAGCTGCGTCATGCTAAAAAATTGGAAAACACCGATGAACGAGTTGGCAATTCAACCCATCCAGCAATTCTCTTACACAGCCGGAAAAAATTCTTCTGATGCAGCAATGATTATTGACGCTATGGATTTACTGTACTCAGAGAAATTCAATGCTTTTGCATTAATTTCCAGTGATAGCGATTTTACAAAGCTTGCAACACGATTAAAGGAATCGCACATTCATGTATATGGCGTAGGAGAACGAAAAACTCCGGTCGCCTTTCGGAATGCGTGCGATGATTTTATTTATATAGATGTCTTGAAAACATTAGACATGGATACTGAGAACGCTGATTCGTTAAAAACAGAAGATCCTAAACAAGTAACAGAAAAACAAAATCAGCTATCTCGACAACAACTTTGCCAAAATTCCAAATTGATAAACATGTTGCGCAATGCCGCCAATGAATGCAGTAATGAAGAAGGTTGGGCTGAATTGGGCGTTTGTGGTTCATTAATTAAAAGACAGCACCCTGATTTTGATTCCAGAAATTTTGGTTATGCCAAATTATCAACTCTTATAGAAACAACAGCCCTGTTCGAAATGAAGAAAGATGCCATGAAAGGAACTAATGCTTTCAAGCTCTTCTACAGAGATAAAAAGAAGAAATAAAAATTTAACGTTAAATTCTTCCCTACTTCAATATCATTGTAATGAACAAACAAATCTATCCCTTACTGATCGCCCAGTTCTTATCCGCATTTGCCGATAACGCTATTTTGTTCACAGTGATTGCCATGGTGATGCAGTCTGCACAGCTGGCAAGTTGGTACGTTCCGGCTTTGCAAAGCGCGTTTCTGGTTGCCTTTGTATTGCTTGCGCCGTGGGTGGGCGGATTTGCCGATAATCATCCCAAATCCAGAGTGTTGATTATCGGCAATCTGATTAAAGCGGCGGGCGCAGCATTATTGCTGTGCAATGTGGAACCGTTGATCGCTTATTGCGTGGTCGGGGTCGGGGCGGCCATTTACAGTCCGGCTAAATACGGCATTCTTCCTGAGCTGGCGGGGCATGAGTTTCTGGTTAAAGCGAACAGCTGGATTGAAGGTTCCACTATCCTGGCTATTTTACTGGGCATGATGATAGGCGCCAAGGTCGCGGATTATTCGATAACGTGGGCGTTAATCGGCACCATCGTCATGTTCATAATCTCCGCATTGAGCACCTTGTTTTTACCGGCAAGCATTGCCAAAAAAACCGCTCCCGCTTCGGCATTGCCGATGTTTTGGCGGGAAATAGGGCTGTTTTTTTCTACGCCTAGATCGCGCTTCGCCATTCTCGGCGGCTCTTTATTCTGGGCCGCGGCGGCAACCTTAAGGGTGATTATCGTGGCCTGGGCGCCGCTGGTTTTGTTGTCGAAAAATGCCTCCGAAATTGCGGAACTTACCTTATTCATCGCTATCGGCATCATCGCCGGATCGGCCTTGGTGCCGGGGCTCATTCCGCTTGAACACTTACGCCGCGCCAGATTGCCTTCCTATTTGATGGCGTTGTTTATTTTCGGACTGAGTCTGACCGACAGCATCTGGCCGGCCCGCTTTATGCTGTTTTTCGTCGGCGTCATGGGCGGCATGTTTATCGTTCCCGTCAACGCCGCCTTGCAGGAGTTGGGGCAGCAGAGCATCGGCAGCGGCAGCGCCGTCGCTTTGCAGGGCTTTTTTCAGAATCTCACCATGTTGGCCGCGGTGGGCGGCTATACCTATGCCGTCTCGCAACATGCCGATCCCGTTCTGTCCATGCTGAGTCTGGGTATGCTGGTTTTTACGGCGACTTTTCTGGTATCGCTGCACCTGCCGGACAATCAAGCTAAAAACGGCGATTAGTCCACGAAAAACACGAAATATACGCTGATCGCTGGGGCTGGGGACCGCACAAATATTTTTGTGTTTTTCGTGGATGAAATGCTTAACCCGTACCGTTCATTATTGCAGCGGCTTTAATCCTGCTTTCATTTAAGCGATTGACCAATCCCCATAAGCCTAAAAGTTCGCCCGCTCGGTCGGTGAAAATTTACTGACTAAAGCGCGCCCGACAGCTTGGCTTGCGCCCATTGCCAAGCCGATAATATTTCCGGCATATCCACATATGCGTCGTATTGTCGGCAAATAACGCCAACACCGCCGCAACAATAAAGCCCAGGCCAGTATCTTTACCGCTTGCGTTGTCCATTAGTCGACTGTTTTCGGCAGCAGGCGGTTGGGTTTGATCGTTATTCATATCCGGGGAGTCCGCTGCAATCGGTAGCGTTGTTATTCTTCAAGGGGGGAGGAATATTCTTGGCTTTGATTTGAAGTGTAGTAGTTCAGTGCCGTTGATGGGTAGGTCGAGCGTTTGCCCCGCATCGGCTTGCCGAAAATCGGTAGCATGGATCTGTCCGCGCGGCATGAGGGGAATGAAATCAACAGCCCCGCCAGGGTTTATCAAAATCTTGTTATGTTATTGGCAGTTGGCGGCTATACTTTGCTGCCGCAAATAAAGTAGCCCCGCGCTTGTCATGCTTAAGCTGCGCTTGCCGGTACGCGGCGTAATTTTTCCAGTATTTTTGTAACTGCCGGAGCATCAAGAAAAACAAAAAACGCTTAACGACTATAAGTAAGCTTTAGACTACAATAATTATAATGAAGGATTTATCACATGAAGCTGTTTGAACTCGGAAAAATCACTATGACGCCATCGGCTATTTCGGTTATAGCCAGTTTTAAGGTGCCCATCGGCGATTTGCTGGACAGACATGAAAGGGGCGACTACGGGGATGTCTCCGAGGTGGATTGGCGTGAAAATACGCTTGCGTTGCTACCTGAATCGGTGGAAAGAATAATGTCTGTTTATAGTATTGAAAGCGAAAAACTATGGGTTATCACCGATCCTGATAGAAAGGTAACAACGCTATTAACAGAGGAAGATTTTTAACGATCTGTTGCTCCGGGTTCAGCATTTATGGACTGCAACGTGTTAAAAATATTTAGCCGCAGGGTATCGCAGAGTTGCACAAAGTAATGCTGAGAAAAATTTACGTAACGCTGCGGTTATAAAGTTTCAAAATGGAAGACTGAATGTTTGCGTGGTTTAATGATTTACTGGCCGTTACCGGCGATTTTATGCCACACGGCGCCTGTTATCTATGGCTGCCGTCAGTCTT
>Ga0208123_100582_pt1 | contig 14008 bp, 10 predicted proteins | sample LakWasMe92_HOW11_2_FD_183914 | JGI IMG/M metagenome (GOLD analysis project Ga0208123, IMG submission 183914) | Freshwater sediment methanotrophic microbial communities from Lake Washington under simulated oxygen tension - Sediment Metagenome... | ecosystem: Environmental > Aquatic > Freshwater >... | reverse complement strand
CGCCTGCCTCAGGCCAATTGCATCGAAGGCTACGAAGCGCTGCTGCCGTGGAACTGCAAACCCACAACGCCACTTTAAAACGCAAAACCCCACCAGCGGGAGGTGGGGTTTATGGAGCGCTTACGTTACAACCTGACCATCACCCGCGAACGGGCTAGCGACCTGCAAGGGGAGTTGGACTCGATCATCACGTTGCTGCATCTGCCCGCTGCAGACCGCGTAGCCTTCGACAAGGCCCTGAAGCAGGCGCGTCACCCGTTTGTACCCGTGACGTTGTTCTATGAATTGACTGAAGAACAGATCGCCCTATTGGCCGTCAACCAATTCCGCCTACCCGGCGTGGAGGTCGAGCCACAGTTCGTGCGTCACTACCCGCTGGGCGCCCACTTTGCGCATTCCATTGGTTACGTGGGCCGCATCAACGAAAAAGAGTCCAAGGCGCTGGATTCAGTCGAGTACCGTGGCACGCAATCGATTGGTAAAACCGGCATCGAGCGTTTCTATGAGTCGCAATTGCACGGCCATGTGGGTTACGAAGAGGTCGAGACCAATGCCCAGGGCCGGGTCCTGCGGGTGCTCAAGCATACCGACCCGGTCCCTGGTAAAAACATCGTCCTGAGCCTGGATATCAAGCTCCAGGAAGCCGCCGAAGAAGCCCTGGGCGATCGTCGCGGTTCAGTGGTGGCCCTCGACCCGCAAACTGGCGAAGTGCTGGCGATGGTCAGCAAACCCAGCTTTGACCCCAACGCGTTCGTCACCGGCATCAGCTTCAAGGAATATGCCGCGCTGCATGACTCCCTCGACCGCCCCCTGTTCAATCGGGTGCTGCGCGGGCTGTATGCACCCGGCTCGACGATCAAGCCGGAAGTGGCCATCGCCGGTCTCGACAGTGGTGTGGTCACCGCTCAGACCCGGGTCTTCGACCCCGGCTACTACCAACTGCCGGACTTTGCTCACAAATACCGCAATTGGAACCACAATGGCGATGGCTGGGTGGATATGGACGCCGCCATCATGCGCTCCAACGATACCTACTTCTACGACCTGGCCCACAAACTGGGGATCGACCGCCTGCACGACTACATGGCCGAATTCGGTCTTGGCCAGAAAGTCTCCCTGGATATGTTTGAAGAGTCCGCTGGCCTGATGCCATCCCAGGCCTGGAAGCGTGCGACCCGGCGCCAGCCCTGGTTCCCCGGGGAAACCGTGATCCTCGGCATCGGCCAGGGCTATATGCAGGTCACCCCGTTGCAACTGGCCCAGGCCACCGCGCTGATCGCCAACAAGGGGGTATGGAATCGCCCGCACCTGGCCAAGACCATCGACGGCGTGCCACCCGTGGACGAAAACCCGATGCCCAATGTCGTGCTCAAGAACCCCCGCGACTGGGATCAGGTCAACCACGGCATGCAAATGGTGATGCACGACCCGCGTGGGATTGCCCGGGCGTCGGCCGCCGGCGCACAGTATCGGATCGCCGGCAAGAGTGGCACCGCGCAGGTGGTGGCGATCAAGCAGGGCGAGCGTTACAACCGCCTGAAAACCCGCGAGCGCAACCGCGACAACGCGTTGTTTGTCGGCTTCGCCCCGGCCGAGCACCCCAGGATCGTGATTTCAGTGATGATTGAAAACGGCGAGGCGGGTGGCCGCGTGGCAGGCCCGGTGGTACGCCAGATCATGGATGCCTGGTTGCTCGACCAGCAAGGCCATCTGAAACCGCAGTATGCAACCCCCGCCAAGTCAGCGGGCGACCCACGCGTCTGATGCCGGGCTAAACGTCACAAATACACGGCCAGAAACGCACAGCGTCCCTGGCCGTGTCCTACGAGTGGTGAACTACTTGATCACCACCGGGTTCACCGGCGCGCCGCTGCCGCCGACAATCTTCAACGGTGCGGCGGTGTAGAGGAATTTCCACTGGCCGTCGTCGGCACAATCGGCGGCCAGTTCCTCCAGCAGCACAATCTCGGTAAAGGCAATGCCGAGGTTGCGCATCAGCGCGCAATGCAACGGAATCTGCACCCCCGACACCGGGTCGGTGATCACCTCGTTGGCGATGGTATCGGTCACCAGGTTGGGGATTTCCATGGCATGGAACCACTCCACCAGTTCCCGGCTGTAGGTCAGGCCGGGCTCCACCAGGTCCTTGAAGAACTCGGTCTTGCCATACTCGTAGAACGCACCCATGGAGCCGGTACGGATGATCAGAATGTCGCGCTTTTCGATGGTCACGCCCTGGGCCTTGGCAGCGGCCAGCAAGTCCAGGTGGTTGAAGGTTTCGCCACGGCCCAGGTATTTCTTGCCACGATGGCGGGCCATGTCGATCAGCACCGCGCGCCCGACCACGCCGCGCTCGGCAATCGCCAGCACACTGGCCTTGGCCATGCCGCCGACGGTGCTCATGGCGTCGTAGCCGTTCCACAGTTGATTGTCATACCAGGCATGCCCCAGGGCGTCGTACTGGGTCGAGCCTTGCAGCTGCATGAAGATCACATCGTCGCAATACGCCGCGCCGCCGGTCATTTCGGGTTGCTTGCCGAAGTGATAGTGGCTGTGATCCAGGGTGTTGAAGCGCATCGACGGGTTGCGCGCCGGCCACATCGGGTCGCCGCCCGGATGGCCGATCTGCACTTGCAGGGTGAAGGTCTTGCCCTGGCGCACCGCGGCCACGCCGCGCAGCACTTCGGTTTCGGTCAGGTAATTGAGGGCGCCGACTTCATCGTCCGGTCCCCATTTACCCCAGTTCTTTGGCAGGCCTTCGAGTAATTGCCTGGTGTTCGGTTCGTTCTTGTTATGTAAGTCACACATATCGACTCCGATCCCTTTGGTCGTTGAGTTACACGCAGCGCCCACCATCGACTTCAAGGCAGGTGCCGGTGATAAAAGCCGCTTCGTCCGAGGCCAGGTACAGGCAGGCATTGGCCACGTCCTGCGGGGTGGAAAAACGTCCCAGGGGGATGGTTGCCATGAACTTCTGGCGGTTTTCCGGGGTGTCCGGCACGCCCATGAACTCACTGAGTAACGCGGTTGCGCCGACCACCGGGTTCACGCAATTGACGCGGATATTGTCCGGCCCCAGCTCTGCCGCCATGGTCTTGCTCATGACCACCACCGCGCCCTTGCTGCCGTTATACCAGACCAGCCCCGGGCGCGGGCGGATCGCGGCGGTCGAGGCAATGTTGACGAACACGCCGCCGCCCTGGCTGCGAAAGTGCGGCACAAAATGCCTGGCGCTGAGGAAGATGCTTTTGACGTTGACCGCGAACACCCGGTCGAACTCGGCCTCGTCCACCTCCAGCATCGGCCGGTTGCGGTGGGTGGTGCCGGCGTTGTTGATGACGATATCCAGCCCGCCGAATTGCTCCAGGGTCGCGCGCAGCAGCGCGCCCATGCTTTCATCATTGGCCACATTGACCTCGACGAAATGCGCATGACCGCCAGTGGCGGCGATCTCATTGACCACCCGCTGGCCGCCGGTGGCGTTCATGTCGGCGACGATAACCCGCGCCCCCTGTTGGGCGAAGGTCTTGGCGATGCCTTCACCAAAGCCGGAACCGGCGCCGGTGACGATGGCCACTTTGTTTGCTAGACGCATGGAGTGTGCTCCTTTCTTGTTGTTGTAAGGGCTTAGCCGTGTTTGATCGCAATGGTCTTCAAGGTGGTAAAGCCCAGCAGGGCCTCGAAGCCTTTTTCCCGGCCATAACCGCTGGCCTTGACGCCGCCGAAGGGCAGTTCAACCCCGCCGCCGGCCCCGTAGTTATTGATAAATACCTGGCCACAGCGCAGCTTGCGCGCCAGGCGCATCTGCCGGGCGCCGTCGCGGGTCCATACGCCAGCGACCAGGCCGAAATCGGTGCCGTTGGCCAGGCGGATGGCCTCGGCTTCGTCGTCGAAGGGCATCACGGCCAACACCGGGCCGAAGACTTCCTCCCGGGCCAGGCGGCTGTCGGGCGGCACATCGCGAAACAGCACCGCTTCCTGGAAGTAACCGCCACTGCCAGCCTCGGCCACCACCTGGCCGCGCGCGGCCACGGTGATGCCGGCCTGTTCGGCCTCGCGCACGAACTCGCGCACCAGGCGTTGCTGCTTCTGGTTGATCAGCGGGCCCATGTCCAGGTCCAGCGCCGAAGGCCCGGTGCGCAGTTCGCCAAAGCGCTGGCTGAGTTGCTCCACCAGCGTTTCATAAATACTGCGCTCCACCAGCAGGCGGCTGCCCGCCGAACAGGTCTGCCCGCAGTTCTGCACAATGGCGTTGACCAGCACCGGCAAGGCTTCGTCCAGGTCGGCATCGGCGAATACCAGTTGCGGCGATTTCCCGCCCAGCTCCAGGGTCACCGGGCAGTGCCGTTCAGCGGCGGCTTTGGACACCGCCGTGCCAGTCACGCTGGAGCCGGTAAACGAGAGGTGGTCGATACCCGGATGGCTGCACAACGCCGCGCCGGCCTCGTAGCCGTAGCCGGTCACCACGTTGATCGCGCCGGCCGGGAAGCCCACCTCGGCGGCAATCTGCGCCAGGCGCAGCAGCGACAGGCTGGCGTCCTCGGCCGGCTTGACCACACAGGCATTGCCCGCCGCCAGGGACGCGCCGACGCTGCGGCCGAAGATCTGCATCGGGTAGTTCCACGGGATGATATGCCCGGTTACCCCATGGGGTTCGCGCACCGTCAGCACCGTGTAGCCGTTCTGATAAGGCAGGGTCTCGCCGTGCAACTTGTCGGCCGCGCCAGCGTAGTACTCGAAATAACGGGCGAGGGCGGTGGCATCGGCCCGGGCCACTTTCAACGCCTTGCCGGTGTCCCGCGCCTCGATCTGCGCCAGTTCTTCGTGATGCTCCAGTACCGCCGCGCCAAGCCTGGCCAGCAGGCGGCTGCGCTCCAGGGCCGACAAGCTGCCCCATGGGCCATCGAAGGTCTCGCCCACGGCCAGGCGCGCGGCGCGGACGGCGGCGTCGATATCGGCAGCGGTGCCACGGGCGAGGCTGGAATAGGTTTTGCCGCTGCTGGGATCGATCACCGGGATGTCTTCCCGCGACGTCGAGGCCTGCCATTGGTTGGCGATGTAATGTGCGTTGATCATGTTCAGCTCCTGTTCCCGGCGATGCATTCGGCGATGGCCACGCCCACTTCAATCGTACTGGCGCTGCCGCCCATTTCCCGGGTGCGTGGGCCTTGCGCAAGCACCGTCTCGATGGCCGAGACAATCGCAGCTGCGGCCTCCTGGTACAGCGGCTCGCCATTGCCCAGGTGCTCGATCATCAGCGCGGCCGACCAGATCTGCCCGATGGGGTTGGCCACGCCCAGCCCGGCAATGTCCGGCGCCGAACCGTGTACCGGCTCGAACAGCGACGGGTAGCGCCGCTCGGGGTTGAGGTTGGCCGACGGCGCAATGCCGATGGTGCCGGTACAGGCCGGGCCGAGGTCGGAGAGGATGTCGCCAAACAGGTTGGAGGCCACCACCACATCGAACCAGTCCGGGTGCTGCACGAAGTGTGCGCACAGTATGTCGATGTGGAATTTGGCGCTCTTGACGTCCGGGTAGCGCTGGGCGATCAGGTTCACCCGCTCGTCCCAGAACGGCATGGTGATGGAAATGCCGTTGGATTTGGTGGCGGCCACCAGGTGCTTGCGCGGTCGCCGCTGCGCCAGTTTGAAGGCATAGTCCACCACCCGGTCCACGCCTTCGCGGGAGAAGATCGACTCCTGCACCGCGATCTCGCGTGGCGTACCTTCCCACATCCGCCCGCCGACGCTGGAGTATTCGCCCTCGGTGTTTTCCCGCACCACGATAAAGTCGATATCCCCCGGCACACGGCCGGCGAGCGGGCAGGGCACGCCGGGCATCAGGCGCACCGGGCGGATGTTGACGTACTGGTCGAACTGGCGGCGGATCTTCAGCAGCGACTCCCACACCGCCGTATGGTCGGCGATGATATCCGGGGCACCCACGGCGCCGAAGAAGATCGCGTCATGGCTGCCGATCTGCTCGGCCCAGTCGTGCGGCATCATGGTGCCGTGGGCCAGGTAGTGCTCGCTGCACCAGGCAAAGTGATCGAACGCAAAGGCAATGCCGAAGCGCCGGCTGACGGCCTCTAGTACGCGCAGGCCTTCGGGCACCACCTCGCGGCCGATACCGTCGCCGGGAATCACCGCAATACGATGAGGGGTGCTGGTCGTGGAATTGGACACGCCGTGTCTCCTGTTTTTGTTGTTGTCAGTGAGGCGGGGACATTCTTGGCACAGCTGCCGCGGTGGGGGAATTGCTGATTATGGAAGTGGCCTTCGCAAGACTCGAAGGCCAGCGACAATGCGCAGTACTAGGCAGCGAGGTAGTCGAATAGCGCCAGGCTTGTAGGAGAAGGCTTTTCCTGACGCATGCAGAGGTACATCTGGCGGTCGGCCCATGGGTCGTCGATTTCGATAAAGCGCAAGGCCATTTCCTTGCGAAAGATCTGCACCGCACCCTGGGGCAACACGCCAACCCCTTGCCCGGCGGCAATCAACCGGCACACGGCTTCAAAGCTGCGCACCTGGACCCGCAGGCGCAGCGGCATGCCAATCGCGGCGGCGGCCTCGGTGATCAGCGCGGTGATGGCGGCGTTGTCCTCCAGGCCGACAAAGTCATAGCCCAGCAAATCGGCAAAGCGTGCATGGCGCATCTTGAACGGATGATCGTCGGGCACCAGCAGGCACAGGCGGTCCTGGCAGTACGGGGCAAAGCGCAAGTCCTCGCCGCCCGGCTGGGTGGTGACGATGCCCACATCGGCCACGCCATCGCGCACCGCCTGCAGAATCTCGCGGCTGCGCTCCTCGCGGATATCCAGGCGGATACCGGGGTGCAGGGCGTTCCACTGGGTCAGTTGGCTGGGCAGTTGCTGGCTCATCGCCGAACTGTTGGCATACAGGCACACACGGCCGGTGGCGCCCTTGGCGTAGTCGGCGAGGTCGGCGTGCATCCCATCCACCGCGCGCAAGATCGCCAGCCCATGCCCGGCCAGCACCTCGCCGGCCGCCGTGGGCGAGACGCCGGTGGAAGAGCGATACAACAGGGCGACCTTGAAATGCTGCTCGAGCAACGACAGGCGCCGGCTGGCCGCAGACAGCGAGAGGTGCGACTGCTCGGCCGCCCGGGACAGGCTGCCGAGCTTGACTGTCTTGAGGAACAGCGCGATGGAAGTAAGATCGGGGGCCATGCCAGAGTCCTTGTGCGCGGTCTGTGAAAACTACGCAGTTGGGACCGGACTGTCCAATCGTCTGCCCCCTGTTGATACAACGTTGGAGGCACCGCCGATCCCTTGTGGGAGCTGTCGAGCCCCGGCGAGGCTGCGATGGCGGCGGCATTGCCAGCATTGATGGTGACTGACCCTCCGCCATCGCAGCCTCGCCGGGGCTCGACAGCTCCCACCTTTGATCTTTGCTGCCTTGAGTAATGTGTCGGTTAGAACTCGATGCTCGCCGACAGCTTGGCCACCCGTGGGTCGCCCTGGGTCAGCTCAATGGCGCTTTACAAACTAGTGTGTGAGGTACGACGTATCTGAAGGCCAGAAATTTCTATTAAGGCCTGATGGCGGATGCCGAGTAGAATCGCGCCCTGAAAGCGATTCCTGAGGTGCGGCAAGGTGGATTTACAGCAGGGTTTTGTCCTGACCCGGCATTGGCGCGACACCCCGGCGGGCACGCAGGTCAGCTTCTGGTTGGCGACCGACCAGGGGCCGCGGTATATCCGTCTTCCGGTGCAGCCTTCGGTGATGTTTATTCCGCTGGCCCATCGCGAGCACGCGCAACGGGTGCTCAAGGGCGAGCGCGAGGTAGAACTGCGCCCGCTGCAACTGTGCGACTTCCACCACCGCCCGGTCCTGGGCCTCTATACCCGCCAGCATCGCCAGGCGATGGACCTGGAAAAACGCCTGCGCCAGGCCGGTGTGGATGTCTACGAAGGCGATGTGCGCCCGCCCGAGCGCTATATGATGGAGCGCTTTATCACCGCGCCGGTGGCGTTTGGCGGCACGCCGGGCGAGGGCGGGATGTTGCTGGAGGCGCAGATGAAACCGGCGCCCGACTACCGCCCGGCGTTGAAGCTGGTGTCCCTCGACATCGAAACCACCGCGCGCGGCGAACTGTATTCCATCGCCCTGGAAGGCTGCGGCGAGCGCCAGGTGTACATGCTTGGCCCGCCGAACAAAACGGACGCGGTGGATTTCAAGCTCGACTACTGCGACAGCCGCGCCCAACTGCTGGAGTGCCTGAACCAGTGGCTGGCGCAACACGACCCCGACGCAATCATCGGCTGGAACCTGGTGCAGTTCGACCTGCGGGTCCTCCACGAGCATGCCCAACGCCTCAAGGTGCCATTGTTGCTCGGTCGTGGTGGCGAGGCCATGGCCTGGCGTGAACACGGCAGCCGCAACCATTACTTCGCCGCCGCTGCCGGGAGGCTGATCATCGATGGCATCGAAGCCCTGCGTTCGGCGACTTGGAGCTTTGAGTCATTCAGCCTGGAAAACGTCGCCCAGACCCTGCTCGGCGAAGGCAAGTCGATTTCCACACCCTACCAGCGCATGGATGAGATCAACCGCATGTTCGCCGAGGACAAGCCCGCCCTGGCGCGCTATAACCTCAAGGACTGCGAGCTGGTGACGCGGATTTTTGCAAAGACCGAACTGCTCAAGTTCCTGTTGGAGCGGGCCAGCGTCACTGGCCTGCCGGCGGATCGTAACGGCGGTTCGGTGGCGGCGTTCACCCATTTGTACATGCCGCTGATGCATCGCCAGGGCTTTGTCGCGCCCAACCTGGGGGACAAGCCGCCCCAGGCCAGCCCCGGCGGTTTTGTCATGGACTCGCGGCCGGGGCTGTACGAGTCGGTGCTGGTGCTGGACTACAAAAGTCTGTATCCGTCGATTATCCGCAGCTTCCTGATCGACCCCGTAGGCCTGATCGAAGGCCTGCGCCACCCTGACGACAGCGCGTCGGTGGAAGGCTTTCGCGGCGCGCGGTTTTCCCGCACCCGGCATTGCCTGCCGGCCATTGTGGCGCGGGTCTCCGAAGGCCGCGAAGTGGCCAAGCGCGAGCATAACGCGCCGTTGTCCCAGGCCCTGAAGATCATCATGAATGCCTTCTACGGCGTGCTGGGCTCCAGCGGCTGTCGGTTCTTCGACACGCGGCTGGCCTCGTCCATCACGATGCGCGGCCACCAGATCATGCGCCAGACCCGCGAGCTGGTCGAAGCCCAGGGGTATGAAGTGATCTATGGCGATACCGATTCCACCTTTGTCTGGCTTGGCAGTGCCCATTCCCAGGAGGAGGCCACGCGCATCGGCCAGGGCTTGGTGCAGCACATCAACCACTGGTGGCGCGAACGCCTGCACAACGAATTCGGCCTGCAAAGCGCCCTGGAGCTGCAATACGAAACTCACTTCAGCCGCTTCCTGATGCCGACCATTCGCGGGGCGGAGGAGGGCAGCAAGAAACGCTATGCCGGCCTGGTCAGCCATGCCGATGGCAGTGAAGAGATGATCTACAAAGGCCTGGAGACTGTGCGCAGCGACTGGTCGCCCCTGGCCCGCCAATTCCAGCAGGAGCTGTACCAGCGCATCTTCCATCGCCAGCCCCACCAGGATTATGTGCGTGACTACGTGCGCCGCACCCTCAGCGGCGAGTTCGATGAGCTGCTGATCTACCGCAAGCGCCTGCGCCGGCAACTGGGTGACTACGAACGCAACGTGCCGCCCCATGTACGGGCCGCGCGCCTGGCGGATGAATACAACGACCGCCAGGGCCGCCCACGCCAGTATCAGAACGGTGGCTGGATTCGCTACGTGATCACCGTCAACGGCCCCGAACCTCTGGAAGTGCGCCAGGCGCCGATTGACTATGACCACTACGTCACCCGGCAATTGCAGCCGGTGGCCGATGCGATCCTGCCGTTTGTCGATGATGACTTCAGCACCCTGGTCGGTGGTCAGATGGGCTTGTTTTAACCTGTGGCTGACGCTTCACCCGGCCCCGGTGCCTGCCTGGCACTGGCCCAAGCCGTAAACCTTGGCAATCAGAAGAAACAATGAGCCCCGAAGCGCCTGAAGCCCTTGCGTCGCGGGCGTCCTGGCCTACTCTTTCTGAAGGTCGCGTAGGAATCATCCTTGAAATTGACTGTCGCAGACATGAAACTCAAACACTCTGCATGGAATTGGAAGGAGGTACGCATGCTCGTCCGGTCGCTGACCCTGGCTACCTTGATGGCGTTTACGGGGCCGTTGTTGGCTGCGGATAACCGAGGCCCGCTGGAACAGGATCAAGGCAAATTCCGCCTGCTGATCGTGATTGCACCCAGCTCCATCGACCCGACTCAGGTCCAGCTCAAGCAAGACCTTGAACAGCCTGAGAACAAACAGAAGTTCACCGAGCGCAACATGGTGCTCTACACCGTGAACTATACGAGCATCGGCACCGTCGGCCAGCGTGACGGCAAGGACCTTGGCGCCCAGGACACCAACGCGTTGATCCGCGCCCTGAAGCTGGGGGCCAGTGCTGGCACCAAAGTGATCCTGGTGGGCAAGGACGGCGAGAAGAAAGTCGAAAAGACCGTACCCCCCGATACCCTTGACCTTGCAGAGTTCTTTGCGGCCGTCGACAAGATGCCGGCGGCAGAAAAAGAAGCCGCCGCGCCCGCCGAGCCGGAACCCGCCGCACCGGCGGCAGGCAAGCCTGGGGCCAAGGCCAAGCCTGGCAAACACGCGCCGCAACCGCTGGAAGACTGAGAAGTCTTGTTGTGGCGAGGCGGGGGCGAGCTGGAACTCAACGGCCAGTTGGCCGAAGACGGGCAAGCGTCTGCGGGCTACGCCTATGCAGTCAGTACAGATGCCGATGACAAACGCATCAAGACCTGCATACGTTCAGCCAGGGCAGATCGCTATCACCAACCTGCTGCTGCGCTACGACGTGACGCCGCAGTTGAGTACCTCGGTCAACCTCAACAACCTGTTTGATTGCGATTATTTCAGCTATGCCGGTAACTGCGGGATGTACGGCGCGCCGGGCAACCTGATGACCAGCGTCAAGTACGACTTTTAAGAGCCTTCCTACGACGTCTACGGAATTACCCAACTGAGCAACGGCACTCTCCCATGATTTGATCCCTGGCTTTTCGGACAGGGATTGCCGTAGATGACCGACACCTTGTGGGCCGCCCGTGAAGGCGATGCACTGCTGCATAGCTCGCTGCTCGCGGATGTGCTGGGGGGTGTGCTTGAAGTCGCTGCCACTGTGGCAGTGACCGCATTGGTCACGGCTGCGGTGGTGGCGGCTACCGGTATTACCGTGGTCACTGGCGGGCTGGGTTGCCTGGTGCTGAGCGCGGTAGTGGGAGTGGCGGTCGGCATCGGCATGAACAGAACCGGGGCGGATGCCGGGCTTTCACGCTTATGTGAAACCGTCGCGGGGGCGTTGTTTGGCCCAGTGACTGACGCCTTTATCAGCAGTGGCTCGCTGGATGTATTTATCAATGGCAAGCCTGCCGCGCGAGCCGCCGGGCGAATTTCCACGCTGCCTGTCGCGCTCGATGCGCCAGCGTCCTACCTTGATATTGCTGGAAACCTATTCTCGCAGTTATGGCGTCCGACGGTGGCCACACCGGTTTCTCAGGCTCAGCCCTGTGCAGCGGATGGCGTCGTTTGTGCCAAGCACCCACCCATGCCCGAGCAATATCTAGCAGAGGGTTCCAGTCGTGTTTTCATCAACGGGCAGCCTGCTGTGCGCAGTGGCGATCGCAGCACCTGTGAGGCGACGGTCGGATCGGTCGAAGGACTGATTTCCCCCAATGTGGTGATCGGTGGCTCCCCGGTTGTCGTCCGTGAGATTCGCAGCGGCAAGACGCCGGGTGTGGGCTTGGCTGTCAGCGCACTGTTGACGCTACGGGGTGGGCCGGTGAAGTTTGTCAGCAACCTGCCGTGCCTGTTGGCGAGCGGGGTGGTGGCCTATGGTACCGGGCAAGTGGGGGCAGCATTGGCGGCAGCTGTGAACGGCTCGCCCAACCCGGTGCATGCCGCCACTGGAGCCAAGGTACTGGGGGGCGAAGATGAGCGGGACTTTGTCGTGCCGGCATTGTTTCCCCTGGAGTGGCAGCGGTTCTACAACAGTCGGGATATGCGGCGCGGCGGCTTGTTTGGTGCAGGCTGGAGCGTGCCGTATGAGGTGACCGTCGAGATTGATCAGCAGCGCCTGATCTATATCGATGAACAGGGGCGGCGGATAGATCTGGGTCACGTGCCTCTGTCCAGTGCAGTGTTCAGCTCTGGCGAAGGGCTCGCCGTACGGCGCAACGCTGACGGGCTATCGATCGAAAGTGTCGACGGGGTTTATCGCCTGTTTGAGGCGGATCCGTTTAACCTGTGTGTCTTGCGCCTGGTGCAGTTGGCTGATCGCAACGAAGGCCGGATTTTTCTGGAGTACGACGAGCAGGGGCGAATTGTCTTACTGCGGGAAAGCCACAATCTGCTGCAATTGATGCTGAGCTACAGCGCCGAGCATCCCCGGCGGGTTAGCCATGTCGAACGGCGCTACGTGCAGGGTTTCGGGGGACGATGCGATGTACTGGTCAGTTACCGCTACAACAAGGTGGGGGATTTAAGCGAAGTCATCGATGCCACAGGCCATGTAAAACGGCGTTTTGCCTATGATGGCCTGCGGCGGATGATTGAACACCAATTGCCAGGTGGCCTACGTTGTTTCTACCAATGGACCACATGTGGCGATGAGTCTCGTGTCAGTCGCCATTGGACTGACAGCGGCGACGAATACCGGTTTGAGTACGCGCCCGGTATTACCCGTATCACCGATGGCTTGCAGCGCACCAGCGTTCGCCATTGGAATACCCAACACCAGGTCACGTGCTTTATCAATGCTTTGGGCCACACCTGGCAATTTGAATGGAACGACCAGCGCCAGCTACTCAGTGCTACCGATCCCATGGCTGGTCGTTGGACGTTCAGTTATGACGCATGCGGCAATCTGAGTGTCAGCACCGACCCTCTGGGCCAGAGCCGTACTATCCTGTGGTTAGAACACTGGTCACTGCCGCTGAGTGAGACCGACCCGGCCGGTAACTGCTGGTACTACCGCTACGATACCAGGGGCAATTGCACCGAAATCATCGACCCTTTGGGCTATTGCAGCCACTACGCCTACGACGATTTTGGTCAGGTGGTGTGCATCACCGACGCCCACGATACAAGTATGACTCTGCGTTGGAACGAATGGTCGCAACTGATCGAATACCGTGACTGCTCTGGCTATACCACTCGCTATCAATATGATGCCTTCGGCCATCTGACGCGGCTCATCAACGCCAAGGGTGAACCGTTCGATTTCCAATACGACGTCCTTGGGCGACTGCTGAAAAGCCAGCTCCCCGATGGTCGCCAGGAGCGCTTTGAGCACGATCCCAGCGGCCAGTTACTGACTCATATCGACCCTGCCGGCAACCCTACGCGTTACATTCGCGATCGAGATGGTCGGGTGCTTCAGCGCTTGGATGCCCTTCAGCGCGGTATCGCTTTTTTCTACGATAGCTATGGCCGACTTCAGACCCTGAGCAATGAAAACGCCGAAGTCTATCGATTTACCTGGGACGCCGCCGACCGCCTGAGCCGGCAACTGGATATTGATCAGAGTACACGGGTGTTTACCTATGACGGCCTGGGCAACTTGCTGACTGTCGAGCACCGGCCCGCTTCGGATCAAGCCGTGTCGGCTCAGCAATTTCAGCGTGATCCCCTGGGTCGCCTCGTCAGAAAAGCCACTGTCGGTGGCCTGACAGATTACCGCTACGATGCCAATGACCAACCGATTGCCATCACCTTTACTGCAAACGATAGCCGCCAACAAACATTAGGGATGGTCTGAAGTAGCCATGTATTTCCCCGGCATACCACCTAGCGCAACTTTTAAACTCGCCAAATGATCAAAAAACAATCAATTCGACGAGTATTTCTTACGTTTTCGCCACCCGGACCCCACTC
>Ga0208123_100574_pt1 | contig 14175 bp, 9 predicted proteins | sample LakWasMe92_HOW11_2_FD_183914 | JGI IMG/M metagenome (GOLD analysis project Ga0208123, IMG submission 183914) | Freshwater sediment methanotrophic microbial communities from Lake Washington under simulated oxygen tension - Sediment Metagenome... | ecosystem: Environmental > Aquatic > Freshwater >... | reverse complement strand
CAAATCCCCCCCCCCCCCGACTTAGCAACGGGGGGGAAAGAAGGTTTTAGGAGTGGCGAGTATTATTCGCCTAAAAGAAGTCCAAAAAAAATCCAAGTAAAATCAGTCGTAATCACTTGCTCACTCAGTTTTTTGGACTAAACCGGGGTAGCTTACTGTGGGGTCTCTTCACCGCCCAATGCTTCTACCAGTGCGGGCAGGAAGTCGCCAAAGGTCAACATCATCAGGGTAAAGCTGGCATCCAGTTGGCCCAGGGCCTCGTCGCCGCCGTCCTGTTCGGCCTGGTCTTGCAGCAGGTCCTCGAACTTCAGGCGCTTGACGGTCATTTTGTCGTCGAGCATAAACGACAGCTTGTCCTGCCAGGCCAGGGACAGTTGGGTCACGACTTTGCCGGTGGTCAGGTGCAGCTGGATTTCTTCGCCGGTCAGGTCCTGGCGCTTGCAGCGCACAATGCCGCCGTCTTCGTGGGTGTCGCGCAGTTCGCATTCGTCGAGGACGAAGAAGTCATCGGCCGGCTTCTGGGTGGTGACCCAGTCGGTCATGATGGCGGTGGGCGCGGTTTTCACGGTCAGCGGGCGTACCGGCAGGGTGCCGATCACTTCACGTAGGGTCGACAACAGGTCTTCGGCGCGCTTGGGGCTGGCCGAGTTCACCAGGATCAGGCCCTGTTTCGGCGCGATGGCAGCAAAAGTCGATGAACGACGGATAAACGCGCGGGGCAGGAAGGCCTGGATGATTTCATCCTTGATCTGGTCCCGTTCCTTTTTGTAGACCTTGCGCATTTGCTCGGCTTCGATCTCTTCGACCTTTTCCTTCACCGCATCACGCACCACGCTACCGGGCAGGATACGTTCTTCCTTGCGTGCTGCGATCAGCAGGAAGTCACCGCTGACATGCACCAGGGGCGCGTCTTCACCTTTACCAAACGGCGCGACGAAACCGTAAGTGGTCAGCTCCTGGCTTGCACAAGGGCGCGCCGGTTTGGTGGCCATTGCAGTTTCCAACGCCTCGGCATCAACAGGCAGATCTTGGGTCAGGCGATAGATAAGCAGGTTCTTGAACCACATGGGGTGAGTCTCTCCTTTATACAAAGTGGGGCATTATTCTCTTGATAGCGCCCCAGGCCAACCCTGCCTAAGCCATTGGAAGGGCTGAAAAAAAAGATTTAAGAAAGTGCTTGCCAGAGCAGGGGACGCTCCGTAGAATGCGCGCCACACCGAAACGAAGGGTGATTAGCTCAGCTGGGAGAGCATCTGCCTTACAAGCAGAGGGTCGGCGGTTCGATCCCGTCATCACCCACCATTCGCTTCATGTGTTATGCGCAGCGGTAGTTCAGTCGGTTAGAATACCGGCCTGTCACGCCGGGGGTCGCGGGTTCGAGTCCCGTCCGCTGCGCCATATTCGGTAACCTGGAACACTGAACGCCAGGTCACCACACAAAGCCCGCTCATTGAGCGGGCTTTTTGCTGTCTGGGGTTTGTGAAAATCCCTGGCCATAAAAAACGCCGCCGATCATTTCCGATGACCGGCGGCGTTTTTTATGGGGCGCTTAGAAATCCCAGCGCGTGGTGACCATGAAGTTACGCGGTTCACCGTAGGCCGCCGAGTTATAGAAGCCGATATTGGTGTAGTAGGACTTGTCGAAGATGTTGTTGACGTTCAGTGTCGCCGACAGATTTTTGGTGACCTGGTAACGGGTCATCAGGTCCACCAGCCAGTAGGCTTGCTGGGAAAACTCTTCATACCCGTTATGCGGGGTGTTGTAGATATCCTGCCAACCCACACTCTGCCAGCGCACGCCGCCGCCGACGGTCAACTTGTCGAGCTCGCCCTTGAGTTTGTAGGTGGTGTACAGCTTGACCTGGTCTTCAGGCTCGAACGTGGAGATCTTCACGTCCTTGTCATCGCGCACGATCTTGTGGGTGTAGCCGGCCTGGAGCTGCCAGCCGGGGGCGATCTCGCCGGACATCTCCACTTCGTAGCCCTTGGTCACGGCCTTGCTGCTCTTATAGGCATAGTTGGATGGGATCGGCGTCTGATTGTTGTAGGCGTCATCCGACAGCGCGCGATTGGATTCATGGATTTCAAAGTACGCCGCGCTGGCGTTCACCCGGCCGTCGAGGAAGTCGGCTTTCACCCCCAGCTCCCAGTTCTGCCCTTCATCCGGCTCAAGCAGCTTGTTGTCCCGATCGCGGTTGTAGTTTTCCTGGGGCATGAAGATATCGGTGTAGCTGGCGTACACCGAGTAGGTGTCGTTCAAGTCGTAGACCGCGCCGACATACGGCACAAAGCGCCCGGACTCGCGGTAATTGGGGTTGTAGCCGGTGACCTGGTAGTTGACCACGCGACCACCGAGCAGCAGCTTGAGGTCATCGGCCAGGTTCAGGCGCGTGGTCACATAGGCGCCAGTCTGGCGCACGGTGTCGTCGGTCAGGGATTGGGCATTGCCCCAGTCCGGGAGGGTGGCGTGGCCGTGCCAGTTATTGAAATCGACGATGTTCGGGCTGAGGTTCCAATAGCCTTTGCCTTTCCATTCGGAGGCACTGATGGAGCCGCCCAGCACCAGTTCATGTTCCCGGCCGCCGAGGCTGAATGGGCCACTCACGTACAAGTCGGCCGAGTCGCTGACCGTTTCCCCGGTGTATTTGCCCGAGGTGAGTTGTGCGGTGCCGTCCGGCTGCGGCTGGTCGCCCTGGATCGAGCCCATCAGGGCGTGGTAGCCGTTGATCTTGTGGTCCAGTTGCAGCTTGGTCACCCAACCGTTGCCCAGGTCATGTTCGAGCATGGCGAACACGGTGCGGGTGTATTGCTCCCAGCTGCTCCAGTCGGCGGCGTTATTGAACGAGCGCTTGACCTTGTTGCGTTCACCCTTGGAGTTGATCAGCGGGAAGCTGCCTGACCAGGAAGAGCCCTTGGGCAACGTATCCTGGTAATCGCCGCCGACAGTCAGCAGGGTGTCCGGCGATAGGTCGAATTCCATGATGCCGTAGTACGTCGGGCTCTTGCGTGAGTAGTGGTCCATGAACGAGTGCTTGTCCTGGTAGGCCGCGACTGCCCGGCCGCGCACAGTGCCGCTCTCGGTCAGCGGGCCGCTGACGTCCAGTTCGCTGCGGTAGTTGTCCCAGGAACCGGCGCCCAGGGTGGCATGCCCCCGGAAATCGGCGGTGGGCTTCTTGCGCACCAGGTTGATCGTCGCGCCCAGGGAGCCGGCGCCGGTGAGCAGGCCGGTGGCGCCCTTGAGCACTTCGACGCGGTCATAGATCGCCATGTCGCTCAGGGTGTTGCCCGCCGAATAGGCGACGTTGCGCGCCGTCGAGGGAATGCCGTCGTACTGGAAGTTATTGATCGAAAAACCCCGGGCGTAGTAGTTGCTGCGCTCGCTGTCGAAGGCCGACACGGTGATGCCCGGGGTATGGCGCATCACATCGTCGACGGTGTTCAGGCCGAAGTCATCCATGTGCTGGCGCGTAACAACACTGACCGATTGCGGGGTTTCCTTGGGCGTCAGCACCAGGCGCGTGGCGGTGGCGATGCTGCCGGGGGTGTAGGAGCCGCTGTCTTCGGTGACGTTACCCAGTTGGTTGCCGCTGACTTGGGTCGGGCCCAGCTCCAGGGTGCCGTTACTGGCGGTGGGCGCGGGTTGCAGCGCATACCCCTGGTTGCTTTTGACCGCGACGTAGCCGCTGCCGTGCAACAACCGGTCGAAGCCGTCCTGGATCCCGTAGTTGCCTTGCAGGCCAGGGCCAGCGAGGCCTTCCAGCTCGCGGGACTGGAACACAAGCGCCACGCCGGCCTGCTGGGCAAAGCGGTTGAGCGAACTGCCCAGAGGCCCGGCAGGAATGTTGTAAGCCTGGGCAACGGTGCTGGCCATATCCGCCTGGGCCGGGCTGCTGTGCAAGGCGCCAACGGTGACGGCGAGCATGGCCAGGGAAAACGGCGCGCTTCTCAGTAGGCCAAAGCGTCCACGGGGGGAGGAAGGGGTGTGCATGGTCAAGGCAATCCTTTCGGTGTCGAATTACCTTGCTTGACGGGCAACTGCGCAAAAACCGGAAGCCAATGCGAATAATTATTTTTTGGGTGTGGGGTCGGGGTTGACCACGATCAGCCACGGGGTAAAGGCGCGCAGTTTTATCGGCAGGGCCTGCGCCAGCAGTTGCAGGGCGTGGTCGCTGTCATCCAGGGGGATTACCGCCGACACTCGCAGGCCCTGTAGCGCGGCACGATCAAATTGCAGGCGGCCTGTGCGATGCCGGGCGATTTCATCCAGCACTTCGGGCAATGGCCGGTTTTCCACCACCAGTTGGTGGCGGCGCCAGGCTTCGTTGATGCTGGCCGGGTCTATGCTGCCGGTCAGGCGTACGCTGTCGGTGCTGATCAGGGCCTGGGAGCCGGCGGCGACCTCCAGGGTCTGCCGGGCATCGGCGCTATGGGCAGCCACGCGGGATTCGAGCATGGTCAGCACGGTGCTATCGCCCTCGCGCTTGACCACAAACCGCGTGCCCAGTGCGCGCAGGCTGCCGTGGGCGGTCTGTACGATAAATGGCCGTGCCTGATCGTGGGCCACTTGCACCAGGATTTCGCCTTGTAGCAGGTCGATGCGCCGCTGCGTGGCGTCGAAATGCAAGTTGGCCGCGCTGATGCCATTGAGGCTCAGCGCCGAGCCGTCTGCCAGGCGCAGGGTTTGCCACTGGTCGGGGCCATTGCGCACATCGGCCATCCATTGTTGTGGGTAAGGGCTCAACAGCAGCGCCGCCGCCGGCAAGGCCAGGCTGCCCGCCAGCAACAGGCTGCGTAGCGCACGTTTGCCGCGCCGCGCTTTTTTCTCGGCGAACGCTGCATTCAGCGCCGCCCGCGCCGGGGATTTTTTCCCGCGCAGGGCCTGCATCCGCGAAATCACCGCTTCCATGCGTGCGGCGGCTGCGGCGTAGTGGGGGCCTTGTTGTTTCCAGCACTCGAACGCCAGGCGCTGCGCTTCGCTCAGCTCGCCTTCATGCAGGCGCAGCATCCATTCGGCGGCTTGTTCTTCGATCTGTTGGCGGGCGTCGGGCATGGGTGGCTCAGGTGTCCATACTGTGGCCGCAATGCACCAGGGCCTGGATCAGGTATTTGCGCACCGTGCGTTCCGAGAGCTTGAGTTGCCGGGCGATCTGCACTTGGGTCAGCTCTTCAAGGTAATAGAGCACAAACGCCTGGCGCGAATACTCATGCATGCCTTCAAGGATAAAGGCGATCTGTTCCAGGGCTTCGAGGGTGGTGTGGATCTGCTCCGGTGACTGGAACCCCTCCAGGGCATCGATCGTCAGCGCCAGCTCTTGCAGGTAGGCCTGTTCAATTTGCTTGCGTCGGGCCTGGTCGATAATCAGGCGGCGCGCGGTGGTGCTCAAGTAGGCCCGGGGTTCGCGGATCGTCGCCACCGACTCACGGGTGTGCAGGATGCGGGCGAAAGTGTCCTGTGCCAGGTCGGCCGCATTCTGCCGACAACCCAACTTGCGCCGCAGCCAGGTGAACAGCCAGCCATGATGCTCGCTGTAGAGCTGGGTTATTTCCCGTTGGAATGGCGGTTCACCCACAGACATCGGCGTGGCCCAGGTGTTATTGAGAATAATTTCTAATTGTGGGACCAGGGTTGGGCAAACGCAAGAGACTCGCGTTTAGCTGCTGCAAACGCCGGTTTTCAAGGGGGCGGGCGGTCGTGGCCAAGATATTTCAAATAAATTGCATTTAAATCAACACATTGCAAAATTTTCGTATATGATGCGCCCCGCACCGAACGTAAAGGGTGATTAGCTCAGCTGGGAGAGCATCTGCCTTACAAGCAGAGGGTCGGCGGTTCGATCCCGTCATCACCCACCATTACGTCCAATGCTACGCGCAGCGGTAGTTCAGTCGGTTAGAATACCGGCCTGTCACGCCGGGGGTCGCGGGTTCGAGTCCCGTCCGCTGCGCCATATTCGGTTACTTGGAATGCTGAACGCCAGGTCACCACACAAAGCCTGCTCACTGAGCGGGCTTTTTTGTGCCTGGTGTTTGCGGTTCTACAACCCCACCAACCGGTAGCCCACCTGCAACTCGGTAATAAAGTACTGCGGCTGCGCCGGGTCCACCTCCAGTTTTTGCCGCAGATGCGCCATATGCACCCGTAGATAGTGGGCGCGGTCGACGTAATCCAGGCCCCACACTTCCAGTAGCAGTTGTCGGTGGGTCAGTACGCGGCTCTGGCCGCGAATCATCGCGCAGAGCAAGCGGTACTCGATGGGGGTCAGGTGTACCGGCAGGCCCGAGCGCCACACCTCATGGGTTGCCAGGTCGACGGCAATCTCGCCAAACGCCACCTTGCTGGTGGCCATCACGGTGCCGGTGTGCCCATGCCGGCGCAGTTGGGCGCGGATGCGGGCGAGCAACTCGGGCACGCCGAACGGCTTGGTCAGGTAGTCATCGGCACCGGCGTCCAGGGCCGCGACTTTTTCTTCTTCACGGTCACGCGCCGACAGCACCAGGATCGGCACCGCGAGCCAACCGCGCAGTTCGCGGATCAATTGTTTGCCATCGCTGTCCGGCAAGCCGAGGTCGACGATCACCAAGTCGGGCTGGCGGCTGGCGGCATGGATCAGCGCCCGTTTCACGCTGTCGGCCTCGAACACATGAAAGCCTTCATCTTGCAGGGCAATGCGCACAAAGCGGCGGATATTGGCCTCGTCTTCAACGATCAGAATGCGTGCAGTGTTCATAAGGGTTCCATGGCCGGCGGGGTGCCTGCCGGTAGCGTGATGGTGAAATGCATGCCGCCCGCGTGGCCGGGGTTGGCTTCGATACGCCCGCCGTGGGCCTCGACGATGCGTTTGGCCAGCGCCAGGCCCAGGCCGATGCCGGCCACCGACGATTCCTGCTGGCCGCGGGTGAAGGGCTCAAACAGATTGGCTGGCGCGCTACCGGGGCCGGTGTCGCTGACCCCAAGCACAATGTGCTCGCCGGCCTGGCTGGCGGCCACGCTGATGGTGGTGCCTGGCGGGGTGTACTTGGCGGCGTTGTCCAGCAGGTTGACCAGCACCCGTTCGATCAGCAGCGCGTCGACCTCCACCAGCGGCAACTGCGCGTCGAGCGTGGTGTGTACGCGGTGTTGCGCCAAGGGTTCGCGCAATTGGCGCAGGGCGCTGCCGACGATTTCTTCCAGCGAGTGCCATTGGCGGTTCAGGCGCACACCGTGTTCTTGCAGGCGCGCCATATCCAGCAGGTTTTCGATCAGCCGCTGCATGGAGGTGGCCTGTTCGTGGATGCCCTGCAGCAACTCGCTCAGTGGCCCCGGCGGGGCGTGGGGCAGGGCGGTGTCAGCGGCGCCGATCAGGGTGGTCAGCGGCGTACGCAGGTCGTGGGAAATGGCTGCGAGCAGGGTGTTGCGCATTTTTTCGCCTTCCATCTGCACCAGGGTGCTTTGCGCCACTTCGACGAAATGCACACGCTCCAGGGCAATTGCCAGTTGGCTCATGCAGGCCTCCAGCAGGCGGCGTTCCTGCGGGTCGTGCAGGCGATCGCGCTGGGCCAGTTCCAGCACCAGCACGCCGCGCACACGCATCGGCGCCTTGAGCGGCCAGTAGCTGCCCTTGGCCGCCGACAGAGTGTCGGTGCCGTGGCCGGCGGGGTGGCCGTGGTCGTAGGTCCACTGGGCGATGCTGTCGTCGATCGGCAGCCCACCGGCGCTCACACTGTGGACGCCATCGGCGGCGTCCGGCAGGGCCAGGCCCACCCGGGCCTCGAAGACGCCGCTGAAGGTGCGCAGCGCGACCTCGCTGATCTGCTCTACCGTCAGCGCCGCCGACAGGTCGCGGGCCAGGCGCGCCAGGGAGGTGGCGCGGCGTTCCCGTGCGGCGGCGGTGCGCGCTTCGTGGCGCAGGCGCGCGGTGAGTTGGCCGGTGATCAGGGCGATGCCGAGCATCAAGGCAAAGGTGAAGAAGTACTGAGTGTCGTTGACCGTGAAGGAATAGCGCGGCTGGACGAAAAAGAAGTCGAGACACAGCACCGCCAGCATCGCCGCCCACACGCCGGGGCCGCGTCCAAAACGCAGCGCTACCAGCACCACCGTGAGCAAAAACAGCATGACCACGTTGGCCAGGTCGAACACCTGCAGCAGCAGGGCGGCGACGGCGCTGGTGGCGAAGCAGGCCAGGCTGGTCCACAGGTAGGCCAGGCGCGTGCCGGGCTGTGCTGCGCTTTTGTCGCGCACGGCGGGTTTGCCCGGCAATAGGCCGTGGGCGATCACGATCTGATCGATTTGCGGGTGATGGCGGCTGATCCGGTCGCTGACCGACTGATGCCAGAACCGCCACCGGCGGCGCGGATGATGGCCGAGCACCAGGCGATTGGCATTGTGCTCACGGGCGCAGGCCACCAGGGCTTCGGCGACGTCCATGCCCGGCAGTGTGGCGGTGTCGGCGCCGAACTCCTCGGCCAGGGCCAGGGTTTTCATCGCGCCCAGGTAGCGCCTGGCGCCGCGCCCCTGGGCCGAGGCCACATGCACCACAATCCAGTCGGCTTCCAGCTTTTGCGCCAGGCGCGCCGCTTCACGCACCAGGCGTTCATCGCCGGCATCCCCGGCGATGCCGACCAATAACCGTTCGCGGGCCGGCCACAGGGTCTTGATCGACTGCTCGCGGCGGTACACGCGCATCTGCGTATCGACCCGGTCGGCCGTGCGCCGCAGGGCCAGCTCGCGCAGCGCCAGCAGGTTGCCCTTGCGGAAAAAATGCTGTGACGCGCGCGCCGCCGCCGGGCCCAGGTACACCTTGCCGTCCTTGAGGCGTTGCAACAGATCGTCGGGCGGCAGGTCGATCACCACCACTTCGTGGGCGTTGTCGAACACATGGTCCGGCACGGTTTCACGCACGCGGATGCCGATGATCCCGCTGACCAGGTCATTGAGGCTTTCCAGGTGCTGGACGTTGAGGGTGGTCCACACGTCGATGCCGGCGCTGAGCAGTTCTTCCACGTCTTGCCAGCGTTTGGGGTGACGCGAGCCGGGCACGTTGCTGTGGGCCAGTTCGTCCACCAGTAACACGGCAGGATGGCGCAAGAGGGCGGCGTCGAGGTCAAATTCGCTGAGGGCGAACTCACGGTGCAGGTGCTGGGCGCGGGGCAGTTGTTCGAGGCCGTGGAGCCGCTCGGCGGTGTCCTGGCGGCCATGGGTTTCCACCACGCCGGCCAGCACGTCGCGGCCCAGGCTGGCTTCGCGGCGCGCCGCTTCGAGCATCGCGCAGGTCTTGCCCACCCCGGCGTTGGAGCCAAAGTAGATACGCAATTTGCCGCGCAAGGCGGCCTGTTCTTCTTGTTGGACCCGGGCCAGCAGGGCGTCGGGGTCGGGGCGTTGGTTGTGTAAGGCGGGCATGTCATTCCTGGTCAATGGGGTTCAAATGTGGGAGCGGGCTTGCCCGCGATAGCGGTGAGTCAGTCACAGCGCTATCGCGGGCAAGCCCGCTCCCACATGGGGGTGAGTCGTTACACCAGGCCCACTGCGGTCAAGAGCATGTCGATCAGCTTGATCCCGGCAAACGGCACCAACACCCCGCCCAGGCCATAGATCAGCAGGTTGCGGTTGAGCAGGGCCGCCGCGCCGATTGCGCGGTAAGTCACGCCGCGCAGGGCCAGGGGAATCAGCGCGACAATGATCAGCGCGTTAAAAATCACCGCGCTGAGAATCGCCGAGTTGGGGCTGCTCAGTTGCATCACGTTCAACGCGCCGAGCTGGGGGTAGGTCGCGACAAACGCCGCCGGGATGATTGCAAAATACTTGGCCACGTCATTCGCCACGCTGAAGGTGGTGAGGGCGCCGCGGGTCATCAGCATCTGCTTGCCGACTTCGACCACTTCGATCAGCTTGGTCGGGTTGCTGTCGAGGTCGACCATATTGCCGGCCTCCTTGGCAGCCTGGGTGCCGCTGTTCATGGCCACCGCCACGTCGGCCTGGGCCAGCGCCGGCGCGTCGTTGGTGCCGTCGCCGGTCATGGCCACCAGCTTGCCCTGGGCCTGGTAGTCGCGGATCAATTGCAGCTTGTCTTCCGGGCGGGCTTCGGCGAGGAAGTCATCCACCCCGGCCTCCACCGCAATGGCCGCAGCGGTCAGGCGGTTGTCGCCGGTGATCATCACGGTCTTGATGCCCATGCGCCGCAGCTCGGCGAAGCGCTCCTTGATGCCGCCCTTGACCACGTCCTTGAGTTCCACCACGCCCAGCGCCGTGACGCCGTCGCTGACCACCAGCGGCGTGCTGCCGCGCCGCGAGACTTCATCGACCTTGGCCTGCAAGGCCGCCGGAAAACTACCGCCCAAGGCCTCGATATGGCGGCGGATCGCGTCCGCCGCCCCCTTGCGAATCGCCCGGCCTGCGGGTAGGTCGACGCCGCTCATGCGGGTTTGCGCGGTGAAGTGCACAAAGCTGGCGCCCAGTTGGTTGATGTCCCGCGCGCGAATGTCGAACTTCTGCTTGGCCAGCACCACAATACTGCGGCCTTCCGGGGTTTCATCGGCGAGGGAGGCCAATTGCGCGGCATCCGCCAAGTCGGCCTCTTTGATCCCCGGCGCTGGCCAAAAGCTGCTGGCCTGACGATTGCCCAGGGTGATGGTGCCGGTCTTGTCCAGCAGCAACACATCGACGTCACCTGCTGCCTCCACCGCCCGTCCGGAAGTGGCGATGACATTGGCCGACATCATCCGGCTCATGCCCGCCACGCCGATGGCCGAGAGCAGGCCGCCGATGGTGGTGGGGATCAGGCAGACCAGCAAGGCCACCAGCACCGTGGCGCTGACCACGCTGCCGCTGCCGCTCATGAGCACGGCGAAGATCGAGTACGGGCTCAGCGTGGCGATCACCAGCAGGAACAACAGGGTCAGGCCCACCAGCAGGATGGTCAGGGCCACTTCGTTCGGGGTTTTCTGGCGCTTGGCCGATTCGACCATCGAGATCATGCGATCGAGGAACGCCTCGCCGGGGTTGACGCTGATGCGCACCACCAGCCAGTCCGACAGCACACGCGTGCCGCCGGTGACCGAGGAAAAATCGCCGCCGGCCTCGCGAATGACCGGTGCCGATTCGCCGGTGATCGCGCTTTCATCCACCGACGCCACGCCCTCGATCACGATGCCGTCGAGCGGTACCAGGTCGCCGGCTTCGACCAGCACCACCTGATCCTTGCGCAGCAGCGTCGCTTCGGTCGGCAGCCAGGCCGCGCCGTGCTTGGGTTGTTGCAGCAGCTTGGCCAGGGTCTGGCGTTTCATCCCGCGCAGGCTGGCGGCCTGGGCGCGGCTGCGGCCCTCGGCCAGGGCCTCGGCGAAGTTGGCGAACAGCACGGTGAACCACAGCCACAAGGTGATGCTGAGGATAAAACCGCTGGGCGCTTCACCCTGGCCGCCCAGGGACTGGAACCACAGCAGGGTGGTGAGGAGGCTGCCCAGGTAGACCACGAACATCACTGGGTTTTTCCATTGCGCCTGGGGTAGCAGTTTCTTCAGCGCATCCCCACACGCGGTGAGCACGATGGCGCGATCAAACAGAGGTAAACGAGCATTTTTCATGAGGGCAATCTCTTACTCACTGGCCGCAATAGGAGGTGATGGCAGGCGGGCGTCCAGCGCCAGGTTGAGTTGCAGCACATTGACCCGGGGCTCGCCGAGCAGGCCGAGGGTGCGCGCGCTGGTGTGCTGGCTGACCAGTTGCAGCAGCTCGGCTTCGGGGATCTGCCGCAGGCGCGCGACCCGTGGCAGTTGCAGGCGCGCATTGGCCACCGAGATATGCGGGTCGAGGCCCGAGGCGGAGGCGGTGACCGCGTCCACCGGCACCTGGGCGTCGGCGGCCAGGCCATTGGCCAGGCGATAGGCCTGCACGCGGGCGGCTACCTGGTCCACCAGCTTCTGGCTGGTCGGCCCCAGGTTGCTGGCGCCGCTGGAACCGGCGTTGTACGGCTGCGACACGCTTTTGCCCGGGTCTTGCGGGTCGGCGCCCAGGGTCATGCTCGGGCGGCCATGGAAGTATTGCGGCCGGGTGAAGTGCTGGCCGATCAGGGTCGAGCCCATGACCAGGCCATCGCGTTCAATCAGCGAGCCGCGGGCCTGGAACGGGAACATCAGCTGTGCGGTCACGGTGGTGAACGCCGGGTAGGCGAACCCCGTCAACAGCATGAAAAATACCGCCGACACCAGCACCGGGCGCAACAGCCCCTTGAAGATCGATTGAGTTGTCATCTACGTGTCCTCAGTTGTACGTCTGGCCGGACAGCAACTGCAGTTGCTCCACCAGCGGGCCGAGCGCGAGCGCCGGCAAAAAGGTCAGGCCGCCGACCACCAGCACCACGAACACCACCAGCAGCATGAACAGCGGGGTTGCGGTGGGGATGGTCCCGGCACCGGCCGGCACGGTTTTTTTCAGCGCCAGGGAGCCGGCCACGGCCAGCATCGGCAGCATGGTGAAGAAGCGCCCGATCAACATCGCCAGGCCGATGGTGGTGTTGAAAAACGGCGTGTTGGCGTTCAGGCCGGCAAAGGCCGAGCCGTTGTTGGCGGTGCCGGAGGTGTAGGCGTACAACACCTCGCTGAACCCATGGGGGCCGAGGTTGTTGAGGCTGGCCATGGTGTCGGGCCACAGGGCGGCGAGGGCGGTGAAGCCGAGGATGCTGATGGGGTGCGCGAGCACCGAGAGCATCACCAGCTTGATCTCCCGCGCCTCGATTTTCTTGCCGAGGAACTCCGGGCTGCGGCCGATCATCATGCCCACCAGGAACACCGTCAGCAGGGCGTACTGGATCAGGTTGATAAAGCCCACGCCGTCGCCGCCGAACACGCAGTTGAGCATCATCTGCGCCAGGGGCACGAAACCGCCCATGGGGGTCAGCGAGTCATGCATGGTGTTGACTGAACCGGTGGTCGCCGCCGTGGTGGTGGCAATGAACAGGCTGCTGTCGGCGATACCGAAGCGCAGTTCCTTGCCCTCCATGTTGCCGCCGCTGTGTTCCAGGGACAGGGTCTGGTTGGCGCCGGCCTGGGTCAGCAGTGGGTTGCCGTTTTGCTCGGCGCCGTAGACCAGGGCGAGGAAGCCGATGAACATCACCAGGAAGGTGCCGAAAAAAACCCAGCCCTGACGGCGTTGCAACAGCATGCTGCCGAAGGTGTAGGTCAGCGCCGAAGGGATCAGCAACATGCTCAGGATATGCAGGATGTTGGTCAGCGGCGTCGGGTTTTCAAACGGGTGCGCGGCATTCATGCTGAAGAAGCCGCCGCCGTTGGTGCCGATGTGCTTGATCGATTCAAAGCTGGCCACCGCGCCGACAATCAACTGTTGCTGCGCCCCTTCCAGGGTGGTGACCAGGGCCTGGGAGGCGAAGGTCTGTGGCATGCCCTGCCAGACATACACCAGCGCCATGCCCACGCACAGCGGCAGCATCACGCGGTACAGCGTGCGGGTGAAGTCGACCCAGAAGTTGCCGATATCGCCCGAACTGGAGCGGCTCAGGCCACGAATAAAACCGGCCGCCGCGACCACGCCGGAGGTGGCGCCGACGCACATCAGAAAGGTGATGACCGCCATCTGGCTGAAGTTCGACAGGCTGGTCTCGCCCGAGTACGCCTGCCAGTTGGTGTTGGTGATAAAGGACGCGGCGGTGTTGAACGCCAGGTCCGGGGTTTGCGCGGCCAGCCCCAGTGGGTTGATCGGCATGAAGGTCTGCAGGCGCAGGACCAGATAGCCCAGCAGCATCATCGCCGCGTTCGACAACAACAGCGCCGAACCGAAGCGGGCCCAGCCCATGGTTTCCTGTGGGTCGATGCCCAGCAGGCGATAGGTAAAGCGTTCCGGCAAGGCATGCCGGGTCCCGGTGAAGACCCGGGTCAGCCATTTGCCCATCAGTACGGCGAGCCCCGTCATTACCCCCAGGACCAGCGCAAATTCCAACAGCGTGCTTAACATGTCGTGGCTCCGTTCAAATCTTGCCCATGGCGACAATGGCCATGGCAGTCGCAACAAAAAACACCAGGGAAAGGCTGATAAACATCAGGTCGTACATGGCCAGCTCCCTAGGGAAACTCTGAAAAAGACTTTCTGATTTGGCAAAATACCGCGACCCCACCCACCGAGTTTCCCGATGAAGCAGATGACCTTCGCCGACGCCGAGTACGCTGGCAAGCGCAAGCAAACCCGCAAGG
>Ga0208123_100557_pt1 | contig 14580 bp, 15 predicted proteins | sample LakWasMe92_HOW11_2_FD_183914 | JGI IMG/M metagenome (GOLD analysis project Ga0208123, IMG submission 183914) | Freshwater sediment methanotrophic microbial communities from Lake Washington under simulated oxygen tension - Sediment Metagenome... | ecosystem: Environmental > Aquatic > Freshwater >... | reverse complement strand
TTAGTGAGCAGTTATCTTTCGGCATGTTAATGGACATCCATTGCATAGCGCTCAATGAGTTGTCGGTAATAGTCCGCTTCCTCGGTTTTGCCGCGTTTGATAACTCCGTTAAGGTAAACACCGGCTTTTTTTAGCAGCATATTGACCGCCGCCAGCCGGTTTTGCTCGGACAATTGACCGGCATCAATGATTTTTTGCAAGGCGCTGATCCGGAACCGATCCATACCCCAGAATGCTTGGGATAACTGGTCTTCATGGCCGCCATGCTTGCTTATTTGCGGCTGTTCAACCAATAAAACCGGGTAATTTGCGGTGATTCGTAGCCACAGGTCATAGTCTTCGCAGGCCGGCAGCCGGACATCAAACAGGCCGATGTCGGTCAATACCGAGCGCTGCACCAATACGGTGGACGGCGACATCGCGCATAACGCCAGGCAATGGCTGAATATCCAGCCGCCGGTCTTGGCGTATTTTTTGGGTACGTCAACCTGAGCGCCATTGCGTATCCAGTTTTCTTCGGTGTGGCAAATCCTGTATTCAGGGTTAGCCGCCAATGCCGCCTTCTGGTTGGCCAGTTTTTCAGGCAGCCATTCATCATCGGAATCCAGAAACGCCAGCCAGTCGCCGGTTGTTTGTTGTATGCCGAGATTACGCGCCGCACTGACGCCGAGGTTATCCTGATAGTAATAGTTCGCCTGCGGAAACTCCCGGCGCAGCATGACCTCGGTGCCGTCGCTGGAGCCGTCATCGATTACCGCAACTTCTGTCGGCAAGGAGGTTTGCGAATACACGGATAATAACGCGCGTTTCAGCAGATCGCGACGATTGTAGCTGGGAATAACGACTGAAATTTTTATAACAATTACCTTGGTTTTGCTTTGATGACTTAAAGCAGGCGTTATCCGCCTTGGACGAAAGCCCGGCAAACAGAATCGATTTGGCAAGCCGGATGGGCGAGTTGATGTTGCCATAGCTACGTTGAGGCAGGCCGATCAAAGAACCGGCGCAATTATGCCGCCGGTTCTGTTCACTGGTTGATTATTTGCTTATTTCCGGATTCATAATGGCTTTAGGTGTTTCGGTCCCGTCGCTGTCGGCGGCATGTTTGATGTAAATTTGTTTTAAGCGGTTAAAAGCCGACCATAAGGTTTTATCCATAACCACCACATTGCCAATGGAAACAATGACCCGGGTTAATTCAGGTATTTTGTTTTTGGTTGAGGCCAGGTAAATGGGTTGCACATACAGGACGGTATTGCCCATCGGCAGGATAATCATGCGGCCCATTTCAACAACGGAGCCGGCCTGGCCCCATAATGTAAATTGGGCGGAGATTTCAGGGTCTTGGTTAATCAGGGCTTCAACCTGCGCAGGGCCGTTTACCTGAACATCCTTGCCGAACTTATAAACGGTAATGCCGGGCTTGTAATCCAGGTTGCAGTTGGATTTATCCAAGGTTCCCGCGACACTTATCATGCTGAGATTGCCCCTGTTAACCGGCGTCATCGGGTTGATCATGACAAATTCTTCGGTATCGTTACAGTTGCCAAAGTCCATGGTCTGATAATACGGCAACACAGGTTCTCCGCGGACATTGGCAAATTGCCAGGTTTCGGCCTGTTCGTAGAATAGCTCGGGCGTTTGTTGATGATATTTGGCATACACCTTCATCTGTAGATAATAAAGATCCCGAGGATAACGTAAGTGCTGCTTTAATTCGGCCGGCATTTCCTCCAGATTTTTAAATAATCCGGGATATGCGCTGCTGTATGCCTGAATGATGGCATCCGACGGGTCGGAAATATAAAAATCGACATCGCCGTCGAAGGCATCGACAACCACCTTAACCGAGTTGCGAATGTAGTTGAAATGCTGTTTGCCTTCCAGGAAATCATCGTCCGCAGGCTTGGACACCGGATACCGGTTAGACAAGGTATAGGCATCTTGTATCCAGTAGAACCGATCCTTGGTTATCACCAGATAAGGGTCTTTATCCAGATGCAGGAAGGGGGTCAGCGTATTAATGCGCTCGGTTATATTCCGGCGTATCTTGACTTTACTCTGGGTAGAGATGTTGGTTGAAAAGAATATTTTTTCGTCTTTGAAATAAAAGGCAAATAATGCTTTTCTGAACAGGGACGGAATGGGAACGCCTCCTTCGCCGTGGTAAGCTTCTGCGATGCTGGGATCAGATGAGCCGGCAATGCCTACGACGTTGAGCTTATTGGGGACTATGGCATAGTCGAACTTTTCCTCGCCGTAGTAGATGTCCGGGTGCTTGACGCTGAAACCGACATCGGAGTGCATGTTTAAATCGCGTAAATACCAGATGAGCGGGTTATCGGCATCCTGCGCGGCCGGGGTGACGGCCGCGCCATAACCGTGGGTGTAGCGCAAATGGGTGTTTTCCCAGTTTTGCGCTTCGGGCGGCAGCTTTGAAATATTGACTTCCCTGGCAGCCAGATTAACTTGCCGGGTATGGTCGAGAATAAAATAGCGGTCTTCGTCGACAGACAGGATTTTGTAATAAGGCCTGATCTCCTGTAGCTGCTTATAGCCGTCAATGATAAATTCCCTGTCCCACACCGGAATATTCTCAAAATGTTTTTGCGTGCTCCAGGCTTCGATGTCCTTGGCTGCATCCAGTTTAATGCTCAAATCAACCGTTTTGATATTCTTCAAATCGTAAGCGTCCATCGTCGCATCGATGTTGTATTGCATCAGCGACTTATTGGTTTTGACCGGATTCGGGTTGACGATATATTTTTGAATTAAATCGGGAATAAATTGAATCTTCGGCAAACCGGCGACACAGAGGAACAGGGTCAGCGATATTAAAAACGGCGCTTTTACCCGGTGTTTTTCTGAAAAAATAAACAGGCCTGCGGCTATCGTGGTCGCCACGAAGGTAACGATTTCCAGCCAGATCAGCGGCAACTGATAGCGTAATTCAACGAAGCCGGGACCGTAAAATACCGGCTCGTGCTTATCGGTATAAAGCAGGGTAAAGCGGTCCAGCATGAAGCCCCAGACCACAAAAGCAACTACAAAGCCGATTAGAACCGTTAGATGGACCTTGGCGCCTAAAGGAAATTCCGAGCTTTGGTCGGGTATAAAGACATGTTCCAGCCAATATAAAATGCCGACCATGCAGAAGATGAGCGAGGCGGTTGTCAGCAGTTCTTGCTGAATCAGCATATAGGTCGGATAGGACAGCATATAAAAGCTGACATCCTTGCCGTAAACCGATTCGGTTACGCCGGAATCGCCGCCGAAAAAGTACAGCAGCGTCGTTTCCCATTGATCATAGAAGGGGATGGCGATAAAGACGGCCAGTATCAAGGATACCGGCGTGTATATGGTTGCCGAGCCGCTCATAAAGGTGTCGGCAAAACGTTGGAAGCGTCGGCGCTGATCTAAAGTGCTGAGAATCTCATCCGGCGGATTTAAGCCCAGATAACGCGAGGCGACCCAGAAATGAAAAAAGAAAATGGCAAAGAAGGCCAGCGTGACTCCGCCGGAAAGGAAAAACTTGTACAGCAGTCTAAGCCAGAAGTAGGCTTCAAGTTTTAATGATTCGTACCACCATAAGTCGACAAACAGATCAAGAAATATGAAGTAGAAGGCGACATATAAAATGATAGCGATGACAAGTGTCGCCCCAATTAGCGCGGGTAGAAGCTTCAGGTTCCGCATAGTGTCCTCGTAATGGAAAAATGTTTTTAACGTATTCGTTTTGTGCATTTTTTAGATTACAGCTATTCGATCCAACGCACACTTTTAGCCGTATTCTAGCACCCAATAATAGGTTCGTAATGATTTAGACATCATGACTGGTGGTAGGAGGGAATGAATCCGCACCTACAACGCGGTAAGTGATTTAGCTCAGACACAATTTTTGCGGGGAATGATTAAGGATGGACGCATCAGCTGGAAAACAAGCCCGAAGTCCCGTTTAGGATAAAACAAGAGGCTAATCCAATAATTCCGCCCGGAACCATTGGATTAGCCTCCTGCCTTGGGTGTTTTGCTTTGCGGCTGTATTTGCTTTTATCGCAAAAGACTTGTGCTTTGTTAAACAGGCGCGCGTACTTCGCGACCGGGTTTTGGTTGGGAACGCCATCGGTTCCTTGTTGATTTTTACGTCTTTTCATCATTTACCTCTTATAATATGTCAAGTTTGTGTAATTCCACACAGCAGTAATATAACATTTTTTAAGAGTGCATAGAGCTAGTGAAATTTAGAAGAGATTTTGATGTCATTGTAGTTGGCGGCGGGCATGCCGGTACGGAGGCTGCGCTGGCATCGGCCCGGTGCGGCGCGAACACTTTGTTGCTGACGCAAAATATCGACACCTTGGGACAAATGAGCTGTAACCCCGCTATTGGCGGAATCGGCAAGGGCCATCTGGTTAAGGAAGTCGATGCCTTGGGCGGAGCTATGGCTCAGGCTATCGACCGTGGCGGCATTCAGTTCCGCACCCTGAATGCCAGCAAAGGTCCGGCTGTTCGGGCGACGCGGGCTCAGGCGGATCGGCAGCTTTACAAGCAGGCGGTAAGAACGGTGCTGGAAAACCAGCCGAATTTGGCCCTGTTCCAGCAAACCGTGTCTGACCTGATTGTCGAGAGCGACAGGGTTGCCGGCGTTAAAACGCAAATGGGCTTGAGTTTCACGGCAAGGGCGGTGGTTTTAACCACGGGCACTTTCTTGGGCGGCAAAATACATATCGGCCTGGAAAACTACAGCGGCGGCCGTGCCGGCGATCCGGCCTCTATCGCTTTGGCCGACCGGTTAAGAGAATTGCCGTTCAGGATCGACCGTTTAAAAACCGGCACGCCGCCGCGTATCGACGGCCGGACCATCGATTTTAGCAAGCTGGAAGAGCAGCACGGCGATGACCCGGTACCGGTGTTTTCGTTTATCGGCAAGCCGGAGCATCATCCCCGGCAGATTCCGTGCCATATCACCCGCACTAACAATAAAACTCACGATATTATTCGTTCCGGCCTGGATCGTTCTCCGCTGTATTCGGGGATTATCGAGGGCGTCGGGCCGCGTTATTGTCCGTCTATTGAAGACAAGGTCGTGCGCTTTGCTGACCGGGATTCGCACCAGATTTTTGTCGAACCGGAAGGCTTGAACACCCACGAGATTTATCCGAACGGCATATCGACCAGTCTGCCTTTCGATGTGCAGTATGAGCTGGTGCGCTCGATGCTGGGTTTTGAAAATGCCGAAATCTTGCGCCCCGGTTATGCGATCGAATACGACTTTTTCGATCCCAGGGATTTGAAGTCATCGTTGGAAACCAAGCACATGAATGCGCTGTTCTTTGCAGGTCAAGTCAACGGCACCACCGGTTATGAAGAGGCGGCGGCGCAAGGCTTGATCGCCGGACTTAATGCGGCGCGTCTGGTTAAAGGACTGGACAGCTGGTGCCCTGGGCGCGACGAGGCTTATATCGGGGTGATGATCGACGACCTGATTACGCGCGGCACCCAAGAGCCGTATCGGATGTTTACCAGTCGTGCGGAATACCGTTTGCTGCTGAGGGAAGACAATGCCGATTTGCGCCTGACCGAAAAAGGCCGGGAATTGGGCTTGGTTGATGACGAGCGCTGGCAGGCTTTCGAGACTAAACGGGCTGCCATTTCCCAGTTACAGGACGACCTGAAAAAGAAATGGGTCAGAACGGAAACTGAACAGGCCGGGCAGGTTGAGCAATACTGGGGCAAGCCGTTATTGCGGGAAGCCAATTTGATGGATTTGCTGCGTCGTCCGGAAGTGGATGTTAAGCAGTTGCTGTCGTTTATGGACAGTGATGAGGATGTTGATCAACAGGTAGCTGAACAGGTTGAAATTCAGGCCAAATATGCGGGCTATATCGACCGGCAGCAAACCGAGATAGACAAGGCTTTACGTTACGATCACCTGCGTTTGCCCGAGGTGATCGATTACAAAGGCATTCCAGGTCTTTCTAATGAAGTAAGCGAAAAACTTAAAAAACAGCGGCCGGAAACATTGGGGCAGGCATCGAGAATCCCCGGTATTACTCCGGCCGCAATTTCCCTGTTGTTGGTTTATTTAAAGAAGAAAAGCGCCTGATGGAAGCATGTCGAAAAATCCTGGCCTCCGGGATAGCGTCGTTAAATTTAAGCGTGACTGATGAAAAGATAGATCAGTTGCTTGGCTTTATAAAGCTGATTGAGAAATGGAATAAGGCCTATAATCTGACCGCGATACGGGACAGGGAGGAGATGGCACGGCTGCATATACTGGACAGCTTGGCGATTGCTCCGCATGTTGAGGGCAAGCGCGTCATCGATATTGGCACCGGTGCAGGATTGCCGGGTATCCCGTTGGCGATATGCCTGCCTGAAATTGACTTTACTTTGCTCGATAGCAATGCCAAAAAAACCCGGTTTGTGCAACAGGTCGTCCTGGAGTTAAAGCTTAAAAACGTCGAGGTTCTCCACAGCCGCGTGGAAAATTACTATCCTGAAAAAACCTATGACGCCGTTCTTACGAGAGCGTTTGCAGGCTTGTCCGATATAGTGAAGTTGACCGCGCATTTATTGGCCAAAGATGGCGTTTTGCTGGCGATGAAGGGACAGAATCCGGATGCCGAACTGGCAGGGATCGCAGCAAAAAAATCTGTCGTATCGGTTAGCGTGCCGGGAACTGATATTGAAAGGTGTCTGGTACGAATACAATTGCCTGAACGGGCCGAGGTAAGCTAGTGGGAAAAATAATTGCCGTAACCAATCAAAAAGGCGGTGTGGGAAAAACGACAACCAGCGTCAATCTGGCGGCCTCGCTGGCGGCGGCTAACCGGCGCGTGTTGCTGGTGGATCTCGATCCGCAGGGTAATGCAGCGATGGGCTGCGGTATTGATAAGCAGGAGGTCAAATATTCCAGTTACGACTTGTTGATGGAAGAAGCGCCTGCGTCGGAAACGGTCATTAAAATCCCGGACATCGGTTTTTCGGTGATTCCGGGCAATTCCGATTTGACCGCGGCTGAGGTGGAATTGATGCATGCAGATCATAAGGAGCGCCGGTTGGCCGATGCGCTGATCCCGATAAAAGCGGACTATGATTTTATTTTGATCGATTGTCCGCCCTCTTTGAATATGCTGACCTTAAATGCGATGGTCGCGGCCAACAGCCTGTTGATACCGATGCAGTGCGAATATTATGCGCTTGAGGGGTTGTCGGCCTTAATGAGTACATTGAAAAACATTCAGGACTCCGTTAACCCGGAGCTGCATCTGGAAGGTATCCTGCGAACCATGTATGACGACAGAAACCGCTTGACTAAAGACGTATCGGAACAGTTGATCCGCTATTTCGGCGACAAGGTGTTTCGAACCTGCATCCCAAGAAATATTCGATTGGCGGAAGCCCCGAGTCATGGATTGCCTGTGCTAAGTTACGATAAATCATCGCGGGGGTCTGTCGCCTATATTGCATTGGCGGGCGAAATGATCAGAAAAGAACAACACCATAGCGCATGAATTTAAGAAAACGCGGTTTAGGCCGGGGGCTTGAAGCCTTGTTGGCTGACGATTCAGCTAAAGAGAAGCAGCACCCGTTGCAAACGATGCAGCCGGGTGATCATCAGCTAACTAAAGATGTGGAGCGGGATGATATTCAGAGTGTGCCTGCGCTTGTCGAGCAATGCATGGATGCTACGGTAGTTACCGAGGAAGCGGATGGCCGAGCGGCAATGGTGGTGGCGTTGTTTAAAAATATTCAAAGAGAAAACCTTATCTTGCTTGAGGAAGCGGAAGCTTTAAGGCAATTGATTATAGAGTTTGAGTCGATAGTCCGTGCCGATCCGTCGTAAATCAGCGTAAGCGCTATGGGACGGTTAAGTTGGTGGGTGAAATGATTAGAAAAGAGAAAAGTTGAGTGTTATGGCGGTGAAAAAACGAGGATTAAATCGAGGACTGGATGCTTTATTAGGCCATGTTGTCGATAAAGACGAGCAAAGGGAAACAGGGGAAGGTCATCAGCTTCAAAGCTTGCCAATCGAATATATGCAGCGAGGCAAGTATCAGCCAAGAAAAGATATGAATCCGGAAAAGCTACAGGAACTGGCTGATTCCATAAAAGCGCAAGGCATCATTCAGCCGGTTGTGGTACGCAAAATTACGTCGGAAAAATACGAAATAGTGGCGGGAGAGCGGCGCTGGCGTGCCGCGCAATTGGCGGGGTTGCAGCAGGTGCCGGTAGTCATCAAGGACATAGACGACCGCACGGCAATGGCGATAGCGCTGATTGAAAATATTCAAAGAGAAGATCTGAATCCTTTGGAAGAAGCGGAAGCGTTAAGACGGTTGTTGGACGAGTTTGAAATGACCCATCAACAAGTTGCCGATGCGGTGGGTAAGTCGCGCGTTACGGTGACTAATTTGTTGAGGCTGATCGACTTGCACCCGGAAGTGAAAAAGCTGTTAATCAATAGGCAGTTGGAAATGGGCCATGCGCGAGCGCTGCTATCTCTGGATGGTCCAAAGCAGGTAGCTGCGGCTAACAAGATTGTCAGGGAGGGGTTGACGGTAAGGGCGGCGGAACGTCTGGTTAAGGAGAGTCAAGCTGAGCCTAAAGCCCCTAAAGCAAGGGAGATAGACAAGGACACCCTGAGATTGCAAGAGGATCTGACGGCAAAACTGGGTGCAAAAGTGCTGATTGAGCATAAAGAAAACGGCACCGGTAAGCTGGTCATCGCATATTCCAGTTTAGAGGAGTTGGATGGAATTCTCGGGCAAATTAAATAGCGCGATAACGAATGAGCCTGTAGATGAAAAACAATAAAAAATGTAAGTTAAATGTATTCTTCCTTGATTTAATGAAGGTCGATCGATATAATTCCCGAGCTGTTGAGTATGGAGTTGGGCGTGACGGCTAGAAATCGCTCTGCTGTCAGTAAAATTATAAGTTATCAAGTTCTGATAATAATGATAATGACAGCGGGATTTGCCCTGGCAGGGGGTGTGTCATATGCCCTGTCGGCAGCCTCAGGCGGGGCGGCGGCATTTATTCCAAACCTGTATTTTGCGTTGCGGGTACATAAATCCGCCGGACAGGAAGCAAAAAAGATTGTAAGATCTTTTTATGCGGGTGAATCGGGCAAGTTATTATTAACGGCCGCGCTGTTTTTCATGATTTTTCAACTCCCAAACATAGAAATATTACCGCTGCTTTCAGTATACGTAGCAGCTTTATCGGTTTTTTGGTTTGCGCTGTTAATGCGCTGACATTATTTATATTTAGAGAGGAACGATGGCTACCGAAGCTCATGCCGAAGGTGCAACCGGTTATATTATTCACCATTTAACTTCGCTGTCTGTGGGCGAGGGTTTTTGGACATTAAATCTGGATACCTTGTTTTTCTCAGCCGTTTTGGGGAGTCTGTTCGTCTGGTTTTTTAAGATGGCGGCAGACAAAGCTACCTCAGGCGTTCCGGGGCTGGTTCAAAATTGTGCGGAAATGCTGGTTGAATTTGTCGATACGCAGGTTAAAGACAGCTTTCACGGTAAAAATGAATTAATCGCGCCTCTGGCATTGACCATCTTTTGCTGGGTGTTCCTGTGGAACTTCATGGATTTATTTCCGGTTGATATATTGCCGTTAATCGGTTCTCTGATGGGGATTGAATATCTGCGCGTTGTGCCAAGTACGGATTTAAATGCAACCTTTGCGATGTCCATCTCCGTTTTCTGCTTGATTATTTTCTACAGCATCAAAATAAAAGGTCCTTGGGGCTTTGCCAAAGAGCTGATGTTTCAGCCATTCGGTCCTTGGCTGTTACCCTTCAATTTGCTGCTGAAATTAGTAGAAGAAATTGCCAAGCCAATCTCATTGGCACTTCGTTTATTCGGAAACCTGTATGCGGGTGAGTTGATCTTTATTTTGATTGCTTTATTGCCTTGGTATATTCAGCCGGTGTTGAGTTTTCCCTGGGCGATTTTTCATATTTTAATTATCACGCTTCAGGCATTTATCTTCATGGTACTGACCATTGTGTATCTGGGTATGGCACACGAAGATCATTAATGATTTTTTTAACTTTTTTATAATTTAACTAACCGTTTGGAGGTTTCATGGAAATTGCAAAATTGATTGCTGATGTACAAGGCATGACTGCTATCGCAGTGGGTCTGGTTCTGGGTATGGGCGCTTTAGGAACGGCTATCGGCTTCGGTCTGTTAGGCGGAAAATTCCTGGAAGGCGCGGCGCGTCAACCTGAAATGGTTCCTATGCTGCAAGTAAAAATGTTTGTTGTTGCGGGTCTGTTAGACGCGGTAACCATGATCGGCGTTGGTTTGGCGTTGTTCTTCACTTTCGCCAACCCATTCCTGTCTGCTGTAACAGCTGCGGCAGCGGGTTAACAAGCTGTTTAACTTTACTAGCAACAAGAGGAACGCATCGTGAGTATCAATGCTACTCTGATTGGGCAAATGATTACCTTTGCACTTCTGGTATGGTTTACCATGAAGTACATCTGGCCGCCTTTATTTGACTCTTTAGAAGAACGTAAAAAGAAAATTGCTGACGGTTTGGCTGCGGCTGAAAAAGGTCAGGAAGCAATGCATTTGGCAGAGAAAAAAGCCAAGGGTGTTTTAAAAGAAGCCAAAGAACAATCTTCAGAGATTGTGAATCTGGCTCAAAAACGTGCCAATGAACTTGTTGAAGCATCAAAAGACACCGCTAAAAAAGAAGGCGAGCGTTTGATTCTTGTGGCGAAGGCGCAAATTGAGCAAGAAAAGCAACAGGCTAAAGAGAGTTTACGTAAAGAAGTATCGGCCTTGGCTCTGCGGGCAGCAGAACAGATTTTGAGTGCGGAAATCGATAAAACCAAGCATCAGGACATCCTGAACAAAATCTCTAATCAACTGGGTTAAGCATAATGAGCGAACTGGCAACATTGGCAAGACCTTATGCAGCGGCGGTATTCAAACGCTCCAAAGAAACCGGTACGACTGAGCAGTGGTCGAAAAGTTTGGCGTTTATGTCGGCTGTCCTGAAAGATAAAGAAATTTCTGCCGTTGTGGATAACCCGAAAGTCAGTAAAGAACGGTTATCGGCGCTGATGCTCGATATTTGTCAGGGGCAAGTAGATGAAGAAGGTGCAAATTTTCTGAAACTATTGGTTCAAAACAATCGCCTAACCTTAGCGCCGACTATTTCTGAGTTATTCGAAGCCTATAAGGCGGAAAGCGAAGGTTATGTTGATGTTGAAGTGGCAACTGCTTACGCCTTCACCAAAGAAGAAAAGCAACGTTTCACTTCAACCCTGGAAAAAACGCTAAGCAAAAAAGTCCATATGAATGTAACCGTGGATAAATCATTAATCGGCGGCGTTTTGGTACGTGCAGGCGACAGAGTGATTGACGGTTCCATTAAAGGCCAGCTTCAACAATTAGCAAAACGACTCTAAACCAGAGCGAGAAACAGAACATGCAATTAAACCCATCTGAAATAAGTGATCTAATTAAAAAGAAGATCGAAAACTTCGACCTGAGCGCCGAGGCTCATACCGAAGGTACCGTAGTCAGTGTGACTGACGGTATTGTACGAGTACATGGTCTTTCGGAAGCGATGCAAGGCGAAATGCTGGAATTCCCCGGCAATACCTTTGGCATGGCGCTTAACCTTGAAAGGGATTCTGTGGGTGTGGTGGTCTTAGGTCCATACCAGCATATCTCTGAAGGCGACACCGTAAAATGCACCGGAAAAATTCTGGAAGTGCCTGTTGGGGAAGCATTGCTGGGCCGCGTCGTTGATGCGCTGGGTAATCCTATCGACGGCAAGGGGGCTATCGAAACCACCGAAACTTCACCGATTGAAAAAATCGCTCCCGGTGTAATTGCTCGTCAGTCGGTTGATCAACCCGTGCAATTGGGTTTGAAATCTATCGATGCGATGATTCCGGTAGGCCGCGGTCAGCGTGAGTTGATCATTGGTGACAGACAAACCGGTAAAACGGCTATTGCGGTTGATGCGATCATCAATCAAAAAGGCACAGGGATTAAATGTATCTATGTCGCGATCGGCCAAAAACGCTCGTCAATCGCTAACGTTGTACGTAAGCTTGAAGAGCATGGCGCTATGGCTCACACGATCATAGTCTCGGCATCGGCATCGGAGTCAGCGGCGTTACAATTTATCGCGCCTTATACCGGCTGTTCGATGGGCGAGTTCTTCAGAGACCGCGGCGAAGATGCGTTGATCATTTATGATGATTTAACCAAGCAAGCTTGGGCTTATCGTCAGATTTCCTTGTTGTTGCGTCGTCCACCGGGTCGTGAAGCGTACCCAGGGGACGTGTTCTATTTACATTCCCGTTTATTGGAAAGAGCGTCGCGCATTAATGCGGTCGAGGTTGAGAAATTAACCGGCGGCAAGGTAAAAGGCAAGACAGGGTCATTGACCGCATTGCCGATTATTGAAACTCAAGGCGGCGACGTATCGGCTTTCGTACCGACTAACGTAATCTCTATTACCGATGGTCAGATATTTCTGGAAAGTAATTTATTTAACTCCGGCATACGCCCGGCGGTTAATGCAGGTTTATCGGTGTCGCGTGTAGGCGGTGCAGCTCAAACCAAAATTATCAAGAAACTGGGTGGCGGTACACGTCTCGATTTGGCTCAATACCGTGAGTTGGCGGCATTCGCGCAGTTTGCATCCGACTTGGATGAAAATACCCGTAAGCAGATTGAGCGCGGTCAACGCGTTACTGAGTTGATGAAGCAGAATCAATATTCGCCGATGTCAGTCGCGCAAATGGCGGTTTCCTTGTTTGCAGCTAATGAAGGTTTCCTCGATAGCGTGGACGTTAACAAGGTGCTTGATTTTGAAGCCGCCTTACAGGCGTACATGACGTCAGAGCATTCTGAATTAATGAACAACATTAATGCAACAGGCGATTTTAGCGATGACATAAGAAAGGGTATGCTGACTGCAATCCAGACTTTCGTCAAAACTCATAGCTGGTAAAAGGGTCTTAAGATGGCTGTTGGTAAAGAAATACGCACAAAGATTGGGAGTATTAAAAATACTCAAAAGATCACGCGCGCCATGGAAATGGTTGCCGCGAGTAAAATGCGTAAAACAAAAGACAGAATGCAGGCAACACGTCCATACTCCAAAAAAATCGGCCAGATCATTAAACATCTGGCCCAAGCTAATCCTGAGTATAAACATCCATTTCTCGTTCAACGTGAAGTTAAGCGGGTTGGGATCATTGTTATTAGTTCCGACAGGGGCTTGTGCGGCGGGCTGAATTCAAATTTATTCAGAAGAACGCTGAGCCAAATAATGCAATGGGACAAAGCAAATATTGAAGTGGATATTTGCACGGTAGGCACCAAGGCGTTTGGTTTTTTTGGTAATCTGAAAACGAATCTAGTCGGCCAGGTTTCTAAATTGGGTGATACGCCGCATCAGCATGATATTGTCGGTATCATTAAAATCATGTTGGATGCGTATCAGGAAGGTAGAATCGACGAATTGTATGTGATGAGCAACGAGTTCGTTAATACCATGACCCAGAAGCCTACTATCGAAAAGTTACTGCCTGTCGTAGCCGGTGAGCTTGATGAAAGTCTGAACGGTCATTGGGATTACATTTATGAACCGGATGCGAAGGAAGTTTTGGATCACCTGTTAACCCGATATATCGAATCCATCGTCTACCAGGGATTGGTTGAAAATAATGCCTGTGAACAGGCGGCCAGAATGGTGGCGATGAAGAGTGCTTCGGATAATGCCGGAAATATTATCAGCGAATTGCAGCTGGTCTATAACAAAGCCAGACAAGCCGCTATCACTCAGGAAATTTCAGAAATTGTTGCCGGTGCCGCAGCTGTTTAAGGCGCTGCTGAGCTAGTCGAAGGGCCCAAGTTAAAATGACACAACACAAGAGGACAACTCAATGAGTTCGGGTAAAATCGTTCAGATTATCGGCGCGGTCGTTGACGTGGAATTTTCACGTGCAGACCTGCCCAAAGTATATGACGCCTTAAATGTACAAGGCAAAGACTTGGTGCTGGAAGTTCAGCAGCAATTAGGGGATGGTGTGGTCAGAACGATTGCGATGGGTACAACCGATGGTTTAAGCCGAGGCTTGAATGTCAGTAATACCAACGCGCCAATTGCAGTGCCGGTCGGTCAGGAAACCTTAGGCCGCATTATGAACGTGCTGGGCGAGCCTATCGATGAAAAAGGTCCTATCGGCGAAAAAGTAAAATGGGGCATCCACCGTGAAGCGCCAAGTTATGCTGAACAGGCTGCGGCAACCGAGTTACTGGAAACCGGTATCAAGGTTATCGATTTGGTCTGTCCGTTTACCAAGGGCGGTAAAGTCGGATTGTTCGGCGGCGCCGGTGTCGGCAAGACCGTTAACATGATGGAACTGATCCGAAATATCGCGATCGAGCACAGCGGTTACTCGGTATTTGCGGGTGTGGGCGAGCGTACTCGTGAAGGGAACGACTTCTATCACGAAATGACCGATTCAAACGTAATCGACAAAGTATCGTTGGTTTACGGTCAAATGAACGAGCCGCC
>Ga0208123_100555_pt1 | contig 14637 bp, 10 predicted proteins | sample LakWasMe92_HOW11_2_FD_183914 | JGI IMG/M metagenome (GOLD analysis project Ga0208123, IMG submission 183914) | Freshwater sediment methanotrophic microbial communities from Lake Washington under simulated oxygen tension - Sediment Metagenome... | ecosystem: Environmental > Aquatic > Freshwater >... | reverse complement strand
TACTTTGTTGCCCACAACGACGTTGCGGGACTGGTGTGGGTGTTTCGCGAGCGCCTGGCGCCTGCGCTGGACGGCACGCCAGCGGTGGCTCGCCCACACCGCTGGTTCTTGCACGGAATCTTTGGGTGAGCGGGCAGGGTGGTTGTCCATGGGTTTGACGCACCGACATCCTCTACAGGCCACTGCGGTGCCAGGCCCCGCAGCGGGCGCGGGCGAGCTGCCGGGCTATGCCGAGCTGCACTGCCTGTCCAACTTCAGCTTTCAGCGCGGCGCATCGCACCCGCAAGAGCTGGTCACGCGTGCTGCCAAGCTCGGCTACCAGGCGCTGGCGCTGACGGACGAATGCTCCGTGGCCGGCGTGGTGCGTGCCTGGGGGGCGGCCAAGGAATGTGGCCTGCGCCTCATCGTGGGCAGCGAGTTTTTGTGGGGTGACCTGCGGCTGGTAGCACTGGCACGCGATGCCGAGGGCTGGGGCAACCTGTGCGAGTTCATCACCGCCGCCCGTGCCGCTGCGCCCAAGGGGCGATACCGCGTGGGTGTGGACAGCCCCTGGCACTTGCTGCAGGGGTGCGAGCTGCTGCTGGCACCATGCCGTCAGCGCTTTGATGCTTCTGATTTTGTAGCAATCAGCGCATGTATCACTAGCGCTACCGGCCAGTTAGGCTCTCAAAAGGCTCCGCATGTGTGGCTGGCGGTCGAATTGCACCAGGCCGCCGACGACAGCCTGTGGCTGGCCACGCTGCAGCGCGTGGGCGCTGCACTGCAGCTGCCGCTGGTGGCGGCGGGCGACGTGCACATGCACGCCCGCTCGCGCAAGCCGCTGCAGGATGTGATCACCGCCGTGAAGCGCGGCTGCACCGTGGCCGAGTGCGGCTTTGCGCTGCAGCCCAACGCCGAGCGCCACCTGCGCCAGCGCGTGCGGCTGGCGGGCATTTACCCGCCCGAATTGCTGGAGGCCACGCTCACCGTGGCCGGGCGCTGCACTTTCAGCCTGAGTGAGATCCAGTACCGCTACCCGCTGGAGACCGTGCCCGAGGGCATGACACCTGCCCAGGCACTGGCCTGGCTGGTAGAGCTGGGGGTGCGAAGCCATTACCCGCTGGGCGCGCCCGAGAGCGTGCAGGCGCAGATCCGCAAAGAGCTCGACCTGATCGCGCACTGCGGGTATGAGATGTATTTCCTGACCGTGCACGACATCGTGCGGTTTGCGCGCAGCGTGGGCATCCTGTGCCAGGGCCGGGGCTCGGCGGCGAACTCGGTGGTCTGCTACGTGCTGGGTATCACGGCGGTGGCCCCCGAGCAGTCCCACCTGCTGTTCGAGCGCTTCATCAGCAAGGAGCGTAGCGAGCCGCCCGACATCGACGTGGACTTCGAACACGACCGGCGCGAAGAGGTCATCCAGTACATCTACGACAAATACGGCCGCGACCGCGCCGCCATCGCCGCCGTGGTCACCTGCTACCGCACACGCAGCGCCCTGCGCGACGTGGGCAAGGCCCTGGGCGTGGCGCCCGCCCTGGTCGATGCGTTTGCCAAAGACCACCACTGGTTTGACGAAACCTTTGCCACCGACCGCCTGCAGGAGCTGGCCCAGGCGGTGGGCGTGTCGCTGCACCGGCACATCGCCCGGCTGTGGCTGGAGCTGGCTGCCGACCTGAAGGATTTTCCGCGCCACCTGAGCCAGCATGTGGGCGGCTTTGTGCTGACCCAGGGCAAGCTCACGCGGCTGGTGCCGGTGGAGCCCGCCAGCATGAAGGACCGCTCCGTCATCCAGTGGGACAAGGACGACCTGGATGACATGGGCCTGCTCAAGGTCGATGTGCTGGCCCTGGGCATGCTCAGCGCGCTGCGCCGCTGCCTCAACCTGCGCGCAGCCCTGCGCGGCGAGCACTGGGGCCTCAAGGAAATCCCGCGCGAAGACCCTGCCACCTACGACATGATCTGCGCCGCCGACACCGTGGGCGTGTTCCAGATCGAAAGCCGCGCCCAGATGAGCATGCTGCCCCGCCTGCAGCCGCGCGAGTTCTACGACCTGGTGGTCGAGGTCGCCATCGTGCGCCCCGGCCCCATCCAGGGGGGCATGGTGCACCCGTATCTGCAGGCGCGCGAGCGCCGGCGCAAGGGCGAGCCTCTGCAACTCGAAAAGCCGGAGCTGGAGGACGCCCTGGCGCGCACGCTGGGCGTGCCCATCTTCCAGGAGCAGGTGATGCAGATCGCCATGATCGCGGCGGGCTTCACCCCCGGCATGGCCGACGACCTGCGCCGCTCCATGGCCGCCTGGAAGCGCAAGGGCGGCGTGCATCGCTTTGAAGAGCCTCTCAAACAAGGCATGAAAGACCGGGGCTATCCCGCCGAATTTGCCGACCGCATCTTCCAGCAGATGCTGGGCTTTGGCGAATACGGCTTTCCTGAAAGCCACGCCCACAGCTTTGCGCTGCTGGCCTATGCCAGCAGCTGGCTCAAGTGCCACGAGCCCGCGTGCTTTTTGGCGGCGCTGCTCAACTCTTTGCCCATGGGCTTTTACAGCGCTTCGCAACTGGTGCAGGACGCCCGCCGCCACGGCGTGCGCGTGCTGCCCATCGACGTGACCGTGAGCGACATCGACTGCACGCTGGAGGGCAACCCCGAGCCCCTGCGCCCCGCACGCGGCCTGGGCGCACCGCCGCTGCCCCAGTCCGCCGTGCGCCTGGGCCTTCGGATGGTCAGCAGCCTGCACACAGACGCCGCCAAACGCCTGCTGCAAGCACGCGCCACAGGCCCCGCCTTTGCCACCACCGAAGACCTGGCCCTGCGTGCCCAACTGAGCCAGCAAGACCTGCAAGCCCTGGCAGCCGCCGACGCCCTGGCCAGCCTGTCGGGCCACCGGCGCCAGCAGATGTGGGACGCCGCCGCCCAGCACAGCGCGCCGCCCCTGTGGCGCGACGTGCCCGTGCACGAGGCCCCGCTGCAACTGCCCGAGGCGCCCGAGGGCGAAGAAATCCTGTTCGACTATGCCGCCACCGGCCTCACGTTGCGCCGCCACCCCCTGGCCCTGCTGCGCCCCCGCCTGGCCCGCTGGCGCCTGCAAACCGCCCTGCAACTGCACAACGCCGCCCACGGCCGCAAGGTGCGCGCCTGCGGCATCGTCACGGTGCGGCAGCGCCCCGGCACCGCCAAGGGCACCATGTTCGTCACGCTGGAAGACGAAACCGGCCCCGTCAACGTCATCGTCTGGCCCGCCTTGGTCGATGTGTGGCGCAATGCGCTGCTGCGGTCACAGCTGCTGGCGGTGGAAGGGGTGTGGCAATGCAGCGCCGGCCCACCCGGCAGCACGGCGGTGGTGCGCCACCTGGTGGCCCAGCGCTTCAAGGACCTGACGCCCCTACTGGGCCGCATGGGGCAGGCGCTGCAGGGAAGCCGGGATTTCCACTGAAGGAGAGTTTCCGAGGCTCGTAGCGGGGGATGGCAGTCAGGCTAAACAGCGGCCCATGGGGCTTGCGCGCCGCCAGTCCCTCCAACGCCTGGCACTCTAGATAGAGCGCTTGGCTGCTTGCTGTATGCAGCCGTTGAAGACGGGGCTCCAAAAGAAAGCCCGCACGAGGCGGGCCAAGAGTGAGGGTGTCGGCAAAGGGCAAAGCCGACGGCCGATGGTAGCGGTCTTGGCGTGCCAAGCCCACCCGACGATGGTCGTATTGCGCAGGTTGCAATCCTATTGAAGGCGAGGCGCTGCGAACGATAGCCCAGGCGTGCGCGTCAAAGCTCCATGGCCTCCAGGCAATTTGAAGAACGCGACCGCACTGACAAGTTCTGCAGCCTGATTGTTCAAGCTGCTGGCCGCGGCTGCCATCTCTTCCACCAACGCGGCATTCTGTTGGGTGACCTGGTCCATTTGGGTCACAGCTTCGCCCACCTGCGCCACGCCCTGGCTTTGCTCTTGGCTGGCGGCGCTGATCTCACCCATGAGGTCCGTCACCCGCTTGATGGAGCTCACCACTTCCGTCATCGTCGTGCCTGCTTGGTCCACCAGGGTTGTGCCCTGACTCACTCTCGAAACGCTGTCATCGATCAGCGTTTTGATCTCTTTGGCCGCTTCTGCGCTGCGCTGTGCCAAGTTGCGCACCTCGGTGGCCACCACGGCAAAACCGCGGCCCTGTTCGCCGGCCCGTGCTGCTTCCACCGCTGCGTTCAGTGCCAGGATGTTGGTCTGGAACGCAATGCCATCGATGACGCTGATGATGTCCGCAATTCTCTTGCTGCTGTCGTTGATGCCCTTCATGGTCTCGACGACCTGACCGACCACCTCGCCCCCTTGTATTGCGACCGTAGAGGCGCTCATTGCCAGCTGGTTGGCCTGGCGTGCGTTGTCTGCGTTTTGCCGGACGGTGGAGTTCAGCTCTTCCATGGACGCCGCCGTTTCTTCCAGCGCGCTGGCCTGTTGCTCCGTGCGGGCGCTCAGATCGTGGTTGCCCTGGGCAATTTCTGAGGAGGCCGTAGACACGTTCTCAGAGTTTTGCCGAACCATGCTCACGGTGTTCACCAGGCTTTGCTGCATGCGCTCCAGCGCTGCCATGAGCTGGCCCGTTTCATCCGTACTAGTGACCTGGATGGTGGTGCTGAGGTCACCACCAGCCACATGCTCTGCCAGTTGCACAGCTTGGGCCAACGGGCGCGTGATGGAGCGCACCAGCAAGAGGGCTGTCACCAGGGCCAGCACTATCGCAAGGGTCGAGATCAGCAGCAGCGTTGCGCGTGCATTGGCATAGGTTGCCTCCGACTCTGCCCGGGATGCCTCCGAGCCGTCGCTATTGATCTTTACCAGCTGGTCCAGCGTCTCCATGGTCAGATCAAACAGCTTCTTGGACTCACCCTCCACGAGACTCCGTGCCTGATCGTTTTCGTTCTTGCGCGAGAGTGCAAGCACGCGGTCATCCACCTCACGGTACCGCTTCCATTGCTGCACGAGCTGGTCATAAGCCTTGCGTTCGTTGTCCCCGCTGATGAGCTTCTCGTAAGCCTTCAATGACTGATCCAGTTTCTGCCGGTCGGTCACTACCTTCTTGTCAATCGCCTCCATCGCCGCCGCGTCGGTATTCATGACATGACCCAATACGGTCATGCGTGCCACCAACAGCTGCGAGTCCATCTCATTGGCTGCCCGCACACTGGGGAGCCAGTTGTCCGCAATTTCCACGGTGGCTGACCGCATGGTGGAGAGCTGGAGGGCAGCCAGCCCTGCAAGCCCCATCAGCAGCAATATCAGGGTGGCAAATGCACCGTACAGACGGGTCGAGATTTTCAGATTTTTCATGTCGGCATCTTTCTGGATGGTCTTGTCTCGACGGGATTCCTTGAATCCTCTCCAACCCGGGCAGTCATGGCAGGGGCGTTGGACTTGACCTTCAACGGCCTGTTTTCATCTGCCGCCAAGGTCGTAGCCTGTCAATTTAATCATATATACCATATAAATCATTTATATGTGAAGGCCAAGATCATTTTTCAGTGTCTGTCCGGCATTCGGACCGACCCTTCAGGTGTGCTCCGCGAGCCGGAATCGAGCGTCTTCTGTTCCCGGGCCCTCGTTCTTGGCAGCATGAAGCGGCTGGATTAACTTGGTCTTAAGGAATTTGTCTGTCGCCCACGCAGCCGTGTGCCGCGCGGGGCCCCTAAGATGGCCGGGGTGTGTCGCATTCACCCGCCACCATGGCGCACCAGGAGGAACCACACATGGGCACGGAGTTTCAGCACGCGCGCAGAAGTGCGCTCATTTGCGCGGCGTCCGCCGTCCTGACCGCCTGCGGAGGCGGAGGGGCCGGCGACGGTGCAGGGCCCGCCGCATCAGGCCAGGTGATCAACTCCACCATCAAGTCGGTTGCCAATGGCAACACGTACGCCATTCAGGTTTTCTTGCCAGAGTCGTACGCCAACAGCACGACCGTTTTGCCTGTGATCTACGCGACCGAAGGGGACGCTCCGTACGGGGGCGCCAATCGCTCGCGCTTTGACACGTTCAAAGAGGTCATGCAGCGCCGGGGTACCCAGGCTGTTTTGGTTGGCATTGGGGGAACGGCCTGGAGGGGCACTGACTTTCTCATGCCCGGCGCAACGAAGTACCTCGACTTTCTGGTGAAAGAACTGGCGCCCACCATTGAGAGCCAGTACCGGATTGATCGCAAACGAAGGGCGTTGTCGGGCTTGTCCCATGGTGGGTACTTCGTTCTGGCCGCGTTGATACTGGAGGCGCGTGCAGGTGTGTCCCCCAGTTTTTCATACTACCTGTCGACAGAGTGCAGCGTGGGGGAGCACACCAGCCCGGCGGGGGTCTTAGCGTTTGAAAAGCAGATTGATGGAAAGGCTGTGCCAGCGACCTTGTTCCTTGCGGGTGCGAGTGGCGGCAACCACCCACTGATCGGTATCCCTGTTTTCAATCAGATCGCCTCTCAGAACCTACCGGGCCTGGTATCGCTCAAGGCCGAGTACAACACTTCGCATGTGGGTGCGGATGTGCCTGCATTTGAAGATGCGTTGAAGCGGTTCTTTTCCTAGGCGGGCGTTGTGCTGCGGCGCCTGCACCTGCACCTGCGCCAGCGTCCGGCGTCAAGAACCAATGCACTTTTCTCGGTCATTGCCACGTGCAGACATCGGGTCATCCCTTCATCATTCCAGCTTCACCAGGCGATGCAGCTGTGCCCCTTTGGCTCCCGCAACCACCGCCTCTATCAATGCCCGCGCGGGCACTGACAGCGCTCGGTCCCTCTGCTGCATCACAAACACCTCGCGCTGCACGGTAGGGCGCAGGGGCGAAAAGCGCAAATCGGCAGCATCCCTGTGCGATGCGCCCAGTGCAGACATCACCGCAATGCCCACGCCAGCCCGTGCCATGGCCAATTGGAGGGCGAGGCTGGAGACTTCCACCCCATGGTCCATGTGGGCCACCAGGTCAGAGCCTTGCGCGCGCAGCACGCTGACGATGCTGGTGTCGCTGCCTTCCTTCAGCAGAGGCAGGTCGCCCAGTGTTTCGGTACGGACCCAGGCCTTGAGCTGGTGCAGCTGTGGGTTGAACAGAAGACCCAGCGGTGCGCTCAGCAGTTTGGTGCAGCGCAGGGCCTCGGTGCGGCCAACGGGTGAGCCGATGCCGAAGTCCACTTCGCCTTGTGCCACGCGGCGGGTGATGCCCTGGCTGTTGTCGTTGACCACGCGCACCCGCACGCCAGGGTGTTTTTTGACGAAGGACTGGAGGATGTCGGGCAGCACGGTGCAACCAAAGGCCTCGCCCACGGCCAGGCTGACCGAGCCGCTTTGGCCCGTGGCTTCACCCTGGATCAGGGTGGCGGCCTCCGTCAGGTCGTGCAGCAACCGTTGGGCGACGGGCAGGAATCGCTCACCCTCTGGCGTCAAGGCCAGTTGGCGGGTGGTGCGCAGGAAGAGCGCGACCCCTAGCTGGCTCTCAAACTCTTGCAGCGCGCGGGTGAGCGCGGGCTGGCTGATGTGCAGGGCCTCGCTGGCGCGCGAGATGTTGCCCACGGCGGCGGTGGTCACAAACATGCGCAGCTGGCGTTGGGTGAGATTCATAATGATTGGCTATGAATTGCATCAATTGATGCATTGGACAGGAATTGTGCCGCTTTCTACAGTGCAACCCCGAAGGAGTTGCATCATGAAAAAAATCTCGATCCTGTCTCTGGCCATCCTGTTGTCTCTGGGCCTCCATGCGGCCCAAGCCCAAACACCAGTAGGGGAGGTCAAGGGCACAGCGACAGTCCACACCGAGGCGTCTGCTAAAGGCGTGATGGCGGGGGCGCAGCTGGTGTTACCCGCCCAGGCCACCGGAGGCGCCGCCTATGTGGGGGCGTTCAAGGATGCGCCCGCCACGGTGCGCAACAAGGTGCCCCTGGTGGTGTTCCTGCATGGCTCGTCGGGCCTGGGGCTCAAGGCCATTGGCGAGTGGCAGCAATGGCTGGGCAGCCTGGGCATTGCCAGCGTGGCGCCCGACTCGTTTGCGCTGCCTGACCGCGTGACCTACAAGTCGCCCGCCAGCAAGGAGGCGTACGAAAAAATCCACGCGCTGCGCCGGTCGGAGATCACCCTGGCACTGCAGGCCTTGCAGGCCCAGCCCTGGGCGGACATGCAGCGTCTGGTGCTCGCAGGCACCAGCGAGGGCGCGACGGCCGTGGCACGCTATGCCGGCGCCGAGTTTGCGGGCCGCATCATCTTTTCGTGGAGTTGTGAGGACAACTACTTTGTGGAGCGGCCCGACACGGCCGTGGTGCCGGGACAGCAGGTGCTGAACATCATCAGCGCAACCGACCCCTTCTTTTCACCCACCAACACCTGGCTGGGCAACGCATCGGCCAGCGGGCATTGCGCCCGGGCCTTCAAAGACCATCCGCAGGCCAGTGTGGTGTTGATTCCCGGCGCGCCCCACACACTGCTGAACCTGCGGGCAGCGCGGCAGCCGGTGCAGGGCTTTCTGGTGGATTTGTTGAAGCTCTGAAAACCATGGGTGCCCCACGGCTGCTGCAGGGCATTCAGGGCGCCTGCAGCTTCTGCAGCAGTTCCAGCGTCGGATAACCGTCGGCCACAGTGCCCAGGCTGCGCTGGTAGCCGCGCAGGCCTGCGCGGGTGGCGGGGCCCATCACGCCGTCGGGGGTGCCTGCGGCAAAGCCTTTGCGGTTCAGGGCTTCTTGCAGGGCTTGCAACTGTGCACGCGACAGCGGCTCGATGTCGCGGGGCCACGGGGTGGCCACCGGGCCGCCGCCGTCGATCTGGCGCGCGAGCAGGGCCACGCCCAGCGCGTAGTTGACCGAGTTGTTGTAGCGCAGGATGGTGCGAAAGTTGTTGCCCACCAGAAACGCCGGGCCCCGTGCACCCGCAGGGGTGACGATGGAGGCCCCGGCCAGGTCGGGCAACGGCGCCCCGTCGATGGACCGCACCTCTTCGGACTCCCACTGGGCCGTGGTCTGGCGCACGGCGGGGTCGGCGCGGGCGTGGTCGAACGTGGGGGGCAACTGCACTTCAGCCCCCCAAGGCTCGCCAGATTTCCAGCCCGACCGGGCGAGGAAATGTGCGGTGGACGCCGTCACATCCGGCACGCTGCCCCAGATGTCGCGGTGCCCGTCGCCGTCGGCATCCACAGCGTAGGCCAGGAACACCGAGGGCAGGAACTGGGTGTGCCCCATGGCCCCGGCCCACGATCCGATCATGCGGTCGGCGGCGATGTCGCCCTGGTCGATGATGCGCAGCGCTGCCAGCAGCTCGGTTTGCGCCCAGGCGCGGCGGCGGCCTTCATACGCCAGGGTGGCCAGTGCATCCACCGTGCGGAAGGTGCCAAAGTTGCTGCCGTAGTTGCTCTCCATGCCCCAGATGGCGGTGATGACGCTGGCCGGCACGCCGTAGCGGGCGGCTGCCGCTTGCAGTGCGGTGCTGTGCGCCGCCAATTGCGCTTGGCCCTGGGCGATGCGCTGGGGGGAGACGGCGCTGTCGAGGTACGCCCATGGGGTGCGGGTGAACTCTGGCTGGGCGCGGTCCAGCTCGACCACGCGGGGCAGCCACTGCGCCTTGCCCAGCACATCGCGCACGGTGGCGGGGCGAATGCCCGCCTCCAGCGCCTGGGCCGAAAAGCTGCTCAGCCATTGGGCAAAGCCGGCCGTGTGGTCGGCATCGGGGCTGGCCTGTGGCGGTGTGGCGGCTGTGGTGGGTGAAGCTGTGGGCGGTGTGGCCGCAGCCACAGGTTTTGCTGCGGGTGTGGGGGTGGGGCTGGGGGCTGACGCGCAGCCCGCGAGGGCGAGGGCGAGGGCAGCTGCCAGGGCCATTCCGGCAACGCCTGTGGGGGCGTGGGCACGGGAGGCCGCGACCGGCAGGGCGGGGGCGCGCCCCAGGGAGCAAGGGGAAGCAATGGAACTGGGCATGCGCCATTGTCCCGCGTGCCAGCCCGCGTACAGGGGGCGAATGTGCATCAGTCCGTATGGTGAATATGATTACTATGTTTTTGATAGCTGCTTGCGCATGTTCCACTAGCGCTTGCGGCCAAAAACACTGAAAAATGCGGTTACAGTGGCGGCTTGATCGCCTTGCGCCCCGCCCGCCGTGCGCGAGCCTCCGCCTGCAGCCCCCTGTTAGCCTACCGACCATGGCGCCCCACACCTTTCTCTGGCACGACTACGAAACCTTTGGCGCCAACACGCGCCGCGACCGGCCTGCGCAGTTCGCGGCCATCCGCACCGATGCCGAGCTGAACGAAATCGGCGAGCCGCTGATGCTGTACTGCCAGCCCGCCAACGACTATCTGCCCGACCCGGTGTCGTGCCTCATCACCGGCATCACGCCCCAGCAGTGCCTGGAGCAGGGCGTGCCCGAGCACCAGTTTGCCGCGCGCATCGAGTCCGAGTTTGCGCAGCCCGGCACGATTGGCGTGGGCTACAACACCATCCGGTTTGACGACGAGATCACGCGCTTCATGTTCTGGCGCAACCTCATCGACCCCTATGCGCGCGAGTGGCAAAACCAGTGCGGCCGCTGGGACCTGCTGGACGTGGTGCGCATGACCTATGCGCTGCGGCCCGACGGCATCACCTGGCCCAAGAAGGAAGACGGCGTGACGCCCAGCTTCAAGCTGGAGCACCTGTCCAAGGCCAACGGCCTGCTGCACGAAGCCGCGCACGATGCGCTGTCGGACGTGCGCGCCACCATTGCCCTCGCGCGCCTCATTCGCCAGCACAACACCAAGCTGTTTGACTTTGCGCTGAGCCTGCACAAGAAGGACCGCGTGGCCGCCGAGCTGCGCCTGCCCGCCACGGCCATCACGGCGCGGCCGTTTTTGCATGTGTCGGGCATGTTCCCGGTGGAGCGTGGTTGCCTGGGCGTGATGTGGCCGCTGGCCAGCCACCCCACCAACAAGAACGAGCTGATCGCCTGGGACCTGGCCCACGACCCGCGCGAGCTGGCCACGCTGAACGTGGACGACATCCGCCTGCGCATGTTCACCCGCACGGCCGATCTGCCCGAGGGCGTGGCGCGCCTGCCCATCAAGACCATCCACCTCAACAAGTCGCCCATGGTGGTGGGCAATGTGAACACCCTCACGCCCGCGCTGGCACAGCGCTGGGGCATCGACCTGGCCCAGGCCGCACAGCACGCCGAGGTGGCGCGCGCGCTGCCCGACATGAGTGGCATCTGGCCGGCGGTGTTTGCCCGCCCGCAAGAGCCGGCACCGGATGTGGACCAGGACCTGTACGGCGGTTTTGTGGGCAACAACGACCGGCGCCTGTTGAACGACCTGCGCACCCTGAGCGGCGACCGACTGGCCAAGGCGCGTGCGAACTTTGATGACCCGCGCCTGGCCGAGCTGCTGTGGCGCTACCGGGCGCGCAACTTTCCGCAGACGCTGTCGCCCGAGGAGCAGGAGCGCTGGGAGGCGCACCGCGCCGCCTGCCTGTTCGACGGGCAGGGCGGGGCGCGCACGGTGGAGCAACTGTTCACCGAAATCGACGAACTCTCGGAGACCGCCGACGATGAGCGGACGCAGGACATCCTGGGCGCCTTGTACGATTACGCTGAACACATCGCACCTGAACGGTAGCCATCGGGAGAAGCCCCTCTGAGGCGCTGCGCGCCTTCCCCCGGAGGGGGACGCACCCGGTGGCCTGGCAGAGCCAGTTCCAAGGGTGCGCTGGCGTCAAGGGCGCGCCGGTATTTATCGTTTTGCCTTTCACGTAGACCAGTTGCAACAGAGCAGCCGCAGATTTTTATGACGACACCGCAGAACCACAGTTTCACCACCCAGATCGTGCACGCCGACCGCCTGGGCGGCGCCGAGCACGGAGCCATCCACAAGCCCATCCACACCTCGGTGCAGTACGGCTACGAGAAGGTCGAGGACCTGATCGCCGTCTTCCAGGGCACCGCCAAGGGCGGCTTCAACTACGCGCGCCAGGGCACGCCCACCACGGCGGCGCTGGAGACCAAGATCACGCAGATGGAGCGCGGGCACGGCTCCATCGTGTTCTCCACCGGCATGGCGGGCATCTGCGCGGTGTTCCTCACGCTGCTCAAGGCGGGCGACCATCTGGTGGCCAGCCAGTTCGTGTTTGGCAACACCAACAGCGTGTTCGGCACGTTGGCCGACCTGGGCATTGAAGTAACCACGGTGGACGTGATCGACGCGGCCAACGTGGCTGCCGCGCTGCGCCCAAACACCCGCATGGTGTTTGTCGAAACCATTGCCAACCCCGGCACGCAGATCCCCGACCTGGAAGGCATTGGCGCGCTGTGCAAGGCGCATGGCGCGCTCTACGTGGTGGACAACACCGTGGCATCGCCCTACCTGTTCCGCGCGGCCACGGTGGGCGCGGGGCTGGTGGTCAACTCGCTCACCAAGAGCATTGGCGGGCAGGGCGATGCGCTGGGCGGCGCCATCACCGACACGGGCCTGTACGACTGGTCGGGCTACCCCAACATCTTTGCGGCCTACCGCAAGGGCGACGCGAAGGGCTGGGGCCTGCAGCAGCTGCGCAAAAAGGGCCTGCGCGACATGGGCGGCACGCTGTCGTCCCACGCCGCCCACCAGCTGGCCCTGGGCGCGGAGACTTTGTCGCTGCGCATGGACCGCACCAGTGCCACCGCCCTGGCGCTGGCGCAGCGGCTGGAGGCGCACCCGGCCGTCTCGCGCGTGCTGTACCCCATGCTGCCCTCGCACCCGCAGCACGCGTTTGCGCGCAAGCACCTCAAGGCGGGCTCGTGGCTGCTGTCGTTCGAGCTGCGCAACCCCGACCAGTGCCTGGCCGTGTGCAACCGCCTGCAATTGCCCATCAAGGCCACGGGGCTGGCCGACACGCGCACGCTGATTATCCCGGTGGCGCACACCATCTTCTGGGAGGCCGGCCCCGCCGTGCGCGCCACCATGGGCATTGCCGACAGCATGATCCGCCTGTCGGTGGGTCTGGAAGAGGCGGAAGACCTGCTGGCCGACTTTGAGCAGGCGCTGGCCGGAGCCTGACCCCACCTGAACTGCCCACCCTGACCGGGAGCCCCGCCATGGCCACTGCCACCTCTGCACCGCCCGCCAACATCGGCAAGTACCGCATCGAGCGTGAACTGGGGCGGGGCGCCAGTGGCATCGTGTACCTGGGGCTCGACGGCTTCCGGGGCCGCAAGGTGGCCATCAAGCAGACCCACGCGCACCTGCTGAAGGTGCCCGAGCAGGCCGAGCGCTACCGCAAGCTGCTGCGCAACGAGGCCGCGCTGTCGGGCCGCCTGCGCCACCCCAACATCGTGCGCCTGCTGGATGCGGACGAAGAAGCGCTGCCGCCCTATCTGGTGCTCGAATACGTGGACGGCCAGCCGCTGTCCGACTTTGCAACGCCCGACACCTTGCTGCCCGTGCCCCAGGTGCTGGACATTGCCTTCAAGTGCTGCAACGCGCTCGAATACGCCTACCGCGAGGGCCTGGTGCACCGCGACATCAAGCCCGCCAACCTGATGCTGGCGCGCGGCGGCGATGTGAAGCTGACCGACTTTGGCGCCGCCCTGTCGTTGCGCAGCGATGCCACACAGCTGTCCGGCCTGGTGGGGTCGCCGTCGTACATGTCGCCCGAACAGGTGCGCGAGCAGGACCTCACCCACCACAGCGACATGTTTTCGCTGGCCGTGGTGGTGTACGAGCTGCTCACCGGCCGCCGCCCGTTTGATGGCGACACCGACTTCGCCACGCTCTACAAGATCAGCAACGAGACGCCCACCCGGCCCAGCCTGCTGCGGGCGTCGCTGCCTGCGCATGTGGACGAGGTGCTGCTGCGTGCGCTGGCCAAGCAGCCCGCCGACCGCTTCGCCACCTGGGCCGACTTTGCCCAAGCACTGCTGGCCGCGCACCGGGGCCTGCCCCGCCAGAAGTCGCAGGACACCGAGGCTGAGCGCTTTGCGCGCCTGCGGGCATTGCCGTTTTTTGCCGACTTTCACGACGTGGCGCTGTGGGAGCTGATGCGCCTGGGCAGCTGGCGCCGGCTGGAGCAGGGCACCGTGCTGATGCGCGAGAACACGCCCGGCGACTCGTTCTGCATCCTCATCGAAGGCCAGGTGGCCGTCAGCCGCCAGGGCTGGAACCTCAGCACGCTGGGCCCCGGCGTGACCCTGGGCGAGATGACCTACCTGCGCCCCGACAACCGCATCCGCACCGCCACCGCCGTGGCCGAGACCGAGGTGCTGGTGCTCAAGGTGCGCAACCCTGCGCTGCGCGAGGCGTCGGAGGATTTGCAGTCGCGCTTTGACAAGGCCTTCATCAAGCTGCTGGTCGGGCGGCTGATTGCCACCAACGAGCAGCTGGCTGAGTGGGAACTGGTGGCTGCGCCAGGGCCCGCTGGCGGTTGATGCTCTGATTGCTACTTAATTGATAGCTGTCAGGGCATATTGCACTAGCGCTACCAGCAAAAACTATCCAAAAAACCGGTAGCACACCACAATGGCGGCCACCACGCCCGCCAGCTCGGCCAGCAGCGCGCAGCCCACGGCGTGCCGCGCGCGCTGAATGCCCACGGCTCCAAAGTACACGGCCAGCACGTAGAACGTGGTGGCGGCTGATTGCCACCAACGAGCAGCTGGCTGAGTGGGAACTGGTGGCTGCGCCAGGGCCCGCTGGCGGTTGATGCTCTGATTGCTACTTAATTGATA
>Ga0208123_100537_pt1 | contig 14934 bp, 11 predicted proteins | sample LakWasMe92_HOW11_2_FD_183914 | JGI IMG/M metagenome (GOLD analysis project Ga0208123, IMG submission 183914) | Freshwater sediment methanotrophic microbial communities from Lake Washington under simulated oxygen tension - Sediment Metagenome... | ecosystem: Environmental > Aquatic > Freshwater >... | reverse complement strand
GACCATGGCGCACAGCGCTTCGGTGGGGCCGTCGATAAAGGCCTGTTCTTCTTCGGTCAACTGCGCCTTGGGATAGGCCAGCAGCTTGTCCCAGTCGGGGCGGCCGCTGAACAGCTCGCCGTCCCACCACACGGTACCGGCGTCGATGGCATCGCGCTCGGTCTCGGACATCGGCGGCAATACTTTCTGGAACCAACTGAACAGCGGCGCGGTGAAATACTGGCGGCGCAGGTCAGGCAGCAGCAGCGGGGCGGCGACCACCGCCAGCAGGACCCAGAACACCAGCAGCAACCAGCCCGGTGCATGGCTGAAGGCGCCCATCGCCAACAGATAGACGGCGACCACGCCCAGGGCGGGCAGGGGCGCGGTACGACGGTGTGCCAGGTAGGCAATGCCGAGCACCAGAACCAGTATCCACAACAACAGCATATTCAATCCTCCGTGAAACCAGGGGCAGAAGCACCCTCAGAGCTTAGTCGGCATCCGAAGAAGCGGAGCCCGAGGGTGTTACGTGGTGTGGCGGGAAGTGCTCTCCAGTCACAGGCGGCAGGCGCCGGCATTTGGCCGAATCGTCGTTATCCCTGCGCCAGGCCTGTGGTTAGACTCCAGGCTCGCCTCGGAGAAAATACCCATGAAAGCGTACTTGAGTCCCAGCCGCTTCATCGATAGTGACCACCCCACGGTGGTGGAGTTCGCCGAAAAACATCGCGGTTCGAGCCGTGAACCCCGTGACCAGGCAGTCAGCCTGTATTACGCCGTGCGTGAAGCGGTGCGCTACAACCCCTACACCTTCAGCCGCGATCCGCAAACCCTGCGTGGCAGCTACGCCCTGGCCGCGGGCCAGAGCTATTGCGTGCCCAAGGCCACCCTGCTGGCGGCGTGCGCCCGGCATTGCGGCATACCGTCGCGCATTGGCCTGGCCGATGTGCGCAATCATTTATCGACCCCGCGCCTGATCGAGCTGCTCAAGAGTGATGTGTTCGCCATGCACGGCTACACCGAGCTGTACCTGGATGAGCGTTGGGTCAAGGCGACGCCGGCGTTCAACCAGCAACTGTGCGAATTGTTCGATGTGTCGCCCCTGGATTTCGACGGAATCAACGACAGCGTGTTCCATCCGTTCAACCGTCAGGGCCAGCGTTCCATGGAGTATGTGCTGGACCATGGGCAATTTGCCGAGGTGCCCGAGGCCTTCTTCTTTGCCCATATAGCGAAATGTTACCCGCATCTGTTTGGCGAGCAGTCGCCGCAATTGTTAGGCGATATGCAGAGCGATTTGAGTCGCGACTGAACCGGCGTATGCTGCTTCGGCATTCATCCACTGGGAGGCGGTTATGCTGAAGATCTGGGGTCGTAAAAATTCGTCAAACGTCAGGAAGGCACTGTGGTGCGCCGAGGAGCTCGGCCTGGACTATGAGGCAATTGATGCGGGCGGGGCCTTTGGTGTGGTCGATACGCCGCAGTACCGGGCATTGAACCCCAATGGCCGGGTGCCGATGATCGAGGACGGCGAGTTTGTGTTGTGGGAATCCAACACCATCGTGCGTTACCTCTGCGCCAAACAGGCGTCGAGCTGGTACCCCACGGATCTGCAGGCGCGGGCCAATGCCGAGAAGTGGATGGACTGGACCACCTCGACCTTTGCCGAACCGTTCAAGACCGTGTTCTGGGGGATTTTGCGCACGCCGGCCGAGCGGCAGGACTGGGGCAGTATCCATGCCGGGCGCAATGCCTGTATCGAGGTGTTGAAAACCGTGGACCAGGCCCTGGCCGAGCAACCCTACCTGTCCGGTGCCGAGATCGGCATGGGCGATATTCCCCTGGGCAGTTTTATCTATGCCTGGTTCGAGATGCCTATCGAACGGCCCTCGATGCCTCACCTGGAGGCGTGGTACCAGCGCTTGCAGCAACGCCCGGCCTATCAAAAAGCCGTGATGACCGCGTTGACTTAATACTGACTATTAATACAGGTGACTGTACTTGTGCGGCGCGGGCAAGCACCATGCTTACCGTGCGCCGCAGTTGTATTAAGTGTGGCGTGGCCTTATCTATTCTTTCTATTCCCTTCCTTGGTGCGTAATCCGATATGAGTTCCGCTCTGTCCATCCGGCAGCTAACCAAAACCTACGGCAACGGTTTCCAGGCCCTGAGTGGTATCGATCTGGATGTCGCCGAAGGTGATTTCTTTGCATTGCTCGGCCCCAACGGGGCCGGCAAGTCCACCACCATCGGCATTCTGTCGACCCTGGTCAACAAGACCAGTGGCACGGTGAATATCTTTGGCCATGACCTGGATAAGTCCCCGGCCGCGCTCAAGCGCAGCATTGGCGTGGTGCCCCAGGAGTTCAACTTCAACCAGTTTGAAAAGACCTTCGATATCGTGGTGACCCAGGCCGGTTACTACGGCATCCCGCCGAAGATCGCCAAGGAGCGCGCCGAGCAATACCTGACCCAGTTGGGGCTGTGGGACAAGCGCGATGTGCCGTCCCGCTCCCTGTCCGGCGGCATGAAGCGGCGCCTGATGATCGCCCGCGCCCTGGTGCACGAACCGCGCCTGCTGATCCTCGACGAACCGACGGCGGGGGTGGACATCGAATTGCGGCGCTCGATGTGGACCTTCCTCACCGAACTGAACCAGAAAGGCATCACCATCATCCTCACCACCCATTATCTGGAAGAGGCTGAACAGTTGTGCCGCAACATCGGCATCATCGACCACGGCACCATTGTCGAGAACACCAGCATGCGTAACCTGCTGGGCCAGTTGCATGTGGAGACGTTCCTGCTCGACTTGAAGAACAACCTGTCTGCGCCACCCGCGCTGACCGGCTATCCCAACCGCCTGGTAGACAGCCACACCCTGGAAGTCCAGGTGGACAAAGCCGTAGGTATCACCGCGCTGTTCAGCCAGTTGGCCTTGCAGAACATTGAAGTGTTGAGCCTGCGTAACAAAACCAATCGCCTTGAGGAGTTGTTCGTGTCCCTGGTGGAGAAAAATCTGGCGAAGGTGGCGGTATGAGTTCCGAGCTTCAACCCAACCTGGTCGCGCTCAATACCATTGTCTACCGCGAAGTGAAGCGCTTTATGCGCATCTGGCCGCAGACCCTGCTGCCGCCGGCGATCACCATGGTCCTGTACTTCGTGATCTTCGGGAACCTGATCGGCCGGCAGATTGGCGAGATGGGTGGCTTCACCTACATGGAATACATCGTGCCGGGGCTGATCATGATGTCGGTGATTACCAACTCCTACGGCAACGTGGTGTCGAGTTTCTTTGGCAGCAAGTTCCAGCGTTCCATCGAAGAGTTGATGGTCTCGCCGGTGTCGCCACACACCATCCTGATCGGCTACACCCTGGGTGGCGTGTTGCGCGGCTTGATGGTCGGGGCGATTGTGACGCTGCTGTCGATGTTCTTCACCGACCTGCAGGTGCATCACCTGGGGCTGACCATCCTGGTGGTGGTGCTGACGGCGACGATCTTCTCGTTGCTGGGCTTTATCAACGCCGTGTTTGCGCGCAACTTCGATGACATCTCGATCATCCCGACCTTTGTGCTGACCCCGCTGACCTACCTGGGCGGTGTGTTCTACTCGATTAGCCTGCTGCCGCCATTCTGGCAGACCGTGTCGCTGGCCAACCCGGTGCTGCATATGGTCAACGCCTTTCGCTACGGGATCCTGGGCGTGTCGGATATCAAGATCAGCGTGGCGATCACCTTCATGATCGTGGCGACGGTGGTGTTGTATCTCGGCTGTGCGCGGTTGCTGGTGAGTGGGCGCGGGATGCGTACCTAAGCGTTCAGCCGCAAAAAGTGTGGGTGTGGGCTTGTGTGATTCATCCAGTGTGCAGGGCTATCTCGATCCGCTCATGCAGCCCTCACCCACATCGACGCAACGCCAAACACAATCCTATAGGTTTGCTGAAACCAGCGCCGGCCAAAGCGCTATATAGGTAAAACAGATAACAGTTAGAGATATTACCCGTTATATAGATATTCGTTTCGCTTCTATCATGGGCTCAACCTCATACGAGGCAGAGGATTGAGCCATGACGTGCCCCACTAGCATTACCACCCGTTACAAACCATTGAGCCACCTGGCCGGCCCCAGGGAGGTGATTCGCCAGTTCACCCCCAACTGGTTCGCCGCCACCATGGGCACCGGCGTGCTGGCGTTGGCCCTGGCGCAATTGCCGGTGCAACTGCCGGGTGTCTATGCCATCGCCGAAGCGCTGTGGCTGCTGACGATCGTTCTGTTTGTGTTGTTCAGCGCCTTGTACGCGGCGCGCTGGGTGATGTTTTTTCACGAGGCGCGACAGATTTTCGGGCACTCCACGGTCTCGATGTTCTTCGGCACCATTCCCATGGGCCTGGCGACCATCATCAATGGCCTGCTGTTGTTTGGCCTGCCGCGCTGGGGCGAGGGCGTGGTGCAACTGGCCGAGGCCCTGTGGTGGCTGGACGTGGCCATGGCCCTGGCGTGTGGGGTGTTGATCCCGTTCATGATGTTTACTCGCCAGGAACACAGCATCGACCAGATGACCGCTGTCTGGCTGTTGCCGGTGGTGGCTGCCGAAGTCGCCGCCGCCAGTGGTGGCCTGCTGGCGCCGCACCTGGCCGACGCCCATGGGCAACTGGTGATGCTGGTGACCAGCTACGTGCTCTGGGCATTTTCCCTACCGGTTGCGTTTAGCATTCTGACGATCCTGATGTTGCGCATGGCCCTGCATAAACTGCCCCACGCCAATATGGCGGCGTCGAGCTGGTTGGCCCTTGGCCCGATCGGCACCGGCGCCCTGGGCATGTTGTTGCTGGGCCATGAGGCACCGGCGATTTTTGCCGCCAATGGCTTTGCCGGCATCGGCGAGATTGCCGCCGGCCTGGGGCTGGTTGCCGGGATCACCTTGTGGGGCCTGGGCCTGTGGTGGATGTTGATCGCGGTGCTGATCACCCTGCGTTACCTGCGTGCCGGGATTCCGTTCAACCTGGGCTGGTGGGGGTTTACCTTCCCGCTGGGGGTGTATGCCCTGACCACCTTGAAACTGGGCAGCACCCTGCACCTGGCATTTTTCAGCGTGACCGGCAGTGTGCTGGTCGCCGCCCTGGCCCTGATGTGGCTGGTGGTCAGCAAGCGCACGGTGCAGGGCGCCTATAAAGGCGAGCTGTTTGTTTCACCGTGCATTGCAGGATTGGGGAATAAGTAAGCAGGATTAGGTAAAGTCGTGGCCTGAAAAATCAATAAAGCCTTCAGGCCACGCAGGAACACGGACGATGAGTCACCCCTCGCAATTCACCTTGCTGCGCAAACGGCGCTTTCTGCCGTTCTTCATCACCCAGTCCCTGGGGGCGTTCAACGACAATGTCTTCAAGCAGTCGTTGATCCTCGCGATTCTCTACAAGCTGGCCATCGAGGGCGACCGCTCGATCTGGGTCAACCTCTGCGCCTTGCTGTTTATCCTGCCGTTCTTCCTGTTTTCGGCCCTGGCCGGGCAGTTTGGCGAGAAATTCAACAAGGATGCGTTGATCCGCGCAATCAAGATCGGCGAGATCGTGATCATGGCCATCGGTGCCGTGGGCTTTATGACCAACCACCTGGAATTGATGCTGCTGGCGCTGTTTGCCATGGGCACCCACTCGGCGCTGTTTGGCCCGGTGAAGTACTCGATCATGCCGCAAGCCTTGCACGAAGAGGAGTTGGTGGGCGGCAATGGCCTGGTGGAGATGGGCACGTTCCTGGCGATCCTTGCCGGGACCATCGGCGCCGGGGTCATGATGTCCTCGACGCACTATGCGCCGGTGGTGTCCACGGCGATTGTGGCGATTGCCGTGCTGGGTTACCTGGCCAGCCGGGGTATCCCGCGGGCCGCGGCGTCCAGCCCCGAGATGCGCCTGGACTGGAATATCTTCAGCCAATCCTGGGCCACCTTGCGCCTGGGCCTGGGGCAAACGCCCGCCGTGTCGCGCTCGATTGTCGGCAACTCGTGGTTCTGGTTTGTCGGGGCGATCTACCTCACGCAAATCCCGGCCTACGCCAAAGAGTGGCTGTATGGCGATGAGACCGTGGTGACCCTGATCCTCACCGTGTTTTCGGTCGGTATCGCCCTGGGCTCGATGCTCTGCGAAAAGCTTTCCGGGCGGAAGGTGGAAATCGGCCTGGTGCCCTTCGGCTCGTTCGGCCTGACGGTGTTTGGCCTGTTGCTGTGGTGGCATTCCGGCGGCTTCCCGCAAAACGTCCAGGCCAACGATTGGCTGGCGGTGTTGGGTTACGGCCAGGCCTGGTGGGTACTGGCCGATATCCTTGGCCTGGGGGTGTTTGGCGGTTTCTATATTGTGCCGTTGTATGCCTTGATCCAGTCGCGTACCGCTGAAAACGAGCGGGCACGGGTGATTGCCGCTAACAATATTCTCAATGCGCTGTTTATGGTGGTCTCGGCGATTGTCACCATCGTGCTGCTGAGCGTGGCCAAGCTGTCGATCCCCGAGCTGTTCCTGGTGGTGTCGCTGCTCAACATCGCGGTCAACACCTACATCTTCAGGATTGTTCCCGAGTTCACCATGCGTTTTATGATCTGGCTGCTCGGCCATTCCATGTACCGCGTGCAGCATCGCGACCTGCAACATATACCGGACGAAGGCGCGGCGTTGCTGGTGTGCAACCATGTGTCGTTTGTCGATGCACTGCTGATTGGCGGCGCGGTGCGTCGGCCGATTCGCTTTGTGATGTACTACAAGATCTACCGCTTGCCGCTGCTCAACTTTATCTTCCGCACAGCCGGCACGATTCCGATTGCCGGACGCCATGAAGACCTGGAGATCTACGAAAAGGCTTTCCAGCGTATCAGCCAATACCTCAAGGATGGCGAGCTGGTGTGTATCTTCCCGGAAGGCAAGTTGACCGCTGACGGTGAGATAAATGAATTCAAGAGTGGCGTGACGCGGATTCTTGAGGAAACCCCGGTGCCGGTGATTCCCATGGCGCTGCAGGGGTTGTGGGGGAGCTTTTTCAGTCGCGACCCGAACAAAGGGATCTTTCACCGGGTCTGGTCGCGGGTGACGTTGGTGGCGGGGCCGCCGTTGGCGGTGGAGCAGGCGACGCCACAGGCCTTGCAGGAACAGGTTGGGGCGTTGCGGGGGAGTGTCAGGTAGGTTTTTCGGATTTAAGGGTCTCATCGCAGGCAAGTCGACGATTCGACTTGCCTGCGATAGCGTTAGTGGCTTAAGCGCTGATCTTGAGCCCGACCAGCCCGGCAATGATCAACGCCACACTGGCCAAGCGGAACAGCGCCATGGACTCCCCAAACAGGATAATCCCGGCAATCACCGTGCCCACTGCACCGACACCGGTCCAGATGGCATAGGCGGTACCCAGCGGCAGCTCCTTCATGGCCAGCCCCAGCAGGCCAAGGCTGACGGCCATGGCCGCAATTGTCAGGGCGGTGGGCATCGGTTTGCTGAAGCCATCGGTGTATTTCAGGCCGACGGCCCAGCCCACTTCAAACAGCCCGGCAAAAAACAGAATGACCCAGGACATATTGACCTTCCTTTTAGAAGTGGGGCCGTCCCCGGATGGAATGCTCGAACGAGTCGCGGGGTCGTCCCCGCGAAGGGGCGTAGAGTGCCGAAAAGTCAGGATTCGATCAAGTTTCGGCGAGGGCCTTGCGATCTTCCTTCTCGCTCATCCGGCGGAAATACGTCGACAACAACGCCCCGGAAATATTGTGCCAGACGCTGAACAGCGCACTGGGCACCGCCGCCAGCGGCGAGAAGTGCGCACTGGCCAGCGCGGCGCCCAGCCCCGAGTTCTGCATGCCCACCTCCAGCGCCAATGACTTGCGTTGCGCCAGCGGCAGCCCGAATACGCGGGCGGTGAGGTAACCCAGCAAGTAGCCAAAGCTGTTGTGCAACATCACGACCGCCATGATCAGCAGGCCCGACTCGGCAATCTTCGCCTGGCTTACAGCCACCACGGCAGCGACGATGGTCACGATGCTGACCACGGAGATCAGCGGCAACACCTCGACGGCATGACGCACGCGCTCACCCAGCAGACGTTGCGCCAAGACACCCAGCACGATAGGCAGCAACACCATTTGCAGGATCGACCAGAGCAGTTCCATGAACGACACCGGCAACCAGGCCGAGGCCAGCAGCCAGATCAAGGCAGGCGTCAGCAGCGGGGCGAGGAGGGTGGTGATGGAAGAGATGGCCACTGACAGCGCCAGGTCGCCACGGCCCAGCCACGTCATGACGTTGGAAGAGGTGCCGCTAGGGCAGCAGCCGACCAGAATCACGCCAACGGCGATTTCCGCTGGCAGGTTGAAAGCCTGGCACAGCAGCCAGGCCACGCTGGGCATGATCACAAACTGCGCGATCACACCCAGGGCCACGCGCCAGGGGTGGCGCGCGACCTCGGCGAAATCTTCAAGTTTGAGGGTCAGGCCCATGCCGAACATCACCAGGCCCAGCAGCGGCACGATGGCGCTTTTCAGGTCGATAAACCAGGTGGGCAGCAAAAACGCCACCACGGCAAAAATCAACACCCAGTAGGCGAAGGTATTGCCGACGAAACGGCTCAGGGCGGCGAGTGCGCGCATGGCGATGTCCTTATTATTAGAGTGCTGGAACTGGCAACCCAATCAACTGTAGGAGCCAGCTCCCACACAAGCCAACTCCCACATTTTTATCTTCACACGGCTTAGATGCCTTGCGGTTAGTTATCCCTATCTTAACCCCAAAAAAAGCTGTCTTACGCAGTTTCTATCTACTTAAAAGCAACAATTATGTGTGAATTCCGCATATTTACGTGCGTGCAGCTTGTAGGGTTATCCCAAAATAGTCCAAAATACCCAAAAGCCCTTTACGAGAATTATGATAAAAACTTTTTTTGTTTCATCTCATCGTGAATACCGATCTATCGTTGGTGATGCGAGCGGACGCCCGACCGTGCTGCCAGTAGTGTTCACGGAATTTGGAGTACTTTCACAATTCGCTCAGTACATCTACTTGAATCGGAATAAAAGCCGTTCTTGGCAGGATGCGAGTACTCTTTCGATCCAATTGCTGCTCGATTACATGGAGGCAAACCGAAACGTATTTGATAAACCACAGCATTTGTTCATGGAATTTTCAAGCACGCTCTTTACCGGAACAATCGAAGGCGGTCGCGATTATTCAGGTCTTTTATGGCACGCGCGACAGCCTGAAGATGCCAACAAAATTATTGGGCATATAACCAGATTTACGGACTGGCTTTCAATAATCAACGAAAATGACGGGCTTAAGCTCAATCCATGGCGACAGGCCACCCGGCCTGAGCAGCGGCTAAATTGGGCTGCCTACGCCCACAAGAGGGACAATGCATTCCTCTCGCACCTATGGCGAGCAGCGCCGCAAACGACTCAATCCAGGATGGTTCGCAGCCGGGGGGTGACAACAAGTAATTTGACGCCTACAAAAGATTTTCCAGAGGAAAAACTCGATCTGTTGCTCAGCGATGGGTTTCGTAGGCGGGCAAGAGATGGGCGCGGTCATGTCGACCTCAGGAATGTGCTGATAACGCTGCTCATGCACTACGGAGGACTGCGTCTGTCTGAAGCACTCTCATTGTGGAATGACGATGTGACTTTGGAAAATGGGGAGATCATCGTGCGGGTGTATCACCCTGAAATCGGCCGAGCCCCGGATGGTAAATCAAATCGAGCAACATACCTACAAAAACGATTCTGCCTGCTTCCACGCAATCGCTTAGTTAAATCCATTGACCCGCTTTTTCTTGGTTGGAAGGATTCTTTAATTACAGATGAAAGTCGAAAGTGCTTTGAGGTATTTTTCTTTCCGCATGAGGCCGGGGAAGCATTTGCCCGGCTCTGGCGCGACTATCACCTAAAACAACGAATAAAGCCAAAAGCTGGCGCCGAACATCCATACGCGTTTACTAATAATGAAGGGCGGTGTTATTCGCATCTAATGTTTCGTAAATCTCACAAACTTGCGGTCGCGCGCGTCGGCCTTGAGTACGGGAAATTCCATGGTACTACTCCACACGGTCATCGGCACTCCTATGGCCAGCGCATGGCTGCCGCCCAAGCACCTCCATTAGTTATAAAAACTGCCATGCATCATAAGTCGATTGAGTCAAGCAAAACGTATACAGAACCAAAATCATCAGATCTACGCCGTCGTATGATCGAGCTGGAGTTGCAGCTAACTGAGCAGCACATTGTTTCTGGTTTTCTGAAATCCGTAAGAGAGTAATGGTTTTGGCTAAGAAAAATTTTTATAGTTACTCTGAAGCACTACTGGCGGCCAAAAATCTGGGGATTAAGAGCGGGACTGAATACAATGCACGTTATCGCGAAGACCCGAAACTGCCTGCTATTCCTTATAGGCAATATGCTACGGTCGGCTGGGTAAGCTGGTATGAATTTTTGGGGCGGGAAATGCCCAATTTATACAAAACATATTCTGAGGCCCAAGCTGCGGTGAGAAGGCTCGGAATAAAAAAAAGTGAAGCCTATCCGGCCAGCTATCGCGAAGACCCAAGACTGCCAGCTTCACCAAGTGTAATTTATGCCGATATTGGCTGGGAAGACTGGTATGGATTTTTAGGTAACGAAAAGCCCAATCTGTATGAAACTTATACTGATGCGCAAGCAGCTGCTCAAAAAATGGGAATTAGGACTCGAGAAGATCATTTAGCGCGTTATCACGAAGACCCCAGATTAGCTGCTTCTCCGGGTATGACTTATGCAGGTTCCGGTTGGATAGACTGGTACGATTTTTTGGGAAACGAGAAACCCAATCCGTACAGGACATATTTAGATGCTCAGACCGCTGCTCAAAATATGGGGATTACGAGCAAAGTTGAATACTTCATACGATATCGGGAAGATTCACAATTACCTGGCAGGCCCGAAATGGTTTATACCAATACTGGTTGGAGGGATTGGTACGATTTTCTCGGGAAAGAAAAGTCGCCATGGTATTCATATGAGGAGGCACAGGCAGCGTGTTGGGTGATGGAAATAAAAAGCGGTGCTGATTACGCTATCCGCTACAAGGAAGATCCAAAGCTTCCTTCAACTCCTAATACGACTTACACCGATACAGGCTGGACAGGTTGGGCAGAGTTCCTTGGAAAGGAAAAAGTGTACTCGTATGCCGAGGCGCAGGCTGTATGTCGGGAAATGGGTATAAAAAATTCAACTGATTACAGTATCCGCTATCAGGAGGATTCAAGGCTACATGCCGTTCCTGATAGAACCTACATTGATTGCGGTTGGACAAATTGGTATGAATATATAGGAAGTGGAAGGCCCGTCGATCCTACTTCAGATTATCCAAATATAGCTGCGGATGTTGAGCGCTGGCTAAAAAATGAAACCGCAATCACGAGGAAAAGAGCGGCAATAAGGGCTCTATTGAATGGGTATGTAAAATGTTTGGGGTTACCTGATGACTCCAAGTATTACTTGTTGCGAGCCAGTCCGTTTAACGTTTTGGTATATCAACAGATGATCGAAGCACAGGCCGAATCGGCAAAGAGAAAAACTCATTATTGTATTACTGGATTTTTCGAATGGCTTCTGTTGGCGGACTGTACTGACCATGCCGATGGTGAACGCATAGTTCTTAGTGAGTACCGAAATCCATTTGTGTTGGCTTTTGCTGGGTACGAGGAAAGTTTTTCACGCTATCGGCCTTCTCAGTCGACTAAAGTACCGCTCGGCTACGAGTATATTTTACGTGCCCGAAACTTTCTGGTGCCCAAAGGTGAGTCGGCCATGCTAACCAGACCGACATTGAAGGAGTTGCCGCACTTGCGTGAACTTTTTGCTAATCGCAGTGATTGGATTACAGTTGATGAGTCGATTATTGATCATGATGACGCGAATTGCATATACCGTGAAACTTCGAATTCTTGCACCTTCCAAATATGGTCGCCAGCACGTTTTGTGGCACTTTATACACTGTTGCGTTTCCCGTTAAGAGGACAGCAAATTCTCTGGCTCGACAGCGGTGAAGCGGATGAGGAAATGGCTGTTCTAGACGATTTTGGTTTAATAGGCTGGAAGAAAAACGGAAATTCATTAGTCCGGTATCGAGGTGATAGGCGCCGTCCGCAGGGAGCTGTGCAGCGTGGAAGTAATGACTCCCCAAAGTTATATGTAACAAGTAATAAAACTGGGAAGAAAATTGGCGGCTATGATGTGGAGTGGATTCCCGATGATCTTGTTTATTGGTTCCTTCTGTTGCGTGATTGGCAGGCGAAATACAATCCTATCTCCAAACCAACGCCGTGGACTTCGATCAAGCTTAAAGTCGAAACAAATATGAAGATTCTAACGGCGCGAAAAAGTCAATGTTTCCTGTTTCGCATGGATGCGTCGGGCCAACCATTTTTTCCCTCAAGTGTATTTGCCAATACCTTGCCTGCGTTGCTTTACAAAATTCAGCGGAGTGGGGAGGGGTTGGCTAGTATCGAACACGGCCCATTCCGAGATTACCATTCCAGTCCCTATACCCCCCATAGCCTGCGTGTTAGCTTAATCACTGCGTTTATTGTTGACGGGGATGCACCGATTCATTTGATCTCCAAGTTGGTCGGTCACACATCGCTAGTAATGACTATTTATTATACTAAGCTTAATAGTGAGCAAATGCGCAGACCTATGGGGGGCGTCGAGAAGCTTGCGGCGCAGAGAGTAACGGAGCGCAATGTTGATGTGATAAGGGTTGATGGTCTCAGCGCGTTGAGCGGACAGCTAATTGCTACAGATGGCAATCGGTCATTAATCGAATCTGACACACCAACAAGTGCTTGCATCGTGTTCGATTGGGGCATTTGTCCAATGTCGGCTGCTGCTTGCAATGTTGGGGGGGAAGTTCTTTTCGAACGGAAACATGAAAAAATTTATAGTCCCGTTGAGGCTGGCTACCTTGGTCAAAAAAACTGCACAAGATGTCGTTTTTTTGTTACGGGCGTGCCATTTCTAGGAGGTTTAGTCGCACTTGCAAACGAAATAGCATTAGAAATAACAACGGAAAACGCCAGGTATCAGAAGTATACGGCGAAATTGGATAGTTTGGAGCAGGAGCATTATGATTTCTGTCAGTCCGGTTCACCCTTTAAACATGAGAAAGAGCGTAAATCTGCGGTTGCAAACCAACAGCAAAGTGCAGGGAGGCTTGACGTTTTTTTGAGTGACTATTCAGCAATCCATGGCAACGTTCAGAGTTGCTTGAAGTTGATTAATCTGAACGAACCTAATGCAGGTGATAATATAAGGCTAGTGATTTCGGGAGACGTACATGAAATGGGCGTCGCTTATCAAGAGTCTACGACCTCGTATCACCTGCTCGCAGAAATTTGCCAAAATGCTACTATTTATCAATCGGCAAACGCCTCCCGTGCGGTGCCTTTGATTGCTGACGCTATCGACCGAATGGCCGAAAATAACAATCTCGCCCCTGCTATGTTCAGGCTTAGTAATGAACAGAAATTAGTTGTTGCTAATGAACTGAATCAGCTTCTGTTACAACGCCTTGGCTCTTGGGAAAAGATCGATGAACTGTTTTCTGGGGATCTGATGTTACTCGATGTAGATGCTAACGAACCAGAACTGACAAGGGTTTCCATCGAGATACGCCGATTGTTTTCAAAGCCAAATAGTGCTCGACAGATTTCTCAGGAGGTTTCGGTTTATGGATAACTCACTTGTTTCGCCCCGTGGTACCTATGAGCGGCTGTGCGATGAAGCTCGAGATGCGCGGCGAAAGCGGAGTTTGGATGCCTTAAATGAAGTTTGTCGGCTGTTACACGAGCGCGGATCTTCGGATTTTTCCTATCGGACAGTAATCACGCTTGGGAAAGATCGCGGGCTTCCTGTGCCAGGTGAAAAATCTATAGTCAATTCGACGGGAATTCACTACCGCGAATTGATCCAGGCTTGGAAGCTGATTTCGGTGACAGGAAGGACTATTGAAAAATCACATCCAAATGACTGGATCGAAAGCATTGAGGATCCTGCTTTGCGTCTGAGTGTTGCGTTGTTGGCTAAGGAGTTGCGAACCATCAAAACTAGGATTATTCGACAAGAAAAAACCAGCTCTGCGCCGATCTATTTGGGGACAGGAATAATCCAAGAACAGAGTGCCTCACAACAAATAAAGCTGAACGAAATTGACCTCTACGCTCTCAAGGCCGCAATTGATCCAGCTGTACTTGCCCCGTTGGGATTATCAATCGGAAATAGGGGTGAGGTTGTCGATAGCAAAGGTCGGACGATACATAAGCCTGGATTCCGGGATGCAATCGAGAAAATACTTTCCGTACATAATGCGAAATCGCATTTCTCCTGACCGGCTTGAGTCACTTGTGCAGTGACTTTCGATTAAAAGTCTCTCAATATGGAAAGTCAGACTCATCACCAGCTCTGCGCTTACTAACTAAGATTGCACATGCTTGATCACCCAATTGCATTTGACTCGAACAGTCATTTGCATTTGGTTGATGGCTTTCGATCACGGAGGAATAGATAGAGCAATTCGTGACTATGACCCGCTGCGCCCTGAGGTATGGGCATCATATGCTCGCAGTATCGATAGCCTCTATCGCTTTAACAAAAGCGGCATCTGAAGCCTGCTTTGTTTTCTACTCACCCGTCCAAATGCCTTCGTGATGGTGCATGATCTTTGTCACGTCAATATTCACGCAGCGCTTATTTCCCCCCGATGTAATGCAGTAATGCCCGCCTCAATGTTGGCGCTGATTGAAAACTGACCCACCCTGCCAAACGAAAAAATGACCTAGGCTCTGTACGTAAACCCAAGAAATACGATTTTCTGTAAAATACACCGCCATTAAAGCCAGGAGGCCAAGATGGCAAAGCGGTATGAACTCCCCGACGCAGCCTGGGATCTGGTTGCAGATATC
>Ga0208123_100533_pt1 | contig 14989 bp, 15 predicted proteins | sample LakWasMe92_HOW11_2_FD_183914 | JGI IMG/M metagenome (GOLD analysis project Ga0208123, IMG submission 183914) | Freshwater sediment methanotrophic microbial communities from Lake Washington under simulated oxygen tension - Sediment Metagenome... | ecosystem: Environmental > Aquatic > Freshwater >... | reverse complement strand
GATCCAGCGTTCGACCTGCTGCTCGAGCAGCGCCAGCGGCAGGGGGCCATTATCGAGCACCGCGGCGTGGAACTGGCGGATGTCGAACAGGGCGCCGAGCGTGGCCTGTGCCTTCTCCCTGAGCGCCATGATCTTGAGCTGCCCGATCTTGTATCCGAGCGCCTGGCCCGGCCAGCCGATGTAGCGCTCCACCTCGACTTCATTGTCGGACGGCGCATTGGCGGTGTTCGCGTTCAGGTAGTCGAGCGCCTGGCGCCGCGTCCAGAGCTGCGCGTGGATGCCGGTGTCGACCACCAGCCGGGCGGCGCGCAGCAGCTGCGCGTTCAGGTGTCCGAAGCGCGAAAACGGGTCTTTGAAAAAGCCCAGCTCCGGACCCAGCCCTTCGGCATACAGGGCCCAGCCTTCGCCGAACGCGACGTACCAGCCGCGCCTGCGGAAATCGGGCAGGTCGGCATTCTGGTGCGCAAGCGCGCTTTGCAGGTGGTGTCCGGGCACGCCTTCGTGCAGGGCCAGCGTCTCGATCTCCCACAGCGCGCGCGTGCCCAGGCGCGAGGTGTTGACCACCAGCGCGGCCGGACGGTCAGGAGCGCCCGCCTCGTAGTAGGCCGCCGGCTGCCGCTCGGCTCCCTGTTCCTGCGCCGGCTTGACCACCAGCTCCTCTTGCGGCAGCGTCGCGAACAGCTTGGGCAGACTGGCGCTGGCGCGCGCAAGCACGCTGCGGTAGCGCGCCAGCAGCAGCTCGGGACGGGCGTAAAACAGGCGCGGGTCGCTGTTGGCGAAACTGACGAACTGGGGGAACGAGCCGGCAAAGCCGGTGCTGCGGACCGCAGCGTTCATCTCGGCCCTGATGCGCGCGACTTCCCTGAGCCCGAGCGCGTGGATCTCGGCCGGCGTCAGAAAGCTGGTGGTGTGCTGGCTGACCTCGAACGCATAATAAGCCGGGCCGCCCGGCAGGCTGCTTGCCGCAATCGATTCGCGTGCCTGCGGCAGGTATTCGCCGCGCACGAATTGTTCCAGCTTTTGCAGCGCGGGCGCCACCTTCGTGCGCAGCGCGGCCGGGCCGGCCGCGGCCAGCTCCTCGCGCACCGGCTTGTCGATGCTGGCCGGGATCTGGCGAAACGGCGTGCCCAGCGCGCCTTCCTCCAGGCTTTCGCGCCATGCCTTGAGCATGGCGGGCAGGGCCTGCACGGTGATCCTGGGTTCGCTCCAGCCGGTGCGCAGCGTTTCGCGCATTTGCTCGATCAGGCCATCGATATGGCGCGGCAGGGCGTCCAGCCGGGCCAGGTAATTGCGGTAGTCGGCTTCGCCGGCGAACGGCATCTGCGCGACCAGCCGGGGGAAGTTCAGGTGGATGCCGTCCTGCGCGCTGATCGGGTGCGGGTCGTAGGGGTAGAACGCGGCCGCCTTCAGGCGCTGCTCTTTCTCATACAGGAACAGGTCGAGCGAGAGCTGGTTCTGGCGGTTCAGCCTTGCGCGTTCGAGCAGCCTGGCCTGGGCCAGCATCTCGCGCTCATGCTCGGTTGCGGCCAGGCTGGCGGAGAGCGAGGTGTCGGACAGGGTCGCGTCGTAGCGGTAGTCGCCGACCGAGGTCGCCAGTTCAGGCCAGGTTTGCAGGCGCCATTGCCAGTCGGCGTCGAACAGGGCGCGCGCCTGCTGGTCGGCGGTGGCGGCGGCTGACGCCACGCACGGCGCGAGCATGAATACACAGATGGCGAGCAGTTTGCGCATGCGCGCACCTCCAGGGAGCTCGCCCATTCTAGCAAAGGCGTGGCGCGCGGCGCGCTCCCGTCACGCGCTCGATGCCGGCCAGGTCTTTCCAGCTTTGCACCTCGGTATAACCGTGCGATTCGAGCAGCGCGCGCACCTGCGCGGCCTGGTCGTAACCGTGCTCCATCAGCAACCAGCCCTGGGGCGCCAGGTGCCGTGGGGCGCCGGCGGCGATGGTGCGCAGCGCCGACAGGCCGTCGGCGTGGTCGGTGAGCGCTCCCGCCGGTTCGAAGCGCAAGTCCCCTTGCGACAGGTGCGCGTCGGCCTCGGCGATGTAGGGCGGGTTGGAGGCGATCAGGTCGAAGCGCTCGTCGCCGAGGGCTTCAAACCAGTCGCTGCGCAGGAAATGCACGTGCGCGCCGTTGCTGGCGGCGTTGCCGCGCGCGACCTCGAGCGCCTCCTCGCTCACGTCGAGCGCCCACACTTGCGCATCGGCTCGGGTATGGGCCACGGCCACGGCAATGGCGCCGCTGCCGGTGCCCATGTCGAGCATGCGCCCTTGCGGCGGCAGCCGTTCGAGCGCCAGTTCGACCAGCAGTTCGGTGTCCGGGCGCGGGATCAGGACCGCACTGGTGACGTGGAAATCGAGCCCGAAGAATTCGCGCCGCCCGACGATGTAGGCGATCGGCTCGCCCTTCAGGCGGCGCTCGACCAGCGCCTCCAGCGCCTGTGCCTCGGCTGCGTTCAATGTGCGTTCCGATTGCGTGATCAGGCCGACCCGGGTGAGCCCGAGCGCGTGACCGAGCAGGATGCGGTTTTCCAGCGCATCGAACGGCAGCGCGGTTTGCAGCCTGCCTACCGTGCTGCCGGGGGCGATGCGCATGCTCACCGGCGGCGCCGTACCAGCAGCGTGACCAGCGTGGCCGTGATGAGCACGAACCAGAGCGCCGACCATTGCGGGATCGACAGGCCAAGGATGGTCTCGCGCGCGTCTTCGCACAGCCCGTCGGCGCGGAACACGAACGGCAGCAGTTCGGCCGTCCAGACCTTGTTGAGGGCCGTTTCGAGCGGGTCGATGCCGCATGACATGCCTGGATGGGCCAGCAGCCACAGGTGCTTGCCGGCCACCGCCAGCCCGCCTACGCCGCCCAGCAGGGCCAGGCCCGCGCCCAGCTTCGGCTTGCCGCTGAAGGCGCCCAGCAGGCAGCCCAGCGCAACCGACAGGAACAGGTAGCGCTGCATCACGCACAGCGGGCAGGGCAGCAGGTCCTTGCTGACCTGGAGGTAAAGCGCGGCGCCGATCAGGCCGAAGCAGATCAGGGCGATGGTGACGAGCAGGTTGCGGGAAGTGGGCATCGGGTTCTTTCGTGGGGTTCTCGGCGCGGCCGCAGCGCCGGTATTTTCGCATAAAGTTGCGCGCAGGACGCTGCCGCCAGCTTAGCCTTTTTGACTTATGGAAAGCTTAATCGCCGAGGGCGGCAAGCAGCTCGGCCTGGTGTTCGGCGGCCAGCGCATCGGTCAGCTCGGCCAGGTCGCCGTCCATGATGAAATCGAGCTTGTAGAGCGTGAGGTTGATGCGGTGGTCGGTCACGCGCCCCTGCGGGAAGTTGTAGGTGCGGATGCGTTCGCTGCGGTCGCCCGAGCCGATCAGGCTCTTGCGGGTGGCCGCTTCCTTCGATTGCTGCTCGCGCATCTGCACGTCCTTGATGCGCGCGGCCAGTACCTTGAGCGCCTGTGCCTTGTTCTTGTGCTGGCTGCGGTCGTCCTGGCACTCGACCACGATGCCGGTCGGCAGGTGGGTCAGGCGCACCGCGGAATCGGTCTTGTTGATGTGCTGTCCGCCAGCGCCGGAGGCGCGGAAGGTGTCCACCCGCAGGTCGGCCGGGTTGATGTTGACGTCCTCGAGCTCGTCCGCCTCGGGCATCACCGCCACCGTGCAGGCCGAGGTGTGGATGCGGCCTTGGGTCTCGGTGGCCGGCACGCGCTGCACGCGGTGTCCGCCCGACTCGAACTTGAGCCGGGAATAGGCGCCCTTGCCGACCAGGCGCACGATCACCTCGCGGTAGCCGCCCAGGTCGGACGGCGACTCGGACACCATCTCGACCTGCCAGCGGTTGCGTTCGGCGAAGCGGGTGTACATGCGCAGCAGGTCGCCGGCGAACAGGGCCGATTCGTCGCCGCCGGTGCCGGCCCGGATTTCGAGGAAGATGTTGCGCTCGTCGTTGACGTCCTTGGGCAGCAGCATTTTCTGCAGGTCGAGTTCAAGCTGGGCCACGCGCCCCTTGGCGGCCTCGATTTCCTCCTGCGCGAACTGCTTCATGTCGGGGTCGGACAGCATCTCCTGGGCCTCGGCGATATCGGCGTTGGCGGCCTGGAACTGCTTGTAGAGCGCGACCAGCGGCCCGATCTCGGCGTGCTCGCGCGTCATCTTGCGATAGTTGTCCATGTTCGACGTCGCCTCTTGATGCATCAGCAGTTCGTCGAGTTCGACAAGGCGGTTGGCCAGTTGGTCGAGCTTGGCCAGCATCGATGGTTTCATTAATATGTCCTAAGGTGTTGGAGTCGGCGCGCCATGCGCGGCGCTGGCGCGCGCCCTGCGGGCGGCGCAATCAGGCAAGGCGGGAAACGCTAACGGCGGCCGCGGAACAGTTGCGGCAGCAGTGAGGCGAGGCGGGTGCGCTCGTCGCCCTGGGCACGGTGCAGCGCCTGCTGCGGGCCGTGCAGGAATTTGGCGGTCAGGCCCTTGGACAGCGCTTCGAGCACGGCTTCGGCGTCGTCGCCCCGGGCCAGCATCTTGCGGGCGCGTTCGAGTTCGAACAGGCGCATCGCCTCGCCGCTCTGGTGCAGGTCCTGGATCACGGGCACCACGGCGCGGTCGTCGATCCAGTGCATGAACGACTGCACCCGCGTTTCGATGATGGCCTCGGCCTGCGCCACCGCGGCCTGGCGGCTTTCAAGGCCGCTTTGCACCACCTGGCCCAGGTCGTCCACGCTGTACAGGAACACGTCGTCCAGGCGTGCCACTTCGGCTTCGATATCGCGCGGCACGGCCAGGTCGACCATGAACATCGGCTTGTGGCGGCGCGCCTTGATGGCGCGTTCGACCAGCCCCAGGCCGATCAGCGGCAGCGACGAGGCGGTGCACGAGATGACGATGTCGAACCGGGCCAGCTGCTCGGGCAGGGCTGCCAGGCGGATCGCATTGCCGTTGAAACGGTGCGCCAGCGCTTCGCCGCGCTCCATGGTGCGGTTGGCAACGGTGATCGATTTCGGATTGTGCGCCGCAAAGTGGGTGGCGCACAGCTCGATCATTTCGCCGGCCCCGATGAACAGCACGCTCTGGTCGGCGATCTTGTCGAAGATGCGCTGCGACAGGCGCACCGCGGCGGCGGCCATCGAGACGCTGTGGGCGCCGATTTCGGTGGTGCTGCGCACTTCCTTGGCCACCGAGAAGCTGCGCTGGAACATCTGGTGCAGGTAGGTGCCGAGCCCGCCTGCCTCGTCGGCCAGGCGCACCGCGTCCTTCATCTGGCCCAGGATCTGCGGCTCGCCCAGCACCATCGAATCGAGCCCCGAGGCGACCCGGAAGGCATGCCTCACCGCATCGTCGTGCGGCAGCATGTACAGGTGCTGGCGCAGCTCGGCATAGTTCAGCTGGTGGTAATCGGCCAGGAAATGGGCGCTCGCGTCGAGCGGGTTGGACACCTGGCTGGCGGCGTACATCTCGGTGCGGTTGCAGGTCGAGAGGATGGCCGCTTCGTCGCCGCCGCCGGCATCGATGCGGGCGAACCAGCCGCGCGCGGCACGCACCGCCTCGCCGAGCTGGTCGGGCGCGAGCGCGAGCCGCTCGCGCAGCGAGACCGGAGCGGTGGTGTGGTTGAGGCCAACGGCAAGCAGTTGCATTTCAGGGCTGTAAATGAGCGTGTTTCGCCATTATAACGTGATGCCCGGGCCGCGCCATGCCCAGGTCCGGTCGGCCTGACGCGACCGGCTCAGGCGCCCAGCTTCTCGAGCCGGTAGCCGTAGCTATAGACCGGCACCAGCCGGAACCCGTTCTCGGGGCGCAACTGGAGCTTGTTGCGTACCCGCGACACGTGGGTATCCATGGTGCGCGACGGGACCGCGCTCTCGCGGATCCAGACCGCCTCGTGGATGTAGGCGCGCGAGAGCGGCCGTCCGATGTTGCGGAAAAATAACAATGCAAGATAAAACTCTTTGTGGGTGACCTCGATCGCGGCCCCGTCCATGAACAGGCGTCCCGGGCGCGTTTCGAATACATAGGGTCCGAACTGGAGCTGTTCGGCGCCGTTCTGGGCCGGGTAGGCGCGCCGCAGCAGCGCCTGCACGCGCGCCACCAGCTCGCCGCGGCGCAGCGGCTTGATCATGTAGTCGTCGGCGCCGGCGCCGATGCCGGCCACGATGTCGTCCTCGCCCGAGCTGCTCGTCAGAAACATCATCGGGGTGTTGGCGGGCATCTTTTCCTTGGCGCGGCGCAAGATTTCAACGCCTGGCACGTCGGCCACCTGCCAGTCGAGGATCAGCATGTCGTAGCTGTCCTTGCGCAGTTGGCCGAGTAACTCCTTGCCGCTGTCAAAGGAATGACAGACGTGTCCAGCGGTGGTGAGGACCTGGCAGATCAGGTCAGCCTGGCTGTGGTCGTTATCGAGGACGGCGATTCTCATAATAGATAGCGTTTCGTGTGCGTCTCATGACAGTGTAGGACAGATCCTACTTTTGCGAATGAATAGTTACGCGGAATATAACAGACATTTACAAAATGTTTCGACGCCAAACACATATATTTACATTAGGCAACCTAGGTCAAGTCGTGCTCGCCCGCCACAGCATAAACGGTACACTGGAAGCGGCTTCGGCTCAAATGTATTCAAGGTTCGGGGCAATCTCGGCCGGGCAAGGGGGATCAATGGGAAAAAACGCGGCCATCGACTGGGACTTGATCCCGGGCAACCCGCAAGACATCGAGCAGGTGCGTGAACGCTGCCGGCGCATGGTGCGGCGCCGCGCCGCCATCGCGGCCGGGGTCTCGGCGGTCCCGATCCCGGGCCTGGACGTGATGTCCGACCTGTCGCTGTTCAAGCGCCTGGTCGACGACGTCAACCAGGCTTTCGGCCTGAGCGCTGACCAGGTCGGACGCCTGCAGCCGAAGTTCAGGCTGATCGCCTATGAAGCGGCGCTCGGCATTGGCGGGATGATGGTGGGCCGGCTGGTCACGCGCGAGCTGATGGTGCGTGTGCTCAAGCGCACCGGCCTGAAGATGCTGGTCAAGTCGGCCGCACGGGCGGTGCCGGTGGCCGGCCAGCTCGCGTCGGCCGCGATCGGCTTCACGGTGTTCCGCCAGCTTGGCTACCAGCACGTCGATGCGTGCGTGGTGGTGGCGCAGGAATTGATCGTGGCCCGGCCGGCGTAAGGCCGGCCCGGGCCGCAGCCGGGTCAGGCGTCGGGCAACACGACGTTGACGTCCAGCACCTCCAGGTTGCCCTGCCGGTCCAGCGAGATCTTGATGTCGTCGGCGTTGACCTTGGTGTACTTCGAGATCACCTCGATCAGCTCGCGGTGCAGCGCCGGCAGGAAATCCGGGCCGGCGCGGTTGGTGCGTTCGCGCGCGATGATGATCTGCAGCCGCTCCTTGGCGGCGCTGGCGCTTTTCGCCTTCGGGGGGAACAGGAATGAGAGCAATGCCATATCACTTTACCCCAAAGATACGCTGCAGGATGCCTGGCTTTTCATAGCTGGTAAAGCGCAGCGGCAACTCTTCGCCAAGGAAGCGCGACACCACGTCCTCGTACGCCTCGGCCACGTCGGTGCCCTTGAAATGAATCGCCGGGTTGCCCTGGTTGGATGCGTGCAGCACCGATTCGGATTCCGGAATGATGCCGATCAGCGGAATGCGCAGGATTTCCTGCACGTCGCCGTAGGACAGCATTTCGTCCGCTTCCACCCGCTTGGGCGAGTAGCGCGTGATCAGGAGATGCTCCTTGACCGGCTCGGCGCCGGTCTGCGCGCGCCGCGACTTGGCCTGGATGATGCCGAGGATGCGGTCCGAATCGCGCACCGAGGACACTTCCGGGTTGGTCACGATGATCGCTTCGTCGGCGAAGGTGAGCGCCATCAGCGCGCCGTGTTCGATACCGGCCGGCGAATCGCAGATGATGTACTCGAAGCCCATGTTGATCAGGTCGTGCAGCACGCGCTCGACGCCTTCTTCCGACAGCGCATCCTTGTCGCGCGTCTGGGAGGCCGGCAGGATGAACAGGTTGTCGCAGTGCTTGTCCTTGATCAGGGCCTGGTTGAGCGAGGCCTCGCCATTGATGACGTTGATCAGGTCGTACACCACGCGCCGTTCGCAGCCCATGATCAGGTCCAGGTTGCGCAGGCCGACGTCGAAGTCGAGCACGGCCGTCTTGTGGCCGCGGGTGGCCAGGCCGGTGGAGAAACTGGCGCTGGAGGTGGTCTTGCCGACCCCGCCCTTGCCGGAGGTTACAACAATAATTCTTGCCACAGAAGATCCTTTTTCGTATCTGGTGTTAAGCGCGGGATGCCGGACTGAGCGATAGTATATCGATTCGGTCTCCGATCAAGCGAATTTGTGCGGGCTGGCGCGCCATTTCAGGCGGAAAGCCCTCGTCGAAGGTGCGGTACACGCCGGCGATGGATACCAGTTCGGGCTGCATCGAGAGGGCGAAGATGCGCGCCTCGGCATTGCCCGAGGCGCCCGCCAGCGCGCGCCCGTGGAGCGGCGCATAGACATGGATGCTGCCGTCGGCAATGATTTCGGCGCCGTTGTTGACCACCGCGGTAATGATCAGGTCGCAGCCGCGCGCGTAAATCCGCTGGCCGGCCCGTACCGGGGTATCGATCACCATGGTGCCGGCCGGCGCCACCGCGGCTGGCGCAGGCGCAACCGCAGCCGGCTCCGGCTCGCGCGGCTTGACGCCAGCGCCGCCCTCGTCGAGCGACAGGCCGTGGGCCCGGATCGCGTCGGCCATCTCGGGCGTGGCGCCGCGCACGGCGACCGCGTTCAGGCGGTATTTCTTGAGCAGCGCGACAAGTTGCTTCCAGTCAATCTTGGGCAGGCCGGCGGCGATGTCGCCGATGTCGATGACGGCAAACTCGTCGTCGAAAAAGTCCGGCACGCCGCCGGTCATTTGTTTCAGCGCTGCATCGATTGCCAAAGGATCGGACGAGTGCAAGATCGTGGAGATGGCAACGACAGTGGAAATCTTGATTTCGATGGGCTGCAGGGACGGGCTTTTTAGCATAAATAATTCGCGGAGGTATCGGCGCCATCGGTCGTTCTGGATAGCAACGTCGCCCTGGGTTGTACAGGCTCGTGCATTCTACTTTGAAAATTGCAGGATGGGGAGGGTTGGCTCAGGCGTGCGGCGCCGCGCGGACCGCTGCCCGGCTAATCCGCATCACCGTTTTCCGATACAACAGTTGTTTTTCGTAAATATGCTGATAAGATTGATTTCGCTCAAACGCAAACGGGTGCCGGAAACTAAGATGGGCAACTTTGCCACGTCTCTCGTGCATAGATTTGCCCATCCGATAAAAGGAATCATATGTTTTCGAATTATGAGCATTTTTTGCAGGCCACCCGGGATCTGTTCGATGCCCAGATGGCGTTCGCCACGAACATTGTGCATGCCGTGCTCGATGCCGGCGTGAACGCGGCGGAGCTCAATGTCGAGGCAATAAAAAGCCTTCTCGCTACCGCCACTGTCGCCACCCGGCAATGGCTGGTCGCCGGCGCGGTCGATGACTGGTTGACCCCGGTTCCGCAGCGCCACAATGACGGCCAGCTCGTGCTCGCCGCACTGCCCGACAGCGCGCGCGCGGCAATCGCACCCTGAGCCGGAAAATGGCGGGGCCTGGTTCGCCATGCGGACCGCGCTCCGTTTAACCTTTTACTTGAAACCACTCCGGCCGATCGGCCGGAACAATCGGAGAAGCACATGGAAGACGTCGTAATCGTGGCCGCTGGCCGTACAGCGGTTGGCAAATTTGGTGGCGCGCTGGCAAAAATCCCGGCCGCCGAACTGGGCGCGCATGTCATCAAAGGCCTGCTGGCAAAAATCGGACTCGATCCGGCTTCGGTGAGCGAAGTCATCATGGGCCAGGTGCTGACCGCCGGCGCCGGGCAGAATCCGGCGCGCCAGGCGCTGATCAAGGCCGGGGTGCCGAACATGGTGCCGGCCTTCACGGTCGGCAAGGTGTGCGGCAGCGGCCTGAAAGCGACCCACCTGGCCGCGCAGGCGATCAAGTGCGGCGACGCCAGCATCATTGTTGCGGGCGGGCAGGAAAACATGAGCGCCTCGCCGCACGTGCTGCCCAATTCGCGTGACGGATTTCGCATGGGCGACACCAAACTGGTCGATACCATGATCGTGGACGGCCTGTGGGACGTGTACAACCAGTACCACATGGGCGTGACGGCCGAGAACGTTGCCAAGAAATACGACATCTCGCGCGCCGAGCAGGACGCGTTTGCGCTAGCATCCCAGACCAAGGCCGAAGCGGCGCAAAAGGCCGGCAAGTTCAAGGACGAAATCATTCCCCTTGAGATCGCGTCGAAGAAAGGCAGCGTCGTGTTCGATACCGACGAATATCCGAAGCACGGCAGCACGCTCGAATCGCTGGCCAGCCTGCGCCCGGCCTTCAACAAGGAAGGCACCGTTACGGCCGGCAACGCATCGGGCCTGAACGACGGCGCCGCGGCGGTGATCATGATGTCGGCATCGAAGGCGAAGGAACTGGGCCTGACCCCGCTGGCGCGCATCAAGGCCTACGCGTCGGCCGGCCTCGATCCGGCCGAAATGGGCATGGGCCCGGTCTCGGCCAGCCGCCTGTGCCTGAACAAGGCGGGCTGGAAGCACGAGGACCTCGACCTCATGGAAATCAACGAAGCGTTCGCGGCCCAGGCTTGCGCGGTCAACAAGGAAATGGGCTGGGACACCAGCAAGATCAACGTCAATGGCGGCGCCATTGCGATCGGGCACCCAATTGGTGCATCCGGTGCGCGCGTGCTGGTGAGCCTGGTGCACGAAATGATCCGGCGCGACGCCAAGCGCGGGCTGGCGAGCCTGTGCATCGGCGGTGGCATGGGAGTTGCATTGGCAATCGAGCGAGATTGAACCCCGCGGTTCGTAACAGGCTTTATCAATGGAGACAAAAAAATGGCAAGAGTTGCATTAGTGACGGGCGGTATGGGTGGACTTGGTGAAGCGGTGTGCATCAAGCTGGCGGCCTTGGGGTATAAAGTCGTGACGACGTATTCCCCTGGCAACACGAAAGTGGAGGCCTGGCTCAGCGCAACCAAGGAAATGGGTTTCGACTTCGGGGCCTATGAGTGCGATGTTGCCGACTACGATTCCGCGCAAGCGTGTACCGCCCGGATCGTGCAGGAAGTCGGCCTCATCGACGTACTCGTCAACAATGCAGGCATCACGCGCGACATGACGTTCAAGAAGATGGACAAGCCGAACTGGGACATCGTGATGCGCACCAATCTGGACTCCGTGTTCAACATGACCAAGCCGGTGTGCGACTCGATGGTTGAGCGCGGCTGGGGCCGTATCATCAACATCTCGTCGGTGAACGGACAAAAGGGCGCCTTCGGCCAGACCAACTACTCCGCCGCGAAAGCGGGCATGCATGGTTTCACCAAGGCGCTGGCGCTGGAAGTGGCGCGCAAGGGGGTCACGGTCAACACCATTTCGCCGGGCTACATCGGCACCAAGATGGTGATGGCAATCCCGCAGGAAGTGCTCGACAGCAAAATCATCCCGCAAATTCCGATGGCGCGCCTGGGCAAGCCGGAAGAAGTGGCGGGGCTGGTGGCCTACCTGTCGTCGGACGAAGCGGCCTTTGTCACCGGCGCCAACATCGCCATCAACGGCGGCCAGCACATGTACTGACGCTTGCAAGCGCTGGCAGAAGCAGCCAAAACCGCCCGGAGAAATCCGGGCGGTTTTTTTTCCGCCAGCCGCGCGCGTCCGTGTTTCCGCGCAGGCGGGACCCATACTTCGCCAGCCAATACGCGTACCATGCGGATTTCGTGCAATGATTGCCGCCGCTTGCGCGCCCTGTCCCAAGGAACAATCCGATCTTGAACCATCTCCTGAATTTTCGCGCAGCGACCGAAACCGATATTCCGGCAATGTCCGAGATCCGCCTGGCGGTGACGGAAAACGCCTTATCCGATCCCGGCAAGCTGCCCCCCGCCATCTACAGCGACTACCTGGAGCGCCTCGGCAAGGGATGGGTGTGCGAGTGCGACGGGCGCATTGCCGGCTTTTCCTACGCGGCCAAGGCCGACTCTTCCATTTGGGCGCTGTTTGTCCGGCCCGGGTACGAGGGTTTGGGCATCGGCAAGGCGCTGCTGGGGCTGGCCGTCGACTACCTGTTTAGCCTGGGCAATGACAAAGTGGTGCTGTCGACGACGGCTCACACCCGCGCCGACAAATTTTACGCAGCGTCAGGCTGGCAGCGCGGTGAAATGAAAGACGCCGTCGAGGTGTATTATTGCCTTCGTAACGACAGCAACCGGACCGCCGAATGAACGGACTACCCCACGGGGGCCTGGCCCTGGCCGGCCTCGACGAACAAATCTTGCACCCTGGCGTCAAAGGATTGCCCATCACGGCGCCGCTGCGCCAGGGCGCGATCGGCGTGCAGGGCTGGAACGTGCTGCGCGGCGACACCAGTTTTCCGGTCGCGCTGCTCAAGTCCTCGGCGCTGCGCCACAACCTGGACGCGATGCGCCAGTTCTGCGCGCGCTTCGGCGTCAGCCTCGCGCCGCACGGCAAGACCACCATGAGCCCGCAGTTGTTCGGCGCCCAGCTCGCCAACGGCGCGTGGGGCATGACCCTGGCCAGCGCCACCCAGGTGCGGGTGGCGCACCGCTTCGGGGTGCGGCGCGTGCTGCTGGCCAACCAGCTCGTTGCCGCTGCCGACATCAACAGCATGCTGCAGCTGATGCAGGACGACCCCGATTTCGAATTTTTTGCGCTGGTCGATTCGCTTGCGGGCGTGGAACGCCTGTCGCAGGCGGCCAGCGCGCGCGGCCTGAAGCGTCCCCTGCCGTTACTGGTCGAGCTGGGCCTGCCCGGCCAGCGCGCCGGCTGCCGCAGCTTCGAGGAAGCGATGACGCTGGCGCGCGCGCTGGCGGGCGCGCCCGGCCTGCAGCTGGCCGGCATCGAAGGCTACGAAGGCCTGCTGGTGTCGAACCAGCGCGCGGCCGATGTGAAGGCGGTGGCCCATTTCATCGGGCAGCTGGTGGCGCTGGTGCGCGAGGCCGACGCCGAAGCGCTGTTCGGCGGCGCCCAGATCCTGCTGTCGGCCGGCGGGTCAGCCTATTTTGACCTGGTCGCACGCGGTTTTTCGGGCGTGGGCGGCTTGTCGCTGCCGGTGCGCCCGGTACTGCGCAGCGGCTGCTACCTGACCAACGACCACGGCTCCTACCAGCGCCTGATCAACGAGCTTGGCGCACGCGAGAGCGCGCTGCCGCAGGGCGGCCTGCAAAGCGCGCTCGAAGTGTGGAGCGTGGTGCAGTCGCGCCCGGAACCGGCGCTGGCCATCCTCTCGATGGGCAAGCGCGACGCTTCCTACGACCTTGACCTGCCGCTGCCGCTGTATGCGCACCGGCCCGGTCCGGGCCTTCCGAGCGAGCTGCCCGACGGCTGCAGCATCGTCAAGATGAATGACCAGCACGCCTACCTGGAGCTGCCGCCACGGCACGCCGTGTGCGACACGCTCGCGGTCGGCGACCTGGTCGGCTGCGGCATTTCCCACCCCTGCACCACCTTCGACAAGTGGCCGCTGCTGCTCGCGGTCGACGACGACTACGCGGTGCGCTACGCGGTCAACACCTTCTTCTAGACACGCGGCACGCAGGAAAAGCGAGTACGCTACAATCTGCGCTCCACAACCATGAGACCTGCCATGCCCGAGCTTCCAAGCGCCCTGTTTCCGCCGATTCAGCCGATCCGGCACGGGATGCTCGAGGTCGACGAGCTGCACACGATCTACTGGGAGGAAGTCGGCAACCCCGCGGGAGTGCCGGTGCTGTTTCTGCACGGCGGCCCGGGCGCCGGCCTGTCGCCGCAGCACCGCCGCTTCTTCGACCCGCAGCACTACCGGGTGATCCTGTTCGACCAGCGCGGCGCCGGCAAGTCCACCCCGCTGGGCGAGTGGCGCAACAACACCACCGAGCTGCTGGTGTCCGACATCGAGAAACTGCGCGCCACGTTCGGCATCGACAAGTGGCTCGTGTTCGGCGGCTCGTGGGGTTCGACGCTGGCGCTGGCGTACGGACAGGCCCATCCAGAATGCTGCCTGGGCTTCATCCTGCGCGGGATTTTCCTGTGCACGCGCGCCGAAATCGACTGGTTCCTGCATGGCGTGCAATGGTTCTATCCCGAGCTGTACGAGGAATTCGTCGCCCCTATCCCTGCGCCGGAACGGGCCGACCTGCTTTCCGCCTATGCCTCGCGCATGCTGTGCGACGATCCGGCCGTGTACTGGCCCGCCGCGCGCGCCTGGAGCCGCTTCGAGGGCCGCCGCGTGTTCCTGCTGCCGCAGGAAGACGAGCCCGCGTCCGACACGCTCGACCTTGGCGTGGGCCGGCTCGAATCGCACTACATGGCCAATCTGGGCTTCTTCACCGACGACCAGCTGATTCGCAACGTCGGCCGCATCGCGCACCTGCCGGCAGTGATCGTGCAGGGCCGCTACGACGTGATCTGCCCGCCGCTGTCGGCTTACCGCCTGCATCAGGCCTGGCCTGGCGCGCGCCTGCACATGATTCCCGACGCCGGCCACGGCGCGCTCGAGCACGGCATCTCGAAGGCGCTGGTCGGGGCCACCGAGCAGTTCAAGCGCAGCTCCCGCTTCGATTGAGGCCAGCGCGGGCGGCCATGCTGCTACACTAGCGGCTAAAATGCCATAACAACTCCAAAGCGGTACCATGAACATCCAGATCAGCGACATAGGCCACCTGATTCAGCTCGCGATTGCGCCGGTATTCCTGCTGACCGGCGTGTGCACCAACCTGATGGTGCTGATCAACCGGCTGGCCCGCATCATCGACCGTACGCGCCTGCTTGAAGACCGGCTCGAGATCGCCGACAACGAGCAGTACAACGACGAACTCGAGGTGCTGTACCAGCGCTCGCACCTGATCAATATCGCGGTCACGCTGAGCACCTCGTGCGGGCTGCTCATTTGCCTGATCATCGCCATGCTGTTCCTGGGCGATACC
>Ga0208123_100526_pt1 | contig 15151 bp, 11 predicted proteins | sample LakWasMe92_HOW11_2_FD_183914 | JGI IMG/M metagenome (GOLD analysis project Ga0208123, IMG submission 183914) | Freshwater sediment methanotrophic microbial communities from Lake Washington under simulated oxygen tension - Sediment Metagenome... | ecosystem: Environmental > Aquatic > Freshwater >... | reverse complement strand
GACGCCCTGCAAGCCGTCCACGCCGCCGGTCAGTTCGCCCGCGCTGTTGGCGAGCTCGTAGAGCAGCAAACTGATGCCCAGCGTGATCATCAGGCGTGTCAGGTCCTTGCCGCGCAATACCAGGAAGCTGCTCAGGTAGCCGAAGGCGCCGGCCACCGCACCGGAGACCAGCAAGCCCGTGACAGGTTCGCTCCAGCCCCATTTGCTCAGCAGGCCGGCGCTATAGGCGCCCAGCCCGAAGAAGGCGGCATGGCCCAAGGTGACGATGCCGGCGTAGCCGAGTATCAGGTCGAGCGAGAGCGCGAACAAGCCGGTGATCAGGATCTGCGAAGCGAACATCAGGTGGGCCGGCAGTACGAAGAACAGTGCGGCCAGCGCCAGCCAGAATCCGAGCTCGGCCTTCTTCCAGCGCTCGCGCGCATGCAGGGCCGCCACGTAGAGCGGGATTGAAGCGCCGCGCGCTTTCATGCTCATGACAGTTTCCTCCGTCCTAGCAGGCCATTCGGGAACAACAGCAGCAGCACGATCATCGCGACATAGATGACGAAGGCGCCGGTCTCGGGGACGTAATACTTGCCGGCGGTGTCGGCCACGCCCAGCAGCAGCGCGGCCAGCAGCGTGCCAATGACCTTGCCGGGGCCGCCGACGACCACGATCAGCAGGAAGTACACCAGAAATTTCAGCGGAAAGCCGGGGTCGAGCCCGAGCACGTTCACGCCCAGCGCACCGCCCAGGCCGGCCAGGCCGCTGCCGATCGCGAAGGTGACCTGGAACACGCGCTCGACATGGATGCCCATCGACTCGGCGGTGCGGCGCCGCTCCACGGCGGCGCGCACGCGGGCCCCGAAGCGGGTGCGCTCCAGCCCGAACAGCAGCAGTACGGTGATGACGATCCCGACTGCGATCAGGAACAGGCGATAGCGCGACAGGTCGAGCCCGGCCACGGCCAACTGCCCGCTCATCCAGGCCGGAATCGCCACCGGCTGCTGGCCGACGCCCCAGACATAGGTGGCGCCGGCCACCGCCACGAAGATGATCCCGATCGTCATCAAGACCTGGTCCAGGTGCGCGCTGCTGTACAGGGGACGGTACAGGGTGCGCTCGAGCACCAGGCTGGCCAGCGCCACGGCCACGAAAATGATGGGCAGGGCGGGCACGAAGCCGATCCCGAAGCGTCCCATCAGTACCACCAGCAGGTAGCCGCCCGCCATCGCGAACACGCCGTGCGCCAGATTGATGAACCCCATCAGCCCGAGCGTCACGGACAGCCCGACCGAGATCAGGTACAGCAGCATTCCGTAGGCCAGGCCGTCGAACAGGATACCCAGGAAGTTGATCATGATTCGACTCGCGTTGGTGGAGGGGCGGGCGAAAACACGGGATTACTTGCCCGGATCCTTGACGTTCCTGATCTGGTCGAACTCGATGTTATACAGCTTGCCGTTGCGGTCCTCCGCGCGGCGGTAGTAGACGCTCTGCACGATGTCCCTGGTGTCCGGGTCGATCATGATCGGGCCGCGCGGGCTCTCGAACTGCAGGCCCTTGAGCGCCGCGATCAGTTTGTCGCCGTCGGCATCGCCATTGGTCTTCTTGAGCGCCGCATAGATCGCCGCCATGCCGTCGTAGCCGGCGACCGACATGAAGTTGGGGCGCAGCTTGCTGCCGTAGGCCTTGGCATAGGCCTGGACATATGCCTTGTTCATGGGCGAATCGTGCGCGGCCGAATAATGGCCGGAGCTGATCACGCCCAGCACGGAAGGCCCGAGCGTGTCCATCAAGGTGTCGTCGGTGAAGTCGACCGTGGACAGCAGCTTGATGTTGGCCTTGTTCAGGCCGCGCTCGTTGTACGCCTTCAAAAAGCCGATGGTGGCGCTGCCCGGCGGCAGGAACAGGAAGATCGCTTCCGGCGCGGCATCCTTGATGCGCTGGATGTAGGGCGCGAAGTCGATGTTCTTGACCGGCACACGGACCCCGCCGATCACCTGGTTGCCGGTCGCGATGAAGGTCTTGGAAAACGAGGTTTCGGCGTCGATGCCCGGGCCGTAATCGGCCACCAGCGTGTACACCTTCTTGATGCCGTTCTTGCCGGCCCAGGTTGCCATCGGGCTGGAGATCTGCGGCAGCGTATGCGACAGCCGCACGATGTAGGGCGACTTGGTGGTGATCACCGAGGTCGCGGCATTCATGATCACCATCGCCTTTTTGGCCTGGGTGGCCAGCGGCGCGACCGCCAGCGCGCTCGGGGTCAGGCCGAAGCCGGCCAGCACATCGACATTGTCCTGCGCCAGCAGCTCCTGCGCGAGGCGCTTGGACAGCTCGGGCGCGATGCCGGTGTCGTCGCGGATGATGACGGAGATTTTTTTCCCGGCCACGGTGTCGCCGTGCTGCTGCATGTAGAGCTTGAGGCCGTTGCCGATCTGCTCGCCGTAATCGGCATACGGCCCGGTCAGCGGAAGAATCACGCCAATCTTGATCACGTCCGCCGCGGCCGCTGCAGGGGCGCCGAAAGCGAGCATCACGATGCACAGCAAACTGCACATTAGTCGGTGGAACCTGGTCATGTGTGTCTCCTCGTTGTTATTGTGTGCCATTTCCTTGTTCAATTCTCACTGAATGATCATTCATTCACGTTAAAGTTAACACGCGCGATAACGAAAAGCAAGCGATAGTCGCGCCGGATCATCTGGCGCGGGCGCCCGAGCCGAGAGTGGGCCCAAGGCCAGGGAGCACAGCGCGCGAGCCAAGTTTTTCTTAATGCATATCAAGTAGATTGCAGACGCCAAAACTGCCGTGCCAGGCAGCCTCATCCGAAGCATGCGTGCGCTGTGAAAAGCCTTCGCACGATATTTCCTAACCTAATTTATATCAAGGCCATGCGGCAACTCATCCCCATAGAATCGGTGAGCAACCCAGCCGCGAAGGGTAGTAGCAGAGGCGGAGAGACATCCGCATTCACATGGCACCGAAGGCGGCAAGACATTGCACGCCCGAGGGTCATTTTCAACAACCAACTTGGATGAGACAAAAAATGACGCAACGCATGACTACACTGGCACTTCAACTGGCGGCCGCAATCGCACTGCTCGGCAGCGGCAACGCATGGGCGCAAATCAAGATTGGCGTCGTGGTCAGCGCCACCGGGCCGGCCGCCTCGCTCGGCATACCCGAGAAAAATGCGGTGGCGCTGATGCCGCGCGAAATCGGTGGCAAGAAAGTCGAATACATCGTGCTCGACGACGCTTCGGACAGCACGATGGCGGTAAAGAACACCCGCAAGCTCATTTCGGAGGACCGGGTGGACGTGATCATCGGTTCGACCGTCACGCCGAACTCGCTGGCGATGATCAGCGTGGCGGCGGAGTCGGAGACGCCCATGATTTCGATGTCGGCCGCCGCCGCCATTGTCGAGCCGGTCGACGCGGCCCGCTCCTGGATCTTCAAGACGCCGCAAAACGATTCGCTGATGGCAAGCGCCGTGGTCGACCACATGATCGCCAGCAAGGTCAAGAAGGTTGCTTTCATCGGCCTGTCGGACAGCTACGGCCAGAACTGGTGGGCGCAGGCGTCCAAGCTGTTCGAGCAAAACGGCATCAAGGTCGTTGCCAATGAAAGCTACGGCCCGACCGACAGCAGCGTGACCGGGCAGGTGCTGCGCATGGTCGGCGCCAAGCCCGATGCGGTGCTGATCGCCAGCCGCGGCACGCCGGCCGTGCTGCCGCAAAAATCGCTCAAGGAGCGCGCCTACGCGGGGCGCATCTACCAGACCCACGGATCGGCCAACAGCGACTTCCTGCGCCTGGGCGGAAAAGACCTGAACGGCACACTGTTGCCGGCCGGTCCGCTGCTGGTGGCCGAGCAGATCCCGGACAGTAATCCGATCAAGAAAGTGGCGATGCATTTCAAGGCAGTCTACGAGAAGGAATATGGCGAGCATAGTGTGTCGACCTTCGCCGGGCATGCATGGGATGCGGGGCTGATGCTGGAAGCGGCGGTGCCGGAGGCGCTCAAGAAGGCCCAGCCCGGCAGCAAGGAATTTCGCAAGGCGCTGCGCGAGAGCATCGAGAACATACGCGACCTGGTGCTCAGCCAAGGCGTGATGAACTTGAGCAAAGCAGACCACGCCGGCCTCGACCATCGCGCACGCGTGATCGTCAGGGTTGAAAACGGCAAGTGGCTGCTCTCGAAATAAGCGCCACAGTCAGGCAGGGCGGAACGGCGCTTCGCTTTTCCACCCTGCTTTTGCCGCATCCGTTTGAATAATTTTCGCTTACTTCGTTTTCCGCACGCAACAAATTTCATCAAATGATCAAGCGCTGATTGTGCGCGCAGCCTGGCGCGCCTGTGTCGAACGCCGATCTCCCTCCTGCCGCGCCTGCCGTACCCGCGATCTGGCACGGCTCATGCATATACGCTCCCACATACCCGGCGCAAAGCACGCCAATGGGTACTCCGAACCGATCAATGAATCAACTTGGGGGAGACACAATGAAATTCCAGAATCCGCACGACATCAAGACCATTCCCGGCACCGAAGGCTGGCAACGGATGTACCCGTACCAGTACCAGTTCGTGACCGACGATCCGGAGCGCAAGGAGTACGAGGAAAAGACGTTCTGGTTTTACGACGGCCTGCATTACCCCGAACCGATCTACCCTTTCGACACCATCTGGGATGAAGCCTGGTATCTCGCGCTGTCGCAGTACAACAACCGCATCTTCCAGGTGCCGCCGGTGCGCGGCGTGGACCATCGCATCATCAACGGTCGCGTGTACATCTCGCCGGTGCCGGTAAAGGATGTCGAAGAGATCGGGCGCCGCGTGCCGAACTTCATGGAGCGCGCCGGCTACTACTACAAGAACTGGGACACGCTCGAGGCCAAGTGGAAGCTGAAGATGGAAGCGACCATCAAGGAGCTCGAGGCCGTGCACATCCCGCAGTTGCCCGAGCTGGAGGACATCGGGGTGGTGACCGAGGCCAGCGGAGAGTCCGAAGGCTATCACCTGATCAAGGCCTATGACGACCTGATCAACCTGGGCATCAAGTGCTGGCAATACCACTTCGAGTTCCTCAACCTCGGCTACGCGGCGTACGTGTTCTTCCTCGACTTCGTGCAGAAGCAATTCCCCAGCATTCCGCTGCAGCGCGTCACCCAGATGATTTCCGGTATCGACGTCATCATGTTCCGCCCCGACGACGAGCTCAAGAAGCTGGCAAAAAAAGCGATCGAGCTGGAGGTCGACCACGTTTTCGCCGCCGGTTCGCAGTGGACCGAGGTCGAGGCCGCGCTCAAGGCGCTGCCCAAGGGTCAGGCATGGCTGGCCGCACTCGAACAGGCGCGCTACCCGTGGTTCAACATCTCGTCCGGCACCGGCTGGTCGCACAAGGACCGCAGCTGGAACGACGACCTGAATATTCCGCTGTCGGGGATCGCCACCTATATCGAAAAGATCAGGGAGGGCGTCAACATCGAGCGCCCGATCGAGAAGGTGCGCGCCGAGCGCGACCGCATCACTGCCGAATACCGCGACCTGATCAAGACCGCCGAAGAGCGCAAGACCTTCGACGATCTGCTGGCCACGGCGCGCACCGTGTTCCCGTACGTGGAGAACCACTTGTTCTACGTCGAGCACTGGTTCCACTCGCTGTTCTGGAACAAGATGCGCGAGGTTGGCGCGCTGATGCAGCAGCACGGCATGCTCGCCCAGGTCGAGGATATCTGGCTGCTGCGGCGCGACGAGATCAAGCAGGCCCTGTGGGACATGGTCACCGCCTGGGCCACCGGGGTCAAGCCGCGCGGTGCCTGGGTATGGCCACCCGAAATCGAGTGGCGCAAGGGCGTCATGCAAAAGTTCAGCGAGTGGAGTGCGCCACCGGCCATCGGCACCGCGCCGGAAGTGATCCAGGAGCCGTTCACCATCGTGCTGTGGGGGGTGACCAACAATTCGCTGGCCGACTGGGCGGCGGTGCAGGATATCGCCGATCCCGACAGCATCACCGAAATCAAGGGATTCGCCGGCAGTCCCGGCATTGTCGAGGGCGTGGCCCGGGTGTGCTTCAGCGCGGACGAGATCCGGCAGCTGCGCGAAGGCGAGATTCTGGTGGCGCCGACCACCTCGCCGTCGTGGGCGCCGGCCTTCGCCAAGATCCGGGCCTGCGTGACCGACGTCGGCGGCATCATGAGCCACGCGGCCATCGTCTGCCGCGAGTACGGCATGCCGGCGATCGTCGGCACCGGGCACGCGACCAAGATCATCAAGAGCGGGATGACCTTGCGCGTGGACGGTTCATCCGGGGTCGTGACGATCGTGCGTTAAATGGGGATCCGCCTGCGCCCATAAGCTTCAACACGCGACTCGTCGTTCCCGCGCAGGCGGGAACCCAATTTCGCAGCACACCGATGCAGCCGGCATCACTGGCACGCATACAAAATGGGGTTCCCGACTTCACGGGAACGACGTGCGGAAACGACGTTATCAACTTGAAAGAGGAGGCAACATGAACATGCATCATGTGGGTCCCGCGTTCGTGCACAAGAACGTGCGCCCCGTCGAACCGGAGGCCGGCTTGCCACTGGTCTGCCGGTTCGATGAATGCCGCAAGGACTCGGTGGCGCTGGTCGGCGGCAAGTGCTCGTCGCTGGGGGAGATGATCAACGCCGGGGTGCGGGTCCCGCCCGGCTTTGCCCTGACCACCGAAGGTTACCGGCACTTCATGGCCGGCTCCGGGCTGGAACGCGAAATCGAGGCCCGCCTGCATGGTCTGGACGCGTCCGACCTGGATGCGCTCGAGCAGGCCAGCGCCGCGATCCGCCAGATGATCGAGGCCCAGCCTTTCTCGACCCGGCTCGAGGACCTGGTGGCCGAGAGCTACCGCCGGCTGTCGCTGCGCTGCTGCCTGCCGGCGGTGCCGGTGGCGGTGCGTTCCAGCGCAACCGCCGAGGACCTGGACGGCGCCAGCTTCGCCGGCCAGCAGGATACCTACCTGTGGATACGCGGCGCCGACGAGGTGCTGCACCACATGCGCCGCTGCATCTCAAGCCTGTACACGGGACGCGCCATCGCCTACCGCGCCAATATCGGATTCGACGAGGATCGCATGGCCATCAGCGTCGGGGTGCAGAAGATGGCCAACTCGTACACCGCGGGCGTGATGTTTACCATCCACCCGGCCAACGGCGACCGCTCCGTGATCGTCATCGATTCCAGTTTCGGCTTCGGGGAAGCGGTCGTGTCGGGCGAAGTCACTCCCGACAACTTCATCGTCAACAAGATCACGCTCGATATCCTCGAACGCACCATTTCGAGAAAAGAGATGTGCTACACGGTCGACCTGAAGACCCAGAAATCGCAGGCGACCGAGATCCCGCTCGAGCGCCAGTGCGTGCAGTCGCTGCTGGACGACGAGATCACCGAGCTGGCCTGGATGGGCAAGCAGATCGAGAAGCACTACGGGCGAGCGATGGATATCGAGTGGGCGGTCGACAAGGACCTCCCGGTCGGCGGCAACATCTTCATCCTGCAGGCACGCCCGGAAACCGTATGGCACGAAAAGCCGCAGCCGGCGCCCGCCAATGCCGGCGCATCCGCGATGGAATACATCCTGGCCAGCATGCTTGAGGGAAAACGATTGCAGTAGAAACGGCAGCACGTCATTACCACACCACTTCACCACAACGGAGACATGATGGACACACGCACCGAAGTAAAGCCAATCGACGATCTGCGCAGCTATATCGCCGCCCTGGAAGCGGCCGGCCAGATACACCACGTAAAGACCAAAGTGGACTGGAAATTCGAGCTTAGCCACGTCTCAAAAGTCAATGAGGAACAGAAGGGGCCGGCGCTGATCTACGACAACGTCAAGGACTACGACATTCCGGTCTTCACCAGCGCCTTCACGACCTCGCAGCGGCTCGCCATCGCGCTCGAGCAGGATCCATCGCTGTCGATGAGCCAGCTCGCCAAGAAATGGATGGAGCTGACCACCAAGCAGATGATCAAGCCGAAGTTCGTCGACAACCCGGCAGTGATGGAAAACATCATCACCGGCGACGCGGTCGACATCAACATGTTCCCGTCGCCCTGGTTCTATCCCGACGACGGCGGCCGCTTTTTCGTCACCTCCGGCTATCTCGTGACGCAGGACCCGGACACCGGCTGGACCAACCTGGGCACCTACCGCTCGCAGGTGCTGGGCAAGAACATCCTCGGCTCGCAGATCATCAAGGGCAAGCACGCCGACATGCACATGAAGAAGTACCAGGAACGCGGCGAACTGATGCCCGCCGCAGCGGTGGTCGGGTGCGACCCGGTGCTGTTCCTGGCCAGTTCGACCCTGGTCAGCGCACAGGAGGACGAATACGACGTGGCCGGCTCGCTGCGCGGGCGTCCGGTGCCTGTCTTCAAATCCGACCTGACCGGGCTGACGCTGCCGGCCAACGCCGAGATCATCTGCGAGGGCTGGATCGACCCCAACGAGTTGATGGATGAAGGCCCGTTCGGCGAATACACCGGTTACTACTCGGGCAACAAGGGCAAGGACTATCCGAAGCCGATCCTGCGCGTCGAACGCATCCTGCACCGCAACAAGCCCATCATGTGGGCCACCACCGTGGGTAAACCGATCAACGACATCCACATGATCCAGTCGCTCAACCGCACCGCGACCCTGTGGCATGACCTTGAAACCATGAAGGTGCCGGGGATCCAGAGCGTCTACATTCCGCCGGAAGCGTGCGGCCGGTTCTGGGCCGTGGTCTCGGTCAAGCAGATGTATCCGGGCCACTCCAACCACGTCGGCAATGCCGTCATCGCAACCACCACCGGCCACTATGGGCTGAAGGGCGTGATCGTGGTCGATCACGACATCGAAGCGGACGACTGGGACCGTATCTGGTGGGCGTTGTCGACCCGTTTCGATCCGAAGCGCTCGGCCCAGATCATCGACCGCGGCCGTTCGACCCCGCTCGATCCGGGCCTGCCGATCGATGCGCGCGACATCACCAGCCGCATCATCCTGGACGCCTGCACGCCGTACGAGTGGAAAGACAAGCCCAATGAAATCTTCATGGACCGCGAAGTGCTGCAGAAGGTATCGGACCGCTGGAACGACTACGGCTTTACCGGCAGCAGCCCGGTGGCCGGCATGATCGGGCGCCTGACGCGGCCCGAGGTGAAGGGCAAGGGCGGCAAGTAAGGGGAATGCGCCGGGCTGCGCCAAGCGGCGCCGCCCGGCAGAGCGCAACCAACCGGAGTCGAAAACATGAAAGTTATCCGCTATACCCAGCCGATGGTCGACGAATTCGTCCGGGACGGCTACTGGACCGACGAGAATTTTTACGACTTCTACGAGCGCAATGCGCGCGAGATCGGCGCGAAGGAAGCGCTGGTCGATTCGACATACCGGGTGACCTGGAGCCAGGCCAAGGACCTGGCCGACGCCATCGCCAGCGCATGGGTCGACGCCGGCATCGCGCGTAGCGCGCGCATCATCATCCAGGCGCCCAACAGCGTTTACGGTTTCCTGGCGCGCGTGGCCGCCGAGCGCGCCGGACTGGTCTCGCTCACTGCGTATGCGACCTTGCGCCAGAACGAGCTCGAATACATGCTCGAAAAAACCCAGGCCGAAGTGGCCGTGATTCCGCACGTGTTCCGCGGCTTCGACTACCTGGAGATGTACAAGGAGCTCATGGGGCGCTTCCCCTCGCTCAAGAAGATCTATCTGTTCGACGATACGGTGCCGGCCGGCGCGCCGCAAGGAACGGTGTCGCTGACCGCGACCGCCCGCCAATACCTGACGAAAATCGACCACGCCGCGCTGGACGCGCGCCGCTTCGATCCATTCCTCGATGTCGCGCTGCTCACCACCACCTCCGGCACCACCGGCCTGCCCAAGCTGGTCGAGTGGCCGCTGGCGCCGCGCCTGTGCACCTCCAAGGGCAGGATCGACCTGTGGCAGCTCACCGGGGACGACATCACGATGGCGATCGCGCCTCACGCCGGCGGCTCGGCCGGCACGCTGACCTACTTTGCCGCGCCGCTGGTCGGGGCCAAGACGGTGCTGCTGGAAGACTTCGACCCGAAACAGGCGCTCAAGACGATCGAGCGCGAGAAGGTGACCGCCATCGGCGTGGTGCCGACCCACCTGGTGCGCATGCTGGAACAGGATGTCGAGCAGTACGACCTGTCGTCATTGCGCTTCATCCGCTCGGCCGGCGGCTACCTGTCGCCGCAACTGGCGCAGGAAGCCGAGGCGCGCCTGGGCGCGGTGATCACTTCCGACCTGGGCACCCAGGACAAGGGCTCGGTGAGCGGCTGCCAGGTGAGCGACCCCGGCGAGCTGCGGCGCCTGACGGTGGGCCAGATGCTGCCCGGGAACAAGGTCAAGCTGCTGGGCGAGGATGGCGCCGAAGTGCCGCTCAACGAGCCCGGCGTGCTGTGGTTTCGCGGGCCGCATTGCCCCGCCGGCTACTACCGCGACGCGGCGCTTACGGCCGAGGTATTCGATGAACAAGGCTGGTGCACCACCGAGGACATCGTCAAGTTCGACCAGGGCTGCCTGTGGATCCTGGGACGCCAGAAGGACGTCATCATCCGCGGCGGACAGAATATCTATCCGGCCGAAATCGAAGGCCTGATGAACGAGCATCCCGCGGTGGCCGCGGTCGCGGTGGTGGCGATGCCGGACGCGGAGTACGGCGAGCGCGCCTGCGCCTTCGTGGTGGCGCGCAGCGGCAAGACGCTGGCGCTGTCCGACATGAAGGACTTCCTCGGCGCCAAAAAAGTGGCCAAGTTCAAATGGCCGGAGCGGCTCGAACTGATCGGGGCGCTGCCGACGGTCGGCGATTCCGGCAAGGTCGACAAGAAGGCCCTGAAGCAGCGACTGGCCGCCATGCTGCAGCCCACATGAAGGCACTGGACAAGGAGAATCAGCCATGATTGTTCGCAACTGGATGCAGTCCGATCCGATCACGATTCCGCCTGACATGCTGGTCTCGGAAGCGAAGCGCATGCTCAGCGACAACAACCTGCATGCGCTGCCGGTGACCGACAACGGACGCCTGCGCGGGCTGGTCACGCGCGCCAACATGCTGCGTATGGGCCAGTTCGTACTGCGCACCCAAAGCGCTGACGAATTCAATTTCTTCGTCAACCGGCTCAAGGTGCGCGACGTCATGGTGCGCGATCCGGCCACCGTCAGCGCTGAAGAGCGCATGGACGACTGCCTGCTCAAGGGCCGGCAACTGGGTGTGGCCCAGTTTCCCGTCATGCAGGACGAGCGGGTGGTGGGCCTGATTTCGGCCAACGAGATTTTCCAGCTCGCCGCCCACTGCCTGGAAGCGTGGGAGCAGCGCAGCGGGGTGACACTGGCCCCGCTGCGGCTCGGTCCCGGGGTGCTGGGGCAGATCGCCGATGTGGCGGAGGCCGCCGGCGCGGTGCTGCAGGCGGTCTATCCGGTCGGGCGCCACGGGCAGCACAGTGACGACGGCTATCCCGAAAAAACCGTGATGCTGCGTTTTAACGCGCAAGCCATCAGCCAGGTCACCGCCGCACTGGAAGCGGCGGGCTTTCCGGTGTGCGAGGCCGGTGGCATGCCGTTGTCTGTCGAACGTCAACCTGAGGAGCAATAACATGAGTTTGCCATTGGTGGTGGCAATTACCGGCGCGACCGGTGTGATCTATGGCGTGGAAATGCTGCGCGTGCTCAAGGAGCTTGGCCAGGAGACGCACCTGATCATCAGCGAAGCGGCCGGCGTGAACCTGGCGATCGAAACCGAGTACACGCTGGCCGACGTCAAGGCGCTGGCCAGCGTGGTGTACAACAACAAGGACCTCGGGGCGGCCGTTGCCAGTGGCTCGTTCCGGACCCGCGGCATGATCGTCGCGCCCTGCACGGTAAAAACCCTGTCGGCCGTCGCCAACTCGTACACCGGCAGCCTGGTGGTGCGGGCCGCTGACGTCACGCTCAAGGAGCGCCGCCCGCTGGTGCTGGTGGTGCGCGAGACGCCACTGCACAAGGGCCACCTCGACCTGATGTCGCGCGTGGCCGATTACGGCGGCGTGATCCTGCCGCCGATGCCGGCCTTCTATCACCGGCCGCAAACGATCATGGATATCGTCCACCAGACCATCGGCAAGGCGCTCGACCAGGTCGGCGTCGAGCACACCCTGTTTGAGCGCTGGACCGGGAACGACCGCACGGGGCCGCGCAAGGAGTCGCTGCGCGTAGCGACATGAACGCCGCGCGCCTGCGCTGGGTCAATTACCGGCCGCCGGACGGGATGGCCAACCCCGCGGGACTGACACCGCCCGATACGGTGGTCTATGCCATCGGGGATATCCACGGCCGTTACGATTTGCTCGAAACGATCCAGCGCGGCATCGCCATCGATGCACGCATGCGGCGCGCGCAGCGCAAGGTGATCGTCTACCTCGGCGATTACCTGAGCCGCGGGAACGATTCGCGGCGCGCCGTCGAACAGGTGCTGACATGGCGCCCCGGCGATTGCGGCCACGTCGAGATCGTGGCGCTCAAGGGCAATCACGAAGACCTGGCCTTGCGCTTCCTGGGGGGCGAGATGACCGCCGGACGCCACTGGTTCGACTACGACGGACGCGACGCCTTGAGACACTACGGCGTGCAGGTCCATGATGGCGCGCCACTCGACGACGATGCGATGCAGGCCCTGCGCGAACGGTTTGCCGACGCGATTCCGGCGCCGCACCTGGAATTTTTCCGTGGCCTCAAGGCCAGCCACCGCGAGGGCGGCTATCACTTCGTGCATGCCGGGGTTCGTCCCGGCGTGGCGCTCGCCGAGCAGGGCGAGCATGACCAGATGTGGATCCGCACACGCTTTCTCGAATCAGGCGAGGACCACGGCGCCACGGTCATCCACGGCCACTCGAGCGCATCCGAGCCGCAGGTGCGGCACAACCGCATCGGCATCGACACCGGTGCATATGCAACTGGCGTGCTGACCTGCCTGGTGCTGGACGGGGGCGAGCGCGCGTTTTTACAGACGTGAAGCAAGGCAGGGGTAGTTCTTTTTTTAATAAAAATATTTGAGGAGACAACGATGAAAATCAGGAAATTTGGTCTGGCAGCATGCGCAATGGCGGGCCTGTTCGTATCGCAGGCGGCGAATGCGACCGAGGGGGGCGGGTCGATCTATCCGATGGGGGCCGAGAGTTTTCTCACCGGCGCCCTGCCGCCGCCCGGGTTTTACCCGCTGATCTATGCGACGCGCTACAGCGCCGATGAGCTAAAAAATAATAACGGCGACACCATCCCGCTCGATTTCAAGGTGACCGCCAAGGCGGTGGTGCCGCGCTTTGTATGGGTCACCGGCGCCAAGCTGTTGGGCGGACAGGTGACGCACGCACTGATCGTGCCGCTGGTCGATCTCGACGTGAATGTGGCCGGCAACGGGCAAGGCAAGAGCGGCATTGGCGACATCACCGTCACCGCGCTGGCGTTGGGTTACCACCACAGTCCGAGCCTGCACAGCGTGGCCGCGCTCGACATCATGGCGCCGACTGGCCGCTACAACAAAACCGACATGGCCAATATCGGACGCAATTACTGGGCGGTGCAGCCGCTGTACACGGTCAGTTATATCGATCCGGCTGGCTGGAATGCCGATTTCAAGGCGATGCTCGATCTTAATTTTAAAAACAGCGACACCGATTACAAGTCGGGCAACGAATTCCATGTCGATTACTCGCTCGGCTACGGCTTTGCGAGCAACTGGGTGGCCGGCGTGGGCGGCTACGTGTACAAGCAAATCACCTCCGACGAGCTGCACGGGGTGGATGTGCCCAACAACCGGGGACGTGCGTTTGCGATCGGGCCATCGATCAAGTACGACAACGGCAAAGGCATGTTCGTGATGCTCAAGTGGCAGAAGGAGATGAATGTCCGCAACCGGCCCGAAGGCCACGCGTTCTGGATCAAGGCGCTGTATCCGTTCTAACTGGAACGAGCGAAACCGGGGGCAGAGTTTTTTTTCGTCGGCTCGAAAATTATTCTGACCCCGGTGCCGCTCTGTCCAGACGCGGCGTGCAACATGCCTGCGATTCCACTTCCCGCTTCATCAAATCGTCAATGACGGTTTTTTTTTGATCATTTGATCGAGCGCGGCCAGCCAGCATCTGCTCGGCGGTAAACAAATCATAAATCGATTCAAGTAGTTAGCTTCTGGCACGGGTCATGCTAAAGCATCTGATTGCTGGGCGGGGGCGCGCGCGCGTTTTTACAGACCTGAAGCAAAGCCGGGGTAGTAATTTTTCTAATAAAAATATCTAAGGAGACAACGATGAAAACAAGGACATTTGGTTTATCCGCATGCGCAATGGCGGGCCTGTTGGTATCGCAGGCGGCGAACGCGACCGAGGGGGGCGGCTCGATCTATCCGATGGGAGCCGAGAGTTTTCTCACCGGCGCACTGCCGCCGCCGGGGTTTTACCCCCTGATCTATGCGACGCGCTACAGCGCCGATGAGCTCAAGAACAATAACGGCGACACCATTCCGCTCGCTTTCAAGGTGACCGCCAAGGCGGTGGTGCCGCGCTTTGTATGGGTCACCGGCGCCAAGCTGTTGGGCGGACAGGTGGCGCACGCACTCAATGTGCCGCTGGTCGACCTTGACGTGAATGTGGCCGGCAACGGGCAAGGCAAGAGCGGCATTGGGGACATCAGCGTCTCCGTGCTGGCGTTGGGGTATCACCATAGTCCGAACCTGCACAGCCTGGTCGCGTTCGACATCATGGCGCCGACCGCGCGTTACAACAAAACCGACATGGCCAATATCGGGCGCAATTACTGGGCGGTGCAGCCGCTGTACACGGTCAGTTATATCGATCCGGCCGGCTGGAATGCCGATTTCAAGGCGATGCTCGATTTTAATTTCAAAAACAGCGACACCGATTACAAGTCGGGCAACGAATTGCATGTCGATTACTCGCTCGGCTACGGCTTTGCGAGCAACTGGGTGGCCGGCGTGGGCGGCTATGTGTACAAGCAAATCACCTCCGACGAGCTGCACGGCGTGGACGTGCCCGACAACCGGGGACGTGCATTCGCGATCGGGCCATCGATCAAGTACGACAACGGCAAAGGCATGTTCGTGATGCTCAAGTGGCAGAAGGAAAC
>Ga0208123_100525_pt1 | contig 15152 bp, 15 predicted proteins | sample LakWasMe92_HOW11_2_FD_183914 | JGI IMG/M metagenome (GOLD analysis project Ga0208123, IMG submission 183914) | Freshwater sediment methanotrophic microbial communities from Lake Washington under simulated oxygen tension - Sediment Metagenome... | ecosystem: Environmental > Aquatic > Freshwater >... | reverse complement strand
AACCCTGCTCACGCATGCGTAGGGCCGTGGAGCGCTTTTCACGTTGTTCTTGGGGGCTGAGTTTACGGGCATCTATTTTCATGGAGACAGATTATCTAATATGCCCTATTTATTTGCCAGGTTAATAGGTAGAATTTCGGATCGCGCAGGGTCAGCAGGCCTTTGAGAATCAATGGCCACGACACTGCGCCAACCTTGCTGATACCGCTGCCGCCAGCCGGCCCGGTGCCGGTCAGAATCAACCGCCGCACCCGATCAGGCGCCTTCAGAGCTATGTCCTGAGCAACGAAGCCGCCGAGCGAGAATCCGAGCACATCAACGGTTTCCAACCCCAGTGCGCGGATCAACTGAATGGCATCGTCGGCCATCTCGCCGACAGTCAGTGGCGCGGCTCCACCCGAGCCGCCGATGCCACGATAGTCGGTGGTGATGACGCGACGGGATTGCGCTAGACCATCGATGATTGCGGGATCGAAGTTGTCGAGCACTGCGCCCCAATGGTTGAACATTACAAGGGGCACGCCGGTAGTGGGGCCGATATCGCGGTAAGCGAATGGAATACCGTTTACCGTGATCGATTGGTTCGCAGCGTTGATGAATGATGTTGGCGAACCCGAAGGGGGATTTTTCTGGGCCGAACTCATTACTTCTCCTGATTTCTGAAAGGTTTAGATGAAACGCCTGGCGCTTGCATCGAGTCCGACCCAAATACTGAGTACCTGAAGATCACTCTGGAGTCTGGTAACGCTGAGCAACCGCGGACTGACGGATTTGCCCGATCAGGCCCAGACGTGCACCCTGCAGGGCATCCCAACGCTCAGCTTCGTGCAGCGGCGGAATGGTCACGGGTTCGCGACGATCGAAGCCAACGAGAGCGGCATCCACCAGATCGCCTACTTCCATGATTTCACTCAGGGTGTTGATGTCGACGCCGGAGCGATCCCATATTTCCGTGCGCGTTGCGGCCGGCAGCACGGTCTGCACGTAGACGCCTTGAGGCGACAGTTCCAGGCTCAAGCCTTGGGACAGAAAAAGCACAAAGGCCTTGGTCGCACCGTAGACCGTCATGCCGAATTCCGGTGCGAGGCCTACAACCGAACCGATGTTGATGATCGCACCTTCACCGGCCTTGGCTAGGCGTGGTGCGATGGCGCTGGCAAGCCGCACCAGCGCTGTAGTGTTGAGGGCGACCAGTCGCGCCACTTTATCGGTGCTTTGCTCGACGAAATGCCCGGACAGTGCAGCGCCGGCGTTATTGACGAGGATTCCGATGCGGTCGTCGATGCGCAGACGGTTTTCAACGTTGCTCAGATCGTCGGGTTGAGTCAGGTCCGCCGGGATCACATCGACGGTGACATTGTGTTCGCTGCGCAAGCGCGCGGCCAGTGCATCCAGGCGCGTCTGATCGCGAGCAACGACCACCAGATCGTGGCCGCGTTGTGCAAAGCGTTCGGCGTAGACGGCGCCAATCCCGGTGGAGGCGCCGGTGATCAAAACAGTTGGGCGTGTGCGCATGGGGTATCTCTCTTTCAGGATATGAGAAACAGAACGAGCTCAGCTTGCGCTGAAGCTCGATTCAGCCAGTATCGGGTAATCGATGTAGCCTGCCGCACCGCCGCCATAGAGGGTGTCGGGGTAGAGCGCGGACAAGGGCGCGCCACGTTTCAGGCGTTCCACCAGATCCGGGTTGCCAATGAAGGGGCGACCGAAGGCGATCAGGTCGGCCTGGTCTTCCGCGAGCCGCGACGTGGCCAGATCGAGGTCATAGCCGTTGTTGGCGATGTAGGTGTTTTTGAAGCGCTGGCGCAGGGCGGCGAAATCGAAGGGCGCCACGTCACGCGGGCCGCCGGTCGCGCCTTCGACCACATGCAGGTAAACCACGCCGAGGGCGTCGAGTTGTTCTACGACGTAATCGAATTGCGCCTGCGGATCGCTGCTGGATACGCCATTGGCCGGCGACACTGGTGACAGGCGTACGCCGGTGCGGTCGGCACCGATCTCACTAACCACAGCCTCCGCCACTTCGAGCAACAGACGCGCACGATTTTCAATCGAGCCGCCGTAAGCATCGGTGCGCAGATTGGCGTTGTCCTTGAGGAATTGATCAAGCAGGTAGCCATTGGCACCGTGAATTTCCACGCCATCGAAGCCAGCGGCGATCGCATTGGCCGCCGCCTGACGGAAGTCGCTGACGACTCCCGGCAGTTCGCTGATGTCCAGTGCGCGAGGCTCGGAGACGTCTTCAAAGCGGTTGTTGACGAACACTTTGGTGGCGGCGCGCAGCGCGGAAGGGGACACGGGGGCAGCGCCGTTTTCCTGCAGGTCGACGTGCGAGACGCGGCCGACATGCCACAATTGCAGAAAGATTTTTCCTCCCTTGGCATGCACGGCATCAGTCACGGCGCGCCAGCCGTCGATCTGTGCCGAAGTGTAGATTCCCGGTGTGTCTTGATAACCCTGTCCCTGCCGGGAAATCTGCGTGGCTTCGCTGATGAGCAAGCCGGCGCTGGCGCGCTGGCTGTAATAGGTCGCCGCGAATTCGCTAGGGATGAAGCCTTGACCGGCGCGGTTGCGTGTCAGCGGCGCGAGAACGACGCGGTTCGATAGCAAGAGGCTGCCTAGGGTGTAAGGAGTGAACAGAGTCCGCTTGGTCATTTGATAAATCTTCCGTGCCCGTTGATGAAGATCAGTGGTGCAGGCAATTAGGATGATGATCGAAATCTAAAACGTCAACAATTTTGATTATGGGTAACATCTATGTATCATCGGACTCAGGATTTCCCGGGAAACACGAGGTATCGCAAGTGAGAGTAACCAAGGCCCAGGCGCAGGCAAATCGAGAGCACATCGTTGACACCGCCTCACAGCTGTTCCGTGAACGGGGCTTTGACGGCGTCGGCGTTGCTGATCTCATGGCCGCCGCTGGTTTCACCCATGGTGGTTTCTACAAACATTTCGGGTCGAAAGCAGGCCTGATGGCCGAAGCCTCGGCGTGCAGTCTGGCCAAATCGCTGACAGCCGCCCAAGCGCTGGATGTTCCGGGCTTCATCAACGTCTACGTGAATAGAGAGCATCGCGACGGACGCGGCAGTGGTTGCACGATGGCCGCGCTGTGTGGCGACGCGGCGCGTCAGGCGGACGATGTGAAAGCGACGTTTGCCGAAGGCATAGAACACATTCTGCAGACGCTAGAAGCTAAATACCCGACAGGAACGGATCCTGAGCCGTGTGAGGGCAGAAAGAAAATGATCGACCTGCTTTCACGTGCCGTCGGCGCGATAATTTTGTCGCGCGCCTGCCCGGATGACTCCGCACTTGCTGATGAAATACTTGAGGTGTGCCGGGCAGAAATGATTGCTTCATTGCCGGCCGATGACGTGGAGCCGGTGTAGAGACGGCGCTCATTGAAAGAGTAGCTTCAGTAGAGGTGCGATGTTTTTGCTTGGAGCAGAAAGTCAATTTGAGTCCAAAACCATGGGGCGCGAATGACGGCTTTTGGCCGATTGCTGCCTTCCACAGCACGATCACCGGTCAGCAATCAACAAACCAGTTGTAAAAATGGTATCCCGCGGTAACCGACACAGCACATGTGCCAAGCGTCAATAGAGACCACTGTCCTTCGACACCAAGCCACCACTGCACCTTGAACAGAAGAGCCCCCACCAATACGCAGGCCAGAACACCAAGAGCTAGGCCTACCAACGCGAACAGCCGAGCCCCTAACGCTGGATTTCCGCCGTGCCAGTTCTCACTCAGGCAAAAGGGGCAATGATTGGACAAAGGCGAATACCCCCAGAAACCACGGCTATATGACGCTCTCGGAACCATCGCTTTGCCACAGTTGTGGCAGGTAACCATCGAGTGTCTCATACCGCACCTCAGCTCAAATCGTCTTAGATGAGCCCATGGTGCGCTGCCGCTGAAAAAACCCAACTGCGTGACCTGACATCTACCCAGCAACCGGTCTGAGCTGGGCATCAAACCCTCTGGCCAGCTAACCGAGGTTGTGCTGTACACGACCGACTCTATTAAATGCTCCCGGTGGTTGACTGGCCTCGCCCGGTCGCTAACGAGATTCAGGACGCCAGTTCAACTCCTTAAATAGCCGCTCATCGGAAATACGTGCACGGGGGCACTTATGGGGGCACTTAATAATGAACTTTTAAATAAATCCATTTAAAACAATATCTTATGTATAAATCTTTAATTCCCCCGGCTCCACCACTTCATCATCTAAAGACGTCCACGGACGTCTTTTTTTGTGCCTGAAATTCAGTGAAATCAAGGGCCTCAGGGCCATTGGCTTCCGTAGAAGAATTTAGAGTTCCAGGCGTTTTGGTATCCCATTTGGTATCCCGGCCCCACCGGTGCTATTTTTGGGATACCAAAACGGTGTCGGAGGTAGCTCTCATGCCTACTAATGCAACCCGCCTCTCAGACCGCCAACTCAAGGCAGTCAAGGCAACAGGGAAAGACTTCGTTCTCACTGACGGCGACGGCCTTCAACTCAGGGTCAGAGCCAGTGGCTCGATGATATGGAATTTCAACTATCGCGAGCCGGTAACCAAAAACCGCCTCAATATGGCTCTGGGCCCTTACCCGGCTCTCTCGTTGGCGAACGCCAGAAAGAAAGCTCAAGAAGCACGTGAACTACTGGCGCAAGGCATTGATCCCAAGGCTCACCGCGATGAGCTCAGGCAAGCCAAGCTGGCGAAGACCGAACACACATTCGAGAAGGTGGCCACCGCCTGGTTCGAACTGAAAAAACACTCCGTCACAACGGCCTACGCCGAAGACATCTGGCGCTCACTCACGCTGCATGTTTTCCCCAGCCTCAAAGCCGCACCCCTTGCAGACATCACCGCCCCCATGATCATCAAGCTCCTACGGCCGATCGAGGCCAAAGGCAGCCTGGAGACGGTCAAGCGACTTTCCCAACGTCTCAACGAAATCATGGCCTACGGCGTCAACTGCGGGCTGATCTTTGCGAACCCGCTCAGTGGAATTCGGGCAGCCTTCAAGAAACCGCAAAAACAAAACATGGCGGCACTTCCTCCCGAAGAACTACCCGACCTTATGCTGGCGATTGCCAACGCCAGTATCAAACGCATCACCCGCTGCCTGATCGAATGGCAACTGCACACTATGACCCGCCCTGCCGAGGCTGCCGGGACGACCTGGGCAGAAATAGATTTCGAGAAACGCATCTGGACCATCCCAAAGGAGCGCATGAAAAAACGCCGTGCGCACCCCATCCCCCTAAGCGACCAGACGCTCGCGCTGCTAGAGACACTCAAGCCCTACAGCGGCCACCGGGAACATGTATTTCCGGCCGACCGAAATCCGCGTACCCACGCAAACAGCCAGACCGCGAACATGGCATTAAAGCGTATGGGCTTCCAGGATCGGTTGGTCAGCCACGGCCTGCGATCAATGGCCAGCACCATCCTCAACGAACATGGATGGGACCCGGAGTTGATTGAAGTCGCACTCGCCCATGTCGACAAAGACGAAGTCCGAAGCGCGTACAACCGAGCGGACTACATCGAGCGAAGACGCCCGATGATGACTTGGTGGAGCGAGTACATTCAAAAAGCCGCCACCGGCAATTTGTCGGTGACGGCCATTCATGAAAACACAAACGGGAACGTCATCCCGTTTCGTTAATCAGTTCCTGCTGGCGACAGCGGCGACACTGGCGACAACCCACGTATTTAGCGGTCCTTCGTAGGGCGACAACGTGGCGACAGTCGCCACCATCTGCATCGCCCATAAGCTTTTAAGGCACAGCCCCTGAGGGCAGGAAGGCTTCGCCTTCCCGTCCTCAGGGGCTCACTTTAAAAACCGACGAACGGCCTATCGTCCATTCAAGGCCACGTTCTTCCACGCACGTCCAACGACTAAAAAGCCCACCGCACACCCAGTTGACCACCCTCCGAGCACGCGTTACACCTGAGCTGTACAGCGCTGTCATCGACAGCATTGCCCAGGTAGCCAGGGACCTTTAAGGCTACGCCCTACAGTGGTGGTCCCAGCCCATGCGCGCTCGCTTCCAATTAGGCGCGCAGTCACGCCCAACGTGATCGAAGCCGACTTATCCACAGTGCAAATGCGGCAGCCCACGCCCGTCTCTTTCTCCTGGAAAGAGACGGGCGCCGAAATCACTGCCGCAGCCCTTGCCGGGCAACACATTGCAGCGTTTGTCCCTGTGACAATCGGCGTGACAAACCCCGATGTCACCCGCAGCAGCAATGCAGATGATGGTGCCGCATCCTACGGAATGGACTGCACCTGACTGACAGTCAGGCATGCCCCGGTCATCGCATCACTGCCTGCAAAAGACTCAGGATCTCGCGGCGCTGGTCTCGTCAGCCAACGCAGCCTCCACCCGCCCACCGCTATTGGTGCTCAGGAGGCCAGATCATGAGATGCCCAAGCTCCCGGTCGTAAAGAGCCGCCCGTCCCGCGTAAGTGGACAACCCTCACAGGCTGCAGGGGCCTTGATCCCTGATAACACTCAACAACCGTGGCGGGGAGAGTGAGGGAGAAATTCGAAACACCAGGAGAATGACGATGCAATTGTGCGAAGTGTTCGACCTGCCACGGCCGCTGCTGGAATACCGGCCCGAGCCGCTGGCATATCCGGTCGAAGCGTTGGGACAGATATTAGGGCCAGCCGTCCAACGCATGGCCGAGGTGATCGGCGTGCCCTGTGCCATGGCTGCGCAATCGGTGTTAGCCACTGCCGCCCTGGTGACCCAGTCGCACGCCAATGTGCAGCTCGATGGCCGTGTTTATCCGTTGTCCCTCTACATGCTGACGGTGGCATCGTCAGGTGATCGTAAAAGCGCAGTGGATCATCTGGCGCTAGCATCTGCACGTGAGTGGGAGCGGCGACAGTGGATGCTGTATTTGGAGCAACTGAAATCCAATCGCGCCGCCATTCGAGGAAAGCACGAAGCTCGTGAGTTATCCGAACCCGTCCCACCCAGATTGATCATCGCCGAACCCACGATTGAAGCCCTGATCAAAAACCTATGCCAGGGCTTGCCCAGCATGGGGTTATTCAACGATGAGGGCGGCCAGTTTTTGGGCAGCAGCACCATGAGCAAAGAGAACCAACTCAAGGCCATCACCACCCTGTCAGCGCTCTGGGATGGCAGCCCCATCGACCGGGCGCGCTCCATGCCGGGCGAAAGCCTGCGAGCTTATGATCGTCGCCTCAGTCTGCATCTGATGCTGCAACCTTACCTGGCCAACCAGCTACTCACAGACCGGATGATCAATGGCCAAGGCATCCTTGGCCGTTGCCTGATCAGTTGGCCCGAACGCCTGGTGGGGCGGCGCTTGTACAAGGCAGTCGACCTCACGCGAGATGCCAGGATCCAGCGCTACCAAGCGCGCATTACCGCTCTGCTGGATAAGCCGCTGTCGCTACACAACGACGGCTCACTTAACCCTGACAGGCTGGAACTGACACCCAGCGCTCGCACTGCCTGGATCGATATTCACGACACCATCGAATGCCAATCTGGTGAGTTTGGCGAGCTGGCCGGCATTCAATCTGTCGCCGGGAAAGCAGCCGCCAATGTACTGCGTATCGCCGGGGTATTGGCGGTGATTGAAGACGCGCACGTAGTGGACGAACCCCATATCCAGCGCGCCTCGACGCTGATGGATTACTACCTGGCCGAAATCCAGCGCCTGACGGAGCAAGAGCCCATCAACACGTTACGCGAGGAGGCGGATCGACTGCTGCGCTGGCTGACGCAAAAAGGCTGGACCCAATTTACCGTCCGCGACCTCAATCGCAACGGCCCCCGCTTTGCCCGCAAAAGCAGTCATCACACCATTACGCTGCTGGTCGAATTGATCTCACATAGCTGGCTGGACTCTCCTGACGGAAAGACCTTCGAGGTGCGCCATGTTCCGCCTCAATGACGCGGTGCGCCGTTACCAGGCGCAGCTTCAGACACGACCTGCATTGCGGAGTGTCGCCACTTCCGTCGCCGCCTTGTCGCCATGCTTCAGAGCAGCAACTACAAGGGTTGTCGCCACTGTCGCCGTTGTCGCCACACCCGTCTTAGGGCCTGTCGACATCGGCCAACTGATCCACCAACTGCGCGAAGAGGGAGCAATGCTCCGGCATCAGCAAAACGCCCTGATTATTCGTCCCACACATTGGCATCAGACGGACAAGATCAGCGCCCACTGGAAAGCGGTGCTGCGCTTTCTGCAGGACACGGAAAACGGTGAAGCCGATGGCATTGGTCGGCCGGCGTGACGGGCGCAACTTTGGCTACGGCCGTCAGCTAAGTTATGCCGGCCCACAAGCGCTGAAAGATATGTTTGCCGGCGGCCACTTCGCTACGGTCAAAGCACACAGTGATCGCTGGCAGGCGTTTGTGAAGTGGTGTCGGTCAACAGATGGCCCCGGTTACAACGATGCCCGCCAGATAGATCGCAGTACCTTGCACAGCTACGCCACACACCTGCGTCAGCAAATCCAACAAGGTGAAATCTGCATCGCCACCGCGCAGAACCGCCTGAGTAGCGTCAACCGCACCCTCGCAGCGCTACGCGGTGATCAGTACGTGAAAATCGCCAGCCCGAGCAAGGCACTCGGCATGCAGCGATCAAGCGTACGCACCCGCGCACCGGATGGCCAAGATCACCAACAACTGAGTCGAGTGATTGAAGCGCTTCGCGAACAGCAACACTACCGCGTCGCTGCGATTGTCTGCTTGGCCCGCGCAACCGGTATGCGCTTGCGCGAAACGATCCTGGCTGACTTGCCACGGTTGCAACGCGAGGCTGCACACTTAGGTCGCATCAACATTCAGGATGGCACCAAAGGCGGCCGGGTTGGCGCTTCGGCACCGCGCTGGATCATCGCAAATAACGAGGTTAAGGCAGCCTTGCAGACGGCTTGTCACGCTTCACCGCCCCACAGCCGTAATTTGCTGGCCCAAGGTGAAAGCTACGCCAAGTTCCAGCAACAGACGGTGAGGCCAGCTCGTGAATTGCTTCAGAAGCTGGGACTGAAGGGGGTTCATGAATTGCGAGCAGCTTATGCGTGCGAGCGTTACGCACAACTCACTGGCCACGCGGCCCCCGTCAACGGTGGCCGATGCTATCGCATCGACCACGCTCTGGACCAAAAGGCGCGACGGCAAATCAGTCTTGAGCTTGGGCACAATCGAATCGATGTGGTTTCGGCCTACATTGGGGGTACAGCGTGAACGAGCCTTTCGATATGGCACTTTTTCTGAGCGGCGTATTGACCGGTTCTGCGGCCACTCAGCAACGCCATCTACGCCAAGCTCAAATCATGCAAGCGGCCATTCAACAGCGATGGCAGCGAGGCAACCCATGGCGCTGGCAGATCAAACATGTCCAGTGGTTTCTAGGTCATTATTTAAAGCATCACTCCAGTGCCACCCGTAATTACTACCGCCTCACAGCCCTGTTGATTTGGAAGCGGCTAAGCATTGGGAGAGCTGCGTTTAATTCTGTGGCTGTAAAGCATCCGAGCAATCGATAGCGTCACGTTTCACACATGAATCAATTCATGCGATGTACTTGATCAATCTGTATGAGGTTAAAGCCGTCATCATCAATTTCCTCCCTGATGAATGCTGAGATGGACAACCAAAAATACTTGTTTCCACCAAACGGAAAAATTGTGATATCACTATGAAATTACTGCGCTGATGGCGCCTTTACCTAACAGGGATCGTTATGGCCGCTCCAGATTTTCGACTCATTGCCTCAGCCAACAGTGATAAAGGTGGGCATTTCGATGACATAGGCGCGATAGGAAAGACAATTACGCCTGAGATGGTAATTGCGCTTTGTGGGCCAATGGGAACACCACTACACGACGTTGCAAAAACTTTTCAAGACCTATTGCTTGGACCGGATTACGGCTATGAGCGAGTCAACATCATCAGGTTGAGTGATGAGATTCGTGAGCAAAAAAATCTCACAAAAGAAAAGTCGATCCTCAAGCTAATCGAGGCCGGAAATGAGCTTCGTGCCGAGTACGGCAATGAGATTCTTGCTCGCTTGGCTATCCGGAGGATAACGCTCGAACGGGAGGGTGCTCAGCAGGCATCTGAGGAGAATCGAGAGGATGATTTATTCAACGACACCAGCTTAGCCCCCGCCCCAAAAGTAGCTGTTCGATACTGCCATATTATCGACTCAGTAAAGCATGTCGACGAACTCAAGCTGCTACGCTCCGTCTATGGCGATATGCTTCACGTTGTAGGGGTTTATTCACCAATAGAGTTACGAATTACCAGGCTTGAGCGATCCAAAGGACCCGGCGACCATATCCATGACCTGATTGATAGGGATTCCGGTGAGGAAATCGACCACGGTCAGCGAGTAGAGGATACTTTCCCACAAGCTGATTTTTTTCTACGCGTAGAAAAAACTACCGATACGCATCGGAAGGGAAGAGTTAAACGCTTCCTCGACCTCATGCTAGGGACAATAATTGCAACGCCTACGCTCAATGAGCGTGCAATGTATGCCGCATTTTCTGCTGCACGAAACTCAGCTTGCCTCTCACGTCAAGTCGGAGCGGCTATTACAAGCGCTGAAGGCGAAATTTTAGCTACCGGGTGGAATGACGTACCCAAGGCTTTCGGTGGGCTCTATCAGACCGAATCGTATGGTAGCTCTCCAGATGAGGATCGGCGTTGTTGGAACCTAGGGGGAGGCCGCTGCTCCAATGACCAAGAAAAAGAGCTCATTTCCAATGCGATTGTTGATCTCCTCGCTAGAGAAGGGCTCATTGAAGAAACAAAACGCGACCTTGTCTATAAGGCCATCCGAAAGAGGTCACAGCTGAAAAGCCTGATCGAATTCTCGCGCGCAGTGCATGCCGAAATGCATGCTTTATTGAGTGCTGGTGGCACAGACGGAGGCAAGATTCGTGGAGGAAAGCTATTTGTCACGACCTACCCCTGCCATTCATGCGCTAGGCACATTGTTGCTGCAGGGGTTCGAGAGGTTTATTTCCTTGAACCATATAGAAAGAGCCTTGCGACGAAACTCCACGAGGATGCTATAACTGAGAATGAGAACGAAATGGATAAGGTCAGGGTGATGCCGTTTGACGGCGTAGCTCCATCACGTTTTCTTCGATTTTTTTCTGCGCATCCTAAAGGGCGGAAAAATTCAGAAGGTGTTATGGAGACCAGAGAGGCTCACCCTGTCGCTTTCGTAACAATGGAAGCTATCCCGACACTTGAATCTATCATCGTGAAGGGTCTATCCTCCCGCGGCATTTGAGTTCACCCCGTTGGTACACAGCAGCATTGGAGCAATTTTCATGAAAATCGTTGACGAATCTGGTAACTCGGAGCTCGGGACGCAGTTCGCGTTTTCTTTTGAGGCTTCTGATACCGGTGATCAATCGCACCTGCCAATGCCAACGGTCATAACCTCAACTCAAGCGCATCAATTGTCTGCTTGCAACATCGTTGCTTTTCCTCGGACACGAGTGTCATCAGCCGAAGCTAGGCTGCTGGCGAGGATCCTGGAAAGGACCAAACACTTCATTTGAATTTCTATCAGCTTTTCGTCGGCGTTTCGCCGCCTTCAGAGGGGCGCCCGTTTGGCTGCGTATCAACGCCCCTATTTATTGATGCTTGCGCTACAGCCAGCCTTCACAAAGCCTTGATGCCTGGTCGAGAATCATCTGCGCTGCATCCTCAGCCTTATCCGGTGGATACTTGTATTTACGCAAAATCCGCCGCACCAGGATCCGCAGCTTAGCCCTAACGCTTTCACGACTACTCCAGTCGACACTCACATTGGCCCGCAGACTGGCAGTCAGCTCATGGGCGATTTTCGCCAGGATTTCATCGCCCAACTCCCGCACAGAAGCCTCGTTAGTCGCCAAAGCATCGTAAAACGCCAACTCATCATCGTTCAGCCCAAGCACGTCACCGCGCTTGCTGGCCTGGGCGAACTTTTTGGCCATTTCAATCAGTTCTTCAATGACCTGCGCCGTTTCAATGGAGCGGTTCTGGTAGCGTTTGATGACGTTGCCCAACAACTCAGAGAATTTCTTCTCTTGAGTCAGGTTAGAGCTGTAACGGCTTTTGATTTCGCCTTCGAGCAATCGCTCCAGAAGCTCCACTGCCAGGTTTCTTTCTGGAAGGTTGCGCACCTCTGCGAGAAACGCGTCATCGAGCAAGCCGATGTTAGGTTTTTCAAGGCCCACCGCCTCGAAAATATCCACAACATCACCAGAGACCACTGCATTACCGATGATCTGTCGAATAGCTAGCTCGCGCTCTTCGTCGGTTTTTTTCTGCTGACTGACTTCGCGCTTGATCAGAATGACCTTAATAGCCTGAAAGAACGCCACCTCTTCGCGAACAGCTTTGGCCTCATCCAGCGTGCAGCACAAAGTAAATGCCTTACCCATGGCCAACGCGTTATCAGCAAACCGCTTTTTGCCATCTTCCATTCCCAGGATATGGTTAGCTGCGCCGGCCAGTAGTTTGTGTCCTCCCGTGAGGAAGTCACCGTAATCGAAGCCATGTAGCAGGCTGCGTAAAACGTCGAGTTTCTCCTCTAATACCGAATAAGCCTCGTAGGCATCCACCGTCGGCCGGCCTTTACCTTTGCTGCCGGTGTACTCCTTCAGCGCGGCCTTAAGTTCATTGGCAATGCCGATGTAGTCCACCACCAGGCCACCCTGTTTGTCCTTGAAGACACGGTTAACCCGGGCAATGGCTTGCATCAGGTTGTGGCCCTTCATAGGTTTGTCCACGTACAAGGTATGGACGCACGGTGCGTCAAACCCGGTCAGCCACATATCGCGGACAATCACAAGTTTGAGGGGATCCAGTGGATCTTTGAAACGCTTCTCCAAGCGCTTTTTGACCTGCCCAGAATAGATATGCGGTCGCAGCAAGGCCTTATCCGATGCGCTGCCCGTCATCACGATCTTGATTGCACCTTTCTCCGGATCCTCGTCGTGCCACTCCGGACGCCGAGCGATGATCTCGTTGTACAGGTGCACACAGATCTCGCGACTCATGGCGACCACCATGGCTTTGCCGGGCATCTGCTCCATACTGGCCAGACCCAGATTACGGGCCTCAAAGTGTGTGATCAGATCCGACGCAATGCTCCGAATCCGTGGTTCTGCCCCGACGACCTTTTCCAACGCGGCCCAACGGCTTTTCAGTCGCGACTGCTGATCGTCTTCTTCATCTTCTGCCAACTCATCGACCTGATCGTCGATCGTAGGTAGCTCACTCTCTTTCAGCGAAAGTTTGGCCAAGCGCGATTCATAATAGATGGCGACGGTCGCCCCATCTTCAGTCGCCTGCTGCATGTCATAGACGTGAATGTACTCACCAAAAACCGAGCGCGTGTCTCGATCCTCACCGGATACGGGGGTGCCAGTAAAAGCTACGAATGTCGCGTTCGGCAGTGCATTGCGCAGGTGATGAGCAAAACCAACCTGATAACGCGCTTTGCTCTCAGCAACCTGAAGCCCCGTAGGTACTTTCAGCTCAGCGTTAAAACCATATTGAGTGCGATGAGCTTCATCAGCGATAACAACAATATTTGGCCGCAAGGACAATACCGGGAAGCTGTCTTCATCGACTCCAGGCATAAACTTCTGGATGGTCGCGAACACAATACCGCCACTAGGACGGTTGGCCAGTTTCGCACGCAAGTCCCCACGTGACTCCACCTGGACGGGTTGCTCACGCAGCAAATCCTGGGACAACGAGAACACCCCGAATAACTGACCATCCAAATCGTTGCGGTCAGTGATCACCACAATGGTTGGGTTTTCCATCGCCGCTTCCTGCATCACCCGAGCCGCAAAACACGTCATGGTGATGCTTTTGCCCGAACCTTGCGTATGCCAGACCACCCCGCCCTTATGACTACCGCCGGGGCGCGATGCCGTCACTACCTGCTGAATGGCAGCGCGAACAGCGTGGAATTGGTGATAACCGGCAATTTTCTTTACCAGACGGCCGTCGTCTTCGAACAACACGAAGTAACGCAAGTAGTCGAGCAACATCTCTGGTACCAGAGCACCGCGTACCAATGTCTCCAGCTCGTTGAATTGCCCCAATGGGTCGAGATCCTGGCCGTCGATGGTCCGCCAGTTCATGAAGCGCTCAAGATCAGCCGACAACGACCCCATACGGGCCTCACTACCGTCGGAAATCACCAGGACTTCGTTGTATTGGAACAGGTCCGGAATCTGCTCTTTATAGGTCTGGATTTGATCAAAGGCTTTACCCAGATCAGCCTTCACATCTGCAGGATTTTTCAGTTCGAGCAACACCAACGGCAGCCCGTTAACAAACAAGATGATGTCCGGACGCCGAGTGTGTTTCGGCCCCTGGATACTGAACTGATTGACCGCCACCCAGTCATTGGCGTTCACATCAGCCCAATCGATCAGGCGAACGAAGTCGCCTCTTGTTTCACCGTCTTTTTGATACTGCACGGGTACGCCGCCAACCAGCAGGCGATGGAACAAGCGGTTAGCCGACAACTGCACCGGCAGCCCCAACTCTAGCACCTGCTTTAACGCATCTTCACGCGCAGCTACTGGAACCTTTGGATTAAGCCTCGCCATGACATTGCGCAGGCGCTCAGCCAGCACCACCTGGCGATAGCTTTCACGCTCGGGTTGCTCACCATCATGAGCGATATTCGGCCCATACAAATGGGCGTACCCCACCTCTGCCAGCCAGCCGAGGGTCTCCTGCTCCAATTGGTCTTCGGTCATTCCAACTCACTTCCTGTGTTCAGATCACCGGCCAATTCGGCTTCAATCTCGGCAATGCTCGGCAGATTTCGGCCCAGGGTTTCGGGCAAGTCGCGCAGCAATTGATATTCGGCAACGCCGATGGGTTTGTCGATGCCCGACAACGCATACTCGGCCACCAAGCGGTTTTGCTGTTTGCATAGCAATAGCCCGATGGTGGGTTTGTCATCTTCGGCCTTGATCTGCGCATCCACGTGCGGATTCCACGACACTTGGACACCCAGTCCACGATCATTTGGACACTCGTTCCACGCTCACTTGGACACCTGATCCACGCCCATTTGGACAGGCAGTCGGAGCGCAGCGACGCAGGTTTGCATTG
>Ga0208123_100518_pt1 | contig 15338 bp, 9 predicted proteins | sample LakWasMe92_HOW11_2_FD_183914 | JGI IMG/M metagenome (GOLD analysis project Ga0208123, IMG submission 183914) | Freshwater sediment methanotrophic microbial communities from Lake Washington under simulated oxygen tension - Sediment Metagenome... | ecosystem: Environmental > Aquatic > Freshwater >... | reverse complement strand
GGGACATCACTGTCCAAGTGCTTGTGGAATCAGTGTCCAAGTGGCCGTGGAATGAGTGTCCAAGTCAGCGTGGAGTCGCTGTCCAAGTGTTCGTGGAATGGGTGTCCAAGTGCGCGTGGAATCCCCAATCCAGTAGGGCGACAATTTTTTTTGACTCATTCATGACTATTGGCTCTTCAGGCTGAGAGCCCCATCATGGTTATTTAAAACATGTCAAAAGCTTGATTTTAGACGCTTTTATCGTCGGAAATTACCCACATCAAATATTTTAGAAAAGCAGTAGCAGTGGTACACGGTGAAAAATAAATGACAGACGAAGACATCATCGTCATTTGACGTCCGCCTGTTACCTCGTTTGCGAGATCAATGAAAGACAAGGTGTCACATCGTCATTTAACGTCCATGTGTTGTCACAACAACCGAAAATCACCTCACAAACACAGGGCCCAAACCTGGTGTTCGCCGCAGCATGTTCAAGAAAAGCGCCCAAGGATCAGGGCTTATCTGCAGTCACTTGCGAGGGCTAGCTCTGAAGTTGGCGCAACTCTGCTGCAGCGCTGAATCGAAACGGATGTCATGCGCGCCGATGCTCGTACCACTGCCCCGCGCACTTTGCAGCTGCCTTGACTCAGCGGTTTTTGACTGCGGCCTGAGGCCGGCTTCGCCGTCCCAAACTGTATGATTTGCTGAGCACGAAACCAGCGGGCTTAGTCCACCCCCAGCGCCTTGAAAACAGCTTCCACGGGCTCACCATAGAAGCTGGTTTGGAACTTGGTAAACAGCTCTGCCGGAATAGTCGGAATGTCCATGGCGCTGCTCATTGGTAGGCAAACGCGCTTACCGCCAGCGTCGAAGGCTACCTGTAGGCACTCCGCTATGCTTTCCACCGGAGTGATGCTGCCGCCCAGGCTCATATCGCCGAGTACCACCATCTGCCCTTGTGCGGGACGACCCATCAGGCCGGAGGCAAAGGCCACCAGGCTGGCGAGAGCCATGTGGGTCAGCGGGCCGGTGTTCTGCAGTTCAACCACATGGAGATGGAAGTCGTGCTCCAGTACCTTGGCCGAAGCGCTAATTCGCGAGGCGTTGGCTTTGAAATAGTCGAAGGCGATCTTCACCTGCTCCTTGGCCTGAGTTGAATTCCAGAGGCCAGAGGTGGCCAGCTTGCCACTGCCCTTGGTGACCTGTAGCTCGATCCGGTACAAGCCTGGCATGCCCTTGCTGCTCAAGCCGATGGTATGGATGAAGCCGGGCTTGCCGGGGCCTTCGGGGATTAAGCCGCCGCCGCCTTGCTCCTTTACGGTGACAAAGTGCTCTTCGAGGCTCTCGTTGTCGATGTAGCTGAAGTGCACATCGTAGAACTCCATACCGCCGATCTTCTTCAGCTGTTCCTTCACCCGGCGGCGTACCTGCAGGGCGTACTCCAGGCACTGGCGCACGTCTTCTTTGGTGAACTGATCATGCGGGTAGAGCAACTTGAGCAGACCGGACACAGTCTTGCGTACCGCGATCACATCACGCTGGTTGAGGTTGTTGCCAAGCTTGAAGTGTTTGTCGATGGCATCGGCAAAGCTGCGCTTGCGCATTTCACGGAAGAACTCGGCCAGATAGTCGACGATCAGACCGTATTTGTTTGTGAAGAACTCCGGACGCATCTTCGGAATTTCCCAGCCAGGGATATAGGCGTGAAAACGGTCGAAGAAGGCTGAGTCGATCATTTGCTCCGGGAAAGGAGCCAGCAGGTGGCTGGTTTTCACCAGTGACTCAACGCTCTGGTTGATATTGCCGACGAAGACCATCGAGGCTGAGGCCTCCATCTGCTCACGGCCCCGACCGAAGGAGCCTGAGGCCATGTAATCCTTCATGATCTGTACGCCATCGTTATCCTTGAAGTTGATTCCCGCGACTTCGTCGAATGCGACGACATCCCAGAGACCAACCAAGCCGATGCGCCGGCTGCTCATGTTGTAGAACAGGTTGGCTACTGTGGTCTGGCCACCCGATACCAGCATGCTGTTGGGTGAGCATTCTTTGTAGATATGACTCTTGCCGGTACCTCGTGGCCCCAGTTCGCAGACGTTGTAGTTGTTCTCGACAAAGGGAACCATACGCGCAAGGAGGTGCCACTGGACTGACTCGTCCAGGGTCGAAGGTTCCATGCCGATTGAACGGATCAAAGTCTCGCGCCACTGCAGGGTGGTCAGCGCCGAACGACCGGTGAACAGCTCCTGCATATTCATGTTAGGCATCTGAATGGGTTTGAGCAGAGTTACACCGAAGGGCGATCCTGACTGACCCTCCTCGTGGTAATAACTCAGGGTCGCGATAACCCAGATACCGCCGACCAGAAGTTTTTCGTACTCTTTGACGATACCAGCGGAGATTTCTGCGTCCTTGATGCCCAGGTTGCTGAAGGATGCCTCGTAGCGGTCTTTTCTTTCATTAAGGCGCACGGTTACACGGTCGATGACCTTGTAGGTACCGCGCTCACGTACCAGTGATTTAACCTTCTCGGCTTCATCAGGGCGGACATAATTTTCAGCCAGCACCGTTTTGACGTTCTTCAAACCCTGCGCGATGACTTCTGCATCATCCGAGGCGCAGTACATGCCCAGCAGGTACTCAAGCACATAGACGGGAACGTTTGCCCCTTCCTTGATGAGCTTGGTCAGATCCTTGCGTACAACACGCCCGGCAAAATGCTCATTCAGCAGATGATCGAGGTCTTTATTGAGTTCGATGTCCATGCGTGCCTGCTCTTAAAAGAAATCATCAGTGAAGGCCAGGTCTATCGTGACCCGGTAGCGCTCCAACTCGGTATTCAGATCCTTGTCGTGGATGACCAGGAAATAATCTCTCTTGCGATCAAAGTCACTGCCTGCCAGCGATAGTCGTACCTGTTTCAAGCGGTCATTCATGGAATCAGTGGTGCAGTCGAAAGTGATCACTTCTTCACTGGAAATCATCTGTCCGCCTTCGAAAATAGCAACCGCTACCGTCACCGGGAGTACCTGCTCACTGACCGCTTCAGTCTGCATCAGGTCGAAGCGCTGAATGCTGTTAACCATCTTCAGAACGGACTTGGGCGAAATCACCCCGACTTTACGGCGCGTGCGTTTTTCGGCTTTATCACCTCGCAGCTGATTGACCGTCAGCACTGGTACAACGATCTCCTGAGGCATCGCACCGCCATGCACGAAACGCGCGCCGCCGACGAAGTGAAAGCGATTGGCTCCCTTCGGAATCCAGAAGCGTGTATCCGATTCGGTACCCGCCGTCTGCTTTGTTGACCCCTGCCAGACATCCTTGGCCTCTGGCAGCGTATGGCCAAGGACATAACGCTTTTTACTCTTGAAGGCGCTACCTGGCTTGTCGACCAGCGCAGTGCGGTCAGCCGCCTCCAACTTGCTTTGCTGGAAGAGGAAACCGTGGTCTGCAGTGACGACCACTGTGCTGGTGTTGAAGTGCATAAGAATCTTGCGGGTCAGCTCTGTCAGCTCTTCAATGGCCACTTCCACATGCTGGAAGGTGTCTGACTCTGACGGGCCACCGCTGTCACTGCGGTCGTCGATCACATTGTGGTAGACGTAAACCAGCTGTTTATCCTTGAGCCTTTCGCGACCTTCGTCGCGCGACCAGGCCTTAACCTCATCAGCTGTTACGGCGATACCCTGGTACCGAGCGAGGATCTTGTCTCGCTGTATGGTGCCGGCAGTGGACTGGCCATCGACAAAAACTGTATCGGCGGCACTCTCTCGGTATTCAAGCGTCTGGTGTGGGAGGAGGGAGGCCATACCCAGGGTCGTGTAGCTGGGTAGAACGCCCAATTGGCTGGACAGGGTTGCCTCGCTGTAGCGTTTTTCATTGATGCGCTCGCGCAGCTCGACTGCGGCCTCGTAGCGGAAAGCATCACTAATGATCACGACTACACGCTTACTTCGGTGCTTCTCGAACTGCGGTTGTACCCAGCGCTCGTAGAAATTCTGCTGGTTGGGCACACCGGCAATATTCCAGTGTGCCAGGCGTTGTTCGGCTTCTACGCAGTCACCCCAGTTGCGGCCTAGTTGATCAAGGTACCAGTAGGCATAGCAGTGCTCGACGGCTTCATCGAGCTTTTTCAACAGTTCCACATGCGCACGCTGCGACGCCGCTACATAGCGCCTATAGGCGCTATCAAAGCGGTACAGCTCACCCTCGTAAGCCTTGTAGAGAGCCTCCGTGCCGGCGTAATGAAAGCCGGTACCAAACTGCAGGCGTAGACCGAATAGCTCGATGGCTGCGGCAAGGGCACTGTAGAGCAGTCGATACTTACGACGTATATCGTCGTCCTTGTGTCGGGATGCCCAGTAGTTGTCCAGGCGCTCGCCGATGATTCGAGAAAACACCTGAAGGTCGCTTGGAGCGGCGCTAGGGATAGCTTGGGTCAGATCGATAATGATCTGACGCTCGACTGCCTCGAAGGTGGCGATATTGGCCAGGGTTTCCAGCGAGAACTCGCCAAGCTTGTCGGAGATGCGCAATGCCTCTTCCACCCAGGAAGATACAACGTCATAGCTTTTGTAAAATCGAGAGCTGTCTCGCCAGCGCGATAGCAGGGCGCGAGATGTGGCCCGGGCGCTGGCTGACGGGATTGCGATTGCAGAAGCCCAGTCAGGGATCTCAGAAATGCTTTCACAGAAGCCGGTTGCCAAAAGGCGAATCAGAAAATGCCCAAAGCTGAATGGCTTCTCACCACTTATTTCTTCAGCACTGGCCGGGTAACCCACCTCGTCACGTAGTGCCCGCAGTAACGCTGGCATCAGCTCATGCTGATACAACTCGTCGATAACGCCTGGATTGCTCTCAAGACCGAGATCATCCCGAACGACCTGATCCGCCAACGTGCAAAGCAAGGTGGTGATATCGCTCGCCGCAGACCCCAGAAGCACCGCAATCATGGCCTGGTCCAACTCTTCGGCAGTCGCATTTGATTGGATAAGGCGCTTGAGCGCAGAAACCCGCGCGGTACTTTTGAGGAAGCTTTCTCTACGAGATAGATGCTCACGCAGGCTCACCTGCTGCAAACCCAACTCGTTAAAAATCATCGACACCCGGTCTGCATAAAAGCTGCGTGAGAACAGTTTTATATCAAGCAGCCAGTCATCTTCCGCGTCAGGCTCGGCACAGGGGAAATAGAGCAGGTATTTACCCTGGGTATCTGCAAGCTCCAGCTGCAACTTAGTGCCAAAGGTCGACTTGCCCTGCATGTTCAGCACCTGCACATCAGGTAAGTCGAGCTCGTTCAGTACATCGGCAAAGCTTTGCTCGGGGTCATACCAGAAGACGATTCGATGGTTTTCAGCGAAAAAAGCCTGGTGCAGGCCTTGGGTCAGCTGCTTTGAGTCCATCCAGGAAATTCCTTGGGCGCGCGAATAAAAATTCCCCATAGGGGCTGGCAGCAGTTTACCGGAAGAGTTGCATAGCATGGCCGGTGCGAATAGGTGATCAGCGACCCCGATCCTTTGCCCTTCAGCAATGGGCGATAACCGGTAGCGGTTAGCAATGCCCGAAACACATTGCTGGGGGTAGGCAAAACCGCCAAATTATTCATTGCATTTCCTTGCGATGGAGCCCGTTCTACCTGCCGGGGAAGTCGGCATTTGCACAGAGCTTTGGTGGGTTTTTGGTATCGCTTGGGTTTATCTGAGCCTTTGCAATCTTGAATCGCATAGTCCAATCCCTACCAGGAGATGTTATGCGTCACTCGACTGTTGCCTGTCATTGTTGCGGAAAAATCATGGTGCCACGTACGACTTATAGTCGAAGTTTGTTAGGGTACTCGCCCACCAGCAGTCATTGCCCGTTCTGTCTGAGCGATAACTGGCACGGTGGCAATCCAAGCTTTCATGAGCGAGTTTTCTGGCTCATAGGGTTCGGCCTGGGAGTCCTTGCATGCGTCATGGTGGGGGCGCTGCTGTTCAAGCTGCAATGGCTGGCCGGTATCGAAGGCATATATCCATGGCTAACACTACTGACCAATGCTGTTGCGATCTGGGCGGGCTATCGCTTCTATGCTTGGTTTATTGACGAGGATAGCTGATCGGAACAGTCGTGGACTCCAGTTCGGTACCGGTTTCCCCCGTACCTTTCCAGCCCGGTTACCCCTGAGTGGGGATAAAATCCTGGATAAGTGTGGCCCTCAGTCGCGAGCAATCAGAGATCAATGCGATCGCGGTTGATGCGACGCAGGCGCAGTGAGTGTGACCGCTCTTCCGCTGCAGCAAGCCGCCAGGCCTGTTCCGTAGTATGTGCACACAGACAGAGCCTAGCTGGACGTCAAGTTGAAAGGGGGTTATGGGCATGTCGCGGTAACTGCCTTCCAGCTGTATTTATTTTTGACCTTGTCGAATGACATAACTGCCATCCCTGCCACTTGGGCATCAGGTTGAATGCCACATATCAGTGCTGCCGGAACAAAGATCTCTCTGTTGACAAATCCGAAGCCTTTTTCACTGACTGTCAGCGGGCCACTAAAGGTGCGGATGTCGGCGGAGATGAATTCCTGAACGATTTCTGCAGCAATAACCTCCCTTTCCTCTGCGTCCATGTCACAGAGAACCTTCACGAAGGTTCCCGGTAGCGGTATTTGCCTTCCCGGGAAAACGGCTTTGCGCGCAGATATGACAAGATCTCTCGCGATGTAAATGTTCGCCCCTTTGTTGGAGGCGTGCACGGACTGCAGTACGCCCTGGAGGTAGCCCGGCCTGGAGATGGTATAGAGGCTGGCGTTCTCCGCGAGCCTCTTCACCACGGCATCGAAATCACTGGTATCAATCGCTGCGCCATACCATGAGTAGGATGTCAGCTTTACGATATTGTCCTTGGGCGTCCAGTTGTTCTGACTATAGATCGCCATCAGTTTGACTAGAGCTTTTGAGGCGTTCTCGTAAGCCCCTGTTTCCGCGAGGCGCTCGGCAAGTTCGCCCAGCCCCGGAATGCTGAACTTTGGATCATGGGCATAGGTCAGGCCGGAGGCGATCAGGCAGATTGCCTTTTCCGGCTCGTCCGCATAGGTCTTGGCCAGGCCGAACCAAGCCCAGGGCTCTCGACGCTTCTTTTTCAGCACGGCCAGGTAGGAGTCTCTGGCGCGGGAGAATTCACCTACTGTGAAATATATTCGCGCCTTGTCCCACTCAAGCCACGCTTTGCGCTCTGTCGAATCCTGCGCATGGGCCTCTGCATACTTCAGAAACCCAGTGACTCGATTTGCAGGCAGTGGGCTGCTAGCACCCTTTACGAGAAAGCCGGCGGCGACCATACGGGCCAGCTTCATGACCACGCTGGGGGATTCACCTTTCTCCGAAACGAATGGCTGGTGATCACCTGGCGTAAAAAGCTTGCTGCCACTGTGCAAGATAAATGTGCAGAGTGGCTCGCAGAACTTCCCAGTTTTGCCAAACAGATTCCATAGCCTGAAATCGATGTTTTCACTGGGAAGCGCCAGCCGAAGTGTGGCCATGCGTGAGGCCCACAGGTCGATCTTTGCCTGCTCGTGAGGTAAAGGAGCCTTGTTTTCACGGGATTTGACGGGCTCGAGCAAAGGTTTGAGCGCTGCGTAATTCACCCAGAACAGTGAGGTTTTCAGGAACTCATTGTTGGGCTCAACTTCCAGGGCTTTAAAGCCGGCCTGCCAGGCACCTTCGAAGTCATGGCGTGATTTATGCTCACGAATTTCATCAAAAACACTCATGCCGAGAACACCAAAGCCTCTTCTAGACGTTTAATTACGCCCTCGGAAGATGCTTTCAGAATACGCACCGAACTGATCATGCCTTCCTTGTCGCAATCTACCTGAGTCTCGACGGCTTCATCGTCAATGGCCAGCGTCAGTTGCAGTCGATAGTTCGACTCCTTGGCCTCCACCAGGCTAAAGCCCAGCGTGCTGATCTGCTCCTTAAAGGCATCGAGTGCTTGCGCCAGGGTTTCACTCTGCGGCCTGAATGGCTGGCACAACAGAGTGCTGATTGCATCCTGCGCAGGCTGGCTGCCATCGGCAAAAACCAGATTGCTGACGGTAAACTTCTTGTCGTAATGCAACCTAAGCCGCACGCTGGCCATCGATTGCCGGTCGGTAAGCCCCATAACGACCTGGTAGCTATGCTCGCTCCAGTCCGCAATGCTCCAGTTGGAGTCTGAAAGCCGCTCATGCAATGTCAGGAAGAGAGGAAGTAGCGCCATGTTGGAGAACCCTGACGGGGTGCTCAGCAAGGCTTCCTGCTCCGCAGGCTGCCTGGTTATGTCGTAGAACAGGCCCTGCCTAAGTGGAAGGGGGGCTATTTTCAAGTCATGGGCGCGGCTTATACAGACGTTACTCAGCGGAGTGAGAGCAGGCATCTGACGAATGACGCATTGCTCATCTGCCAGCACGGTTGCTGTGTACAACCAACGGAAATAGTCAGCGTTATTGGCCGTTGTACTCGAGGCACTGCGAGCCGCGTTGACCCAGACACTGGGCCAGCGTCTGCCCTGAGCACGATGCAGCGTCATCGCATGTGCAGGGCGAATGAGTGCGGCGGATAGATAGCCTTGACTCTGCAGGATCTGATATTCGAGCCGGTCGTACTCGGTTCTTGCCTCCTTGTAGTCCGTACTTTGCTTATCCGGAAGCCTGGCTTTCAGCGGCTGCAGTAATGGTCTGGCCAGCTGCCGGGCCAATACCTGCAATGCCAGGTATTGCTCGCTGGCCAGCTCCGGGCGATCGGCCTCGAAGTAGTCCACCAGATAGCGGAAGCCTACTTCACCCAAGCCAGGTAGACGGCAACTGGCGCACTGGAAGCACAAGCGGATGGCTTCCTTACGGCCACGCAGCTCGACAAAGTGGGTTTCAACAGTCTCGTCAACCGAATCGACCAGCGCAATCTCGCCGGAGCTAACCGAGCGCGCCTCAAGGCTCAAAGATCCCTCAGTCGATGCAAGGATGGGTGTGCGGTTGTAGAAGTCGATTCGGTCACCAGCAGCCAGTCGTGTTGGGCTGGCGTGCCCCAGAATCCTGCTTTTTACCGCCGCATTGAGCTTGCTGTTCTGCTCATGGGTGGCGCAGATCAGAATGGACTCGGCTCGGACATTGCTGACATCTGGCGTCCAGCTCCTGGAATTTCCGGCATCGAGAATTTCAAGGCGCTTACCCGAGAGGTGTGGCAGCCTGTTAAAGCAGTTCTTGTTCAGGCTGTCGGCTAGGTGCGCCTGCATGTGTTTGAGTGCATTGTCTTCATCCATGACGATCTGCTCGGTCAGCGCGCAGTGATCAACTGCCAGTCCCAACTGCTCCAGCATGGTGCCACTGACTAGGCTGCGTTGCAGGGAGCCTCTGGGCATCTGATATGGGTCACCGATGATCACAAAGGGCGTCTTGGTTTTGGCGATGACTGAAAGAAAATCATGCAGCAGTCGGCCAGACCCATAGCGCCTGTCACCGATCTCAAACTCTTCATCGCTCAACAGATGAGCATCCACCAGAACCGGAATCCTACCCTCTAAAAACAGCTCATCCCTGATCTCGTGAATGCCGATCTGGCGGTCTTCCTGCTTCTCGAAGCGCTTGGGCTGATGGGTATACAACCAACTATAGATAGAGGTCGGCTGCGCCAGAGGATGCTGGTAAGTCGAGGAAATCCGCACACTAGGCGTCAGCAGCAACAGTTCCCGTCCGGCTTCATCGATTGCCTCCACCAGACGAGGAAACAGGAAGCGCTTTCCGGTCGAAGCCATGCCTGTGACGCGAAATACCCCAGTGCCGTTCTGCAGCCAGCTGCGAAAGTCATGCAGTGCCTCGTCTTGCCGAGTGGTCAATCGGCAGACGGCATTTTCATGTATTGGAGGATGTCCCAGCTCTCTGGTTGTGGGTATGCCGGCAGGTACAAAAACCTCAAGCCCAAGTTTGCCGACGATATCTTTAATATTTTCGGGCGAGAGCCTGATTTCCCTGGTGACAATAGCGTCAAGATCCCTGACGACGGATCGCGTATCGCTGATATGGAACCAGGGCTTGATAGACCCCGGCAGCTGTTGCCGATCGAACTCGACCTTACCCTGAAAGGCTACCAGTGCGGCCGTGTGCCGCCAGTTGCATACCGGGTTCAGCTCCGCCAGGTTGCGGCTCAGGAAGTCGAGCATGGCACTTTTGTTGAGGCGTAGCTGGCGCAGCGGATTGATACTCGCGCCACCCTTAACCGTCACGCTGTCGCCCGTTTCGGCGCTACTGATCAGCCATGGACCTTCTTCGGAAAATTGCAGGGCTCCGCTGAATTCTTTGAAGTCGATGATGATCAGCGCGTTGGGCTTTATCACCATCGCATCCAGTTCGCGGCTGCCCACAAAGAAGTTACCGAGCAGGTACCAGTCCTGCTCAGTGGCTATGCAATGCTGTTGCAGCGCGTCAAACAGGTCGTTGAAGGCCCGGTTCTCGTGGGTATGCTCGAAAGGCCTGCCACGGAATGCTTTTAATGCCACCGTTGATACTCCCTATGCGATGGTTGAGCGCTTCAGTCGCTCGACTTGTCACCGGTTACAGCCTTCACTTCAGCCAGCCGCTCGCCAAACTAGCCATGTCACCTTCACGCTCTAATCCCGGGCAAGAGTCGAAGATGGCTGGCTCAGCTTTCTGGCGGAGTGCGAGGCCCGTCCTATTAGGAGTTTTTCTATCCCGTAACAGATCCAGCAGTGCAACAGTTTTTCTTCCATTTCGCGCCACATCCAGAACAAGGCTGATAGCGGACGTCCTCCTCGTTTTGCACTCTGGTCATAGGCTTCTGCAGATAGACATATTTGGCGTTGTAATCTTTGAGTAACTCACCCGGCACGGTGTCCCAGCGATCCTTATCGTTCGTGACGTTGGCCCGCACAAATAATTGTGCCGGTCCGCTTTTTTTAACTGCCTGCCTTAAGCGGTTTTTTTTTTCGATTGGGTCATCCGCCGCCTTTTTCACCACTAACGAAAATTCCAGATCGTAGTATTCCTCTACTGCAGGTTCCCTGAAGTCTTCGGCCATCGCCCGGGCATGCAAAATCAAGTTGTCATCGATGGTTATCGTAAGCTCAATCCGCTCCTCAAGTGGGGGGAAGTCTGGATTCACTTCAACCACCAGGCTGCCATAGTTGGTGCGCGGATCAGCCGCAGCTGACTTCTGAACCATCTGTGGGCGCTTGAAGGTGAAAATGGCTTTGCCATCGCGAGGATCAGAGCAATACATGGATTGCTGTTTTTGGATTGACTCGCCCCTCTGTGGCAAGCGGGTGCCCTCATGAATCACTGTGAGCAACGAGTTTCTCGCTTCAGCCAGTTCAAACGGTTTTGCCAGGGCCAGCTCAAGATTGTCGTGCGCGATCCAGGCTGCACCTTCGGAAATAATCCGGTCACCTTTCTCGGAAATATGCAGTGCGGAAACACCAAATTTTTCGGTTAGCTTGTTTTTTATCACCGGCATATTGACCATGCCGCCGGTCGCAAGGCATAGCGCAAGCGTCTGTGGGTCTACATCGGCCTTGTCCAGCAGACTGTCGATTTCGTCGATGCCCTGATTGATCAGACGGTTGCAAATACTTTCCAAAGTCTCTCTGGTCAACCAGATATCAATTTCAGATTCTTCATCAGTACCCTGAAAATAATTGGGTAGAAATATATTGGTCTTGTCGCGGGTTGATAGCGTGATTTTTGCCTGCTCGCACTGAGTGATCAGCTTCGCGCGCATGCCGGGATTGGTCGGTAGCTTGCTTTCAGCGCTCCAGCCAAACTTGCGCGCATGCTCGTCAGTCACATGACTGAGAATGGCGTCATCCAGATAATCACCACCGACCAGATTGTTGCCGCGGTTGAGCACCTGAACGATGGAGCCATTGACTATCTTGCATAGCGTAAGGTCCAGCGTGCCGCCACCCCAATCAAAAACCAAAACCATCTTGCCGTCGTAGTACGCAAGAACGTCTCGAGTATTCGGCTGGTCTTTGAAATAGCCATAAAGCGCTGCCAATGGCTCGTGCACGAAGGTTTCAACGTATACGCCGGCATTGAGCATTGCTTCGCGCAATGTTTGCCTGCCCCGTCCGTCCAGAGCCACCGGAATGGTCACTACGGCACGTGTCAGATCTGCAATCTGATCAATATCGCTATCGTCAGCATCAGCCACTAGGTATTTGATGTAATCGGCAATGACCTCGACCGGCGTCATGATCCGGCCATCAACGTTGATATGCTCGCTACCCAGCAGCTTTTTCGGGCCGCGCACCGTGTTACCCAGCACGCCAATACCCAGCTTCTCAAGCTTGTCCCGTGCCTTTTTCCCGCAGATAACCTGTTCGCCTTCATAGCGCACAACTGAAGGATGTGGACGCCCGGTATCGTCGAAACATTTTGCTAGACCCGCTCGGGTAATTACTGAAATGAGACTATTTGTGGTGCCGAAGTCAATGCCTACTCGCTGAACCATTTGATATCCCTTTCAATACTTTCCACTGCCAATTCGATTTGATGCACGGCAACTTCTGTTTTGGGTTTTTCACGCTGCAAGGCTGCCAGGGAGAGCTTCAGCGGCTCAAGCACATCCTCAGTAAGAAGATTGAATGCCTTGGCCTTGGCCTGCCCAGCGTTGTCACGCAGATGTGTTCGTGTAGCCCGCTCATCCAGCTGCTGCTCATGCTGTGCCAGCTTCAGCTGCTCGACTTCACCCATTAGTCGAGCAATTTGCTGATCCTTGTCAGCGATCGCAGTGATCTGCTTCACGACCTCGGTTTGCAAAACCTTAAGCTCAACCTCTTGCGCGTTGTGTTTCGACTGCAAGAATTTTTGCTGGCCTGCCAGCTCCGTGAACTGCTTCTTGAAGTAATCGATGGTGTCGGCCAGCAGGCTGTCCTGATTGGCATATTGCTCCGCAAGAAAAACTGCAACCGCACGCGGGCTCTGGGTGGGCGAGGTTTGCTCATTCAGCAGGCCCGAGAAGAACTCGATAGCGGCGTTGAGGTCCGTCTTACCTTGGGCCATCAGCCACAGAGCGCCAATCAGTAAAATATTGTTTCTCTGTGCCGCCAGCTCTTTCTTGGACAATACATCCAACGCGGTAGGTTCTTTTGCCTCGGCATTACTTGTGCTCGGGCTTGGTGCTTCACTGGCCTGTCGTCCAACCGAGTCAATCCGCTTGCGGTATTGCTCTGTGATGGCGTTACGCAGGAAGGTCAGCGGACTGCTGTCCAGGCCCTTATCGGCGTCCATGATGTCCCGGTACAGATCTAATGACCCGCGATGGCGCTGAATCCAAAGTGAACTGGCCAGGCGCACACAGAAGGCCATCAGCTCATGGCGTAGCACATCACGCTGACACTTGAAGGCTGCCAGCGTGATGAGTGAAAGAACTTTGAGCTCCGGATCCGTCTTGCAGGCAGCAGCAGTAATGCTATCGGCAAGTTCACTGCTCAGGCGCGTATCCTGCTGATAGGTCATCAACGACTTCAGATCGGCCTTGGTGACACTTGCCGGCTTGATGTTCTGATCTTTGTCCGTGGTTATTGCAAAAGCCTCTGTGAGTATTTGCTCAACAGATTTTGGCTCGGCCTTGCTCTGCTTGGGCTTTTCAGTATCGTTCGATTTGGGTTCGGCGATTTCATTCTCAATGCCAGTCATCTGTCATTGCTCCCCAATAAGCGTATAGAACACATCATCAATTTTGAGTTTTTTCCGGTATTTAACGAGCGCAGAAACATCATCTTGCTCAACTGCCTTTCTGTAACAGATGTAGTCGAACTTGCTTCTATCCTGCAGCGACAGATTGTTCGCCGACAGCGCCGCTATCTGCTGCTCCATATCCTGTAGCGAAGCCTGCTGAAAGCTACCCAGTAGCTCCTTGAGAATGAACTCTGTCGGGAAGTCCACCGGCATTCTGACTCTGCTGCCGACCTGCACAGGCACCGTATAGGGCTCACCTCTGAAGAACTGCATTGCAGCTTCTATTTCCGGTAAGCCACAGCCTTGCAGGCTACTGAAGTCATTCCGATTAAAGCGAATCACGGCCCTTACAGCCGTGCAAAGGCCAGTACGGTAATCGTGCAGCGACTGCACAGCCTGGTTGAAGCGAGTATCAAATTCTTCAAATGGTATGCTGTCCGAACGTCGATCCTTGGCCATCACACCGTGCAGGTAGCGCACCAGCCCGTTGGTGTACTCGATCACCGTGCTGTACTGCTTCACGTTGTCGATAAATGCAGCAATATCACTACTGGTGAAGTCGTCCTTGGAAAAATGCAGTGCGAATGCCTGGTCGACCTTATGCAGTTCATGCTTGTCGGCAATGCATACCTCGATTTTCAAGTTTTTCTGCAAAGCCGAGTTGCCATAACTTACATCGATGTAGCCCTTCTGTACCGCCTGTATGCGCTCAAATAGATCGTCAACCGACTGGTTGTCAGCGCCGTTGATGGTCAATGCCTCTACATTGCGTGCGCCCAGGTCTCCGGGCTTGAGTGGCGAGATGATCCGCAGTTGCTTGCCGGCAATATCCCGATCCTGAAAATACAGGCTCGGGTTCTGTATCGGATGCTCGACCTCATGCCTTTCGCGCTGAGCAATGGAATCAAAGATCAATTTGCAGTGGCGGCATGGGTAGCTGTCGGGTACTGATGAATAGTCAAGTGGGCTCCCTGTTTCCCAGTACCGATCCAATCCGGTTTCTTCTATCCAGCCAATAGTTGGCATCGTTGTTTCCCTACTTTATCCATGTGAACGGAACACTTTTCTAAAGGGTCCCGCGAAACTCCACATCACTCAGCCTTATCACCAGTCACTGCCTTCACCTCAGCCAACAAATCCCCGAACTTTCCGTAGTTCACCTTCACCCCATCATCCAGATCCAGGCTGATGCGTTGGTCGGCGTGGTGGCGGAGTTTTTCGTCGAAGGTGGCTAGTTCGGCTTGTTGGTTGTGCAGTGTTGAAAGCTGCTTTTCCAGGGCTTTCTTTTCGGCGGTGCTATTGCTGGCTTCGATGTCTTTTTCCAGTTTGGCGGCATAGCTACTTAGCTTGGCGCTAAGAGGGATGACGTACTCGGTGCGCATACGCGCCAGGGTGCCTTCGTTGTAACGGTGCAGGTAGACCAGGCACTGGAAGGCTTTTTGTTTGCCGCTGCTGAACAGCCAGTAGATTGGGCGTTTTTTGTAGGTTTGCAGGTGGTCTTTGAAGAAGTTGTCGCAGAGGTGCGGATTCCACGACACTTGGACACCCAGTCCACGATCATTTGGACACTCGTTCCACGCTCACTTGGACACCTGATCCACGCCCATTTGGACAGGCAGTCGGAGCGCAGCGACGCAGGTTTGCATTG
>Ga0208123_100512_pt1 | contig 15648 bp, 16 predicted proteins | sample LakWasMe92_HOW11_2_FD_183914 | JGI IMG/M metagenome (GOLD analysis project Ga0208123, IMG submission 183914) | Freshwater sediment methanotrophic microbial communities from Lake Washington under simulated oxygen tension - Sediment Metagenome... | ecosystem: Environmental > Aquatic > Freshwater >... | reverse complement strand
TTACCGTCACCAACTTCGGTGAATCCCACGGCCCGGCCATCGGCTGCGTGATCGACGGCTGCCCGCCCGGCATGTCGCTCAGCGAGGCCGACATCCAGCCCGACCTGGACCGCCGCCGCCCCGGCACCTCCAAGTTCGTGACCCAGCGCAACGAGCCTGATGCGGTGGAGATCATCTCCGGCGTCTATGAGGGCAAGACCACGGGCACACCGATCTGCCTGCTCATCAGGAACACCGACCAGCGCAGCAAGGACTACGGCCAGATCCTGCAGACCTTCCGCCCCGGCCACGCCGACTACAGCTACTGGCGCAAGTACGGCATCCGCGACCCGCGCGGCGGCGGTCGCTCCTCGGCCCGCCTGACCGCACCCATGGTGGCGGCCGGTGCCGTGGCCAAGAAATGGCTGAAGGAAAAGTTTGGCACCGAGTTCCGCGGCTGCATGACGCAGATCGGCGAAGTCGCCATTCCCTTCGAGTCCTGGGAGCATGTGCCCCACAACCCTTTCTTCGCCCCGGCGGCCGATGTCTCGGCGCTGGAGCGCTACATGGAGGTGCTGCGCAAGTCGGGCGACTCCTGCGGTGCACGCCTGCGTGTCACGGCCACGAACATGCCCGTGGGCCTGGGTGAGCCGCTGTTCGACAAGCTCGACGCCGACATCGCCTACGCCATGATGGGCATCAACGCCGTCAAGGGCGTGGAGATCGGCGCCGGCTTTGCCGCTGTGGCCGACAAGGGCAGCACGCATGGCGACAGCCTCACGCCCCAGGGCTTCAAGGGCAACAAGGCCGGCGGCGTGCTGGGCGGCATCAGCACCGGGCAGGACCTGGAAGTGTCCATCGCGGTCAAGCCCACCAGCTCCATCCTGCAGCCGCGCGAGTCCATCGACACGGCGGGCCAGAGCACCGAGGTCATCACCAAAGGCCGCCACGACCCCTGCGTGGGCATCCGGGCCACGCCGATTGCCGAGGCCATGCTGGCCCTGGTCGTCATGGACCACGCCTTGCGGCATCGCGCCCAGTGCGGTGACGTGCAGTTGCCGGTGCAGCCGATTCCCGGCTCCGTCTGAGGTCCGACGTCATGGCCGGCATGAGCGAGCAGGAGCGCGCCACGCGCATCGACCTGGCCGCCGCCTACCGCCTGGCGGCATTGAACGGCTGGGACGACACCATCTATACCCATATCTCTGCCGCCGTGCCGGGCGAGGAGGGGGCCTACCTCATCAACCCCTATGGTCTGCTGTTCGAGGAGGTCTGCGCCTCGAATCTCGTCAAGGTGGACACCCGGGGCCGCAAGCTGGATGACTCACCCCACAGCGTGAACCCCACGGGTTTTGCCATCCACGGCACCATCCACGCGGCGCGTCCGGGTGCCCGTTGTGTGCTGCACCTGCATACCGAATGGGGCCTGGCCCTGGCCATGGTGCCCGGCGGCCTGCTGCCCACCACCCAGCACGCCATGCGCCTCTTCCATCGCCTGGGCCGCCACGCCTACGAAGGCCTGGCCCTGGGCGAGGCCGAGGGCCGACGCCTGGTGCAGAACCTCGGTGAGCTCGATGGCCTGATCCTGGAAAACCACGGCACCCTGACCGTGGGCGGCACCGTGGCCGAGGCCTGGATGCTCATGCACCACCTGGAACGCGCCGCGCGCGCCCAATTGCGCGCCATGGCCGCCACCGGAGGCCGCGTGCTGGTCGCCAGTGACGAGGTGGCCGCCAGGACGTATGCCCAGTGGACCGGCGACGGCAGCGAACGCGACGGGGATGCCGAATGGCCGGCCCTGCTGCGCCGCCTGGACAAGATCGATCCGACCTACCGCAACTGAAAAGGAGTACCCCTATGCCCACCATCCGCGTTGATATGTTCGAAGGCCGCACCCCCGAGCAGAAGAAGGAATTCGTCAAGGCTCTCACCGAGGCCACCGTCAAGACCCTGGGCACCTCGCCCGAGGCTGTGGACATCATCCTCACCGACATCAAGAAGTCCGACTGGGCCACGGGCGGCGTGCTCTGGAGCGAGAAGAAGAAATAGGCGGCGGCATGAGCACCGCGCGCCGGCAGCTGCTGCCTTTCTCGGCCCTGTCGGCCAGCTACTTCGCGCACATCGGTTTCTTCAATCCCTACCTGCCGCTCTGGCTCAAGGAACAGGGCTACAGCCTGCTGGTCTTGAGCCTCCTGATGACCGTGCCCTCGGCGACGCGCCTGGTCGGGCCCTTTGCCTGGGGCTGGCTCAGCGACCACACGGGCGAACGCGTCAAGCTGCTGCGTTATGCGGCCACCACGGCCTTGCTGATCTCGCTGGGCCTGTGGGTAGACGGCGGGACCGCCTGGCTGGCGCTGGTGCTTTTCCTGGTGTTCCTGCACACCAGTGCCATGATGCCCATGAGCGAGGCTGCGCTGGCGCATCTTGTCAGCGTGGACGGGGTCTTTGATGCCAAGCGGTATGGACGGGTGCGCCTGTGGGGCTCGCTGGGTTTCCTGGTCACGGTCTTTGCGGCCGGCGCCTGGTTCGAGGTCTGGGGCCTGGGGCATTTCCCCGCCTGGACCGTGGGCTCCCTGGTACTGGTCACGGCCAGCGTCTGGTGCCTGCCCGACCTCAAGGAGGCGCATGCGGCCCATGAGCCCAAGCCTTCGCTATGGCCCGTGCTGCGGCAGCGCCCGGTGCAGTGGTTTTTTGCCTCGGCCTTTTTCCATGTGCTCGCGCACATGGGGCTCTACATCTACTTTTCCCTGCACCTCGACGCGCTGGGTTACGGCAAGGACGTGATCGGCCTGATGTGGGGCGTGTCGGTGATCGTGGAAATCGTCTGGTTCTATACCCAGGGCCGCTGGCTGCCGCGTCTCCCGCTGACCGGCTGGCTGATCCTCTGCGCGCTGCTCACGGCCCTGCGCATGGGGCTGACGGCCGGCTGGGCGTCGGTGTGGTGGGTACTTCTGCTGGCCCAGTGCCTGCATGCGTTTACCTTTGCCGCACACCACGCCAGCTGCATCGCGCTGCTCTCGCACCACTTTCCGGGTCGGCTGCGCGGCCGTGGCCAGGCGCTCTACGCCGTGCTGGCCTATGGTGTGCCGGGGGTGCTGGGCGGGCTCACGGGCGGGGTGATCAGCAGCCACCTGGGGCTGCCCAGCGTGTTCTGGGCCTGCGCGGGGTGCGCGCTGCTTTCTGCCTTCTGCAGCTGGCGCGTCTGGCAGCAGCTACACCGGCCCGGCCCAGCCTGAAAGCCGCGACGCGGCTTCGTCCTTCTCGCGCGGCTCCAGCCCGCGCGTGGGCGTGCCGATGCAGGTGAAGCCCACCAGCTGTTCGCCGTCTTCGCAGAAGGCCTGTACCAGCGCCGGGTGCTGGCACTTGCGTCCGCTCAGGATCTTGGCCCCGTAGCCCATGCTGTGCACGGCGTTCATGAAGTTGCCCATGGCCGCGCCCACGCAGATCCACTGCTCGTTCGGCGGCACCTTGGCCACGCTCTCGTCGATGCGTGCCACCCAGGCCACCAGCACCGGGCCGTTCCAGGCGCGTTCGCGTTCGGTGGCCACCTCTTCCTCGCTCTTGCCAGCATCGCGCGCGAACTGCTCGAACAGTGCGGCCAGGGCGGGGCGCTGGGCTTCGGCGATGGTAACCAGGCGCCAGGGCTGCAGGCGCCCGTGGTTGGGCGCACGCAGTGCGGCCTGCACCGCCAGGGCCAGCTGTTGCGCATCGGGCCCGGGCGCCACCATCCAGCGCGGGCCCAGCGAGTGGCGGCTCAGCAGGGTGGCCAGGGCCGGGGGCAGGGTGGGTTGCAGGCGATCGTTCATGCGGCTCAGTACCTCAGGCGGTCGTGGATGCGCTGTGATGCGGCCAGCAGCTTGTGGTCTTCACCCATGCGCCCGACCAGCTGCAGGCCCACCGGCAGGCCCTTGGCGTTGCGGGCGAAGGGCAGGTGCACGGCTGGCAAGCCCAGCAGCGACCAGCTGCGGCAGAACAGCGGGTCGCCGGTGGCGGCCAGGCCCGCCGGTGCCGCGCCCATGGTGCTGGGCGTGAGCAGCACGTCGTGCCGCTCGAACAGGGCGTCGATGCGCAGGCGCCAGTCGGCCGTGCGCTGCAGCCGGGCGGCGTGCGTGGCGCCGTCGATGCCGATGCCGGCATCCAGCAGGGCCACCAGCGCGGGGCTCAGCGCCTCGCGGTGGCGCAGGCGCTCGAAGCTCAGCGAACGCGCCATCTCGAACGTCATCACGTCCTTCTGCAACTGGATAAGCTCGTCGAAGTCCTGCGGCACGGCCACGTCCTGGCAACGGTCGCTGTTGCGGGCCAGCGCCTGCGTGGCCTGTTCCCAGGCCTTCTGTGTGTCGGCATCCGCCTGCGCCCAGGACGGCGAAGGGAACAGGCCGATGCGCAGCGTGCCGTGTTCGTGGCCTTCGAGCAGGCGCAGGTCGCCGGTGAGCACGGCGCCCAGCAGGGCCACGTCGCGCACGTCGCGGCCGAAGCCGCCGATCACGTCCATCGTGGGCGAGAGGCTTTTCACCCCCGCACCGACCACCCGGCCCAGGCTGGGTTTGTAGCCCACCACGCCGCAGTAGGCCGCGGGGCGGATGATGGAGCCGGCCGTCTGCGTGCCCAGGGCCAGCGGCACCATGTGGTCGGCCACGGCGGCGGCCGAGCCGCTGGAGGAGCCGCCCGGCGTGTGCAGGGCATTGTGCGGGTTGACTGTAGGGCCGGGCGAGAAGTAGGCGAACTCGGTGGTCACGGTCTTGCCCAGCACCACGGCGCCGGCTTCGCGGCACAGCGCCACGCTGGCGGCGTCGGCCGCCGGCCGGTGGTGGGCATAAAGGGCAGAGCCGTAGGCCGTGGGCAGGTCGCTGGTGTCGAAGATGTCCTTCACGCCCAGGGGCAGGCCATGCAGTGGGCCGCGCACCGGGCCGGCATCGAGCGCACGGGCCTGGGCCAGGGCCGAGACGGCGTCCAGTTGCACGAAGGCGTGGATGTCGTCATTGTGCGCGGCCACGCGCTCCAGGCAGGCGCGCACCAGGTCTTCGGCCTTGAGTTCGCGCCGTGCCAGCAGGGCGGCGGCCTGGGCGGCGCCGAGTTCGTGCAGCTTGGGGGTGGTCATGCGGTCTTCCTCGTGTTTCTTGTCAGCGAATGGTAGCCGAGCCCTGAACACCATCCCCGGTGGCACAATTCAGCGATCCAAGACCGGGAAGAATTTCCATGAAAACCGTACTCGTCCTCAACGGCCCCAACCTCAACCTGCTCGGCACGCGCGAGCCGGCCGTTTATGGCTCCCAGACCCTGGCCGATGTGCAGGATCTGTGCGAACGCGCCAGCGCCGCCAACGGCCTCAAGCTGGATTTCCGCCAGAGCAACCACGAGGGCGAGCTGATCGACTGGATCCATGAGGCCGGCCGCCAGCAGGCCGCCGGCAAGCTGCTGGGCGTGATCCTCAACGCCGGCGCCTACACGCACACCAGCATCGCCTTGCACGATGCCATCAAGGGGGCGGGCGTGACGCTGATCGAGCTGCACATCAGCAATGTGCACGCGCGCGAGGCGTTCCGCCACACCTCCTGGATTTCGCCGGTGGCCAAGGCCGTGATGGCCGGTTTCGGCGTCAATGGCTACGCGCTGGCCATCGCCGGCCTGGTGCAGCTGACCGAGAAGAAGTGATGGCACGCAAGGCGCCCGAACTGCTGGCCCCGGCCGGCTCGCTGGCCATGCTGGAGACGGCCTTTGCCTTCGGGGCCGATGCCATCTACGCCGGCCAGCCGCGTTATTCGCTGCGCGTGCGCAACAACGACTTTGGTGACATCGAGGTGCTGAAGGCCGGCATCGACCGCGCGCACGAACTGGGCCGCAAGTTCTTTCTGGTCTCGAACATCTTTCCGCACGGCAACAAGGTCAAGAGTTATGTGAACAACATGGCGCCGGTGATCGCGCTGGGGCCCGACGCGATGATCATGTCCGACCCCGGCCTCATCATGCTGGTGCGCGAGACCTGGCCCGAGATGGAAATCCACCTCTCGGTGCAGGCCAACACCGTCAATTCGGCCGCGGTGAAGTTCTGGAACAAGGTGGGCGTCAAGCGCATCATCCTCTCGCGCGAGCTCTCGTTGGACCAGGTCGAGCAGATCCGCCAGGACTGCCCCGACAGCGAGCTCGAGGTTTTCGTGCACGGCGCGCTGTGCATCGCCTATTCGGGCCGCTGCCTGCTCTCGGGGTATTTCAACCACCGCGACGCCAACCAGGGCAGTTGCACCAACGCCTGCCGCTGGGACTACAAGACGCATGCTGCGCCCGTGGACGCCAGCGGCGACGTGCTCTCGCCGCCGCATGCCGCTGGCCACAGCTGCGGCCAGGGACAGACTCTGCCCAGCGAAGCGCGCGAGTCCATCTCCTACCTGCTGGAGGAAAGCAAGCGCCCTGGCGAGTTCATGCCCATCGAGGAAGACGAACACGGCACCTACGTGATGAACTCCAAGGACCTGCGCGCCATCGAGCACATCCAGCGCCTGGTGGCCATTGGCGTCGACTCGCTCAAGATCGAGGGCCGCACCAAGAGTCCCTATTACGTGGCGCGCACGGTGCAGAGCTACCGCCAGGCCATCGATGACGCCGCCGCCGGCCGCGGCCTGGACCCGGCCCTGCTGGGCCAGCTCGAAGGCCTGGCCAACCGCGGCTACACCTCCGGCTTCTACCAGCGCCACACGCCGCAGGAAACGCAGAATTACCTGAAGGGCTATTCCGAATCGGGTCGCAGCCAGTACGTGGGTGACGTGATGGATTTCGACGCGACCCGTGGCCTGGCGCAGGTGCGTGTACGCAACAAGTTTTCTGTGGGTGACACCCTGGAGTTGATCCACCCGGCGGGCAATCGCGACGTGCGGCTCGACCGCATGGAAAACGCCGAGGGTCAGCCCTTGAGTGTGGCCCCCGGTGACGGCCACATGGTCTGGCTGCCGCTGCCGGCCAGCAGTGCGGGCGCCTTTGTCGCGCGTTACGTGAACCTGAACGCTGGCGTGCCGGAGACGGCCGCCGCCTGAGGCGGTGCCCGCCATGTCCCGGCCCGTGCTGCTGCAGGTCGACGAGGCCGAGGTGCAGATCAGCGCCATCCGCGCTCAGGGGGCGGGCGGCCAGAATGTCAACAAGGTCTCCAGCGCGATCCATCTGCGCTTCGACATTCCGGCCTCTTCGCTGCCCGAGGACGTGAAGGAACGCCTGCTGGCCCTGCGCGACAGCCGCATCACGCAGGAGGGCGTACTGGTTCTCAAGGCCCAGCAACACCGCAGCCAGGACCTGAACCGGCTCGACGCCTTTTCCCGCCTGCACGAGCTGGTCAACAGCGTGGCCCGCGCGCCCAAAGCCCGCCGCGCCACGAAACCTACTTATGGCTCGCGCCAGCGCCGGCTGGAGGGCAAGAGCCAGCGTTCCGAGACCAAGGCCACGCGCGGTCGGGTCAGGCATGGCTCGGAGTCGCACTGAGCGATTTGATCCGGGGCCAGCACGACTATTCTTTATCCTCTAGGATTCACTCATGACTACCACCCTCCAGATCGATTTCGTCTCCGACGTGGCCTGTCCCTGGTGCGCCGTCGGCCTGGGCGGCCTGGACACGGCGCTGGACCGCCTGCTGGGTGAGATCGACGCCCACATCGCTTTCCAGCCCTTCGAACTCAACCCCGCCATGGGCCCCGAGGGCCAGGACATGACCGAGCACCTGACGCAGAAGTACGGCTCCAGCCCCGAACAGCAGGCGCAGATCCGCGAGACCATCCGCGCGCGGGGTGCGGCCGTGGGCTTCCAGTTCAAGCCCGAAGGTCGTGGCCGCATCTGGAACACCTTCGACGCGCACCGTCTGCTGCACTGGGCCGGCGAACAGGGGCCGGACAAGCAGTACGCGCTCAAGCGCGAGTTGCTCGCTGCCTACCATGGCCGGGCCGAGAACGTGTCCGATCCCGAGGTGCTGCTGCGCACTTGCGCCACGGTGGGTCTGGACGTGGCGCGGGCTCAGGCGATCCTGGGCAGCGAGGAGTACGCCCTGGCCGTGCGCGAGAACGAGATGCGGTGGCAGCAGGCCGGCATCCACTCGGTGCCCGCGGTCATCGTGAACGGCCGCTACCTGATCTCCGGCGGCCAGCCTCCCGAAGCCTACGAGGAAGCACTGCGCCGCATTGCGGCCTCGGCGGCCGAAGAAGCCCCGGCGGACTGAGCACCGGGCGGTCGCGGCCCCAAACTGCAAGCGTTTGTTTCCGCCGCCTTGGGGCCGGGTGGCTTTGGTTTAATCTCTGGAATAAGTCCCCGGAGAAAACCATGTCGGTCCTGCTACGTTATGTGATGATCGTTGTCGCCTGCATCTGCCTGCTGGCCGGCATGCAACTGCCCCATCTGGCCGACCAGTACGCCAAGCGCGTGGACGCCACGCTGCGCGAAGTCACCATCAACTTCCAGCCTTTTCTGATCATCGCCAACCAGCACACGGGCGGTAACGTCGAGGCGCTGATTGCCATGCACCGCCAGAGCAATGTGGCGGCCTTCAAGGCCGAGGGCGACGCCATCGAGCGCATGTACCAGCGCAAGCTGCGTTTCGAGGGGGAGGCCAAGGCGCTGCAGACCCATCTGCCGGGCCGTCTGTGGCATGTGGCCTTTCGTGCCGACCCGGACCTGCGCGAGCAGACCCTGATCCAGTACAACGCCACGGTGCCGCTGACCCAGGATGCCCTGATCGCCGGTGGCGTGGTGGCGCTGGTCATGCTGCTGCTGCTCGAAGCCGCCATGGCCGGGGGCCGGCACCTGCAGGCCATGGCCACGCGTTACATCAACCACCGCTGGCGCGGCGCGAACTGACTCTCTCTTCGCTTGTGCGTCGGCGTTGAGCGTCGCACTGGTCGGCGTCGCGCCCCATGGCCTTCGGTGGGAGCGAGCCTTCGCCGGGCCAATGCCTTCGCCCTGGCCGGTTCGGGCACGACCCTTGCTCTGATCCATGTGTCAGAGAAGGCTTGTGCACCATGAAGAACGTGTTTGATGAAATGCATGCCCCAAACGGGGGCACGCGTGCGCATTACGCCCCATACCAGGACTGGTTGTCCCTGATGCCGGCGGCCCATATCGCCCAGAAGCGTGCAGAGGCCGATTCCGCCTTCCACCGCTCCGGCATCACCTTCGCCGTCTATGGCGAGCACGCCGGCAAGGAGCGGCTGATTCCCTTCGACATCGTGCCGCGCATCATCCCGGCGGCCGAATGGGCGCTGCTGGAGCGCGGCCTGCGCCAGCGCGTCAACGCGCTCAACGCCTTCGTCCACGACATCTACCACGGCCAGCGCATCGTCAAGGCGGGCCTGATCCCGGCCGAACAGGTCTTCTGCAACGCGCAGTACCGTCCCGAGATGCAGGGCGTGACGGTGCGCAACGACATCTACGCCCATATCGCCGGCATCGACATCGTGCGTGCATCCTTGCCCGGCGGGGACGCTGCCTACTACGTGCTGGAGGACAACCTGCGCGTGCCCTCGGGCGTGTCCTACATGCTGGAGAACCGGCGCATGATGATGCGCCTTTTCCCCGAACTCTTCGGCCGTTTCAAAGTGCGGCCGGTGGATCACTACCCGGACCTGCTGCTCGACACCCTGCGCCAGGCCGCGCCGGCCGGCATGGACGACCCCACGGTGGTGGTGCTGACGCCCGGCGCCTTCAACAGCGCCTACTTCGAGCACGCTTTTCTGGCCCAGCAGATGGGCGTGGAGCTGGTCGAGGGCAAGGACCTGTTCGTGCACGACGAGACGCTCTTCATGCGCACCACCCAGGGCCCGCGCCGGGTGGACGTGATCTACCGCCGCATCGACGACGACTTCCTCGACCCGCTGGCCTTCCGCGCCGACTCCACGCTGGGCGTGGCGGGGCTGCTGTCGGTCTACCGCGCCGGGCGCGTCACGCTGGCCAACGCTATCGGCACCGGCGTGGCCGACGACAAATCGATCTATCCCTATGTGCCCGACATGGTGCGCTTCTACCTTTCGGAGGAGCCCATCATCGCCAACGTACCCACCTACCAATGCCGCAAGCCCGATGAGCTGAGCTATGTGCTGGCCAATATGGAGCAGCTGGTGGTGAAGGAGACGCACGGCGCCGGCGGCTATGGCATGCTGGTCGGGCCCGCCTCGACCCAGGCCGAGGTGGCCGACTTCCGCGCGCGCGTGAAGGCCGCGCCCGACAAATACATTGCCCAGCCTACGCTGGCGCTCTCGGCCTGTCCGACCTTCGTGGAGTCGGGCATCGCGCCGCGCCACATCGACCTGCGGCCTTTTGTGCTCTCGGGGCGCGAGGTGCGCATGGCGCCGGGCGGCCTCACGCGGGTGGCGCTCAAGGCCGGTTCGCTCGTCGTCAACTCCTCCCAGGGCGGCGGCACCAAGGACACCTGGGTGCTGGAGGACTGAGCCATGCTTTCAAGAACTGCCGACCATCTCTACTGGATGTCCCGCTACACCGAGCGGGCCGAGAACATCGCCCGCATGCTGGAGGTGAGCTACCGCATGTCCTTGCAGACGCCCCATGTGCAGGGCGGCTACTGGGGCGCGGCCCTGGGCATCAACGGCCTGGAAGAGGCCTACCGTTCCCAGTACGGCGCCATCACCGCCGGCAACGTGCTGCGTTTCATGAGCGTGGACCTGGACAACCCCTCGTCCATCCTGGCCTGCCTGCGCGCCGCGCGCGAGAACTGCCATGCCGTGCGCGGGACTGTCACGTCCGAGGTCTGGGAGACCGTCAACACCACCTGGCTGGAGGCGCGCGATTCGGTGCAGTCCCTGCCCCAGGGCAGCATCCAGGGCAGCGAGCTCACCAAGTACTTCGAATGGGTCAAGTTCCGCTCCCACCTCTCGCGCGGCGTCACCGTGGGCACCATGCTGCAGGACGAGGCCTTCCACTTCATCCGCCTGGGCACCTTCCTGGAGCGCGCCGACAACACCGCGCGTTTGCTGGATGTGAAATTCGACGAACTTGCGCCGCAGAGCAGCGCCGACGGCGAGTACTACGAGTGGAGCGCGCTGCTGCGTTCGGTCTCGGCCTTCGAGATCTACCGCAAGGTCTACCGCGACATGATCACGCCGCAGCGCGTGGCCGAGCTGCTGATCCTGCGCGAGGACATGCCGCGTTCGCTGCATGCCTGCATGAAGGAGGTGCACCAGATCCTGGGCCTGGTGGCCAACGCGCGTTCGCAGGAGACGCTACGCCAGGCCGGCGCCATGTACTCGCGCCTGCGCTACGGCCGCATCGAAGACATCGCCGCGCGCGGCCTGCACGCGGTGCTCACCGATTTCCTGGACGGTACCGCTGACCTGGGCAACCGGATCGCACAGGATTTCCTGCTGCCCATCGGCTGATACCGGAGTTCCCCATGCTGCTCAACATCCGCCACGAGACCCTCTACCGCTACGCCGTGCCGGCCAGCTACAGCTTGCAGTACATGCGCCTGTGGCCGCGTGCCGACGGCGGCCAGCGCGTGCTGCACTGGCGCATCGATGCACCAGGCCGGCGCTGGGCCCAGACCGACGCCTATGGCAACGCGGTCTACGTCACTTCGCTGACCGAGCAGCACGACGAAGTCCGCGTCGTGGCCCAGGGGCAGGTGGAGACCTCGGACGAGCGTGGCGTGCTGCTGTCGCACGACTCGGCCGTGCCGCCGCTGGCTTTCGCCCAGCCCACGCCGTTGACCGGCGCGGACGCCGCCATCGAGGCACTGGCCGCAGCCGCGCTGGGCCCGCTGCAGGCCGAGGCCCTGGACAGCCCCGAACCCTTGCAGGCGCTGGTGGACGCCATCTTCGCGCGAGTGGCCTATGTGCAGGGCGTGACCGATGTGTTTCACACCGCGGCCGAAGCGTTGCGCCAGGGGCAGGGCGTGTGCCAGGACATGACCCACGTTTTCCTGGCCTGCTGCCGCGCGCGTGGCATCCCGGCGCGTTATGTGAGCGGTTACCTGCTCACCGACGCCAGCCACGCCGCCTCGCATGCCTGGGCCGAGGCCTGGCTGCCGCGGGCTCGCGGTGGTGCCGGCGCCTGGGTGGGCTTCGACGTGACGCACCAGCGCCTGGCCGGCCCCGAACTCTGCCGCCTGGCCGTGGGCCGAGACTTTGCCGACGCCAGCCCGATGCGTGGCATCCACGTGGGCGGCGGCGGCGAGGCGCTGAGCGTGAACGTGGCGGTGCAGGGCGCCGACCAGTAAGATCGGCCATGCAGAAACCCGCCGAGGTCCAGGCTGGGCCCGTCGCAGCCGAGGCCCCGGAGGGGGCTGAGGCGGACCCCTTGTGCGGGTTGCAAGAAGACAAAGCAGGAGATGACAGCGCCATGACCTATTGCGTCGCCGTCCGCAACGATGCGGGGCTCGTATTCCTTTCCGACTCGCGCACCAACGCCGGGGTGGACCAGATCAACACCTTCCGCAAGATGCACGTCTACGAGGTACCGGGCGAGCGCGTCATGGTGCTGCTGACGGCCGGCAACCTGGCCATCAGCCAGGCCGTGGCCAGCGGCCTGAAGGTGCAGATGCAGGTTCATGGCGAGGACCCCGGGCAAAAGAGCCTGGCCAATGCTCCCAATATGTTCTCCGCTGCCAAGCTGGTGGGGGAGGCGGTGCGCAAGGTGCACGCCCGTGACGCCGAGTCGCTCAAGGCCTTCGGCATCGAGTTCAATGTCAGCCTGATCTTCGGTGGCCAGATCGGGGACGAGGAGCCGCGCCTCTTCAACATCTATTCCGCCGGCAACTTCATCGAGGCCACGCCCGAGACACCGTACTTCCAGATCGGCGAATCCAAGTACGGCAAACCCATCCTGGACCGCGTGATCGGCGGCCAGCTCAGCCTGGACGAAGTGGCCAAGTGCTGCCTGATCTCCATGGATTCGACCATGAAGTCCAACCTCTCGGTCGGCTTGCCACTGGACCTGCTGTGTTACGAGAAGGACGCGCTCAGGGTGCAACGCCGCACCCTGATCGACGGCAAGGATCCTTACTTCGCCTCGCTGCGCGAGCGCTGGGGCGAGCAACTGCGCAAGGTCTTCAACGAACTGCCCGCACCGGGCTACTGGAAGTAGCGCAGGCTACTAGCGAGCCCAGAACCAGGGCTCCCGCGGAGCTGGCTTTGCCAGGCCGCTGGGAGCGCCCCCCTTCCGCCGCAGGCGAGTAAGGGGGGAGCGGCGTAGCCGCTCGGGGGGTTAACTTCCAATCACGCCACCATCGCGCTTGCGGATGACGACGGTGGCCGAGCGCGGGCGGGCGCCCGCCTTGCCCGAGGGCCAGTTGGAGAGCTTGCCCGGCTCGGTCGGGTCGCTGCGCTCCGAGGGGCTTTCACCCGGGTGCTGGATGTTGATGAACATGGTGCGGCCATCAGGTGTGCCCGTGGCGCCGGTGATCTCACAACCGCTGGGGCCGGTCAGGAAACGGCGAATCTCGCCCGTGGCCGGGTCGGCGGCCAGCATCATGTTGTTGCCCAGGCGCGCCAGGTCGCCCTTGCCCATGGCCGAGGTCGACATGTCGGTCTGGATCCACAGCACACCACGCGCATCGGTCCACAGCCCGTCCGGGCAGGCGAACATGTCGCCCTTCACGTTGCCGCGCGTTTCTGCACGTGTGTTGGCCGGGTCGCCGGCTAGCACGAAGTGGTTCCACTTCAGCGTGGTGCCATGGAAGTCGCCCTCATCCTTCCAGCGGATGATGTTGCCCATGCTGTTGTTGGCGCGCGGGTTGGCTGCATCCAGGCCCGGGTTCTTGCCCACGGCGCGGTTGCTGTTGTTGGTCAGCGTGCAATAGACCCAGCCGTTCCTGTCCACGTCGATCCATTCGGGGCGGTCCATCTTGGTCGCGCCCAGCAGGTCGCTCGCCTGGCGGCTCTTGACCAGCACTTCGCCCTGATCGGCAAAGCCGTTGGCCGCGCTCAGCGGGCCCTCGCCGTGCGTGAGCGGCAGCCACTGGCCGCTACCGTCGGCGTTGAACTTCGCCACGTAGAGCGTGCCGTGGTCCAGCAGCGTGGCGTTGGCGCGTGCGCCACCCGGCTGGATGCGGTCGCGGCTGACGAACTTGTAGATGTACTCGAAACGCGCGTCCTCGCCCATGTAGACCACGGCACGGCCGTCCTGGGTCACGGCCACGGTGGCGCCTTCGTGTGCAGCGCGGCCCAGGGCCGTGCGCTTGACGGGGGTGGAGCTGGGGTTGGATGGGTCGATCTCCACCACCCAGCCGAAGCGGTTGGGTTCATTGGGGTTCTTCGTGGCGTCGAAGCGCGCATCGTGCTCGTGCCAGCGGTAGCCGCCGGCGCCGCCTTTTTTCAGGCCCCAGCGTGCCTCATGCGGGGTAGGCGTGTCGCCGCCGCTGAAGTAATTGATGAAGTTTTCTTCGCAGGTCAGGTAGGTGCCCCAAGGCGTGATGCCGCTGCCGCAGTTGTTGATGGTGCCCAGCACACGGCGACCACTGGGGTCGGCGGCGGTCTGCAGCAGCGCGTGGCCGGCGGCCGGCCCTCCCACCGCCATCGGCGTGTTGGCCGTAATGCGGCGGGCCCAGGGCGAGGGGTTCACCAGCGCCCACTGGCCGTTGCGCTGCTCCACCTCGATGATGCTCACACCGTGCGCGGCCTGGGCCTTGCGCACCTTCTCGGGTGTCCAGGTCTTCATGCCGTCGGGGAAGAGCAGACCCTCGTCGGTGTACTCGTGGTTCATCACCAGCATGCCGCTTTGCGCGCCGTTGAGCGCGTAGTAGTGGATGCCGTCATGGTGCATGCCCAGCTGCGTCTCCTGCTGGGCGGCGCTGTTACTGCCGTCGTCCTTGAAGGCGTGGTTTTCGCCGGACAGGCCCACCGGGTCGCCCCAGGGGGCGATCACCTGTGCCGTGTAGCCCTCGGGCACCACAACGGTGTCGGCGGTCGAAATCGGCACGCTCCTGAAACCCAGCAGGGGGCTTGTGCTGCCGCTGCTGGCGCAGGCCGTCAGGGCGGCCGCGCCACCCAGCGGCGCCAGCAGGCCGCTGAGCGTGGCGCCCAGGCCGCCGCGCAGCAGTGTGCGCCGGGCCGGGTCGGAAATGTCGTGGATGCTGGGGTTGGAGGAGCGATTGCTGTCCTCCATGGTGGAGAAGTCCTTGGCCATGGTCCTGCCTTGTTGAGGGTTGCGTACACCGGTCGTTTGACCGGCACCCACGTGTTTTTAAGGCGTGACCGTGACAGTATGAAGACAGTGTCGTGGCAGAACGCCACGTCGCCGGGGCAGGGCCCGGTTCAGGCGCTGAAGCTGGCGTAGGCCGCTTCGTCCATCAGCGCGTCGAGCTCGGTGGGCTGGGACAGCTTCAGCTTGTAGAACCAGCCAGCACCCAGGGGCTCGCTGTTGGCCAGCGCCGGGTCGGCGCGCAGCGCCTCGTTGACTTCGGTCACCGTGCCGCTGACCGGCGTGTAGACGTCGGCCGCGGCTTTGACGGACTCCACCACGCCGGCCACGTCCTTGGCGGACAGGATCTTGCCGATGGCCGGGAGCTCCACGAACACGATGTCGCCCAGGGTGTCCTGCGCGTGCACAGTGATGCCCACCACGCCCGTATCGCCTTCCACCCGCACCCACACGTGTTCGTCGCTGAACCTGATCATGACCATATCTCTCCGTTATCGAGGGGCTGATCTTACCCGTCTGGAACGCCTGGCCTGCAGGCATAAAAAAACCGGC
>Ga0208123_100501_pt1 | contig 15754 bp, 13 predicted proteins | sample LakWasMe92_HOW11_2_FD_183914 | JGI IMG/M metagenome (GOLD analysis project Ga0208123, IMG submission 183914) | Freshwater sediment methanotrophic microbial communities from Lake Washington under simulated oxygen tension - Sediment Metagenome... | ecosystem: Environmental > Aquatic > Freshwater >... | reverse complement strand
CTTCGGGCTCCTTTTTGCGTTCTGGCGCGGCACGGACACCACAGCGCGCAAAGCCCCTTGCTTTTTCCCCAAAAGTGTGGCGCATAATGGTCTGGCGGGTTTGGCCCGCATTTCAAGTTTGCGGTGATCCGTCAGTTTCGCGCTGAGAGCGTCATTGAGATTAGCTGGCTGCGTTTTGGGGACTCCATCGCTTTATCCATGTGTTTTTGAGGAGTCCCTCGATGGGCAACAAACTGTACGTCGGCAACCTGCCTTACTCGGTGCGCGACGGTGATCTGGAACAGGCCTTTGGCCAGTTCGGTGCCGTGACCAGCGCCAAGGTCATGATGGAACGCGACACGGGTCGCTCCAAAGGCTTTGGCTTTGTGGAGATGGGCAGCGACGCAGAAGCCCAGGCCGCCATCAACGGCATGAACGGCCAGCCCCTCGGCGGTCGCAGCATTGTGGTGAACGAAGCCCGCCCCATGGAACCACGCCCACCCCGTAGCGGTGGTTTCGGCGGCGGTGGTGGTGGTGGCGGCTACGGCGGCGGCCGCATCGGTGGTGGCGGATATGGCGGCGGCCGTGAAGGCGGCGGTGGATACGGCGGCGGCCGCGAAGGTGGTGGCGGGGGCTACGGCGGCGGTGGCCGCAGCGAAGGTGGCTTTCGCAGCCCGTACGGCTCGGGTTCGCGCAACGGTGGTGGCGGCGGCCGCAATGGCGGCGGTGGTGGCTACGGTGGCGGCGGCAACGGCGGCTACTGAACCACACCCGTTTTTCTGTCACAAGGGCCCTTCAGGGCCCTTTTTCATGGCAGCTGCACGTCGAGATAGCAATCTCCATCGCCCCCGGCGCCTTGGGGCGCCTTGTGCAATCCCGCCCCTACTGCATTTCGCTCTGGCGGCGCTTGCGCGGGCGGCCCGCCAGCACCTTGTCAAACAGTGGGTTCGGCAGCATGCGCAGCAGCTTGGCGACCACGCCCATTTGCCAGGGGATGACCCGGTAGCTCACACCCGCCTGAATGGTGCGGAACGCCTTGTCGGCAAAATCGGCGGGCTGCATCAAAAACGGCATGCTGTAGCGGTTCTGTTGCGTGAGGGGGGTGTCGATGTAGCCCGGCGACACCGTCACCACGCGCACGCCGTGGGGGCGCAATTCACCCCGCAGGCTTTCGCAGTAGCTGATGACAGCCGCCTTGCTGGCGCAGTAGGCGCCATGGCCGGGCAGGCCCCGGATGCCGGCCACGCTGCCGATGCCCACCAGGGTGCCGCTGCCGCGCTGCACCATGGCGTCCACAAACGGCTGGAAGGTGGCCGCCATGCCAATGTTGTTGGTGGCAAAGGTGCGGGCCATGACGTCGATATCGTCCCGCACCGCTGTGTCCATGCCCACGCTGATGCCGGCATTGGCGATCACCACATCCGGCACACCCTGGCGTGCAATGCAATCGCGCCCTGCAGCCACGATGCTGTCAGTCACCGACACATCAGCACTATAAATTTCATAGCTTTCAGGGCTTATTCCTTGAGCACTTGCCCATGTTTTGACTTCGGAAGTGCGCCGCGCCACCAGAGCCAGGCGAAACCCCGCTTGGTGATAGCGCTGGGCCAGGGCTTGGCCGATGCCACTGGATGCGCCGGTGATGAAGACAAGGGGAGTGGTCATGTGCATTCCGACAGTGGGCGGCTAGGCAGGATAGGTGGAGGCTACCGCGTGGTGCCCGGCAGGATCATGCCGCGCACGCGCCCGCGCAGTTGCAGCACCTGGTCGAGGTTGTCGTAATCCATGCTGTCGGCAGTGAAGCGGTCGTTGCCACGGGTGAGTGTGACCGGCTGATCAGAGCGCACCCGCTCGGTGTTGGTGAAGGCATGCAGAAACTCACCACGGAACTCCATGGGGGGCTGCGCTGCCGCCCCGAGCTTGGCGGGCAGCGGTTCACGCTTGACGATGGCGTTGCCGAACAACTGCACTTCGGAGCCATCGGCGTTGCTCAGGGCCCGGTTGGCCGTGGCCACGGTGACCCGGCCATCGAGGCTGACCGAACGCATGCGGACCTGATCGATCTCCAGCGTGTCGGTGTCGGGGTAATGGCGCGCCTCGTCACCCTGCACCTCGCTCTGCAGGCGGCCCGTGGCATCGAATGTCTTCACCGAAAAGGACTTCATGAAATAGTCCGGCTGGTGCTGCACGGGCCGGTCAATCGCTGGCAACTGGGGCATGGGCGCGTTGCGCACCAGCCACCAGGTGCCCAGGGCCAGCAGGCCCATCAGCACCACGGGCAGGTAGATCGAGAGCTGGTCCCAGCCCTGGCGGATCACGCGGATCATGCGGTGTAGTCCGCCAGCAGCGCCGCATAGCGGCCCGTGGCCACCAGCAGCAGGTCACACAGCTCGCGCGCTGCACCCTCGCCCCCGCGCGCCTGGGTGACAAAGTGGGCCGCGTGGCGCACCTCGGTCTGGGCGTTGGCTGGCGCGCAGGCAAAGGCGCTGCGGCGCATCACGGGCAGGTCGGGCCAGTCGTCGCCCATGGCAGCCGCCTGCGCCCAGGTCAGGCCCAGGGTGGCCAGAATCTGCTCCGCGGCGGGGCGCTTGTCTTCGGTGCCAAACACGGCGTGCTCCACGCCCAAGGCCTTGAGGCGCACGCGCAATGGGGCAGAGTCGCGACCGGTGATGACGGCGGGGGTGATGCCTGCCTTTTGCAGCAGCTTGAGGCCGTGACCGTCCAGGGTGTTGAACCGTTTGATGGTCTCGCCCGTTTCGCTGAAGTACAGGCCCCCGTCGGTGAGCACACCGTCCACGTCGAAAAAGACCACGCGCACGCCCTGGGCGCGCAGCAGCAGCTCAGGGTCAATCTGCAGGGCAGGAGAGGAAGAGGTCTGAGGAACCAACGCCATCGTCAGATCACCTTCGCCCGCATCAGATCGCCGATGTGCACCACGCCCACCAGGGCGCCCGCTGCGTCCACCACCAGCACGCTGGTGATGGCGTGGGCTTCCATCATTTCAGCGGCGTCCACGGCCAGGGCGTCGGGGGCAATGCGGCGCGGGTTGGCGTGCATGACCTGGGCTGCGGTGGTGGACCGCAGGTCCGCCCCGGCCTCGATGCGGCGGCGCAGGTCGCCGTCGGTGAAGATGCCCAACAGCTGCCCGTCGGCATCGACGATGGCCGAGGCGCCCAAACCCTTGGCGCTCATCTCGCGCATGAGGTCGCTGAACGAGGCATCGGGGGCCACGCGCGGCACCTCGGTGCCCGAGCGCATCACGTCGCTCACATGGGTGAGCAGCTTGCGGCCCAGCGCGCCGCCGGGGTGCGAGCGGGCAAAGTCTTCGGGGCGGAAGCCCCGGGCGTCCAGCAGGGCCACAGCCAGCGCGTCGCCCATGGCCAGCTGGGCCGTGGTGCTGGCGGTGGGGGCCAGGTTCAGCGGGCAGGCTTCGCGCGCCACGCTGCAGTCGAGCACCAGGTCGGCATAACGCGCCAGGGTGGACTGCAGGCCGCCCGTCATGGCGATCATGGGCGCGCCCAGGCGCCGCAGCACGGGCAGGATGGCCGTGAGTTCGCCACTTTCGCCGCTGTTGGAGATGGCCAGCACCAGATCGTCGCCGGTGACCATGCCCAGGTCGCCGTGGCTGGCCTCGGCAGGGTGCACAAAAAACGCGGGGGTGCCGGTGGAGGCCAGTGTGGCGGCGATCTTGCGCCCCACATGGCCGCTTTTGCCCATGCCCATCACCACCACGCGGCCCCGGGCCTGCAGCACCATCAACACCGCCTGGGCAAACACGCCATCCACGCGGGCCGCCAGGCCATTCAGGGCCTCCACCTCGATGTGGAAGGTCTCGCGGGCCAGGCGCAGGGCCTGGTCGGCATCAAAAGGGGGCAGCGCGGCGGGGGCGGGAGTCATGCAAGGATTCTATCGACCGGGCATGCCTGCCGGGCCGTCGCATGGGCCAAGTCCACTGGCACGGTCCGTGCATCCTGGTAGAAAAGCCCTTGCCCGGCCCACAAGGCTTGCCAGACTTGCACAAACAGGGAGGCAGCAGCGGCCTGCAGCCCCGGCCAATGGCTTGCTTGAATCCTGTGTTACACAACGCAAGCCTCGGATAGCATCGAACCCATGTCTTCTCTCGCCCTCACACTGCTTTACCTGCTGGCCGCGGTGCTGGGCGTGGTGACCTGCCGCAGCCTCAAGCTGCCGCCCATGCTGGGCTACCTGGCCGCTGGGGTACTCATTGGCCCGCACGCGCTGGCACTGGCGCAAAACTCCGAAGGCGTGCGCCACCTGGGCGAGTTTGGCGTGGTGTTCCTGATGTTTGCCATCGGGCTGGAGTTCAGCCTGCCCAAGCTGCGTGCCATGCGCAAGCAGGTGTTTGGCCTGGGGCTGATGCAGGTGGTGCTGACGATGGCGGTCGTGTCCGGCATGGCACTGGCGTTGTCGCGCTGGGCGGGTGGGGTGTGGGACATGGGCTGGCAGACGGCGCTGGCGCTGTCGGGCGTGATGGCCATGAGCAGCACGGCGATTGTGGTCAAGCTGATGGCCGAGCGGGCCGAGCTGGAGAGTGAACACGGCCGGCGGGTGATGGGCATCCTGCTGTTCCAGGACCTGGCGGTGGTGCCGCTGCTGGTGCTGATTCCGGCGCTGGGGTCGTCGCCCGACCAGCTGCTGACCTCGCTGGGCTGGGCGCTGATCAAGGCCACGATGCTGGTGGGCCTGCTGCTCACGGGCGGCCAGCGGCTGATGCGCTGGTGGCTCACGCTGGTCGCGCGGCGCAAGAGCGACGAGCTTTTCATGCTGAACCTGCTGCTGATCACGCTGGGCCTGGCCTGGCTGACCGAGCTGGCTGGCCTGAGCTTGGCACTGGGCGCCTTCATTGCGGGCGTGCTGGTGTCCGAGACCGAGTATCGCCACCAGGTGGGCACGGACATTCGGCCCTTTCACGATGTGCTGCTGGGCCTGTTCTTCATCACCATCGGCATGATGCTGGACTGGCACATCCTGGTGGACCGCTGGGCGCTGGTGTTGATGCTGCTCACGGTGCCCCTGGTGCTCAAGCTGGGGATCATCCTGGTGCTGGCGCGGGGCATGGGCGCGACCACCGGTGTGGCGCTGCGCACCGGGCTGTACCTGGCGCAGGCGGGCGAGTTCGGCTTTGTGCTGCTGTCGCTCACGCAGAACAACGGGCTGGTGCAGCCAGCGCTGATGAACCCCATCCTCGCGGCCATGGTGCTGTCGATGCTGGCCACGCCCTTCCTCATCATGTACAGCAACCGCATCGTGATGAAGCTGGTGGCCAGCGACTGGCTGCAGCAGTCGCTGCAGATGACATCGATTGCGCGCAAGTCCATCAACACCAGCAGGCACGTGATCATCTGCGGCTACGGCCGCTGCGGGCAGAACCTGGCGCGCATGCTGGAGCACGAGGGCATCCCCTACATGGCGCTGGACCTGGACCCGGACCGCGTGCGCCAGGCCGCTGCGGCCGGCGACTCGGTGGTGTATGGCGACGCCACCCGTCTGCAGGCGCTGATGGCGGCGGGCCTGGTGCGCGCCAGCGCCGTGGCCGTGACCTACATCGATGTGCCCGCCGCGCTGAAGGTGCTGGCCAATGCACGGTCACACGCGCCGCAGGTGCCGGTGGTGGTGCGCACGCAGGACGACCTGTACCTGGACAAGCTGCAGGAGGCCGGTGCGACCGAGGTGGTGCCCGAGGCCATCGAAGGCTCGCTCATGCTCGCCAGCCACGCCCTGGCCCTGGTGGGCGTGCCCATGCGCCGCGTGCTGCGGCTGGTGCAGGACCAGCGCGATGCGCGCTACAACCTGCTGCGCGGCTACTTCCATGGCGCGGACGACGACACGGTGAACGAACGCGACCAGGAGCGCCTGTCCACCATCAACCTGCCCCCGGGCTCCACCGCCCTCGGCCGCAGCCTGGGCCAGCTGGCCCTGCCCGCCATGGGTGTGCGCGTGGTCAACCTGCGGCGCGGCAATGGCCATGTGAGCGCGGCAGTGGACGAGGCCCTGCTGGCCGAAGGCGACACGCTGGTGCTGTCGGGCCATCCGGCCGCGCTGGCGCTGGCGGAAGACAAGCTGCTGAAAGGCTGACCGGCCCAGGGCCCGCCGCTGGCAGCTCAGCGGGTGGTTGGGCACCCCATTTGAATGAAATCGGCCTGTAGCGCTAGTGCAATATGCGCTGACAGCTACATAATTAATAGCAAACTACAGCAGCTCTTCAGGCCCAGGCCGCCCGAACAGGTAGCCCTGGAACTGGCGGCAGCCGTTGCGCAGCAGGAAGCTGCGCTGCCCTTCGGTTTCCACGCCCTCGGCCACCACGTCCAGGCCCAGGCTGCGGGCCAGCGTGATGATGGTGCAGGCGATGGTGGCGTCGTTGGGGTCGGTGAGCACGTCGCGCACAAAGCTCTGGTCGATCTTGAGCTGGTCCAGCGGCAGGCGTTTGAGGTAGCTGAGCGATGAGTACCCGGTGCCAAAGTCGTCGAGCGAAAAGCCCACCCCCAGCGTGCGCAGCGCCTGCATCTTGAGGATGCTGTCCTCCACGTCGTGCAGCAGCAGGCTTTCGGTGAGTTCGAGCTTGAGCAGGCGCGGGTTGGCGGCCGCATCGCGCAGCGCTGCCAGCACCTGCTCCACAAAATCGGGCTGGCGGAACTCCTGGGCACTCACGTTCACGGCCAGCGTCCACGCGGCTTTCGCCGGGGCGGTGGCCCACAGGGCCAGCTGGCGGCAGGCCAGGGCCAGCACCTGGCGCCCCAGGGGCAGGATGAGCCCCGTCTGCTCGGCCAGCGGGATGAAATCGGCGGGCGAGACCATGCCGCGCTGCGGGTGTTGCCAGCGCACCAGCGCCTCGGCCCCGAGCGGGTGGCCGGTGGCGTCCACCACGGGCTGGTAGTGCAGCAGGAACTCGTTGCGCGCCAGGCCCTGGCGGATGTCGCCCTCCAGCGCCGAACGCGCCGACGCGGCAGCCTGCATGGCGGGGTCGAAAAAGCACAGGGTGTTGCGCCCCTGCGCCTTGGCCTGGTACATGGCCAGGTCGGCGCGCTTGAGCAGCTCTTGCACGGGCTGCTGCGCGTCCTGGAACAGCGCAATGCCGATGCTGGGGGTGCTGTGCATGTCGCAGCCATCCACGACATAGGGCTGGTTCAGCGCCAGCAACACCTTCTGGGCCACGGCCTCAGCCTCGGCCGCAGCTTCGACCTCATGGCCGTGCAGGCCCTGCACCACGACCACAAACTCATCGCCACCCAGCCGCGCCACGGTGTCGGTGGCCCGCACGCTGGCCCCGATGCGCGCGGCCACCTGCACCAGCAGGCGGTCGCCCCACTCGTGGCCCATGGTGTCGTTGATGCCCTTGAAGTTGTCCAGGTCGAGGAACAGCAGGGCGCCATGGCGGCCGTCGCGCTGGGTGGCGGCCACCGCGCGCTCCAGCCGGTCCATCAGCAGCCGGCGGTTGGGCAGGCCGGTGAGTTCGTCGTAGAACGCCAGGCGCTGGATCTCGGCCTCGGCCAGCTTGCGCTCGGTGATGTCGCGCGCCACGCCCCGGTAGCCGGTAAAGCGGCCCTCTTCGTCAAAGATGGGCTCGCCACTGATCGACACCCACACGGGCTTGCCGTCCTGGGACAGGCGCTGCATCTCAAAGTCGTGAAAGACCTGGTGCGCCTCCAGCTGCTCGCGGTGCTCGCGCCATTGCCCTTCGTTGACGAAGGTGTCGGGCAACTCCCAGCGGGTCAGGCCGTAGTGCATCTCATCGGGCACGCCCTCCGTGTGGTACGGGTTACCGTCCAGCCGCACAAAACGAAACTGGTCGTCCTGCTCCCAGTACCAGTCGGACGACAGGTCCGTCAGGCTGCGCCAGCGCGCCTCGCTCTGGCGCAGGGCCTCCAGCGTGCTCAGGTAGTCGGTGACATCGGTGAACGTGCGCACGCGCCCGCCGGGCTCCAGGGCACGGGTGCGCACCTCGATGTAGCGGCCCTGCCGGGTGCGCCGCACGTAGCTCTGCGGCATGTTCATGCGGCCGCCATGCGCCGCGTATTCCGACGCCACGTAGTTGCGGGCCATGGGCTCGATGAGCTGGAACTCGGGCCCGAAGTCGCCCCGCTCGGTCTGAAAACGCACCACCTCTTCCACCAGCGGCTGCGTGGCCAGCAGGGACTCGGGCAGGTCCAGCAGCTCCAGGTAACGCTGGTTGTAGACGCGGATGTGGCCCTCGGCGTCCACGTTGGTGATGCCCTGCGAAATGTTGTCCAGGGTGCCTTCGAGGGCTCGGGTCTTCTCGGCCAGCAGGGCGCTGGTGCGGGCCAGTTCGGCCTCCACATGGCTGCGGGCCAGCTCGGCGCGGCGGGCGGTCTCCAGCTGGCCAATGGTGTTCAGCAAGGGCTGCAGAAACTGCACATCGGCGTTGGTGTAACCACCGCTGCGGTTGGCCAGCCCCACCATGGCCACCAGCTCGCCCGCCGCATGGATGGGCAGGCCCAGGTAGGTGCGCAGCGTGGGGTGGCCGGACGGCGTGCCCGCGCTGCGGGCATCGTGGTTGGCATCGTTGCTGAGGACCGGCTCGCCCGTCACCAGCGCAGCGCCCACCAGCGAGTGCAGGTTGTCGAACACCATGCCATCCTCGGCATGCTGGGCGTAGCGCTGGCGCGAGGCCTCGTCCCAGCTGATGTCGGTCATCGCGTGCACGCGCAGGTAAGGGTGCCCGTCATCGGCCCGCTGCACCTGGCCCACGAGGCCGAACGCGCTCTGGGTCAGCGTCATCAACTCGCCCAGCAGCGCCTCGAACGCCGCCCGGGGGCCCGAGCTGGCAATGAACATGCCCTGGGCCCGCGAGATGGCCTGCAGCAGCCGGTGCTGGCGCGCCAGCATGGCCTCGGCCGCGCGGCGGGCACGGGCGCTGGAGGTGCGCTCCAGCACGGCTTCGATCTGCGCGGGCAGGGTGAGCAGGTAGTCCAGCGCCGGGTCCTGCACGGTGAAGTCGTCAAAGCCGTGGCGCATGGCCTGCGCCGCGTGGCTCTCCGCCCCCATGCGCACGATGATGATGGCCGGAACGCCGTCGAGCAGCTGCAGCAGGTCAAAGGCCGATCCGTCCAGGGTGCGCTGGGCGGCCAGCACGATGTCGGGGCGGTGGCGCAGCAGGTGGTCGCGCGCCTGGGCGATCGAATCCACCACGTCCACGCGCCAGCCCGACCAGGGATCGGCCAGCGCCCCCGCCACAGCCTGTGCGTGGGGGTGATCACTCTCGATCAGCAGGACGGAGATGGGCATGGGCCGATCGTCGTGGGGGTTGGGGCACCGCCCGCAGTAGGCGGCGCGAGTTTGTAACGCCAGTGAAACACATTATGGCGTCTGGTGCAGGCGTGCGCGGGGACCGCCGGGCTGTTTACACTCTCGCACTTTCCGTGCCTCGCGCCACTGGCCAACCCCTGGCGCACACCCAGGCATTGGCCCTGCCCGGGCATCCCCCGCGTCATTACTCCCCACCCGCCCATGCAGCCCCTCAGCGTCAACCAGTACCTTCGCCAGCACATCCGCACCGTCCCCGACTGGCCTGCGCCCGGCGTGCAGTTCCGCGACATCACGCCACTGCTGCAGGACCCGAAAGTGTTCCGTGTGCTGATCGATGCCTTCGTGCACCGCTACATGGACAAGGCGCTGCGCCCCGATGTTGTGGCGGGCCTGGATGCGCGGGGCTTCATCCTGGGCGCTGTGGTGGCCTACGAATTGAACGTGGGCTTCGTGCCCATCCGCAAGAAAGGCAAGTTGCCCTTCACCACGGTGGAGGAAACCTACGAACTCGAATACGGCAGCGCCACCGTGGAGCTGCACACCGACGCCGTGAAGGCCGGCGACCGCGTGCTGCTGATCGACGACCTGATCGCCACCGGCGGCACCATGATGGCCGGCAAGAAGCTGTTGGAAAAACTGGGGGCCACCGTCACCGAAGGCGCCGCCATTGTCGATTTGCCCGAGCTGGGCGGATCGCAGCGCCTGCGCGATGCGGGCCTGCCGCTGTACACCCTGGTGGACTTTGCAGGGCACTGACCCGAGGGCCGTGGCATGGGTGCACAGCCCCCTGTGGGCGTGCACCACATGACCCCTGGATCAGTTGAGTTCGCCGTACTGGGTGCTGCTGAGGTCGGGAGCGGGACCGTCGGCACCGGGCATTTCGGTGTCCTCAAACCCTGTGGGCTGGGACGGTGGCAGCAGCGGACCGGAGCGCACCGGCACGCCTGGCTTGGCGGCCGCAGCCGTGGCCGCCGATGACCCTGCGGCGTTGGCCAGCGCGCGCTTGAACGCGGCCACCTCGTCGGCCTCGATGGGTTCGAAGCGGGCAGAAGAGGCAGGCCGCGTGGCAGCCAGCGGTGCGGGTGCAGACACGAGGGGCGCGGGGGCCGACACCGCACCGAGCGGGCGGCGCGCAGCCAGCGGGGCCGCAGCGGGCGCCAAAGGAGCAGGAGAAACAGGTGCCGCGGCAGCCGCGGCGGGGCGTGCGCCCGCCAGCGGTGCAGGTGACGGGGCCAGGGGTGCCGGGGCAGTGGCCGCTGCTGCTGGCGGACGGCGCACCGCCGTAGAAGCCGCCTGCAACGGCAGCGCAGCGCCCTGGGGCGCCACGCCCTTTTGCGGAATGCCCACCGCCACATGGTCGTTGATGCGCCAGTACACGGCCGTCACCAGGATGTCGTAACGGGTTTTGGCGGTCTGGGCGATGAGCGCCTCGATCTCGCTCAAGCGCACCGTCTCGCCGCCGTATTCCCGGGCCAGGTCCATCATCACCAGGAACTGGCGGCCGCGCTGGTCGAGCGACAGCACCTTGAACTTGTAGCTGGCCGACAGCACGCCAGCGCGCACCATGGCGTCGCGCACCACGGTATAGAGCAGCTCACGGCGCTCCATGCGCTCGTTCTTGCGATTGGCGGCGTGCTCTGGGGGCTGGGGCTCCACGAGCGGCTTGCCCTGGCGCCCGGGTTGCAGGGGCACGGTGGCGTCGGCGTTGAACAGGCCGGAGGGCTCGGCCGCTGCGCGGGGCTTGGCGGGAGCGGGTTTGCGGCTGAACCAACTGAACAGGGACATGGCTTGCTTTCTTCGGATGGTGCCTGGACAAAATCCAAATCGAGTGTAACGCGCCATCCCCCCGCAGAAGGCGGAAGAAGCCCGAGGGAAACCCCCGACAGGCCCCGCCTGTCAGGTGGCCGCAACGCGGCGGCGGCGGTTGCCCAGGCGCTTGGCCAGCACAGCCCCTGCCGCCATGGCCAGACCCAGGGCAATGGCGGGCTGGCGGTTGGTCAGCTCGGTGAAGCGAATGGCCGTGAGGCTCCACAGTTTGCACGGCGCGCTGGCCTGCACGGTGGCACTGCGCGCACGGTGCGAGAAGAAAGCGCCTTCACCCACCACAGAGCCAGCGCCCACAATGGCCAGACGCAGGCGTTCTTTTTCGTCCTGGTAGTGCACGCTCAGGCTGCCGCTTTCGACCAGGTACAGGGTGCGGTCCGTGGCACCCTGGCTGAAAAGCACTTGGCCCGCCGGCAACACCACCGGGAGCAGGTAGGACGACAGCACCTCCCACTGGGCGGCCGTCAGCGGGTTGGTCATGCTGTCCTCCGCCGTGGTCTGGGCAATGGCGTCGATCAGACCTTTGAGGTCCACCTTGGAGGCAACGGGCATGGGAACATTCATGGTCCGCCGAAAGTAACCCTGTTACAGATCGGACACAAGCGCTGTTTACGTCCGTTTACAAGATAGGGCGACCAACGGTCGCTATTTACCGATGCAGAAGCTGGAGAAGATCACGCCGAGCAGGTCGTCGGAGGTGAACTCACCGGTGATGGCGCTCAGGGCGTTCTGCGCCAGCCGCAGCTCCTCGGCCAGCAGGTCCAGCGCCGGGCCCTGGGCCTGCAGTTGGTCAGCAGCTTCCTGCAGGTGCAGCGACACAGCCTGCAGCGCCTGCACATGCCGCGCCCGGGCAATGTAGATGCCCTCGGGTGCCGACTGCCAGCCCGCCACGTCCAGCAGCAGCCGTCGCAAGCCGTCCAGCCCCTGACCGGTGCGGGCCGACAGATGCACCGCAGGGCGCCGGGGGTTGGCCGTAGGCGCAACACCGGCCGCGCAGTCCAGCTTGTTCCAGACATCGATCACGGGGATATTTTTTGGCAATTTTTGCCCCAAGGCGCTTTCGATACCTGCGTCTGCAGCTACATATTCAGGAGCACTTTGCCGCGACAGGTCGTGCAGGAACAGCACGGCGTCTGCCCCAGCAATCTCGTCCCAGGCGCGGGCGATGCCGATGCGCTCGACCTCATCGCTGCTGTCCCGCAGGCCGGCGGTGTCGATGATGTGCAGCGGCACCCCTTCGATCTGGATGGTCTGCTGGACCTTGTCGCGCGTGGTGCCGGCAATGGGCGTGACGATGGCCAGCTCGGCCCCTGCCAGCGCATTGAGCAGTGAGCTTTTGCCGGCATTGGGCTGCCCGGCGATGACCACCTTGATGCCCTCGCGCAGCAAAGCGCCCTGGCGCGCGCGCTGCATCACCGAGGCCAACGTTTGCTGCAAGTTCGATAGCTGGCCATGCGCATCGGCCTTGCGCAAGAAGTCGATTTCTTCTTCAGGAAAGTCCAGCGTGGCCTCCACCAGCATGCGCAGATGGACGAGTGCGTCGCGCAGGCTGTGGATTTCTGCAGAAAACGCGCCGGTCAGCGAGCGGCTGGCGCTGCGGGCTGCGGCTTCTGTGCTGGCGTCGATCAGGTCGGCAATCGCCTCGGCCTGGGCCAGGTCGATCTTGTCGTTCAGGAAAGCCCGTTCGGTGAACTCCCCGGGTTGGGCCACGCGCAGGCCCGGCAGACAGGGCTGGCCGGTGGCCGGTTGGGTGGCAGCCCCCGCCTCCAGGCAGCGCGCCAGCAGCAGCTGCAGCACCACCGGGCCCCCATGCGCCTGCAGCTCCAGCACGTCTTCGCCGGTGTAGCTGTGCGGGCCGGGGAAGTACAGCGCGAGCCCCTGGTCGATGGCCTGGCCCTGTGCATCCCGAAAGGGCAGGTACGTCGCCTCGCGGGGCTTGAGGGTGCGGCCGCACAGCGCCTGCACCAGGGCCTCCAGCCCTTTGCCCGACACCCGCACGATGCCGACGGCCCCGCGCCCGGGGGCAGTGGCGATGGCAACGATGGGGTCGTGGTGGCGGGCAAGCATGAGCAGGGACTTTACAAGGTGACAGAAAAAAGGCCGCTTGCGCGGCCTTTGGGGGTCAGTTCGTGGATGTCAGCGTTACCGCTTCCGCATCACTTGAACTTGGGCAGATTGAACTGCGGTGGCACGCCCATGCGGGTGTTGATGATCCACTGCTGCGCGATCGACAAGATGTTGTTCGTCAGCCAGTACAGCACCAGGCCGGCTGGGAAGAAGAAGAACATCACACTGAAGATCAGCGGCATGAACCACATCATCTTGGCCTGCATCGGGTCTGGTGGCGCGGGGTTCAGGGCAGTCTGCAGCAGCGAGCTGGCCGTCATCAGCAAGGGCAGGATGAAGAGTGGGTCAGGCGCGGAGAGGTCGTGGATCCAGCCGATCCAGGGCGCATTGCGCATCTCGACGCTGGACAGCAGCACCCAGTACAGCGCAATGAACACCGGGATCTGAATCATGATGGGGAAGCAGCCGCCCATCGGGTTGACCTTTTCCTCGCGGTAGATACGCATCATCTCCTGCTGCATCTGCTGCGGCTTGTCCTTCAGGCGTTCGCGCATCTCCATGATCTTGGGATTGATGGCCTTCATCTTGGCCATGCTGGCGTAGGCCTTGGCATTGAGCCAGTAGAACGCGATCTTGAGCAGCAGCACCAGCGCAACGATGGACCAGCCCCAGTTGTTCAGGAGCTTGTGCAGGTTGTCGAGCAGCCAGTACAGCGGCTTGGACAGGATGGTCAGCCAGCCGTAGTCCTTGACCAGTTCCAGGCCGGGGTACAGCTTTTCCATCATGGTCTCGACCTGCGGGCCGGCGAAAAGGCGCGCGTCGATGGTCTTGGTGGCGCCCGGCTCGATGGTGCCGAGGGAGGTCAGCATGCCCACGGAGTACAGGTTGGTGTCCACCTTGCGGGTGAAGGGCTCGCGTTGCACGCCGTCGGCCAGCAGCCATGCAGTGGCGAAATAGTGCTGCACCATGGCGACGTAGCCATTGGCCGAGTCCTTGGGAATGTCGACTTTGCCGCTTTCGATGTCCTTGAACTCGATCTTCTGGTACTTCTTGGCTTCGGTGAAAACCGCCGGACCGGTGAAGGTGGAGTAGAACGACGACTCGCCTGGCGGCTTGTTGCCGTCGCGCACCAGTTGCAGGTACAGCTGGGGCGATACAGCGGCGCTGCCCGTGTTGACGATGTCGTGCTTGACGGCGATGTCATAAGCACCGCGTTTGATGGTCCAGGTCTTGACCAGCTTCACGCCGCCCTGGTCGGGCGACTCGAAGCGGATGCTCATGGAGTCTTCACCGTCCTTGAGTTCGCGCGGGCCGGGAACGGCCGTCATCACCGTCTTGTGCGTGGGGAAAGTGCCGCCCACCAGGCCGGTCTGCGCCACGTAGACGCGCTGCGCGCTTTCATCCAGCAACAGGAAGTTGCGGGCCTTGTCGGTCATGTCGGCGTGCTTGAGCAGCTCGGCCTGCGTGAGCGAGCCGCCTTCGCTGTCGAACACCAGGCGATACAGGTCGGTCTTGACCTCAATGCGTTCGCGTTTGGCAGGCGCAGCCGCTGCAGCAGGCTGCCCGGGCACGGCTGCCGCGCCTTGCGCGGCCGTTGTGGCTGCGGGCACGCTGGTGGCGGGCACGCTGGCAGCCCCGGTCGCGCCGGAGGCCGCGCCTGTGGCAGCAGCAGGGGCTGTCACTGCGGGCGTGGTCGGAAAAAAGGTGGCCTTGTTGCCATTGTGCAGCTGCCACTTGTCCCACAGCAGAACCATGGAAAAGCCAAAAATCACCCACAGGATGGTGCGGCGAATGTCGTTCATGAAGACTTCTTTGGTGAGGATGGGGGAGTGGTGGAAGGGGTGAGCCTGGAGAAAAGCCGCAGGCTGCGCGGCAGATCTTGCGGGACCGGATCATGGCCCCCGTCACACCAGGGGTGGCAGCGTACCAGCCTGCGCACCGTCAGATAACTGCCTGCTGCAGCGCCGTGCTGCTCCAGCGCCTGCAGCGAATAGACCGAGCAGGTCGGCTCAAAGCGGCAGGCCGAACCCAGCCAGGGACTGAGAAACAGCCGATAGCCTTTGACCACGCCGATCAGCAGGCGCTGCATCATGGGGCAGTCACCGGCTCTGCCACCGGCGGCACAGGCGCAGCAACCGCTGCGCCCGAATGCCGGGTGGCATATCCGAACAGCTGCAGCAGCTCCGCGCGTACCGCCTGCTTGAGCTGGTCGGACGTGGCGCTCACGAACTGCTTGCGATCAAACGCCGAGCGCAGGCGCACCACATGGGCGGCCTGCGGCAAACGCGCCTCAAACGTGGCGCCCACGGTGTAGATCTGCCGTTTGATGGTGTTGCGCGTCACGGCGCGGCGCGCCCAGCGCTTAGGCACCATGGCACCCATCCAGACGCCCTGAACGACAAACAGGGCCTGCGGCCCTTGCGTGTGCGGCAAGGAGCCGGGCCCTGTAGGTGCAACAGCGGCGGCTTGGCTGGCAACTGCGGTGCTGTTGGCGTCCAGTGCCAAACGGTGCAACGCAAAATGCGCCGTGCGGGAGACAGTGCCCCCCGCCATGGCAGCCTGGAACTGCGGCCGGGTTTTTAGCCTGTGCATGCAAGCG
>Ga0208123_100488_pt1 | contig 16089 bp, 10 predicted proteins | sample LakWasMe92_HOW11_2_FD_183914 | JGI IMG/M metagenome (GOLD analysis project Ga0208123, IMG submission 183914) | Freshwater sediment methanotrophic microbial communities from Lake Washington under simulated oxygen tension - Sediment Metagenome... | ecosystem: Environmental > Aquatic > Freshwater >... | reverse complement strand
GAACGCACCAAGCTCCGGCACGTAATATTTGCCGGCCGTGTCAGCCACTCCCAGCAGCAGGGCCGCCAGCAGGGTGCCGATCACCGATCCGGGGCCCCCGACCACGACCACCAGCAGGAAGTAGACCAGGTACTTGAGCGAAAAATAGGGATCGAGTCCGAGCACGTTGACGCCGAGCGCGCCTCCCAGCCCGGCCAGGCCGCTGCCGATCGCAAAGGTGATCTGGAACACCCGGTCGACCCGGATACCCATCGACTGGGCGGTGCGCCGGTTGTCGACCGATGCGCGGATCATGGCGCCCATGCGGGTGCGCTCCAGCCCGAACACCAGCGCCAGCGTGATCGCCGCACCGACGGCCATCAGGAACAGGCGGTAGCGCGACAGCTCCAGTCCGAACGCGGCAAGCTGGCCTTTCAGCGCGGCCGGCAGCTGCACCGGCTGCTGGCCCGGCCCGAAGGCGAAATTGGCCGATGCGATTGCGATGAACACGATCCCCACCGTAATGAGCACCTGGTCGAGCGGGGTGCGCTTGTAGACCGGGCGGTACAGCGTGTGCTCGAGCACCAGGCTGGCAAGCGCGGTGACGCAAAACACGATCGGCAGGGCGGCCACGAAGCCGATGCCGGCATGCGCCATCAGGATGACCAGCAGGTAGCCGCCGGTCATGGCGAACACGCCGTGGGCCAGGTTGATGAAACGCATCAGCCCGAGTGTGATCGACAGCCCGACCGAGATCAGGAACAGCAAGGTACCGTAGGCCAGGCCGTCGAAGAGTACGCCAAAGAGGTTAAGCATGGCAGCTCCCGCGCCTTACTTGCCCGGATCCTTGACCGCATTGATGGACTCGAACTCGACGTTGTAGAGCTTCCCGTCGACCCGCTTGACTTCGCGCACATAGACGTTCTGCACGATATCGCGGGTGGCTGCATCGATCTGGATCGGGCCGCGCGGGCTGTTCAGCTTCATGCCCTTGAGCAGCTGCATCGCCTTGTCGCCATCGACGTTGCCCTTGAGCTGGCGCACCACTTCATAGATCGCGGCCATGCCGTCATAGCCGCCGACGGCCATGAAATTGGGGCGCGTCTTGGCGTCCACCTGGCGATACGCCGCAAGAAAGGCGGTGTTCTCGGGCGATGGATGGGCGGCCGAGTACTGGTGGGTCGATATCACTCCCAGCGCACTGTCGCCGAGCGCATCGATGACGGCGTCGTCGGTCACGTCGCCGGTCGAGAGCAGCTTGATGCCGGCCTTGGCCAGGCCGCGCTCCTCATAGGCCTTCATGAAACCGACCGCCAGCTCGCCGGCCGGCACGAACACGAAGACCGCCTGCGGCTTGCTGTCCTTGACGCGCTGCACGAACGGTCCGAATTCCGGATTCTTCAGCGGTACGCGCAGTTCGCCCAGCACTTCGCCACCGAGCTTGGTGAAGGCCTTCTTGAAGGTCTGTTCGGCGTCGTGGCCCGGGCCGTAGTCGGCGACCACCGTATAAATCTTGCGCACGCCGCTTTTGTAGGCCCACTGCGCCATCGGTTCGGTCACTTGTGCAAGCGTGAAGGAAACCCGTGCGATATAGGGCGACTTGACGGTAATCGCCGACGTCGCCGCGTTCATGATGATGGTCGGTTTCTTCGCCTCGGTGGCGATCGGCGCGACCGCGAACGCATTCGGCGTGAGGCCGAAGCCGGCCAGGAAATCGACATGGTCCTTGACCACCAGCTCCTGCGCCAGGCGGCGTGCGACTTCAGGCGCAGGCCCGGTCGAGTCCTTGATGATCAACTCGATCTTCTTGCCGCCGACGGTGTCGCCATGCTGCTTCATGTAAGCCTTGGCGCCGTTCGTCATCTGCAGCCCGAAATCGGCGAACGTGCCGGACATCTCTGCCACCACGCCGACCTTGATGGTGTCCGCGGCCGCAAAGGCCTGACCTGCCACGAGCGCGAATACCCCACACAACATGAGTTTCTTCATTTCTTGTCTCCGGTTTTATAATTTATTAGTCAGGTCTGTCTACCGCCACATCACCGCGCGCGCCTGTGCTTTTCGCAGTGTGCTTACATCAAAACGTTGCGCATTTCCTCCCTTGGCTGCAATAGCGCCAAGCGTCACGATCCCTGCGGCACAGCCGCATCGGAATTCAAGGTCTACATCGGCGGCGCATCGCGCCGCGTAGCATTCAGTCTCAGGCCGCCGAGCCGCTCAACGAGCGCACGTTCAGCAGTGCGCTGCCGAACGCGCCCCATTTTTCGCGGCGCGACTCGTGGCGCGCGACGGCTTGTTTCGAAAGCTCAGGCTTGGTGCGATTGAACCAGCCGTAGATATTGGGATAGAACGAGGTCGGACGGCACGCAGTGGCCGAATCGAGGCGCCAGGCGGTCGATTCCGCCGCGCTTGGCCAGGCGGCGCTCAGGCTGGCCTGGAACAGGAAGTTGGTCTCGATAAACGACATGATGGACTCCAAAAGCAGTAGAAGATGCCACCAATAATACAGAGGAACTGTTTGATGTCAAACTGAATGTCCGGTTAAAATTAGGTTTAAACCAAACAAAATAACATGGATCAATTGTTTCGCAATTAGTGTCAAACCCGCGTCAGCGAACCCTCTGTCCGAAGAGCGCAGGAACCCTTTTAAGCTTGCTTTGAATCATTGCAAATGAAGACGATTAAGCATAAGAGTGTCAGATCAAAAAAAAGGGCGAGTATGAGCAAACCTCGCAGGAACAGCAAAACCGCAGGCGATCAGGCTGGCGACGACCTGCGTTCGCGCGTGCATTTTTGCCAGGAGACCGGACAGATCTGGTTGCATGAGCACCGCATGCTGCTCATCCATGCCGAAGCGCAGGCATTGTTGCGGCGCGAACTGATCGACACGCTCGGCATGGAGCGCGCACGCGGATTGTTTAGCCGCATGGGTTACGAGTCCGGCGTGCGCGATGCCGAGCTGGCGCGTACGCGCGCCGAAAGCCTGAGCGACCACGAGGCATTCATGACCGGGCCGCAACTGCACACGCTCGAAGGGATTGTCAGGGTCACGCCGATCAAGCTCGAGTTTGACCGGGTGGCCGGCACCTTCTACGGCGAATTCCACTGGAAGAACTCGTGGGAAGGACAATGGCACCGGCACGACTACGGCGTGCATGACGAACCGGTGTGCTGGACCCAGATCGGCTATGCCTGCGGCTATACCTCGGCCTTCATGGGCCGGCCGGTCTTGTACAAGGAAGTCGACTGCACCGGCATGGGCGACGCCAACTGCCGCATTGTCGGCAAACCGATCGAGCAATGGGAGGACGCGAGCGAATATGCACACTTCTTCAATCGCGAATCGATCGCCGACCAGCTGATCGACCTGCAGACCCAGGTCGTTCAGCTGCGCTCCTCGATCAGCGAAAAGGAAACGCGCCCGGACGACATCGCCGGCAATTCGCCCGCGTTCCGGGCTGCCTACAACCTGCTCAAGCAGGCGGCCAACAGCCAGATCACGGTGCTGCTGCAAGGCGAGACCGGGGTCGGCAAGGAAGTGTTCGCGCGCGCCCTGCACGAGCGCGGCACCCGCCGTCACGCATCGTTCGTCGCGGTGAACTGCGCGGCGATACCGCCCGAGCTGGTCGAATCGGAACTGTTCGGGGTCGAAAAAGGGGCGTATACCGGCGCGCTGGCCTCGCGTGCCGGGCGCTTCGAGCGCGCCGACGGCGGCACCCTGTTCCTCGACGAGATCGGCGACCTGCCGCTGGCGGCGCAAGCGAAGCTGCTGCGCGTGCTGCAGGAAGGCGAGATCGAGCGGCTGGGCGACCACAGGATTCGCAAGGTCAACGTGCGGCTGGTGGCGGCAGCCAATATCGACTTGTGCCAGCTGGTCAAGGAAGGCAAGTTCCGTTCGGACCTGTATTACCGCCTGAACGCCTACCAGATCAAGATCCCGCCGCTGCGCGAACGCAAGGAAGACGTGTCGCTGCTGGCCAAAAGCTTCCTGGAAAAATACGCCGCGATCAACGGCAAGCGCCTGCGCGGCTTTACCGACAAGGCCAAGCGCGCACTGCTCGCCTACGAATGGCCTGGCAATATCCGCGAACTGCAGAACATGGTCGAGCGCGGCGTCATCCTGGCGCCGAGCGGGACGCGGATCGAAGTCGATCACATGTTCTCGGCCTACAGCGAAGACCATTCGCGCGAGTTCGGGCTCGACATCCACGGCGACATCAACCCGCCCGAGTGGGAGGCCGGGAAAGACCTGTGCGAAGCGGTCTTCAACGGCGCCATGACGCTCGAACAGGTCGAGGCGATGCTGGTCGAAAATGCCGTCGACAAGGCGCGCGGCAACCTGTCGTCGGCGGCCAGGATGCTGGGCCTGACGCGGGCGCAGCTGGCCTACAGGCTACGCCGATTGCAGGAAAATGGCGTGAGGGTCGAGCCGCAATCGTAGCCATGCGACACCGGGGTGAGCCGCTTCCGCTCCTTCCTAGGAAACTTCAGGCGCGCTCTGCAAAGACTTCTTGAGACGGTAGGCCAGCTGCGGGCGCGTCATGCCGAGCGAGCGCGCGGCCGAACTGAGATTGCCGCCGGCCCGGGCCATGGCGGCCTTGAGCAGCACGCTTTCCACATCGTCGAGGCTGACCTTGTTTTTCTGGACATAATCGAGGAAGGCTTCGACCGTTCCCTCGTCCTGCTTCAGGACACTGCCGTCACGCGCCAGAGCGGACAGGCGCGGCCGGCCGGCGTCGACCGTAATGGCGGGGAAAATATCGGCCAGGTCGATGCGGCCGCCTTCCTGCGCCAGGATGATGCCGCGCTCGATCACGTTTTCCAGTTCGCGGATATTGCCAGGCCAGGAATACTGCTTGAGGGCGTGCATGACCTGATCGGTCACGCCAATCACTTTCTTGCTGTGGCGCACGCCATACTTATCGAGGAAGCGCTGCACCAGCAGGGCGATATCGTCCTTGCGCTCGCGCAGCGGCGGGATGGTGACCGGGTAGATATTCAGGCGGTAATACAGGTCCTTGCGAAAGCGTCCTTCCGCCACCGCCTGCGCCAGGTCGACATTGGTGGCGGCGACGACCCGCACGTCGACCTTGCGGGTGTGGCTGTCGCCGATGCGCTCGAGTTCCCCCTCCTGCAGCACGCGCAGCAGTTTGGCCTGGGCCGAGGCGCACAGCTCGCCCGCCTCATCGAGGAACAAGGTGCCGCCGTGGGCACGCTCGAAGCGTCCCGGGCGCGATTGCTGGGCGCCGGTGAAGGCGCCCTTCTCGACGCCGAACAGTTCCGATTCGATCAGCTGTTCCGGCAAGGCCGCGCAGTTGACCGCGATAAAGGGCCGGTCTGCGCGCCGGCTGATATTGTGCAGCGCGCGCGCGAAGCGCTCCTTGCCGACCCCGGTTTCCCCCAGCAGCAGCACCGTCACCTGGCTGGCCGCGGCCTTCTTGAGCAGGCTGGCGGCCTGCCTGAAGCTGGGCGAGACGCCGATCAGGTCGTCCATCTGCAGCTCGTCGTCGATCGAGTAGCGCAGGTTCTGCACCTGGGTCTGCAGGGCCATGATGTGGTCGGCCACCGAATCGGGCTCGAAATACCTGAGCGAGGCCCGGGCGTCGGGCCATTCGTCCGCGGGCCGCCCCACGATGTGGCAATGCGGCGCTCCCGCGGCCGCGCAGGCGGTTTCATGGAACAGGATGAACTTGCCCATCAGGGTGCTGACGTAGCCGCAGGCATAGCCGAGCTGCATCCAGCAGGCCGGCTCCGCGGACATTCCGTACAGCTTGACGTGGGCGTCCGCCTCGAACGAGCTATCCCAGTCGAATTCGCCGTAGAACACGCCCTCGACGCTGTCGATGCTGAGCTTGCCGTTGCGCGAGCACACGATGCCCTCGAGCGTATGCAATTGCGGCCCCATGGCCAGCAATTCGGTTTCGGTGGCGCCCGGGTAGAGCTTGCGCGCCCAGGTCGCGTCGCTGGCGCCGGACGCATAGCCCATGCGCGTGAGCACGCCGCGCGCCCGGTCGGCGCCCAGCGAATCGATCAGCTCCTTGCGCAGCGCGATAAGCGCCGCGCCATGCAGCAGGATCATGCGCGTCTCGCCCAGCCAGATATGGCCGGTCTCGAACGCGAAACGCAGCCGCGAGGCGAGCTCGCTCGCGCTCACGGGCGAGCTCGCCCGGATTGGATCAATGCCCTTGCCTGTCTTCACGTCGCCCCTGGAAAAGATTTCTTCTTGTGGTGATGACAAATCGTGGGCGCTCCTGGGAAATCAAGCAAAACTGCACTATATTTCACATTCAGCCCGCCATCTGCATTCTATCTCCATCGGGCGGCTCGATACAACCGTCGATCCACTGCGCGGTCAGTTTTTCTTGCAGCGAGTTCTGGCGCAGGCGCGCGTTCAGCCCCGAAAAATCGACGCTGTCGAGCGGCTGGTCCTGGTCGAAACAGGTGAAAACATAGCTGGTCTTGCCGGTTTCCGGGTCCACCCGCGCCTGCAGGCACTGGGCGCAAATCTCCTTCATCATGCACTGCATGGGCGAGTTGATCGAGCCGATCGCAAAATGACCGGCCTTCAGGTAAGGCTGGAGCACGCCGTGGCGCGCCAGCGCGACCGCGGCCATCATGCGGTCCGAACCGATCGCGATGATGCGGTCGACCGCGTCGGTGGCGATCGGGCGCTCGCCCAGCTCGCCGCTGGCGTACGCCTGTATCGCCTGCACCATGTTGCCGACGAATCGCTTGTCTTGCGGGCGGCCCGGAGTGAACCCGGGCGCCTCGTCGCAGCACCACACGATCAGGTCGGCCGCCGCTTCGATCTCGGCCACCTTGTAGCGGTCGATGCATTTCTTGTAGCCGGCAAAATAGAGCACGCGCGAACCGGCCGCCCGGAACGCCGCGCCGATCGAAAACAGCACCGCGTTACCGAGCCCGCCGCCGACCAGCATCACCGTCTCGCCCGACGTGATATGGGTGGGCGCGCCGGTCGGCCCCATCAGCACCACCGGCTCGCCTGGCTGCAGCAGCGCCACCAGGTTGGCCGAGCCGCCCATCTCGAGCACGATGCAGGCGACCAGTCCGCGCTCGACATCGACCCAGGCGCCGGTCAGGGCCAGCCCTTCCATCGCCATGCGGGTGCCGCGCAGAACCGGCGCGTGCGATTCGAAATTCTGCAGGCGGAAGAACTGTCCGGGCTTGAAGCGGGCCGCCGCGAAGGGCGCGTGCAGCACTACCTCGACGATGGTGGGCGTGAGCCGGTTGACCGCGTGGACCGTGGCGCGCAGAGCGCCGTTCAGGTGCGCGAAAAACAGCGCGTCGTCGTCGCCATTGGCAGGCGCCTGCTGGGCCAGCACGCGCGACACCAGCGGATAGCCCTGCTTGGCCGAGGCCATGGCCTTGACCACGTTGCCGGAAAACGAAGGATGCAGGTCGCCGAAGAAGGAGATGAACTTGCCGCCATCGGCGCGGCTGAGCAGGACTTCGGCCTGGTCCGGCTTGCAAATCCCGCTTTCCGGCCGGACCGGCGCGCCCTGTTCGTCGCAGGCGGCGAAATAGCGCCCGTCGAGCCGGAAACAGGTCGCATCCTCGCGCGCCAGCACCGTATTGGGCGAGGTTCCGGCTGCCACGAAGATCGAACGCGCCGGCAGCGTGACCGTATCGCCCTCGGACCACTTGCCGTCGGCGTCGCGCAGCTGCACCCGCATGCGGATCGCGCTGGCCGCGCCGTGCGCGTCGACCTCGATGGCGGCGGGGCTGAGGCACTCGGCGTAGGCAATGCCTTCTTCCAGCGCCTTTTCGATTTCCTCGTGGTTGAGGGTGTAGGCCGGGCTGTCGATCATGCGTTTGCGGTAGGCCAGCGTGACCCCGCCCCAGCCCTGCAGCAGGGCCAGCACATCGGCCGTCTCGCCCGCAGCCGCCGCGCGCGCGCGTTCGGCCCGGATCGCGGCCGCATGCTGCAGGAATTCGGCCGAGATGTCCGCTTCTTCCGCGCTCCACCCGGCGCGCACCTGCGCGGCGCCCCGTTCGGCGCACAGCTGCTCGTAGCGCCGCGCGAATTTCTCCACCTGCACCGGATAGTATGCCAGCGACTCGGTGGCGCTGTCGATGCCGGTCAGCCCGCCGCCAATGACCACCACCGGCAGGCGCAGCTGCAGGTTGGCCAGCGAATTGGCCTTGGCCGCGCCGCTCAACTGCAGTCCCATCAGGAAATCGGAGGCGGTGCGCACGCCGCGCGCCAGCCCGTTCGGAATCTCGAGCACCGTGGGGCGCCCCGCCCCCAGCGCCAGCGCGATATGGTCGAAGCCGAGCCGGAACGCGTCGTGCGCGCTGAGCGTGCCGCCAAAGCGCACGCCGCCGGTCATCGAAAACTCGGGGCGGCGTTCCAGCAGCAGGCGCACCACCTTCAGGAAGTTCTTGTTCCAGCGCACCGTGATGCCGTATTCGGCCACCCCGCCGAAGCCGGCCGGGATGCGCTCGTCGAGCTCCTCGAACAGGTCCTCGGCCGATTCGACCGCCATGAATGGGCTCCGGCTGCCGTCCGCGCGCACCCCGCTCAGCTGCTCGGGCAGCGGTTCGATCTTGAGTCCGTCGATGCCGAGCACGGTGTGGCCGTCGTTGAGCAGGTGGTGCGCCAGCGTGTAGCCGGCCGGGCCCAATCCCGTCACCAGCACCCGGTAGCCGGTGCGCGCGCGCGGGTAGGGGCGGCGCAGGTTGAGCGGATTCCAGCGCGTGAGCAGGGAATAGATTTCGAAACCGTAGGGCAGGGCCAGCACGTCCTTGATGGTGCGCGTTTCGACTTCCGGAATATTCACCGGCTCCTGCTTCTGGTAGATGCACGCCTTCATGCAGTCGTTGCAGATGCGGTGGCCGGTGGCGGCGGCCATCGGATTGTCCACCGTGATCATGGCCAGCGCGGCAAGTGAATGGCCGCCGGCCTTGAGGGTGTGGAATTCCGATATCTTTTCCGACAGCGGGCAACCGGTCTGGGTCACGCCGAAGGCGGTGCTCTTGTAGGCCGCCTTGCCGCGCAGTGGCGGCCCGTCCTTGGGCGCTTTCTCGGGCAGGCCATGCGAGCAGGAGTCCTTGCCCTGGGCGTGGCACCAGATGCAGTAATTGGCCTGGTCCAGCGCCACCGGCAGGTCGCAGCCGGCGTCGGTCAGCGCAAACCCCTGGCGCTGGCGGATATGGTCGGGCCTGATGGTGAAGACGCGGTAGGCTTCGCGCTCATGCGCCTGCGCGGCGGGCACCAGGTTGGCGTCGTCGACCGCATGCGGCGCGCGAAACAGCACCCCGTCGCCATGCGCCGCCTTGCCCGCAGGGGTATGGAAGGCCCATGCCGCATACTGGAGGGCGACGTCGATTTTCTCGGCATGCGCGGCCGCGTCGGCAAGCCATTCCTGCACCGCCGTGGCGAAGGCGAGTTCGTCGAAACTGCCGCCGAACCAGGCGCTCAGGCGCGCACGCAGGGCCGGGCCGTCGATCGCCCCGGCTTGCTCCGCGCTGAACTTCTTGGCCGCGTTGCGCTGCACGAACTTGCGCTTGACCGCATACAGCGGCGCGAGCACATGATGGCGCTCGCTCAAGCGCTCGACCTGGGCTTCGATCCCGAACAGGCGCGCCACGAAGTCTTCCAGGGAAGGGCCGAGCGCGAGCAGCAGCTGCGATTCCTGCAACGGCGTTAGCGCGTCGGGCTGCAGGCGCGCCTGCTGCAACTGATCGAGCAGGTCGGGCGCCTCGGCGCCGAGCTTGCGCAGAAAATGTCCATCGAGCGCCAGCAGGCCGGCGCGCGCGTACAACTGGTCCAGTGTCATGCCAAAGTTCAGGTTCAAAGTCGGGTTCTCCAATAAATCCCGGCCGCGCGTGTGCGCAGCCGGCTGTTTGAATGAGCTCACTTCGCGATTCAGGCCTGCCCTACCATTTACCGTAGAGACTTTACTCCCGAATGGCCGCGGCTTCCTACAAGCTCATGCTTATTTCTACGCGCCGGTCAAGTCGCCTGCGGCGCCAGCGCACGGTTTTGGGCGTGCAGCGCGGCCAGCGCCGAGCGCTGCAGCTTGCCGGTGGCGGTGATCGGCAGCGCCTCCACCCAGTGCACCCAGCGCGGGCGCTTGTGGCCGGGCAGGCTGGCAATTGCCCGCGCAAGCGCGCTGCGCGCAAGCGCTTCCTGCTGCGGGCGGGCGATCAGGAAGGCGGCGATCGCGGTCAGTCCCTCATCGCTCCTGATCCCCACCGCCGCCAGCGCCTCGATGCTGTCGCCGCATGCGGCGCGCAGCTCCTGCTCGACCCACTGGGTGCTGACCCATTGCCCGGCAATTTTCAGCATATCGTCGTTACGGCCGGTGAATTCGAGCCGGTCCTGATGGCGCACGAACATGTCGCCGGGGCTGAACCAGCCATCGCGAAAGCCGTCGGCCTGCTCCTTGGGACGCTCCCAGTAGCCGCGCGCGAGCGCAGGATGGCGCACCCAGACGCGCTGCGGCAGCTCGGGCGCAAGCGCGTCGTGGCGCACTTCGGTGAGCGGAGTCGGCTTGAGCTGGCCAGATCGGCTGTCGCAGTACAGCATCAGGCACAACGTTTCCGAGGTGCCGTAGCCGGAAATCGGCGCCGAGCCGGCCGCCGCTTCCCACTCGGCGCGCAGCAGCGCAGGCAGAGCCTCCCCGGCCGAGACGAAATGGCGGATGCCGCGTCCGGCCAGCAGCTCGGCGTCGCCGCTCTGGAGCATCTTGTGGTACAGGGTTGGCACGCAGAACACCAGGGTGGGGCAGTGTTTTTCGACCATCTCGGCCACCCGCGCGGCGCTCGGCCATTCGGAGTCGAGAATCACGGTGGCGCCCAGGCGCAGGCCGGCGAACAGGCTGTTGGCCAGCGCGTAGGCGAAAAACAGCTTGGAACTGGCATAGAGCCGGTCTTGCGGCCCGGCCCCGAGGATTTCGCGCGCGAACGCGGCGCAAGGCTCGGTGACGCCGTGCGTGTGGACTACGCCCTTGGGCGTGCCGGTGGTGCCCGAGGTGCCGATCCACAGCGCCATGTCGGCGGCCTCGCGCAGCACCGGCGGGGCCGGGCGTGCGCTGGCGCAGGCGGCGCTCCAGTCGACGCAGCCGGCAGCCCCGGTGGCGGCGATGAGCAGCGGCCTTTGCTGGCGCGCGGACCAGGCCAGCAGGGCCGGCGCCAGCTCGGCCGTGGTCCAGACCAGGCGCACGCCCGATTCGACCAGGATCGGCCCCAGTTCCTCGAGCGCGAGACGCGGATTGACCGCCATCGCCACCCCGCCCGCCCAGATCGCGCCCAGGTAAGCCTCGACCCATTCGATGCTGTCGGGGGCGCAGATGACGACGCGCTCGTCGCTTTCCAGTCCCAGGCTCTGCCAGGCGCCGGCGGCGCAGGCGACCGCCTGCCTGAGCTGGCCGTAGCTGACGGCGCGCTCGCCGCATTCGATGGCGGTATGGCCTTCCTCGCCGGTTTCGAACAGGCAGGCGGCGGCATTGATCAGTTGTTGCATGAGGCTTTCTCGTTCGTAAGCTGTGCGATGGCCCAAAAAAACGGGACACAAGACCCTTGCGTCCCGCCAAGCCCGGCGTCCCGGGGAAGAAACACCGTTGCGCGTATCAGAATGGGAACTTGCGCTGCCCCAGCTGTACCGTGATCCACTTCAGCTCGGTCATTTCCTCCATCGAGTAATGACCGCCTTCGCGCCCGAAGCCGCTGTCCTTGATGCCGCCGAAGGGTACGTTCGGTTCGTCGTAGGCGCTGCAGTTATTGACATGCACCATGCCGCTTTCGAGCCGCAGCGACAGGTCGAAGGCCTTTTGCAGGTCGTTCGTGATGAGGGCGGCGGCCAGCCCGAAGGTGCTGTCGTTGGCCAGCCGCAGCGCGTGCTCGCTGTCGCTGGCGCGAATCACCGACACCACCGGGCCGAAGCTTTCTTCCCGGAACACGCGCATCTCGGGGGTGACCTCGGCCAGCACGGTTGGCTGGTAGAAATTGCCCTCCGACGTGCCGCCGCACAGCAATTTGGCGCCCTTGGCCAGCGCATCGCTGACATGGCCGTCGATGAAGGCGCACTGCTTGCGGTCGATCAGGGGCCCGATCACGGTGTGCGGATCGCGCGGATCGCCGACCTGGTAGCTGCGCGCCTTGCGCGTGAATTTTTCGCAGAAAGCGTCGAACACTCCGGCCTCGACGATGAGGCGCGAATTGGCCATGCACACCTGGCCCTGGTGCAGGAAGATGCCGAAGGCGGCCGCGTCGGCCGCGTAGTCGAGATCGGCATCGCCCAGGACAATCATCGGGCTCTTGCCGCCCATTTCCAGCGAAATCTTCTTCAGGTGCTTGCCGGCTTCGGCCGCCAGCTGCTTGCCGACCTCGGTCGAGCCGGTAAAGGTCACCATGCGGATGCGCGGATCGGCCACCAAGGTGTCGCCCAAGGTGGCGCCCTGGCAGGGGATGATGTTGAGCACGCCCTTCGGCAAGCCGGCCGCCTCGAAGATCTCGCCGATCTTCAGGCCGGTCACCGGCGTATAGCTGGCCGGCTTCAGCACGAAGGTATTGCCGGCGGCAAGCGCCATCGCCACCTTCTTCATCGCCAGCAGGAACGGGAAATTGAAGGGAGCGATGCCGGCGATCACGCCCAGCGGGCGGCGCACGCTCATCGAGAACAGCCCCGGCGAATCGGCCGGGATGGTCTCGCCGAAGATGCGCCGGCATTCACCGGCGGCGCTGCGCAGCAGGTTGACCACGAACGAGGCCTCGAACATGGCCTTGCCGTAGCCGGAGCCGGCCTCATCGACCAGCACCTGCGCCACTTCCTCGAGGCGCGACTCGAGCACCGTGGCCGCCTTGAGCAGGATCGCTTCGCGCGCGTTGGCCAGGGTGTTGCCCCAGGCTTCCCTGGCGCGGTATGCCGCCGCGATCGCCAGTTCGATGTCCCCGCGCGAGGCCTGGTGCACGCGCGCGAACACCTCGCCATTGGCGGGGTTGATGTCGTCGGCCACGCTGGCGCTGCCGGAGGCGACCCATTCGCCATCGATGAAGAGCTTGTATTCTTTTGCCGTTTGCATTGTGTGTCTCCTTGATCAGTTTCGGTGTCAGATGCGGATGCCAGACTTGCCTGGCGACAGAATCCCGTTCGGATCGAGCGCGCGCTTGAGCTTCCTGAACACCTCACGCTGCACCGGCCCGTAGGTGTCGGCCACCTTGTCCATGAACTCGGTATTGGTGCGGTAGGTGCCGTAGCCGGCCTTGCTGAATTCCTCGAGCAGTTCGCCGAAGCAGGCGTTGGCCGCCCTGACTTCGTCGGGGTTGGATTTATCGAACAGCACGTCGATGATGTGGTGCATGTCGCGCCAGCCGACGATGAATTCGGCCACATAGTCGAGCCCGTGCTTGCCCAGGATGCGCTTGGCCATTTCCATCTGTTTCAGGGTCTCGCTGCCCATCGCCTGCGACACCGGCGCGAACCACATCGAGCCACCGCCGCCGCGCCAGTTGTACAGGCCGAACTCGGTCAGGTTGGGCTTGCCGCGCATCAGGTCGGCGCGGTACTGGAACACCGGGTTGTCGCCCGCTTCCTGCTCGGTGACGATGCGCGCCTTGGGGTGCTTTTTCAGGAAGTGGGTGATGATCTGCCAGTTCACCTCGATCTGCTCGGGCGAGCCGTACAGCGCGGCGTACACGTTCCACGCCCCCAGGTCGTTTTTCACGGCCACCTCCTTCAAGATCTCGTCCGGGATCTGCCCGGCGCCCTGGTACACGCTGCTGCGCTTGACCGTGACCGCCGCCTCCCAGATGGTGCTGGCGATGACGATCGCGTTCGGAATGATCATCGCCATGCGCAGCGGGCGCAGCGTCTCGACGATGTCGACGATGTCGCCTTCGTCGGGAAAGCGGATGCAGAACGGCTTGTAGGCCGGCGGCTCGGGCATGAGCCAGATCCCGAGCTTGGTCACGATGCCGTAGTTCGACTGCGTGAAGATGCCGTCGAGCGAGGGGCCGTAGCCCCATTTGAACACTTGCCATGTATTCGAGTTGGGCACCCCGCCCATGCCGGTGCGCAGCACCTCGCCGCCGGCGAGGACCACTTCCATCCCGCAGGAAAACAGAAAATGTTCGCCATACGGGGTGTAGCCGACGCCGCGGTCGACCGTGTTGCCGAGCGGCCCGGCGATGGCCGAGGGCGCGGGACAGGACATCCACAGCGGCAGCTTGCGCTCCTGGATGTAATCGTAGAGCTGCTGGTAGGTCACGCCCGGCTCGACCAGTGCATAGCCAAGGTCGGCATTGACCTCGATGATCTTGTTCATGCGCTTCAGGTCGAGCACGACCTGGCCGCGCTCGCCCGGCGCGGCCGAACCGTAGCCGAGGTTCTTGCCGGTCGAAATGGTCCAGACCGGCACCTTGTATTTGTTGCAGACCGTCAGGATCTGCTGGATCTGCCCGACCGAGGTGGCGACGATGGCGGCCGACGGCGCATGGCTGTCGTCGGCCACCGCCATCATGGTCTTGCGGTAGGGTGCGAGCTGGCCGGCGTCGGTGAGCACGTTCTCAGCACCCAGGATGCCGGTGAAAGCGGCGATGGCCTTGTCGAACACGGCTTCGGTCACGCCCTTGGGAAGTGCGATGTATTTGGACATGGAATTCCTTGGAAATCGTTTAATGCGCGGCTGGCGCTGGCATGCCAGGGCCTCGCCGCGTCCTTTTTTTTCAGGCTTGCATCAGGAACGAGACCAGGCTGTCGTGCCCCTTGTCGTCCTGTTGCGCCGGCAGCTGATGGATGAAGGCCTGTCGCACGCAGGGGGCGCCGGCACTGCCGGCAGCCAGGCGCGCGAGCGCAGCGCCGAGCGAGCGCTCCCAGTCGCCGCTCGCGGGCTGGGCAGGTTCGATGCCGAGCGCTTCGCAGCCTTGCGCCAGATCGAGCCCGGACAAGTGCAGCCACAGCTCGTCCTGCGCCAGCAAGCCCCCCACACGGTATGAGGCGAAGCCGGGCAAGGAAGCGTCGGCACGGCCCGCACCGGTCGCGCCGAACGGCACTTCCGTAATGGCGAATGCGCTGCCCGCGCCCGCCAGCGCGCCGGCCAATTCTCTGCCGACGCCCTGGAAGCCGGGCACGCAATGCAGGGCGTGGCTGGCGCTGCCGGCGCCTGTCATGTGGCGTCCCTCGAACATGATGGCGACGCCGGCGTCGCGCGCCAGTTCGGAAAACAGCACGTAGGCGGCATCGGGCATCAGCCCGACCAGGCGCTTGCCGCGCACCCTGGCGAACAGGGTGTGCAGGGCGGCGACGCCGGGCAGGCCGGGGCCGAGCGCAAGCGATTCGGCCTGGCCTGCTTCGCGTACTGCAAGCGCGAAGCGTTCGCCGGCGCCGGCCGTGACCAGCACCAGCTCGCGCGCGCCGGCCGGGGTCTGCGCCGTGAGCGTATCGGCGAACGAAAACCGGGGCAGTGCATAGGCCGCCAGCGCACTGCCGGCCACCATGCTTTTCAGGATGCCGCGACGGGATATCAACATGGCGCGCTCCTTCATTTGATGTACTCGGCGATCAGGGCCAGCGTCGCGTCGTCGATCTCGGTGGGACGGAAGGCCGGCATGGCGCGGTTACCGGCGCGCACCAGTATCCGGATCAGCTCGGGGCTTTTGCCGGTTCCCTTGATGACGGGAGCGAGCCCGCGCTCGTGGCAAAAGGCGCACACCTTGCTGTACGCTTCCTTGCCGCTTTGCCACTTGCCGTTGCCGTCGGCGCTGGCGGCAGTGACCAGCAACATGGCAGGTATGCCGATGCAGAACCGCAAAAACATCTTGTTTCTCATGAACGTCTCCTCTGGTTGTACCTTGCAAGCGCGCTTGCCGGTATCGTTCTCTCGTGGTCGTACCAGATGCATTAGCATGACCCGTGCCAGAAGCTAACTACTTGAATTCATTTATGATTTTTTTACCGCCAAGCAGATGCCGGCTAGCCGCGCTCGATCAAATGATCAAAAAAAAACCGTCATTGACGATTTGGTGAAGTGGGGAACTTGCGAAACCGGGGGCAGAGCGAAGCAGCCCGGTTTCGCTCGTTCCACGACTAGAACGGATACAGCGCCTTGATCCAGAACGCGTGGCCTTCGGGCCGGTTGCGGACATTCG
>Ga0208123_100482_pt1 | contig 16188 bp, 10 predicted proteins | sample LakWasMe92_HOW11_2_FD_183914 | JGI IMG/M metagenome (GOLD analysis project Ga0208123, IMG submission 183914) | Freshwater sediment methanotrophic microbial communities from Lake Washington under simulated oxygen tension - Sediment Metagenome... | ecosystem: Environmental > Aquatic > Freshwater >... | reverse complement strand
GCTGGACCGCCTCAAGGCGGGCCTGCGCAAGACTGGCAGCAGCATTGCCACCGTCTTCACCGGCACGCAGATTGATGACGCGCTGTATGAGGAGCTGGAAGAGGCCCTGCTGATGGCCGACACCGGAGTGAAAGCCACCACGCACCTGCTGACGGACCTCAAGCGCCGCGTGAAGGACAGCAAGACCACCGACCCTGCGGCAGTCAAGGGCCTGCTGGCCGACGCGCTGGCCGACCTGCTGCGCCCGCTCGAAAAAGCCCTGGTGATTGGCGAGCACACCCCCACCGTGATCATGGTGGCCGGCGTGAACGGCGCGGGCAAGACCACCTCCATCGGCAAGCTCACCAAGCACCTGGCGGGTGAAGGCGCCGCCGTGCTGCTGGCCGCCGCCGACACCTTCCGCGCCGCTGCCCGCGAGCAGCTGGGTGTGTGGGCCGACCGCAACACGGTCGAGATCGTGAGCCAGGAAGGCGGCGACCCTGCCGCCGTGAGCTTTGATGCCGTGACCGCCGGCAAGGCGCGCGGCAAGGACGTGGTGCTGGTGGACACCGCCGGCCGCCTGCCCACGCAGCTGCACCTGATGGAGGAGCTGAAAAAGATCCGCCGCGTGGTCACCAAGGCCGACGCCACCGCCCCGCACGAGGTGCTGCTGGTGATCGACGGCAACACCGGCCAGAACGCGCTGGCCCAGGTGCGTGCGTTTGACGATGCGCTGCAGCTCACAGGCCTGATCGTCACCAAACTGGACGGCACGGCCAAGGGCGGTGTGCTGGCCGCCATCGCGCAGGAACGCCCCATCCCGGTGTATTTCATCGGTGTGGGCGAAAAGCTCGAAGACCTGGAAACCTTCAATGCCCGCGAATTTGCCCAGGCTTTGCTAAGTTGATCGAGTAGGCTCCCCCCATCCGGCGCCAAAGATGACAAGCGGTGATGCTGGTAACTTCTCAAAGAAACCAATGGCCGCACAACGCGCAATCTTCACCATTTGCTCTAACAACTATGTACCTATGGCCAAGGTACTTTTGGAGAGCGTCCGGCGACACCACCCGGAAGCCGCTGTCTACCTCTGTCTCGCCGACGAGATGCAGCCGGAGATGGTGGACTATCCCAATGCATGCAAGGTCATCACGGCTGCAGAGCTGCATATCGATGACTTTGAATCATTCGCGTTTCGCTATGACATCATGGAATTCAATACGGCAGTCAAGCCGTTCATGTTCCGTGCGTTAAGAAACCGCCGCCACGACCACATCGTCTATCTAGACCCCGATATAGAGCTGCATGCGCCTTTGGACAAGGTTTTCGAACTGCTGGACGCTGGCGCCTCGTTTGTCCTGACGCCACACCTGACCCGACCTGCTGAACGCGATACCTTTCCTGACGATGTGGGCATCATGCGCGCAGGTGTCTACAACCTTGGGTTCCTGGGCGTCGGTGCAACCGAAGAGACCGAGGGACTCCTGCGCTGGTGGGCTCGGAGACTTCAATACGACTGTGTCAATGAACCAGACTCGGGCCGGTTCGTCGATCAGAAATTCATGGATCTAATTCCTGGATTTGCGGCCAAGGTTCAAATTCTCAGGGACACCGCCTACAACGTCGCCTACTGGAACCTTCACCAGAGAAAGCTGTCGGGCACGGTGGGCGCATGGGAAATTGACGGAAGACCACTTCGATTTTTTCATTTCAGCGGCATTGATCCGCACAATTTACGCCGCTTGTCCAAATACACCCAGGCCTTCTGTGACTCGGACGTTCCCCAGCCGTTGGCTGATCTCATGCGGGGCTATGCATGCCGGGTGCTGGCCAATGGGCACGGAAATATCCCCACAGGGGCCTACGCCTATGGGCGTTTTGCTTCGGGCACCCCCATCCCTCAATGCGTCCGCCGCATGTTCCGCGACCGGCATCTACGTTGGCTGGGAGGCGATCCCTTCTCCACCTATGAGGACTACCTGCATCTGCCAAGCCCCACCGCAAGCAGTGGCGCGTCGGGCCAGGTAACACGCCTGAGCGCCGAGTTACACCGCAACGAATCATGGCTCCGCCACGCTTTTGATTTATCCACGGCACAAGGCACCGACAATTATCTGGAATGGCTCCGTACCCATGGACGGTCTTGGTTCGAGGGTCGATCCATGATGACGCCCAGACAGGCCGTCGCGGAGCCAAGGGTATACCAACACTTGGAGCCTCAGCCACTGGAAGCGTCTACCCCGCCCACTGTCACCGTGGTGGGCTATCTGAGACTGGCGCTCGGGGTGGGCGAAGCTGGCAGGCAGGTGCTGCGCGCACTCCATCAAGGCCAAATCCCGGCACGTGGGCTGCCGATTGACATCAGTGCCTTATCCGACAGAGTGGAACAGCCGCTGGAAGAATTGTTTGTGGATCGGTCGCGTGCGCCCATAGAGATCTTCAACATCAATGCGGATCAGTTGCCACTTGTGCTCAAAACCCTTGAGTCCTCCCTGCATTCCAAGGCGTGGCGAACCGTGATGCCCTTCTGGGAACTAGAGAATTTCCCCGCCCCCTGGCTGAAAGCTCTGGAGCTGGTGGACGAAGTGTGGGCCCCAACACGTTTCATCCAGTCCATGCTGAAGCACAGGACTCGCAAGCCGGTACGCTACATGCCGCTGATGCTCACTTTTGATGCTCCCGCGTCAGTGGATCGGGCGCAATTTGGATTGGATGCAGGAGGATTCATCTTTTTCTTTTCCTTCGACTGCCTTTCATTTGTTGAACGCAAGAATCCCATGGCAGTGGTCCGAGCGTTCCGCCGAGCCTTTCGACATCGCAACCCCATTGCACAAGCAAAGTTGGTTATCAAAGCACTGAATGCAGATAAGCTGTCGACCGAAAAGCCGCCGGCTTGGGTGGAGGAGTTGCGCAGCGATCCGGACGTTCAATTGATCGAGAATACCTTGAGCCGTGAAGCAACTCTGCAACTTATAGGGTGTTCCGATGCGGTTGTTTCATTGCATCGCAGCGAAGGCCTCGGGTTGTTGATTGCGGAAGCCATGGAACTAGGTAAGCCAGTGATCGCCACTGACTACTCAGCCACCACGGAGCTGATTTCGAACCAGACTGGTTGGCCGGTGGACTACAGATTGGTCCCTGTCCCCGAGGGGCATTACCCGTTTTACACCGACCAAGTGTGGGCAGAGCCAGATGAGGTGCACGCAGCATGGCAGATGCGTTCGGTATACCTTCTTCAAGAAGAGGCCGCGCGCCGGGCACGCAACGCTCGTGATCTGTTGCACCAACAGCACGGTCTGGCTGCATGTGCTCAACGGCTGCGCAGCCGAATTGAGGAAGTGCTCAGATTGCGACCAGCCGCATGATGGACAGCGCCCAAGATGGGCCCGTAACGGAACTCTCCAGCGAAAGGGAATGTGCAGTGGAGCATGCGATCGACAATCACCGCACCGCTGAACTTGCGGAAGCCATGGGCCGACCAAGTGGGGCAGCAGCTTTCGTCCAGGGGACTAAGAGGACCGTTCTCTGCGAGGATTCCTTACCGAGCTCACCGAAAGCTGAATCGATGTACGCCCCCAACTGCCAGGATGAGAAACTCGACCTATTGGACGCTCAGGCAGAATGCCGACGCCTTGTTCGCGCGGGCGTGCAAATGCACGAAGAAATTCTCTTGCTGCATCGCGAGTTGTCCGCCACAAGGCTGCAAGTGCAGGCACTTTTGTCAGACCAGCGGGAGTCCGCCCAAGACAAGGTCAAACTGCAATTTCTCGAAGCGCGGGTAGAAGCGCTCCTGCACTCGGCCTCCTGGCGCATCACCAAGCCCTTGCGATTGCTGTACAGGCTGTTGGTCGGCCACGCTTGACAATACGCCGCGAATGGAAGGCTGAGTAAAAGTAGCCAACAGTGCAATACCGATCACTGCAAAGTTGAACCGGTATTGCGACTGCAGTTGAAGCATGGAGTGCAGCTCAAGCTTTGATCGGAGTGCATGCCAAGATTTGACTACATGCAACCCGTAGGTACCCGCAGACAGGCACACCAAACCCCAGTGCTGTACAAAGGCGCTACACACGGCGAGCAGCAGATAAGCCAAGCTGAATAGCGCTAGGGCAGATATGAAAGTGACCTTTCGCCCAAAAGCTACAGCGTTGGTGCGGATTCCGTTGGCGAGGTCTGCATCATGGCCCCGAACTTCATGCATGAGGTGCCCAGCTGCGAAAACCACACCAAAGTAGCATGCAAAAATAGCGCTTGGAAAATCCAGCGGGGCAATTGCCAGATATCCCAACAGGAAATGCAGACTGCCTCCCACAAGGTGCAACAAGGACCCTGCAACCGGCGCACTCTTGAGGTGCAAGGGGGGGGCAGAGTAAGTAGCACTGGTTGCCAGCATGCCTGCGGCAATCCACAACGCTGGAGCCCCCAAGTGGGCAGCGACCACCAGCCCTGACACCGCAAAAAATTGCGCAAGCCACCACATGGCACGCCGTGTTACCCCCAGCGATAGAAAAGTTCGCGCCCTCCGTCCTGGGTCCTTCAGATCGCTGTCGATTCCCGCCCAATCGTTCAACACGACGATGTGCGCCACCAGGCTGACGCTTGCACATAACACTGCCGCAAGCACAGCCAGGGCATCCGACCAAGGGAGCCCTTGCCCGGCACGGTAGTGCGCGAACGCGAACCCGATCAATGGAGTTCCCTGAAGTACCGCCACCTCATCCAGACGCACGCAAAACAGCCAAGGGTGTTGCCACCAAGAACGCGTTTCCACCGGGAAAATCTCTTTCATCGACGAAGCGCAGCCGCAGGACCGGCCTGCTCTGTTGCCGCGAAAAGGCGCAGCCAAAGCGCCAACCCCAACTCGGGCGACCAGTAGTATCGGCGCACCGTGGCAGTCAGGTCATTGTGGAAGTACAACAGGGGCGACTGCCAAACGCGCGAGAACCCACCCTCAGCCACCTGTCTCAGCAGGTCTTCATTTATCTGGAGCTCGTGCCGGTCAGTTCCCGCTTCTGTGACCTGAATCCGCTCAATGATCCGCAACCAAAGCCGCTGATCGGCATCCTCGACGGTGAGCAGAGATTGAGGCAGCTTGATGGGACATCCCATGGCACGCAACGCGGGCAATCGCCACACAACGGCAGCCGGCGCTTTTTTGTAGTAAACCCAAAGAGACGGGTCCTCAGAGCGCGATTGCAGCACTTTGCAGAACTCCCGTGCCGCAGTGGCATCCACTTGGTTAAGCCACATCAGGACATGGATCTGGATGCCAATGTCAGCAGGATTGGGGTCCCTGCCAGGATCAACGCAATCGTAGTGGTCAGATGTAGATAACCATGTGCGGTAAAGACCCTCTGGCGTTTTGAATGCTTCCAGCATGGCGCGGGCCCTTGCCTTCAGCTTGTCATCTGACACCGGCGCCAATCGCCAAACCAGCGCAGTATCGTCCGCATCTGGTGTGATCTTGCACCCCAGTACACCGTGGGAAGGCATATCAGGGCGCCCATGGTAGCGAACGAGGCCCGACTCCTCCTCAATTTGCATGGAGAGAAAGCCCTTGGCCCGATTGAGCATGCCGGAGAGCTCCCATCGATCGCTCACTGGGCTAAGCAGATCGACGATTGCCGCGGTAGAGAACACGTTTAACTCGATGCCCGGTTTGTCAAAGCGCGTATCACTTGTGTAGTCGGTCAGCCAATAGCCGCCCCTGTCTTGTTGATGCTCCAGCAGCTTGGCGGCGAGTCCGGCCATATCGCTCATTGGCATGCTGGGAGACCAATGCGGACGAGTGGCCGTAGCCGTAACCGAGAACTTCCTGGCGATGAGGTGCTGTGATGTAAGGGAGAGGCTCTGCTGTGGCAATACGACGGAGACTTGGTGCTCCCCCTCGGTCAAGCTGCGCGCTGGGATACGGACTCTCCATCCGCTTGGACTGCTGATCCCCAGCACTTGCTCTACGTCCGGCCGCCTGTGGAAGGCGTCGATCACCGCGACCCGCTTGCCGTCGAGCCACAGTTCTAAGTTTTCAGGCGCAAGTTGGCCGCGCGTGGTCCATCCTACAACGTCAACACCCCGGTTGGGATACACATGCACCACGTCAATCGCCCCTTTCCAGGAGGCATCTTCGGGAGTCAACGCGACCAACGGGGTGACAACCACAGGCTTTGGTAGTTCGAATGCCTGGAGTGTCCAAGGCGGGGCATTGGGATGCGAACGGACCCAGGCACTGAATACGGGACGATCCGACTTCACGAGCGAGGCAGGGAACGATATTTTCCACGCCCCTGCTGCGGAATTGCCCATGAACTTCGCTACATCCTCACGGTACTCAAAATGATTTGCACCACCTGGTATACGCACCCCATCGACCAATAAATGGACATCAAATGGTTGATGACTGCCGAAAAGCGACCACCCCTCTATGGTGGCAACTCCATCCGAGGAAATACTCAGTCGGTCGATTGATCCGTAGAGGCCCGGGAACAGATCATTCGCAATTGTGGGTCTATTGACCCAAGGCGAATGGCCCACCATCCAAGCAGCCCGCTCTGAAACTGCCTTACGGTCAGTCCAACTGCTTGCGGGATGAGCGCTTAGGTACTCGGCATGGACAGTTCCGTGGTATCCGAACGCCCCCGCGCCCGAACTAACCACAGAAAACACGCTCAGTACTTTGAATACCCGTAGTCCCATTGGACGCATGCATTTGACAACTGGCGGTAGAGCCCAAATCAGAATCGGCAGAAGGTCCGTCATGAACCGAGGCCCCCAACTCACACCAGAACTCCAATTCACTGCGCCATAAAAAAATACCTGGCATACAACCACCGTAGCCAAAAGCAACGACAGTGAGCGCAAGGGAGGACGCTGGGCATGTAACGCAAAGCCCAGCGGCGCGAAGATAAAAAAGGGCGAGAAAAGCAATAGACCGTGTGCCGGACTAATCAAGAGCCCGAGCACCCCTTCAATCGTATCGTGCACCGAAAGTTCAATACGCTTGCCCTCCATGGCGAGTCCATAGCCCCCCACCACATTCCCGACCACCTGAATGTTGTACAGAAGGATTGCCGCCAAAGGCAGCGCTGCCCCTGCAAAAAAGAAGGCAAAATTTCTGCGATCCCGGACTAGTGCATGAACAGCAAAGCCAGCAGCCAATATGGCATCAGGCTGCCTGTTGCAAGCGAGCAAAGAGCTCATCAGACCGCTCGCAAACATCAGCCCAGCTGTTTGCAATGGTGCCGTCGCAATGCACAGCAAACCTACCACAAGCAGTTGTGCGACACCGTGCATCCAGAGCGCTTGGCTGCTGATGACCCAAGTTGCAGTACCAAACGCGAACAATAAGGCCAAGCACCCTGCAGTAAACACCTCACATTGCCGACGAAGAAGCAAGAATATGCAGGCCACACTCATACTGGCGACAAATGATGCCGCCAGCTTTTCCATAACGCGCGCTACACGTTCAATGCGCTGAGTACTCCAGTCCGTAGTATTTAAATAGACGACTGCTGGCAGGTACAGCGGAGCAACGAGCACTGGTGTAACTGGAGGGTACATAGATACCAGACTACCCTGCTTGGTCTTGATAATCCACCAAACGTCGCTCTTCTGACCAGTTTTCTGAGGAAGACTGGCCCCCTGCGCTACATGGAGCGCAATTGGATCCAAGTGAAGGCTTTTATTCTTCCAAATCGACAAGGGCAGATATCGCGCTGCATAGGTGTCCACCGCACCTATCGTTCTCAAATTGCTGTTGAAAACCAGAAAACTTGTGCAAAAGAGCAGCAAGGCAATCTGCAGGTTTCGGTCCCACCGCACAAAGTGCACAGTCCGGTCGAGTACACGTTGCCAAATTGCCGTGCAAAAAAGATGAACACTCATGACCTGGTAAGACCTGGGGGGACAATTGGGGGGACGGGACACCGGAAAATGGGAGGCGCTAACCCGAGCCCGCCCCAGGAGTTCAGAGCCTCACAGTCGGGCACGAAAACGGCTACTTATCCCCGCCAGATGGTGGAAAGCAAGGACAATCGGTCGCTCAGTGTAACAATGCCCCCGGTGCGTAGCGAGTGATGCCATTCTGCTTAAATGAACGCGAATCTGGACCGCATATGCCCTTAGTTGCCGACGATTTTCTGCTCCTGCCCTGATGTCTGGACGTTAGCTTTTTGCGGTAGACCCTGTACTCCTTCAACAAAGCCCCCCGACATTCAGCTGCGCACCAATATTTTCAGCGTTTCGTTTTTCTTGAGATGCCCTGATGCCTAAGTTGTGCGCAAAGCTCATTGTGCTCATGCCCGTGTACGAGGACGCGGAGGCCTGCTCGCAGTTGCTACGACATCTCGAGATCAGCATTCAGGAACCTTACTGCGTCGTGGTCGTAGACGATGGGTCGCTGCGCCATCCATTTGTATATCCTGTTGCCAGAAATTCCGCGCAGGATCTTCGCGTCATACGCCTGAGCAGAAATCGGGGACATCAAGCGGCGATCGCAGTCGGTCTGCGTTACATCGCGAGATATGTGCGCACTGATCAATGGGTGGTGGTCATGGATTCCGACGGGGAAGACGTACCCGAGGCGATCGCTGAACTGGTGGCCCAAAATGAGGCAATCGTCGATGTCGTGGCGGCCTCCCGCGGAAAACGCAATGACGGACCTCTCTTTCAGCTGCTCTATGCTGCCTACAAGGCACTCTTCCGCTGCCTGACGGGCTACCGGATGAACTTTGGCAACTTCATGGCACTCCGGGGGACTGCGGTTCAGCGGCTGAGCACGATGACAACACTCTCCCAGCACCTTGCTGCCACTGTGCTTGCATCTGGTCTGGAGATGCGAAAAGTGCGAGTGGACCGCGGGCGGCGGTACGCAGGCCGCTCCAAGATGAACTTGCGCAAACTTGTGCTGCACGGTGTGGCTTCGCTCGCAGTGTTGGCTCCTGTGGTCCAGCGTCGGCTCGCTCTGAACACCGCACTCTTCGCGGGGCTGGCGTCAGTCGGCGGAATGGTCCTGGGTGGACTTATGGCGGCAGGACTGCACGCCAACCTCTCGTCCGTCGCCATGGCTGTTGTTGTTGTCTCGGCTGTGGTTGTAGTGGTATCTGTGGGGCTGTCCTCGCGACTGCAAAAGCTCCGCAAGCGGACTGAACGGGCGCTTGATCGGGCGCAACCGTTCTCGATTCGGATCGAGACATCGGAGGACCTTGTTACTGGCGGTACCCCAGCCCCATCAGCGAGACTGCTTGCTCAGCCGACCTCAGGATGCAGCTTGTCCGGCAACAACATCTCACACTCACTCCTTCCGCAGGATATTTGATGGAACGTGCAGCTCTCTCCGTCGCGGGAATAGCGACCTATGCAGCCATTGCAGTAGCTACATATTGGATTTACATCCGATTATTCAAAGTAGATGTTGTATTCTACGCGGCCATTTGGGCTTGCACCCTCGCATTACTTGCATATACCCTCCTCATCACAATCACACCATTTTCAAACTACTTCAACCCACTGGAGAAATTTCAAAATATCGCCATCTGTGGACTGCTCGGCTATATATTGGCAATCACCTTTCCGACCATCATAGACCGCTCGCTGTCGTTTTATTTTTTAGAAAAAATCCAGCAACGTGGGGGAGGCATCCAATTGAATTATCTAGACTATATATTTCGCGAGGAATACATCAAAGAGCATCGACTGATGGAGGTGAGGCTCACTGAGCAAATAGAGTCTGGCACCCTATTTGTCGACCAGGGAAGTTGTATCCGCCTGACCACGCGGGGAGAGCTCCTTGCGACGTTCAGTCGCTTCTTCAGGTCTCATTTTCTTCCGCCAAAACGCCTGATCGCTGGCGAATACTCCAGCGACCTTGTGGACCCCTTCCTGCACAAGAATACGGTGCCAAACTATCTTTGCAAGCAGTAGACTCGTACCATGAATCGCGGTATGAACATTTTCGCAATTCCCACATCTTGCGAGATTAATTTTTGAAAAATGAGGAGTCAATTTGAATTTCGAAAAAGCCCAGCAACTGGTCGCCTCTGTCAAGCATTGGCATCATGCATTCGAAATTTACCCTGGCCTCGTGACACCCGGCAGTTACAATCCAGGATTTTTACTTAATGATATCGATTTCGCTCAAGATTTAAATGGCCAGAGAGTTTTGGACATAGGGTCGTCCGACGGATTTTTCTCGCTGGCCGCCAATCAACGGGGTGCTGAGGTAGTGGCAGTCGACTATCGGCCTAAAAATGCTCATGGCTTTGGTGTCATGGAAGAGATTACAGGGCGGAATTTTCAGTACCACCGTGCCAATATCTACGACCTGACTGCGGATGAGCTGGGAACTTTTGATCACGTACTTTTTCTGGGCGTCCTGTACCACCTGCCAGATATGGTGAAGGCAATGGCGATTGCTCGCTCTCTGTGCAGGGGTACCTTGCACCTCGAAAGCCATGCTGCAAACGACCTGGGTTTGCAAGAACCTGTCGCCCGTTACTACCGGCACTCCTCCCTTGCAGGCGATATTACGAATTTTTGGTCTCCCAATGCGGAGTGCATCCGGGATATGGCCTTCGACTGCGCATTTGACCTGGTATCGCAAAGAACCTGGGGAGATCGGTATTTTGGGCGCTTTCAGATCAACGAGGAGCCGTCGCGCAAGAGCAAACTTCAATGGGGCTACGGTCTGCTCAGATGAGCGTCCCGCAAGTAGCGCAATTTGCAGACAAGAGCGTCTGAGAAGCACGATGCAACCTGCGCGACGGGCGTCATCAGTCTGCGGCCCACTTCCAATGTGCATCGAACCTGGATATTTCAATGCCCGCGAATTTGCCCAGGCTTTGCTCAGCTGAGCCTCGCGATCTCCCCTCAACCTTGCGAGCAATGGCCCCATCCGGGGCCATTTACACGTTTACGGATCGCAACGTTTCCTCCATCATGGGCTTTCCCCTCGGAAAGCACGGAGGCCCATGTTCATTGAGCTGGTCAAAGGCGTTGCGCTGCTGCTGGCGCTGTGCTTTCTGCATGGGTTCAACATCCGCGTCTGGCGCCAGCACCCGTGGGTGGGCCAGGTCTTTTCGGGGCTGATCTTCGGCGGGATCTGCGTGGTGGGCATGCTCACCCCGGTGGTGCTGATGCCGGGCGTGATCTTTGACGCGCGCTCGGTGGTGCTGAGCATGGCCGGCCTGTTTGGCGGCCCGCTGGTAGCGGGCATTGCGGCGCTGATGGCGGCCACCGGGCGCCTGTGGCTGGGGGGCGCGGGTGCCGAGGTGGGGCTGATGGTGATCGTGCTGTGCACGGCCATGGGGCTGGTGTACCGCGAGGGCCGCGCCCGAGGGCGGCTCGGGGTGGAGCCCATCCCCCTCGCGCTGTTCGGGCTGCTGCTGCACACGGCGGTGATCGCGCTGTTTCAGCTGCTGCCCGCCGAGGCTGTGCAGCGCATCAACCAGACGCTGGCCCTGCCCTATCTGCTGACTTTCACCCCCGCCACCGTGGTTCTGGGCCTGCTGCTGCACGATGTGGAGCAACGCATGGCCACCGAGCGTGCACTCACTGGCACGGCAGCCCGCTTGCATGCCATCACGCAGGCCATCCCCGATGTGCTGCTGGTGCTGGATGCCCAGGGCCGGTATGTGGAGGTACTGTCCCCCAACGACGCCACCCTGGTCGCCAGCGCCCCCGAGCTGGTAGGTAAACGGCTGCACGATGTGCTGCCCGCCGAGCAGGCAGAACGGTTCATGGCGCTCATCCGGGACACGCTGCAGTCTGGCCAGACCCACAGCGTGGAATACGAGCTGCAGACCCTGTCGGGACTGCGCCAGTTTGAAGGGCGCACCCAGCCCCTGGGCGTGCAGGTGGGTGGCCAAGCGGCTGTGGTGTTCCTCGCCCGCGACATCACGAAGCGCAAGCAGGCTGAAAGTGCGCTGCGCGAGTCCGAGTTGCGCTTTCGCTCGCTGCTGCGCAACATCCCGTCCATCTCGGTGCAAGGCTACCTGCAGGACGGCACCACCAGCTACTGGAACCAGGCGTCCGAGCAGCTGTACGGCTACACGGCCGAAGAAGCCCTGGGCGGCAACCTGCTCGACCTCATCATCCCGCCGCCCATGCGCGACGGCGTGCGGGCACACATGCAGCACATGTTCGCAACCGGCGAGGTGATTCCGGCGGGCGAGCTGCAACTGCAGCGCAAGGACGGCACGCCGGTGCATGTGTTCTCCAGCCATGCCTACATCCAGGTGCCGGGCCACCCGCCCGAGATGTTCTGCATCGACATCGACATCTCGGGCCGCAAGGCCGCCGAGGACGAGGCACGCTACCTGGCGTTCTACGACGCACTCACACAACTGCCCAACCGCCGCCTGCTGGTGGACCGGCTGCAGCAGGTGCTGGTCAACGGTGCGCGCTCGGGCCTCACCACGGCCGTGCTGTTTGTGGACCTGGACAACTTCAAGACCCTGAACGATACCCGGGGCCACGAGGTGGGCGACCTGCTGCTCAAGGACGTTGCCCAGCGCCTGCGCAGCTGTGTGCGCGAGCAGGACACCGTGGCCCGCCTAGGAGGTGACGAGTTTGTGGTGGTGCTGCAGAACCTGAGCAGTGACGCCCCCGAGGCCGCCGCGCAAGCGCGCACGCTGGGCGAGCTGATCCTGGCGCAATTGCGCCAGCCCTACGAGCTGGCGGGGCACGAACACCACTTCACCGCCAGCATCGGCGTGACCCTGCTCAATCACCAGCGCGACTCGGTGGACGAGGTGCTCAAGCAGGCCGACATGGCCATGTACCGTGCCAAGGACGCCGGGCGCAACACACTGCGCTTTTTTGACCCCGACATGCAGCAGGCCGTGAACCGCCGCGCCCTGCTGGAAACCGAGCTGCACAACGGCCTGCGGCGCGCGCAGTTCCTGCTGCTATACCAGCCGCAGGTGGACAGCCAGGGGCGCGTGACCGGCGCAGAGGCCCTGGTGCGCTGGCAGCATCCGGTCCAAGGCATGGTGCCGCCGTCGGAGTTCATCCCGCTGGCTGAAGAATCGGGCCTCATCCTGCCACTGGGCCACTGGGTCATGGAAACCGCACTGCGCCAGCAGGCCCGCTGGCAACAAGACCCGCAGTTTGCGCAGCTGAGCCTTGCCATCAACGTGAGCGCACGCCAGTTCCTGCAAGACGACTTTGTGGCCCAGGTGCTGGCGCTGGTGCAGCAGACCGGCGCCAACCCCGCACAGATCAAACTGGAGCTGACCGAAAGCCTGCTGCTGGACAACGTGGACAGCGTGATCGCTACCATGCGCGCCCTCAAGGCCCATGGCCTGGGGTTTTCGCTGGACGACTTTGGCACGGGCTACTCGTCGCTCAGCTACCTCAAGCGCCTGCCACTGGACCAGATCAAGATCGACCAGGGCTTTGTGCGCGACGTGCTGCTGGACGCCAGCGACGCGGCCATCGCCCGCTCCATCATCGCGCTGGCAGGCAGCCTGGGCCTGTCCGTGATCGCCGAGGGGGTGGAGACCACCGCCCACTACCAATTTCTTTTGGCCCATGGCTGCCAGGCTTTCCAGGGCTACCTGTTTGGCCGCCCGCTGACGCTCGAAGACTTTGAAAGCCGGGTGCGGCAAGAGGTGTAGCTGGGGGGCGGAGACTGCCACCACGCCAGCCATCGGGTACCCGGCGAAAGGAAACAAGAAAAAGGGCAAGGCAACATTCAAGTTCTCTTTCCGTGGCGTCGATATCTCTGTGTGGAAGCCCTGGAGGTGTCCCATGAAGATTGAATCGTCCGCCCTGCAGATGCAGGCCCAGCATGTTGCCAGCCGCGTGCACACCCAAAGCAGCCGCTTTGAAGCCTGGGTCGGCGAGCGCCGCCCCACCAGCGCCCCTGGCCTTACCCGAGCAAGCCCGGCCGTACAAATTTCCAGCGCTGCACGCGTGGCCAGCGCCGCCCAGGAGGCCATCGACCCCACCCATGCCGCAGATGCCGCGCCCGGCAGCAGCCCCAGCGACGGCCTGACACCCCAGCTGGCCATGATCCGCGACCTGATTGCCCGCATGACGGGCGTGCAGGTGCGGGTGTACACCGGCCAGACGGAACCCGTGCCTTCCCCACCCGCCAGCCGCCCCGACACGACGCCGACCGCCGATGCAGGCCGTCCCCGTGCCGGGTGGGGCCTGCTGGTGGAGCAGCGCGAAGTGGTCGTAGAAACCGAAAGCACCCAGTTTGCCGCCCAAGGCACCGTGCGCACCGCCGACGGGCAGGAAATCCGCTTCAGCCTGCAGCTGGATATGCAGCGCAGCTACCGCCAGGAATCATCGTTCAGCCTGCGCCTGGGCGACGCCGTGGCGGTAGACCCGCTGGTCATCAACTTCGACGGCTCGGCCGCGCAGTTGCAGGACCTGCGCTTTGCGTTCGACCTGGACAGCGACGGGCAGACCGACAACGTGCCCCTGCTCTCAGGCAACCGGGGCTACCTGGCCCTGGACCTGAACCACAACAGCCGCATCGACAACGGCCGGGAGCTGTTCGGCCCCGGCACCGGCAACGGCTTTGCCGAACTGGCCGCCTATGACAGCGACGGCAACGGCTGGATTGACGAGGCGGACCCGGTCTTTCAGCAGCTGCAGGTATGGACCCCGTCGGCGGATGGCGCCGAGGGCGCCGGCAGCCTGCGCACCTTGACCGACGTGGGCGTGGGCGCACTCTCCACCAACGCCGTCGCCACCCCTTTTGCCCTGCGCGCCGCCGACAACGCCAGCCTGGGCACCGTGCGCTCCACCAGCGCCTACCTGCGGGAAAACGGTAGCGTGGGCACACTGCAGCAGGTGGATCTGACCGTCTGACGGTATTGCAGCGCCAGCCCGTTACTATGATTTTTATAGCTTCACAGGCATGATGCACTGGCGCTTGATGGCAATTTGACTCAAAAAAAGTCCAACGGTATCAATGAGCAACCCGACGGGAACTCCGGGCTTAGCACTCAATCAGAGAGAGTGCTAATATCATGGCTTAGAGGAAAGGATTCCCGGAATGAACATTCAATCTGGAACCGCGACGATGTCTCTGGCGCCCGCCAATCCCTGGGCGCTGGTGCCCCCCTTGGGCAATCTGGACGCCTACATTTCGGCCGTCAACCGCCTGCCCCTGCTCACGCACGAAGAAGAGCAGACCTACGCACGCCAGCTCAAGGACAACAACGATCTGGACGCCGCCGGCCGGCTGGTGATGTCGCACCTGCGCCTCGTGGTTTCGATTGCACGCCAGTACCTGGGCTACGGACTGCCCCATGGCGACCTGATCCAGGAAGGAAATGTGGGCCTGATGAAGGCCGTCAAGCGCTTCGACCCCGACCAGGGCGTGCGCCTGGTGAGCTACGCCATGCACTGGATCAAGGCCGAGATCCACGAATACATCCTGAAGAACTGGCGCATGGTCAAGGTGGCGACCACCAAGGCGCAGCGCAAGCTGTTCTTCAACCTGCGCTCCATGAAGCAGGGCTTCAAGGCCGATGCATCGGCCGCCGATGCCGCCACGCACCGCGACACCCTGTCGGACCATGAGATCGACGCCGTGGCCGCGCAGCTCAATGTGAAGCGCGAAGAAGTCATCGAAATGGAAACCCGCATGGCGGGTGGCGACGTATTGCTGGACCCGGCCCCCGCCGACGATGGCGAGCAGGCGTTTGGCCCCATTGCCTACCTGGCCGATGCATCGCACGAGCCCACGGCCATGATCGAGTCGCGCCAACGTGACGCCCTGGCTACCGACGGCATTGCCAACGCACTGGCCAGCCTGGACGACCGCAGCCGCCGCATCGTGGAAGAGCGCTGGCTCAAGGTCAATGACGACGGCAGCGGCGGCATGACGCTGCACGACCTGGCGGCGGTGTACGGCGTGAGCGCCGAGCGCATTCGCCAGATCGAAGTGGCTGCCATGAAGAAGATGAAAAAGGCCCTGGCCGAATACGCCTGACCGGTCCGGGCAGCGGGGTTAATATCCCCTGCTGCAGAAGTTGCCTCGCGGGGCCCCAGTTCTGGGGCCCCGCGTCGTTTGGGCCCCCGAATATTCTTCAAGGAGATTGCACCCCATGCCCTCACGTCCCGCCTTTCCTGGCCGTGTTTCCCGCCGTGCTTCGCTGTTGATCGCGCTGGCTGCCGCATCCCCCTGGGCCCTGGCGCAAAGCGCCGGCAAGGCTGCTGCCACTGCGCCCACGCCGCTGGCCTGGCCCACCAAGC
>Ga0208123_100464_pt1 | contig 16571 bp, 22 predicted proteins | sample LakWasMe92_HOW11_2_FD_183914 | JGI IMG/M metagenome (GOLD analysis project Ga0208123, IMG submission 183914) | Freshwater sediment methanotrophic microbial communities from Lake Washington under simulated oxygen tension - Sediment Metagenome... | ecosystem: Environmental > Aquatic > Freshwater >... | reverse complement strand
GAACCATTGAGAGCATCGAGGTCGATTATCTATTGGAGCGCGATAACATCACCGACCAGATCCGCAACGATACCGGTGTATGGTTGCCCGGTACGCCCCGCGCACCGACAGCAAAACTACAGCACGTATTAGCAACGTCGTCATTTGCTACCTGGTTCAATCTCTGCATGGCACCGGCTATGCAGCGGCATAAACCGATGTACCGCATAGCGACCCTATCTAACCTGAATAAGTCGGCTAACACCTGCGACCTGGATTTTATCGGCCGGTATGACGTCGATAAATATCAAAGCAAAATCATTGGCGACAAGCCCCTATTGCCTAACTTCCAGCAAGGCGCTGGCTTGCCCGCTGGACAGCAAATACATTACACCGGGGCTAGCATTATATATGGTAGTTGCAACGCCAAGGCCTTCGTAAATGGCGACAAGGTGATTGTCGATTTGCATAAGGGTGAGGGTGTGCCGACAGTGATTGGTTTTTACGAAAACCCTCGGCAATGCATCAGCTGGAACACCACTGCATGGGGGTTTTACGACACCAACGGGCAACCGTCAGGGCTCGGTATACCGCCGGGTTTTACGAGCCTCGGGCCAATATCTCACGCGACATTTACAAAGAGTGGGTCCAGTCTATCGGGCGCCGAAACTGATTTAGGCTACACAAAGGCGTCCGCGACAACAACGTTGCCGTCCGGCGTAATGCTCCAATATATATGGACATTTAAGCGCAATTCGACGGTTTATGACGAAACTAATGTTTTGCACACCAATGTGCTGCATGAGGAGATCAATATAAATTTGGTTATAAATGGAGTGCTATACGGGTCGGTATATAGCTACCTGCGCGAGCTCAGTTTAGCAACAACATATACACCACGATCCGGTGCGCCGTGGATATTGGACCCTCATCAGTCAGTCACACGTAGTGCGACGGTTTCAGCCAAGCAACTCCAGGTAGGCTCAAATGGTGGTGTGAGTGCAGTTAGGAGCTATACTGGCGATGAGGATTATGTAAATAATCGCGTTCTCTATAGCCGCACAACAACCGGAGTCGCAGAAGCGCCAATTGCGGGTACAGTGGGAGCGTACTTGTACGGATTTTTAGCGACAATTAATGACCCGACGTATGCTGGGCAGGTTAATGAAGTTGTGGATTATGATGTGTACTTATATCAGCCCGCGTGGAGGCTGAGGTGATTTTTGTTCCCAAAAATAAAATCTGTTGTTATTTAGCCACTGGTTTAGCTATGTAATGTATAATTTTAAATAACATACCCAAGCACATGGGTAAATTTAAAATTAAGTACATAATTGAGTACATAAATAGCATGACTGAATCATTATTATCCTTACAGGCCGCAGAAATGGCTAGGCGGCGCACTTTTGCAATCATTTCCCACCCGGACAATAGACTAAGTAACAAGTAGTATCGTTTTGTAACATTTTTAAGCTAAATTACTTTAAAAAACAGTATCTTTAGTTATATCTATTCCATTTCGCGGTATCAACCTGTAACATAGTATATCAAGCTGAATCGGTTTTTTTATGTACACAATTGCGTACATAAATCAGCGATTTTTAAGTTATCTTGATTTACTAAAATTATGTCACATGGCAATTACTGACACATGGCTTAAAGCCAACAGCGGCAAGGCTCGCAGCACTGTCGAAGAGAAGACGGATCGGGACGGGTTGAGCTGTCGAATATCGCCCAAAGGCAAGATCGTTTTTCAGCTGCGCTACCGGCATGATCGGAAACAATGCCGTGTCGATATTGGGGCTTATCCACTCACATCGCTAAAGCAGGCGAGGGAAGAGGCGCTAAGGCTAAAAACGGAGCTTGAGAAAGGCCATGATCCGCGCGTTGTCAAAAAAATCGATAAGGTGAAAAATATCGAGGCATTAAGTTTAGGCGCTATTTTTGATAAATGGTTTGCGTCGCAATGCTGCAAAAAGAAAATAGGCAAAGAAATCAGGCGGTCATTTGAAATATACGTGCTGCCGAAGTTTGGCTTTATGCCGGCTGATAAATTATCGGCTGATAACTGGATGAGTCTGCTCGAGGGCTTAACCAAAACAAAGCCTGCTATCGCTACGCGCATATTGGTTAATACTAAGCAGATGCTAGGCTGGGCGGTGCGCAGGAAACTGATTGAGCATAATCAATTATCGGACATTGAGGCAAAGCGCGACCTAAATATTGTTAGCATACCCAAATCGCGGTATTTGAGTCATACCGAAATTGCATTATTAATGGAGGCGCTTTATGGCTCCAGGATTGCGGAGAAAAATAAGCTGTTTGCTTTGTTGTGTTTGATCTACGGTTGCCGAAATGGCGAGTTGCGAGTCAGCAAGCGCAGTCATTTTGATCTTGATAAGATGCTTTGGACGGTGCCGCCGGAGAATCATAAAATCGGCATGTCGACCGGTAAGCCGTTGATCAGGCCTATTACTGGTGAAATAAAAGTATTGATTGAGCGGTGTATTTTGCTGGGCGGCGATAGCGAGTATCTATTTAACAATATTGGCACTAATGAGCCGATGGGCAAGAATTCACCCTTGCCAATACCCTACGGTGTTATGCAGTGGCTACGCAAAAACAAAGGTGTAGAGATGGAGCATTGGTCAATCCATGACCTGAGAAAGACGGCAAGGACTAATTTTTCGACGCTGACTCAGCCACATATTGCCGAGATTATGCTAGGGCATAAATTGCCTGGGCAGTGGCAGGTTTATGACCAGCATCTTTATCTGGATGAGCAGGCGGAGTGCTTGGTCAAGTGGGTTGAGCGCTTGCGAGGGTTTGGGCTTTTAATAGTGGACTGATCGGTGTACTTTACGCTTTAAGTCGATATATACGCCGTTTTATGTGTATATCAGGCGTTATGGGGCTGGGTTGATAAGCCCAGCCTACTTGTTACTTTGTCGTATATATTGCGTTATGCGCTCTCTTGTGGATTCTCTTCGCGGTATTGCGCAACCGTTTTTCCAAAATGATTTTCAGCGCAGTCTTGGCAAAACCACTCTCTGCAATACAGGCACTGATACATCAGCATTATCCCTCGCGTCCATCCACAGCGGCACGTAATGGTTGCGAGCCTGACAGGCACTTTGGCTAAGGATTGATTAACAGTTTCTCTAATCTGATAACTCAAAAATTCTTGCTTAGTCATGCTCTCAAATTCTGTCGTATTACCACGCATAACTCATAGCTCCAGGCGACGCAGTGCCGCGTCACGGTTTTTTGTTAAATTTAGATTCAGTCGCGCGGCACTGCGCTCCTGAGCATGGCGTTATACATCAACCAATCCATAATCAACTATCGTGTCGCAATCAGCAGAAACAAACGTATCCTCGTCGGTTCTTGGGCGGTTCAGCGTTTCTACGGTCATTTGCTTTAATTCTCCCCAGCAAATTTGATCAACATAATCAGACCAGCCCTCGCAAGCCTCGCCTCGCTCACAATCAAGCGCGTCTTCTGCGGATTTTTGGGCTTCTTCGGCAGTGTCGTGTAATTCAAACCCTTCTTCAGGGTAATAGCTAAAATATTTTTTCATAGTTTGCTCTAAAAATGTATAACACGTCATTCAACCAGACCCGCCGCCGCGAGTCGTGGTGTTGCTTTAAATCCAGCTGGCGGGCTGGTTAATTCAGGCGTTATGCCGCTCTACGTTTTCTAGGCTTTGGCGGCTCTGGGTCAGAGTCCGGTACAAAATCGCTCAATTTGTATTTTCCGCATCTCACGCATGTGAAATTGTAGCGTGCCGCGTCAATCAGCACTTGCGCTTCAATATATCCGCATCCTGGGCATTTTCTCCGCTTAATTCCTGGCGGTAGTTTCGTAATGTTTGTCATATCGTTTCAATTTTAGTTTGCTGCATAACACAACGCTCGTGCGGGACGCCAGCGATAAAGCCGCTGTCGCCCCACAGCTAAGCGTTATACGGCAATTCGACACACCGTCCACATGCATCGCCACCCGGTGTCGGGAATGTTCCGCCGCTCCCGTCCGGCCCGTTCCATTTCCACCCGATGGCGGTCTTAAACCAAGCGCCGCCCATGACCGCATGGGCTTTTGTGCCTTCCGGGTAATCTCTCCACGGCCTGTCTTGTAGTAGCTTTTCTTTTATTTCCATATCATTATCCAAGGTCGCCGCATAACACGGCACTCAAGGCGACGCCGGTTAAGCATCGCGTGTTGTTTAAATTTTGTCGGCGGCGCGCCTTAGTTCGGCGTTATACCCTACGTTCACTTAAAACATGCGTGGGGTGAGTGCCTGTTTTTAACTGGAAAAGTTCCAGGTATCCCGCCGGTATTTCAGTTGCTCGTCCCGTTTGGCCTTCCCAGCGCTGCCAAGTTACCATTGCAACGCCAACAACATCGGCGGCTTCCCGTGCCGAAAGTCCGGCGGCTATCCTTGCCGCCTTCGCTTCGTTTTCAACCATTTACAATGTGCTCTGCATAATCCAGCATTAATTCCAAGCCGCCCATTTTGCACTGTAAAGATTCGATTCCTTTTGATGTTCTGACATACTCAACTATCTTGTAATCGTAAGGCTTTCCAGTTTGGTTTATTAGCGCTAGATGTCTATTTTTTACAGTATTTAACATTTCTTTTATTTTTAAAATAGTTTCCATTTTCTTGCTCCGGTTGGTTTGTCGTTTTGATGGCTTTATTATATCCATTGGATATAAATAGTCAAGCAAATAATTACCGGTTTTTAAAATAGGGCATAACACAACGCTCGTGCGGGACGCTGCGCGCAAAAGCCGCGCAGCGCCCCACAGCTAAGCGTTAGCCGCCTACATCCGGCGGTGTCCATCCATGTTTTTCGCTTAAAGCTATCTCAATCATTACTGCGCGGCTTTCCGCCTCTTCGTCCAGTCGATCAATAAGCCAACGCGGTAATTTTAAGCTGATCATTTCCTTTTTTAAAAGCGGGTGAGCCGGCTTCCTGCCGGCTCCTTCGCGTTTTCCGCCTTTATTCATCGCCGTCTTCGTATTGCGATTCAATTACGAAATCATAGTATTGTTCTGACTCTGATTCATCTATATCCATTTTTTCAGCATGGTGTTTAACGGCCTTTTGTCTGTCGTCATAAATTGACATGGAATTAGCCATTTCGCGTTCCATAACTGATTTAGTTGAGTCTGTTGCTATGTCGATTAATTCTCTCATTTTACTATCTCCGGTTTCGCTAAAGGCCAGTCCCTTAACGTTGAATAGAGTATATACTAAAATAAAATAAAGTAACCACTTAAATCAAAATATTTTGTGCTAAAGCGGCTAACCCGTCAATCAACCAGACGCCGGTTAAGCGGCTGTGGTTCGATTTTAGGGCTGCTCACGGCGCTGGTTATTTCAGGCGTTATACACTGCCATTCCAGCTTCGTTCTGGATCGGCATCCCACCGGCAATAGTCGATGAATGAATTAAAACCGTCGCCGTATTCAAGATACCGCTGGTATCTGGACGCATATTTTGAGGGCTTGCGCACATTTCCCATGTCTCCGTACTCAACTTTCCATGTTGGGTGGCAATGGCTAACTGTTCCGGGTTTGTCGGCATCAAAATTAACTCCGATGTAATGTCCGCAATCCTTTGCAATAACTCCAGGCTTGCCGTCAACCGTTACTCGACGGCCAATGCAGGCAGGAACGTTATAATACTGTTGTACATATTCGCAGTTCATAAATACCTTGTTGTTGTGTATAACCCGTCGCTCAACCGGAGCGCGGTTATAATCTTCGTTCATTTTTTATCCTTCGGGCCGCGCCCGGCTAGCTAATGGGTTCTGCGTCAGTCTTTCTCGGTGCCACCATCCAAGGTAATGGCCGTAACGAATGTGCCGCCTCTCGTTGTCGTCCATCGGGGAACATGCAAAGTCCCACGACTGCCACTCCCAAAGCCACTCCCGCACCTCTGGCGCAAGTTTGCTTTTTCTACTCTCTACCAGCCGCGACCATTCGGTATAGCCGAGGGTCAATTCGTCCGGGGTAAATCCTGTTTCTTGTGGGAGAGTACTTTATAAAGTTTCATACTAAGTATTAAAGTATCATACTGAGTAATAAAGTTGCATACTGAAGCTGTGGGAGAGTAATAAAGTTCAATACCAAGTATTAAAGAATCATACTAAGTAATAGAGTTTCATACTGAACACCCTCCGGATCCAACATAGACATTGATCGCTATGTTGGCCACATCTCACCTTTCAGCGCTGTATCCTTGACAACATAGACGGCGCTGTCTATGCTGCAGCATAGTTAAATTCAACTAGGGTGGACGGTCATGGGTTATTTGGGTTCCAAGGCGGGGAGTGGCGCTTACCAGGCGATTATCGCCAGTATGCCGCCACATGATGTTTACATCGAGGCGTTTCTGGGTTCCGGTGCGGTGATTCGCAGGAAACCGGCGGCTATCCGATCCATTGGCATCGATCTGGATCTGCCGTTGTTGGATTCTTCTCTTTATCCGGACGTTGAACTGTACTGCACGGATGCACCTGGTTACATAGACAGTTTCGACTATGCTGGATCCGGACGTGTGTTAATTTATGCCGACCCTCCTTATTTATTGCAAACTCGAACATCGAGCGCCCGATATAAACACGATTTCACCGAAGCCGACCATGTACGGCTTATCGAAGTGTTAAAACGGGTTCCCGCCGACGTGATCCTCAGCGGATACCCCTCAGCTTTGTACAACGATCTGCTATCAGACTGGCGGACATTCCAGTTCCAGGTCATGACGCGCGGCGGAGTGCGAACGGAACAACTCTGGTTCAACTTTGCGCCCAACGCGGCCTATTGGTCGAGCTATGCGGGTAAGGATTTTACCGACCGGCAACGCATTAAACGCAAAGCGAAACGGTGGGCTGATAACTATGCCGAACTTCATCCGGATGAGCGCCAGGCTGTCCTGGCCGCGATCCTTGCTTCCGGTACCGCATAGCTATTTCTGTCTATATCTGCCGGTAGCTATCGAGCATAGTTAATCTTGTCTATGCGATATCGCCGGACTGGTGGCCAACATAGCGATCAATGTCTATGTTGGATCCGGAGGGTGTTCAGTATGAAACTTTATTACTCGAATTTAATAGGCCTACGCCATTTAGATCGGTTTCAGTATGAATCTTTATTTTTCAGGAGCCGATTTTATCAACGGAAAAATGAGGCTTTCAGCGTGTTTCAGTATGAAACTTTATTACTCGCCTACAGCGATACCGGACGAAGCCGGAATTATTGGAGAGCAATCATGAACGAATTTAAATTTGCGGTAATCTCAAATAAAGAAGCTCAATACCTTGGGATGTCTGTATATTCCGCAGGCGGAGCAATATTGACAGCTCCCTACGATTACGAAGTGACAGAAGATTTTGGTGAATACGGAAAGCATTCGATGCCACGATCTGGGTATTTATGCAAATACCCAGATTTTATGCGAATTAAAATTCAGGATACAGCTACCGAAACTCAATTTAATGAGCATTTGGCGCACATTGAGTGGCTAGAAGAAAATGAATTAATTTGAGATCGCCAAGGAAAGCTAAAAATTTTCTACCCATACTTCAATGAGGCCCTGACGATCTCAGGGCCGACTATACCCCGGCTATCGATTATGAGCAACAACAAACTAACATCCGGCATATCCCGCGTGGATGCTGATAAGCTGCTGCGAGCGCTATATCACATCGCCAGCCATGGTGGAGTGGCTATCCCCGAACTGCAAGATGTCATCGGTCTATCTCGCGCTAGCCTGTCGCGGCTAATCGTTAATTCCCGGCGACAATACGGCGTCATCATCACTTGGCGCAAGGACGGCCACATGCCAAGCGCCGGCGAATACACTATCGAGGACTGGGGCGTATTTGACCGGGCGCGAGTGCTGGCTTTCTTGCGCGTCAAGACTGAGCGCGACGGAGAATACCCGCGCCAGCCCACTGAGCCTGCTAGTATCGGTAAGATTTGCGCATTCTGCGGACAGCCGTTTACGGCCAAATCCGAGGCGGCGAAAACCTGCTCAGACCGGTGCCGGTCTAAATTATCATCGTCCAACAACAGGGTGACATCATGATATTCCCCGACTGCCCGACACCGGAGCAAATAAAACAGGCCCGAGAAAGCGCGGGACTCACCCAAACCCAGGCGGCAGAGCTTATTTATAAGGGCTTGCGTACTTGGCAAGGCTGGGAATCCGCTAACGGATCAAGCGGCCATCGCAATATGGACCCAGCATTCTGGGAACTTTTTTTGCTAAAAACCAAGAGGATCAAGGATAGAATTATCTAATATCCAGTACCTCGTCCGGGCGTGCTCATAATTTTGATTGCTTGATTATACGATACAGCGTGCTCAAGCTGATGTTGTACCGGCGGCAAATTTCAGCATGGTTATCCCCCGTAAACTCCTGCTTTATCGCCTGGTTGCGCTCAACGCTATCATTATTCACTGATATGTAAATTTTCTGGCCGCCCCAGCGCTGTTGAATTTTCCCGACTACCGCCGTAGCCAGCGATTCGGCGATGTCGTCCTTAAAGCCGATTGAGCTTTGCAGCGCCTCATGGACGTCGCGCCGCAATGCTGCGGCAATATGATCTGATACGCTCATAGTCTGGAACTCCATGCGTTTGATGCTAATTGGTTGGATTTTGCTGGCTTTTTAGGTGCAGGAAGCGGCGCTGGCTGCTGCTCAGGTATAACAGACTCTGCTTGCAATCGCCTATATTCATCACTCGACACCACCGCCAGCTTTGCGCCCAACTCATCCCACTTGGCGGCGGTATGCAGGTGCAGGCGCAATTCGTGATGATGCGCAGCGGCGTAGGCGTATACCAGGGTATCGAGCGGCTCGTTACGGGCTCCGCGTTTTTTCTCGAAGCGGTTTTTTGCTGGGTTAAAGGTCTCGGACACGAGGCCGTTGAAGTATTCTTTGGGCAGCTCATCACTAAAGTGGAGCAGGCGGGATTCTGCGGGCTTGTCGCCATCGGTGCCCATGCGACCGAACAGGACGTTTTTAACGGCCACGGTGCCGACGTGCTGGATCATGACGCCGCGCTTGTTGTATTGGCCTCGAAAGTTGACATCTTGCGCTTTCGGCCTGGACAGCACCGGCGCATTGTTGGGCACAGCGCCGAAGATGACCATCGGGCGGCGGATCATGCGACTGCGCACATAGGATTTGACGGCTTCGGTACGGTGTCCGCCGGCATCTATCGCGGTGGCTTGGATCGGTAGGGCATGGCCGTTGCTGTGCTCGATAGGACGGTTGAGCAGGTCGGTCAGCGCTACCCAAACAGCATCGTCGGCTGGGTCGCCCCAGAGTACGACATAATCCAGTACCCAAGCCGCCATGCCTTTGCCCCAGCCGACGATTTGCACTTCGAGCCGGTCGTCTTGGGTATCGACGCCGGCGGTCACTTGGCACACACCCAACGGAGCCAGGCGCAGGCGATACGATTCGGCACGATCAGCGATGACGTTGAGTTTGACCGCGCGCATGGAAGGATCTTCCCAGGCTTCGGCCAAGCGGCTGTTGACATAGGTTTTTAGTTTGGCCGGGTCGTTTTGTGCGCTTAACCACATCTCGACCAGTTTTTCCCAGCGCGGGCCTAGGCCGATTTGGTAGTACAGGCAATTGACGGTATAGCCGCGAATTTTTGATTCCGGATTCTGCGGTATCCAGCGCCCGGCTTTGATCATGGCGGTTTTTTGATGCTCTTCGATTTCGCAGCCGCATTCCGGGCAGACGTAGCGGACACGGACGCCGCCTTTGTCCCAGTGCAGGCCGGACCACTCGAAGATTATTTCTTCCAGGCAATGCGGGCATGGCATGTAGTAACGCCGCCGGTCGGATAGCTCGTAGCGTTCGTCGATTCGGCAAATGCCTTTGGTGCCGGGCGATGAGATGTCCAGGCGCTTATAGGTCGAGGTAAAGGCGGAATAGCGGTCTTCGAGCATCACCATGGGGTCGTCCCCGGATTTGAACGAATTGGCGAATTCGGTTAATTCATCAACGACCAGGTATTTGACTGAGGTCGATTTTAAACGGGCCGGTGCGCCGGCATGCTCGACATAGAGCTGGCCGCCTAAAAAGTCTTTAAATTCTTTGGTGTTGGCGGCGTTGCGGCTGTTGGTCGATACCAGCACGTTTTTCACCACCGGAGAATCGTCGAGCATGGGATTAAGTTTTTGGTTAATCCACTTATTCATGCTGACTTCTGCCGGGAACGCGGCCATGATTGGGCCGGGCGCTTGATCCATCCAGTAGCCGATGGCGTTGCGGCCGATTTCGCTTTTGCCTATTTGGATGGGGAATTTTATGACGACTTCGTGTATCGTCGAGCGTGCCGACAGGCAGTCCATCGGCTCGCGCAGGATCGGGTTTCTGTCGGTGTGCCACGGACCGGGCTCCGGGCTGGTTTTACGCGATAAAATGATGTTTTTATCGGACCATTCGGACACGGTTTGCTTTTTGCGCGGGGCGTAGGCTCGGGCGCGGGCGGCGTTGATGACTTGGGCGGCGTTTTGCATGGCTTAGCTGTTGACTAGATCGTCAAAGGTTTGGCCGGTAGATTCGAGCTTGGCTTGTTTTCCGGTGAATTGCTGCCAGCGTTTCACGATGACATCGCAAAACTTAGGATCAAGCTCCATAGTGTAGGATATGCGCCCTAGTTTTTCGCAGGCGATTATCTGTGTGCCCGATCCACCAAAGGGATCATATAGGCTGTCGCCTTTGCGAGTGTGATTTTCGATAGGCTTTTCATAAATGCCTATCGACTTTTGGGTTGGATGAGCGGTTTTATCTTTTTCAAAAATGACGCTAGGAATGTCCCACACTGTCATTTGATCTCGTCCAGCCATCCAATTTGCGCTTGCCCCATTTTTTACAGCAAACCAACATGGCTCGTGCTTCCAGTGATAGTGGCTTCGGCTTAGAGCATGGACGTTTTTATTCCAAATAATTTGCTGCTTTACCTGGAAATTTGCTCTCCGGAGAGAATCCATAACAACGTCTGTAAAAGCGCTGGCATGCCAAACGTAAACAATATCGCCCGGAAACAAAGCCCATGCGTCATACCAATCGGCACGGTCGTCATTTAGCAGATTTGATGCTGCTTCGCGGTCAGTCTTAACTCTATCTTTTGCATCGGCACGCCACCCGGCCTCATACTCAACTCCATACGGGGGGTCTGTAACCATGAGATTAGGTTTAGATCCGGACAATAACTTGCTGACTGCGGCAATGTTGGTGCTATCTCCGCACATAAGCCTATGCCCCCCCCCCTAGTAGCCATACGTCACCCAATTGGGTGACTGGGACAACTGGGGGCTCGGGAACTATATCGGCATTTTTTGATTTGACTGGATGCTCATCCTCAATCAACAATTTTTCTAAAAAATCGGCATCAAATCCAATCAAATCCAAATCAAACTCTATCTGCTGCAAGTCTTGAAGCTCGGCACGCAGCATATCCTCGTCCCAGCCTGAGCTTAACGCCAGCTGATTATCGGCAATAACATAGGCTCGTTTTTGGGCCTCAGTTAAATGCGACAAGCGGATGCAAGGCACTTGCTCCATGCTAAGGCTTTCTGCCGCCATGACGCGACCATGCCCGGCAATGATGCCGTTACCGGCGTCAATCAGCACAGGATTTGTGAAGCCAAACTCTTTGATGCTGTTGGACACTTGCCTGACCTGCTCCGGCGAGTGAGTGCGGCTGTTGCGGGCATAAGGTATGAGTAAGGCGGTATCGATGTACTCTAGGGTTTGCTGGGTTATGCTCATATTTTTGCCATGTCGTTAAAGCTCCGCGACAAGTCGCTAAGCAGTATTTCGATATGATCCATCAACAGGGATCGGATTCTTTGCTCGTCGGTTTCCGCTGCCAGCTGAGGAGCTAGGATGTCGGGCAGTGATTCCAGGCGGTTACGGATGACGGTATCGCCATCGGCTACGGCCATTCTGACCTCGTCAGCGACCAGCAATAAGCCAATTTCTTTTTCGTAGGCTAATTTTGCTTGCTTGGCGTTGTAGGTCTCTTTCATGGCCCGCGCATTTTGGTAGACGCTGCCGGATTTGCTGCCCACCTGCCCGTCGGCAAGCTCGACTGTCGGTTGTTTTTGCGCTCGCTCCTTACTGTGCCTTTCGGCCACGCCTTCCTTGGATGGGTCTTTAGTGTCCTCTATGCGCTTGATGGAGGCCTCGACGTCTACTTTGCCGCCATCCATAACCAAGCGGCCGGCGTTTTTGAGTTGGGTTATGTGGCTGCGATTGACGCCGATGTGAGCGGCAAAATCGGACTGGCTCATTAACATCCCGCCCCCTCAAATTCTTTGCAGGCTTTTTTATCAAAAAGCGTAGTGCCTGGATAACCCGGCGTTACTAAGCAATGACCGGCTTTAGAGGCGGCATACAGTCGGTGCCAGCTAACGCACTCTTGGCAATAATGCCCTTCGTGCGGTAATGGCGGTTGATCCTCGATCAACTCGACACTGTCTATCGTGAAATCCAGCGTAGCGCCGCGCAGGCCGGTTATTAAGCCGCCAGCGTGGAGCTGTTTAGCCAGGGCGTGGAATTCAGGCACAGCTGCTCTCATCTGCTGATTAAAATCTCTTGCGTTTTCATATCCACAAACTATCTTTTTCATTTTTTTTAATAAATTATGGTTGTGCAGGGTGTGCGGGCGAGTGTGCAGGGTGCGAAAATTCGCGAGGCGTTGATATGCGTGGCCTGTGCAGGGTGTGCAGGGTGTGCAGGCATCTATATACGCGAGGGCGGTTTTGTTTTTTGATTATTGCTGTTGTTTTCTCGCGCGTCACGTAAGGCGCGGTACTGCACACCCTGCACAGGCCACGCGCGGCGCGGCTTTGACTCTGCACAATACCCTGCACAACTGCCTGCACACCCTGCACAACGTTAAGCACGGCTATCCTCTCGGTACATATCGAGCGCATCTTTAAACGCTCTGATGTTTGATCCCAGCCAGCCGGTCTCGGAATTGCCGGGTGACATTTCTTCGGCGTTGGCCGGGATGATGATGGTTTTTGGGTTATCGACCATTTTTATGCCGTCCAGGTAGCGCTTACGCCCTTTTTTGACGCCAGGGCGTTTGGCGATGGCGTCGATGGCTTTGTTTTTTGGCGCTGATCTGACACCTTCGCGCCGACACCAGTGGGTGTAGAGGATGTAGATGTCATCTGAGAGCGCGGGCACGGGCGGCACTCCGGTGATTTCTTTGCCATTCCATTCGTCGTAAAAGCGGACGATGCTGTCTTTGCTGAGGTCCAGCAGGTCTTGCTTGGCTGTTGTCATGACCGGTTTTGTATGCGGGCTAAATCCTTGCAAATCCAAGTTGAGCAGGTAGTGATGCAAGGCTTCGGCTCCGCCGTTTTTGGCTTCGGCGGCGACTTCCTGATAATAACTTTCGCTGAGTTTTTCCGGCGTCCAGATGACTTGGTGCCGCCGGTCGTCTTGATCGAGGACGACTGGCATGCGCTCATTGGACAGAAACACGAGGTTGACGTGGTTGGTTTCCTCGTAGGCTGTCATGTTTTTGGGGTTGATGCGGATGCGGTCGCCGGTGATCAGCCCCTTGAGCTTGTTTTTGATGTGGTACAGGTCGGACCGGGCCACGACTTCGTCCGCCAACATAAAGAGTTTGCCGGCAAAACAATCGTTAAATTTGTCTTCAATGGCCGACTGGTCGATGACGCGGCCGTATTTGCCGTAAATGCCCAAAATGATGTCGAAAAACAGGTTTTTCCCCGTCCCCTGCGGGCCGTGGATGACGATGGTGGTCTTCATTTTGGCGCCGGGATGTTGCAGTGGGTAAGCCAGCCAGCGTAGCACCCAGGTGTAGATGTCGTTGCTGTTTTTTTCTTCGGCGCACATGTACATGAGCAGGTCTAACAGGCTGTCGCAATTGCCCTCTTTGGCTGTGGTCGGCCAGCCGTCCCAGGTGTTGCAGGTGATGTTTTTATCGGTGCCGGTCGGGTCAAAGCCAACTTCTTCAGGTCTGACGATGCGGCGCTGTTTGCTTTCTTGCCAGCGCTTGGGTATGTCGTAGTGGACGCAGGCTTGTTTGAAATCGTTTAGGGCGACGCGCATGTGTTCTTGCGCATCGAAGAGCATGCCGCCCATGCCGTAGACGAGGGCATAGCGCTCAATGGCATCGTTGCAATCATCGATAGGCCGTAGAGGGGCTTTTTCCCCGCCCCCTTGTGGTTGCGCGTCCCGCGTTTTGGCGGTGACGGTAAATCCTGCTTGCTTGATGGCTTCCTCAATCTGAATCCTTACCGTGTGTAGGCCATCGGTCAGGTGCAGGTCGTTAAAGTCGGTCAGTTTGCCTTGGTTTCGGCAGTAGTGATCGTAGCGGGCGTCTTCGTCGGCAAATTTTGGCGATACGACGCGGCCATTGACGGCCAGGGCGGCAAGTTCTGCGTATTCTTTGCCGGCGTTTTTCTTGCCGTGGGGCTGGTTGCAATGTGGGCAAGTCGCGGATAGGTTGACTTTGACGGGTTTTTGGCAGTGTTTGCAGCGCGAGTAAGCGTCATCGTCGGCCAAGATGAGGATCTGGGCTTCGCGGTAGTATTTTCTTAGCGCTTGGGCGACGGTTGGCAGGTTTCCGGCATCAAAGGCAATGGCAACCGGAAAGCCGGTGGCTTCGTAGCCGGTTGCGCCAGTGGCGTAGCCTTCGGCCACCATAATCAGGGTGGTCGGGGTGTCGATCAGGTGGAAGTGGGCTTTTTTTACGGCTCCGGTCGGCCAGTAGTGTTTGTCGCGGCCGTTGTGTTTGTCGATTAGGTCTTTTTGTTTGACTTTATCGAGGATGAGTTGCAGGCCGTGGATGCGGCCTTGTACGTCGAGCATCGGCACGGCCAAGGCGCCTTTTTCGGTAAATCTTACGCCGTGGGCGATGACGCCTTTGCGGTGTAGGTAGTCGCAATCGCCGTCGGTTTCGAGTTTGCGCCAGGCGGCGCTGGCTTTGGCGGCGGATTGTTCGGCTTTGCGTTTTTGTTCGGCAGCCGAGCGCTTTTTGTCGTCAGCCATCCGCTGTTTTATGGCGGCTTTTTGTTCGGCGCTGAGGTCGGTGCGGGTGATTTCTATTTTTTGCGCGTTGTTGTCGGCTCCCTGCCAAATGCCAAAGGAGCCGACAAAGACGATGTCGCCGCCGCTCAGGGTGATTTCATGGAGGATGTACCAGCCGCGCTTTTCGCGGTCGCCCTCTACCCGGCAGCGCACCATGCGGCCGGTTTCCAGCCGGTCGACTTGCAGCCCAAAGCCGAGCAGCTGAAGTTTTACGTCATCGTAATTGGATGCCATTGTTATCGATTCATGGCGGCGTTAACCGCGTGCCTTAAATTGCTGGTGAAATACATGTCGAAATAGCGGTCGTAGGTTTCTTGGGCTATGCGTTCGATGTTGAGGCGCTTGCGGTAGCTGGTAGATACAACAAACAGCAAGACTGGCCTTATCACTGTAGCGGCTCCTTGTCCGCTGCCATCATGCAGATTGATGCGCATGTATATGCCAGGATGCAGTCGGCTCCGGCTGTTGGGTTGCACGGAGAAATAGGCGTAGCCAAGCTGGTTGCGGGTGCCTCTTGCTAATCTGGATCTGCCGGAGCCGCCCATGTTTGACCGGAAACCAGCCTCGGGGAAGGCATCAAAATAGGACAATATCTGCACTATCTGTCCTTTGGACATGTTGCCGTAGTCGTCGATTTTTGCACCGGCAGGGCTTGGCACGGTGAAATATCCAGCAGGCAAGATTCCGGTTTTGTAGAGTCGAGCCTCAAATTTTTTAAACCAGCGCTGACCGCCCTCAACTTGCGGGTTGAGATAGTGCTGATCTGGATTACGGCGCATCGGATCCTTCAGCGTCACCTTAGATTGCAGACTTAATTGATGCGCCTTAACTACATTCATTGAGTTGAGCGTGTACGGCGTCGGCCGGTCGAATACAGACTGCATTTCTGAGCTGATTTTGTTTTTGGCGACAAATGCCAGCTCAGTCAACGTCTTGGCAAGCGCCCCCGGCAGCTGCTGCCTTTGCAAATCGTTCAAGCCGCGCAGTAACTCATCCATCCCGCGAATTTCAATAGCGGCCATAAACCACACCTGATAAATAATTGTTTAGTAACATTAAAACCCACTACCTACACAAAAAACGGGGCTCGAATTACCCGCAGTGGGGGACGCTGGGAAGTACCTTTTACCCGGCTTTTGGCAGCCAATCGCTAACTTAACAAGTGGCAACGCCGACTCTAAAAGCGCCTTTATCAATAAAGGGGAGCGGGGAAATGGGCGGCAAAACCCATAAAGCAAACCGTTCAATCGATATAAATTAATCATCAGTGTTCGTGAATTGCTTCGGAGCATGCAGGGTTAATCCAAACCATTTCATTACGTACCTTAGTACCCCTATTAGCTGATATTCGGCTAGGTTTTGAATGACTCTTCCAATCGCTAAGTAAATCAAGGTATAAGTCAGATGCGTACCCACTAACTACCACCAACCCGTCAAGGTTAAGTAGAGTAGACAACAAAACAGCATGATCATCTTCCG
>Ga0208123_100453_pt1 | contig 16825 bp, 13 predicted proteins | sample LakWasMe92_HOW11_2_FD_183914 | JGI IMG/M metagenome (GOLD analysis project Ga0208123, IMG submission 183914) | Freshwater sediment methanotrophic microbial communities from Lake Washington under simulated oxygen tension - Sediment Metagenome... | ecosystem: Environmental > Aquatic > Freshwater >... | reverse complement strand
CATTCCCCTGTCCATCAACATCAGCCCGCGCCAGTTGCGCGAGCCCGATTTCGTGGCACAGGTGCGCCGCGTGCTGGCCGACACCGGCGCTCCGGCAGACCGGCTCATCTTCGAGGTGACCGAGGGCCACCTGGTGGAGGACGTGGACAAGATTTTGGGGCGCATGCATGAACTGGCGGCCCTGGGCATCCGCTTCTCCATCGACGACTTCGGCACCGGCTACTCCAGCCTGGCCTATCTGAACCGCATGCCGCTGTACGAGCTCAAGATCGACCGCAGCTTCGTGCAGGGCCTGCCCGATGACCTGCATGCCCGCGGCATCGTCGAGACCGTGCTGTCCATCGCGCGCAACTTCTCCCTGCACGTGGTGGCCGAGGGCGTGGAAACCCAGGCCCAGGCCGACTACCTGCGCCAAAGTGGCTGTCCCAGCCTGCAGGGTTACCTTTACGCGCGGCCGGTGCCGCTGCAGGATTGGCTGGCGCAGCAAGGCTGAGGCGTCTGCGCTGCGGGCGTACCATCAAGCCTCAACCGTCAGGGGTTCCGATGCGCCACGCCTTGATCCATCACCGCACCGATCTGTCGACGATCGCCAGCTGGGCCATGTTCAGCCGTGGCTTGCAGCCTGAGTTCCCGCCTGCGGTGCAGCAGCAGCTGGCCCGGCTCAAGGGACCGGCGCAGGAGCAGGACAGCCGCATCCGCGACCTCACCGCGCTGCCCTGGTGCTCCATCGACAACGACGACTCGCGGGATCTCGACCAGCTCACCGTGGGCGAGGCGCTGGCCCACGGCCGCGTGCGCCTGTTCGTGGCTGTGGCCGATGTCGACGCGCTGGTGAAACCAGGCTCGCCAATCGACGAGCATGCGCGCATCAACACCACCTCGGTCTACACCTCGGCACGCGTCTTCTCCATGCTGCCCGAGCGTCTGAGCCACGACCTTACTTCGCTCAACCCCGATGAAGAGCGACTGGCCGTGGTCTGTGAAATGGAGTTCAGCGACGACGGCATCCTGACCGCTTCCGTCATCTACCGCGCCCGCGTGCGCAACCAGGCGCAACTGGCGTATGACGCCGTGTCCGGCTGGCTGGAAGACCAGGGCGAGCTGCCCGCTGCCGCCCGCCGGGTCGCCGGCCTGGACGCGCAGCTGCATCTGCAGGACGCGCTGGCGCAGAAGCTGCGCGTGCTGCGCCGCGCCGGGGGCTCCCTGGAGTTCGAGACTTTCCAGCCGCGCGCCCTGTTCGACGGCGAGCGCATCACCGACATCCGTCTGCAGCCGCAGAACCGCGCGCGCCAGCTGATCGAGGAGTTCATGATCGCCACCAACGGCTGCACGGCGCGCTACCTGGCGGCGCAGGGAAAGGCCTCACTGCGGCGCGTGGTGCGCTCACCCGAACGCTGGCGGCGCATCGTCGAAGTGGCACAGGGCTACGGCACCGCGCTGCCGAACGAACCTGACGCCAGGGCGCTGGAAGCGTTCCTGGCCCGACAGCACCGGTTGGACCCGCTGCGCTTTCCGGATCTCTCGCTCGTCATCGTCAAGCTCATGGGGTCGGGTGAATACGTGGTGGAGCGTCCGCAGGGCCCGCCCATCGGCCACTTCGGCCTGGCCGTGCAGGACTACATGCATTCCACGGCGCCCAACCGCCGTTACCCGGACCTGATCACCCAACGCCTGCTCAAGGCGGCGCTGGCCGGCGAGCGACCGCCGTACGCCGACGAGGAACTGGCCGAGCTGGCGGCGCACTGCACCGTGCAGGAAGACGCCGCGCAGAAGGTGGAGCGGCAGATGCGCAAGTCCGAAGCCGCCTTGCTGTTGCATGACCGCATCGGTCAGCGTTTCGACGCCCTGGTCACCGGCATCAGCCCCAGCGGTACCTGGGTGCGCGTTCTCGAGCCGCCGGCCGAGGGCCGCCTGACGGGTGAGTTGCCCGAACTCCGGGTGGGGCAGCCGCTGCGCGTCAAGCTGGTCTTCACGTCGGTGGAGCGCGGTTTCATCGACTTTGTCCTCACGCACTGAGGCGCGCAGGTACCGCTTCAGTCGCCCACCTTCAGCGCCCCGCGGCGGATCTGGTCGCGCTCCAGGCTTTCGAACAGGGCCTTGAAATTGCCTTCGCCAAAACCCTCGTCGGCCTTGCGCTGGATGAATTCGAAGAACACCGGGCCCAGCAGCGTCTCGGAGAAGATCTGCAGCAGCAGGCGGGGCCGGCCGTCCTTGGTGGAGCCGTCCAGCAGAATCCCGCGCGCCTGCAGTTCGGGCACCGGCTCGCCGTGGCCGGGCAGGCGCTCGGCCAGCATGTCGTAGTAGATGTCGTTGGGCGCCGTCATCAGCGGAATGCCGGCCAGCTGCAGCGCGTCCACGCTCTCGATCAGGTTGTCCGTGAGCAGGGCAATGTGCTGGATGCCCTCGCCGCTGAACTTCATCAGGTACTCCTCGATCTGCCCCGTGCCCCGGCCCGATTCCTCGTTCAGCGGGATGCGGATCAAGCCGTCGGGCGCGGTCATGGCGCGGCTGGTCAGGCCGGTGTATTCCCCTTGGATATCGAAATAGCGGATCTCCCGGAAGTTGAAGATGCGCTCGTAGAAGGCACCCCAGAAAGCCATGCGCCCCCGGTAGACGTTGTGCGTCAGGTGGTCGATCACCTTGAAGCCGTGGCCGCGCGGGTGGCGGTCCACGCCTTCCAGAAACTCGAAGTCGATGTCGTAGATGCTCTTGCCGTCCTCGAAACGGTCGATCAGGTAGAGCGGTGCCCCGCCTATGCCCTTGATGGCCGGCAGGCGCAGTTCCATGGGACCGGTGGGCACCTCCACCGGCTGCGCGCCCAGTTCGATGGCACGCGCATACGCTTTGTGCGAGTCGCGCACGCGAAAGGCCATGGCGCAGGCGCAAGGCCCGTGCTCGGCGGCAAAGTAGCCGGCCAGGCTGCGCGGCTCGCGGTTGACGATGAAGTTGATGTGGCCCTGGCGGTAGAGCAGCACGTCCTTGCTGCGGTGGCGCGCCACCAGGGAGAAACCCATTTTCTCGAACAGGGGCTCCAGGGTGTTGGGGGCGGGCGAGGCGAATTCCACGAACTCGAAGCCGCACAGGCCCATGGGATTGTCGAACAGATCAGCCATGAGAAGTCTCCAGAAAAACGATCGATGCGCGGGCACGCAGGCCCTGCCGTTGTTGCGTCAACCGCGGCGCCAAGGGGGCGCGCAGGGCCGCCCGCGCGTGCTGCGCGCCAGATGCTGGCCGATGATCAGGAACTGGATGGACATGGTATGGCTTGACTGGCCTCAAGGTTAACGCATCCGGCCGGCAAGGCCGGTGCGGGCATTCCGCCCGGCTAGACCCTGCATGGGGCAGGTGTATGTGACTCGAATCAAGGTAAACCCTATAAGATTCAAATTATATAAATCTATAGAGTCTGCGCCTTGCCGCCCATGAACGCTCCTCCCCCCGCCCGCGTCATTCCCATCCAGCCCCAGGCTCCCGATCCGGAGCTCATGGTCTCGCTCTACGAGAAGCAGAAGAAGATCTACCCCCGCGCCGTCAGCGGCTGGTTCGCGCGCTGGCGCTGGACCATGGTCTGGCTCACCCAGCTCGTGTTCTACGGCCTGCCCTGGCTGCAGTGGAACGATCGCCAGGCGGTGCTGTTCGACCTGACCGAACGACGTTTCTACGTGCTGGGCCTGGTGCTGCATCCGCAGGACTTCATCTACCTCGCGGCGCTGCTGGTCATCTCGGCCATGGCCCTGTTCTTCTTTACGGCGGTGGCCGGGCGCCTGTGGTGCGGCTACGCCTGCCCGCAGACGGTCTACACCGAAATGTTCCTCTGGGTGGAGCGCCACACCGAAGGCGACCGAAGTGCGCGCATGCGCCTGGACGCTGCCCCGTGGAGCGTTCGGAAGATCGCCCGCAAGGGCAGCAAGCAGGTCGTGTGGCTGCTCATCGGCCTGTACACCGGCTTCACCTTCGTCGGTTACTTCACGCCCATCCACACCCTGGCGGCGGAGGCCGCCGCGCTGTCCTTCTCGCCCTGGGAGTGGTTCTGGGTGCTGTTCTACGGCTTCGCCACCTATGGCAACGCCGGCTACCTGCGCGAGCAGGTCTGCAAGTACATGTGCCCCTACGCCCGCTTCCAGAGCGCACTGATCGACATGGATTCGCTGGTCATCGCCTACGACAGCCAGCGTGGCGAGGCGCGCGGCTCCCGTTCGCGCCAGGCCGACCCCAAGGCCCTGGGCCTGGGTGACTGCATCGACTGCACCCTGTGCGTGCAGGTCTGTCCCACGGGCATCGACATCCGTCAGGGCTTGCAGAACGAATGCATCGCCTGCGCCGCCTGCATCGACGTCTGCGACGACGTCATGGACAAGATGGGCTATGCCCAGGGCTTGATCCGGTATTCATCTGGCAACGCCATCGTCAAGTCCTGGTCGCCTGCGCAGATGCTGCGCCGGGTCTGGCGCCCGCGGGTGCTGATTTATGGCGTCCTGCTGCTGGCCATGAGCCTGGCCTTCGTGCTCAGCCTGTCGCTGCGCCAGGGTTTTGTGGTCGACGTCATCAAGGACCGCGGTGCCATGGCGCGCGTGGTGGGGCAGGGCGTGGTGGAGAACGTCTACCGCATGCAGGTCACCAATGGCAGCGAGCACCCGCAGCACTACCGCATCAGCGTGGCGGGGCTGGAGGGGCTGGCCATCGTCACACCCACCGAACTGGCAGTTGGCGCGCTGGAGATCGGCACCCTGCCGCTGCGTCTGAGCCTGCCGCCCGAAACGGCCCAGACCCAGTCGGGCCAGGCCAAGCCCATCGTGTTCACGATCACCACGGTGCAGGAAGGCGAGGAGAAGACCACGCGGGTGAAATCCACCTTCCTGGTACCGCGCTGAGCCGGGCAAAAAAAAGCCCGGTCGGCCGCAGTGGGCCGACCGGGCGCCGCTGCGGCTTCAGTTGCAACCGCAACTCGTGCGCGAACTGCAGCCCTGTGCCGGCTGCGGCGTCTCGAACTGAGGGAACAGCACGTTGTTCTCCAGGTGGATGTGGTTGATCAGGTCTTCGTTCAGCTGGGCAATGCCGGCGTAGAGCGCGCGCCATGTGTTGCAGGCGCCGGCCGGCGGGGTGGCGTCCTGGGTCAGGGCGGCCAGGCGTTCCAGGGCCTCGCCGTGGTCCACGTGCTCGTGCCGCATCATGCCGATGGGCTGCACCACGAAGGCGTTGCCGCCCGCGCGCAGCATGGGGAAGAGCACCTGCTCCTCTTTCATCATGTGCGAGAGCAGCTCCTGTTCCATGTGTTCCAGGAAGTCGGCCAGACCGGTGGGCACGTCCGGGTTGTCGCGGTGCACGGCCTCCACCCGGCGCGCCATGCGGATCAGCTCGGGCAGCTGCACGCGGTGCACCTCGTGGTAACGGGCCAGGATGTGGTCGATCAGCACGCCCGGCTCACTGGCGGCTGGCATCGTGCTGGGGCGCTGCAGGGCGCCCAGCTCTTCCAGCAGGGCCGGCAGGTTCAGGCCTTTGCCGGCCGCGGCCTCGCGCAGGCTGATCTGGCCGCCACAGCAGAAGTCCAGCTTCAGGCGGCGGAAGACGGCGGTGGCGCCGGGCAGTTGCACGGCGATCTGGCCGATGGCCTGGTCGGCGCTGAGGGTGTCGGGGGCGGTGGTTTCCAGTCGGGCGTTCATCGCAATACTCCATGTCTGTATGAGGTGCAGCCATTATGGATTTAAAGAAATACTATGTATATATCTTTAAATTGATCTGGCGCAAGTTTCACCCAGATGGGGTGCATGCCCCTGCGCGGTGCAGGGGCAACGTGGGCCTTCAGGTCTGCCCGGGCGGTGTCGCGGGCCGCACCATGAGGGCCGGGTTCACCCAGCGGTCGAAGTCTGCCGCGCTCACGTAGCCCAGCGCCAGCGCCGCCTCGCGCAGGGTGCTGCCGTCGTGGTGAGCGCGCTTCGCAATGACGGCGCAGCGGTCGTAGCCCAGGTGCGGCACCAGCGCCGTCACCAGCATCAGCGAGCGGTCCAGCAGGGCCTGGATGCGCTCGCGCCTGGCGGTAATGCCGCGCACGCAATGGGCGTCGAAGCTGGCCATGCCGTCAGCCAGCAGGCGGATGCTCTGCAGCAGGTTGTGGGCGATCAGCGGCTTGAAGGCATTGAGCTCGAGGTGGCCCGAGGCCCCGCCGATGCTGATGGCCACGTCATTGCCCATGACCTGGCAGCAGAGCATGGTGAGTGCCTCGCACTGCGTGGGGTTCACCTTGCCCGGCATGATGGAGCTGCCCGGCTCGTTCTCGGGCAGGGTGATCTCGCCCAGGCCCGCGCGCGGGCCCGAAGCCAGCCAGCGCACGTCGCTGGCGATCTTCATCAGCGCCACCGCCAGGGTCTTGAGCGCGCCGTGTGCCGCCACCAGGCCGTCGTGCGTGGCCAGGGCCGCAAACTTGTTGGGGGCACTCACAAAGGGCAGCCGCGCCGTGCGGGCCAGCTCGGCCGCCACGCGCTGTCCGAATTCGGGGTGCGTGTTCAGGCCCGTGCCCACGGCGGTGCCGCCGATGGCCAGGGGGTAGAGCGACGCCTGGCTGGCATGGATCACCGATTCAGCATGGTCCAGCTGCGCCGCGTAGCCCGAGAACTCGTCGCCCAGGGTCAGCGGCGTGGCATCCTGCAGATGGGTGCGGCCGATCTTCACGATGTCGGCAAAGGCCGTGCTTTTGGCCACCAGCGTGCTGCGCAGCCCCGCCAGCGCCGGCAGCAGGGCGCGGGTGATGCCGCGTGCCGCCGCCAGGTGCATGGCCGTGGGGAACACGTCGTTGGACGACTGGCCCAGGTTCACGTCGTCGTTGGGGTGCACCAGGCGGCCCAGGCCGCGGGGCCCGCCCAGCAGCTCCGAGGCGCGGTTGGCCAGCACCTCGTTCATGTTCATATTGCTCTGCGTGCCCGAACCCGTCTGCCAGACCGAGAGCGGAAATTCGGCCTCGTGCCGGCGCTCCAGCACCTCCTCGGCAGCGGTGGCAATGGCCATGGCCTTCTCCGCTGGCAGCGATCCCAGCTCCAGGTTCACGCGCGCACAGGCCAGCTTGACCATGGCCAGCGCCTGAACGAGCTCCGTGGGCATGTGCTCATTGGAGATGGCGAAAAAGGCGAGTGAGCGCTGCGTCTGCGCACCCCAGAGCCGTTCGGCCGGCACCTCGATGGGGCCGAAGCTGTCGAACTCGGTGCGCGTGGCAGGTGAGGGGGCGGTGGTGGACACAGCGGTGCTCCCTTGGGGCGATGCGTCATTACACACCCGCCATTGTGCGCAGTCCAATATGCGGGTTCAATACACCTTGTACCGTTGTCCCTGTCGGGCGCGGCCGGAAAGGAAACCAGATATGTCGCCCTCCTACCACCAGTTCTGCGAACTCTTCGCCCAGCTGGGCCTGCCCAGCGATGTGAAAGACATCGCCGCCTTCATCAAAAGCCATACACCCTTGAACTCAGCCACCCGCCTGGAAGACGCCGGCTTCTGGACGCCCGCGCAGGCCGCGCTGCTGCGTGACGAACTGGTGCACGACGCGGACTGGTCGGAGGTGGTGGACCAGCTCAACCTGGCCCTGCGCGCACCCACGCGTTGAAGGGGCGCGGCCGCAATGCCCCTGCGCCAGCAGGTGCCGCCTCGTGGCTTCACAATGCGCGCTGTTGTATTGCCATCACCCCGGAGACCTTCATGAGCATTTCCATGTACCAGGCCAGCGTGCCGCGTTTCATCAACATCCTCGGCAATCTCAGCGCCATCCTGGACAAGGCGCAGGCGCATGTGGATGCGAAGAAGCTCGACGAAACCGCACTGACCGGCTTTCGCCTCTACCCCGACATGCTGCCCATGGCCCGCCAGGTCATGATCGTCACCGATACCGCCAAGGGCCTGGCTGCGCGCCTGGCCGGCGTGGACATCCCCGTCTACGAAGACAACGAGAAGACCCTGGCCGAACTCAAGGCCCGCATCGCCAAGACCGTGGCCTATCTGCAGAGCTTCAAGCCCGCGCAGATCGACGGCACGGAAGACAAGGCCATCGTCATCAAGCGCGGCGACAAGGAAACCCGCTACACCGGCCTGCAGTTCATGCTGGGCCATGCGGTGCCGAACTTCTACTTCCACGTCACCACCACCTACGCCATCCTGCGCCATAACGGGGTGGACATTGGCAAACGGGATTACCTCGGCAATCCCTGAGCCAGCGGCGCCCAGGCTTTGGCCTGGCCTCAAGGCTGCGCCGGCAGCATGCCCTTTGCGCGTACTGTCTGGGCCGCATCCGCGCCCGAGAGGGTGAGCAGGAAGGCTTGCGCTGCGTCCGGGTGCCTGCTGCCTGCGCTCACGGCGCCGGCATAGGTGGTGTAGTTCTGGATGGCTTCGGGCAGCGGGCCGACCAGCTGGGCACCCCGCACGGGCAGGATCTCGCTGATCTGGTGGATGGCCAGATCGGCCTCGCCGCTCACCAGCTTGTCGGCCACCAGGCCGCCGGGCACCAGCACGGCCTTGGCGCGCACGGCCTCGGCCAGCCCCAGGCGCTGGAACAGGCCGTCCAGGTAGATGCCGCTGGAGCCACCCGCGGCCGGGTCAATGTAGGCCACCTTGCGCGCGGCCAGCACGGCCTGCCTGAAATCTTCCACGCTGGCCATCGCCGGCTGGGCTGCGCCGGCCTTGACGGCCACGCCGATGGCCACCCTGGCCAGGGGCACCACGCTCTGCGCGCTGACCTTGCCCTCGGCCGCCAGGGTCTTGAGACCGGCCGGGGTGAGCACCAGCACGTCAAAGGTTTCGCCGGCTCCGATACGTTTGGCCAGGGCCCCTGCGGTGTCGTTCTGCACATCGACCTTGTGGCCGGTGCGGGCCTCGAAGGCCGGCACCAGGGCCACCACCACCTGCTTGAACGCGCCGGTGGTCAGGACCTTGATCGTGTCGGCCCGGGCCTGGCTGGCTGCCAGGGCGAACGCCAGAAGGGGATAAACGAGTCTGCGCATGGGGGAGCTCCCGTGTTGGTCAGGGACATTCTAGAGAGACGGCCGACGCGGTGTTGTTGGTCTGCGTCCGGTGCCCGATGCCGCGGCTGATCCGACGCGTACAGTTCCTTACACAGGGGGTGATGATTGGACTTAGGATGGCCCGCGGCCAGCAGCACCTGCGCCGGGATTGTCCCCGGCATGCCATGGCCTCGGAAAGAAAAGGGGCGCAGCATGGAATTGAAAGAAGCAGGCGAGCAATGGGAAGCGCTGCACCAGCGTTGGGTCAGGGCCCATCAGGAGGTCCGGCGCATGGAGCAGAAGAACATGTTGCGCTACAAGTCGTTTGCGGAGGGCAAGGGGGCCGCCCCGAGTGCCGAAGAGATAGGGCTCGTCGAGCCGCTGCGGCGCCTGGCCAACGATGCGCAGGCGGACCGGGACGAGTTCACCCGCCAGGTGTTTCGCGGTCTTGCCAGCTGAGACCGGGCCGCCCCCGCCGTTCACCCCCCCCGCCTTGCGGCGCGACCCCGGACGCTTCTGTTCGCCGGGGCCGAGGGTCACATCCCGCTGTAATTCGGCCCGCCGCCGCCTTCCGGCGTGACCCAGACGATGTTCTGCGTCGGGTCCTTGATGTCGCAGGTCTTGCAGTGCACGCAGTTCTGCGCGTTGATCTGCAGGCGGTCCGTGTTGTCAGCGTTCTTCACGAACTCGTAGACGCCGGCCGGGCAGTAGCGGCTCTCGGGGCCGGCGTACCTGGCCAGGTTGATGCTCACGGGCACGCTGGCATCTTTGAGCGTCAGGTGGGCGGGCTGGTCTTCGGCGTGGTTGGTGTTGCTGATGAACACGCTGGAGAGGCGGTCGAAGGTCAGTTTGCCGTCCGGCTTCGGATACGCGATTTGCGGGCACTCGGCCGCCGGCTTGAGGCGCGTGTGGTCGGCCTCCTTGCGGTGGATCGTCCAGGGCGGGGTCTTGATGCCGATCTTCGGCAGGAACCAGTTCTCGATGCCCGTCATGATGGCGCCGATCAGGTTGCCCTTCTTGAACCACTGCTTGAAGTTGCGCGACTTGTGCAGCTCGTCGTACAGCCAGCTCTGCGCGAAATTCACTGGGTAGGCGCTGACCTCGTCATGCGCACGGCCGCCGGTCACGGCGTCGTAGAGGGCTTCGGCGGCCAGCATGCCGCTCTTGATAGCGGCGTGGCTGCCCTTGATGCGGCTGGCGTTCAGGGTGCCGGCGTCGCAGCCCACCAGCGCGCCACCGGGAAACACCAGCTTGGGCAGGCTCAACAGGCCGCCGGCCGTGATGGCGCGCGCGCCGTAGCCGATGCGCTTGCCGCCTTCGATGTGCTTGCGGATGGCGGGATGGGTTTTCCAGCGCTGCATTTCCTCGAAGGGGCTGAGCCAGGGGTTCTGGTAGTCCAGGCCGGTGACGAAACCCAGGGTGATCTTGTTGCCCTCCAGGTGGTAGAGGAAACCGCCGCCGTAGGTGCTGTTGTCCATGGGCCAGCCGGCGGTGTGCACCACCAGGCCGGGCTTGGCCTGCTCGGCTGGCACTTCCCACAGTTCCTTGACGCCCAGGGCGTAGCTCTGCGGATCCTTGCCTTCGTCGAGCTTGAACCTGGCGATGATCTGCTTGCCCAGGTGGCCGCGCGCGCCTTCGGCGAAGACGGTGTACTTGGCGTGCAGCTCCATGCCGAGCTGGAAGCCGTCATGCGGCTGGCCATCCTTGCCGATGCCCAGATTGCCGGTGGCCACGCCCTTGACGGAGCCGTCTTCGTTGTAGAGCACTTCGGCGGCGGTGAAGCCGGGGAAGATCTCCACGCCCAGGGCTTCAGCCTGCTCGCCCAGCCACTTGGTCAGCACGCCCAGGCTGATGACGTAGTTGCCGTCGTTGTGGAAGTTGTCGGGCACCAGGAAGTTGGGGGTGCGCTTGGCACCGGTTTCGCTCAGGAACAGCACGTCGTCGCCCGTGACGGGCTGGTGCAGGGGGGCGCCCATCTCTTTCCAGTTGGGGAAAAGCTCGTTGAGCGCGACGGGGTCCATCACTGCGCCGGAGAGGATGTGGGCGCCGGGTTCGCCGCCTTTTTCCAGGACGACAACCGATACGTCCTGGCCTTTCTCAGCGGCCAGCTGCTTCAGGCGGATGGCCGTGGACAGGCCGCCGGGGCCGCCGCCGACGATGACGACGTCGTATTCCATGGCTTCACGGGGGCCGAACTGGGCGAGGATTTCTTCGTTGGTCATGGCGGCTGCTTTCGTATGAAGTCGCTTGATAATGGGGCTGTCCCGGGGCCGGATGTTAGGGGTAAACGCTCGCCCGGCCTGTCGGATCTGCGACTGATTTTATTCCGGTTTGCGGGAAAAATAGAACGGTCGTTCTATTTTGTTTGGGTTGACCCAGAAAGGGCCTGTCATGGCTTACAGCATCGATCTCTCCGGCCGTGTGGCCTTCATCACCGGCGCCTCGGGTGGCCTGGGTGCCCAGTTTGCACGCACCCTGTCGCGCGCCGGCGCAGCCGTGGTGCTGGCGGCGCGGCGCATCGAGAAGCTCAAGGAGCTGCGCGCGCAGATCGAGGGCGAGGGCGGTGACGCCCACGTGGTCGAACTGGACGTGACGGACATCGGCTCCATCAAGTCGGCGGTGGCACACGCCGAGACCGAGGTGGGTTCCATCGACATCCTGATCAACAACTCGGGTGTGAGCACCACCCAGCGCATCGTGGACGTGACGGAAGAAGACTACGACTTCGTGCTGGACACCAACACCAAGGGCGCCTTCTTCGTGGCGCAGGAAGTGGGCAAGCGCATGCTGGCGCGCGCCAAGGGCGCGGCGCCCGGCACGTTCACCGGCGGGCGCATCGTGAACATCGCCTCCATGGCCGGGCTCAAGGTGCTGCCGCAGATCGGCGTGTACTGCATGAGCAAGGCCGCCGTGGTGCACATGACCCGTGCCATGGCCATGGAGTGGGGCAGGTTCGGCATCAACGTCAACGCGCTGTGCCCGGGTTACATCGACACCGAGATCAACCATCACCACTGGCACACCGAGCAGGGCCAGAAGCTCATCGCCATGCTGCCGCGCAAGCGCGTGGGCCAGCCGGCCGACCTGGACGCGGTGCTGGTGATGCTGTGCGCCAACGAGAGCCACTTCATCAATGGCGCGGTGATCCAGGCTGACGACGGCTTCGCCGTATGAGGCCTGCGGGCGCCTGGCAGTGGCTCCCCCTTATTGTCAAGCACCCCGATTGCCGATATAAAAGGGCGCGAAGAAATCAACACAACGAGAACAAGTTGGGCCCCCCGCGATGAGCACGCGCCTGCTTTCTGCATGAACCAGCCACCACCGAGCGGCGGCGCTTCCCGTGCCATCACCCGGATGACCAATGCGGTCGTCGCGCTGGTCTCCCTGCTGTTCGTTTTCTACGCCCTGGATGCGTGGCAGAAGATCAAGGAGCGGGAAGACCAGAACATGGAGTCCGTCCTGGTCCTCATGGCCAGGTCGCTGGACACCTACTTCCTTTCGAAGCAGGCCGGCATGCGGACCCTGGCCGAGGCAATCGAGGATCAGCCCGGCCGGCTGGCCAACCGGGCCGGCGTACAGCGCCTGCTGCGGGACTACAAGAAACACCGCCAGGACATCAGCCGTGTCTACCTGACGGACATGCGGGGCCAGATCCTGGTCTCGTCCGAGGCGCGTGAACCGCAAGGCCTGCCGCGTGTGGGTGCTCAGGATGCGTTCTGGTCTTTCCTCGAAGAGTACGCCGCCGAGCCCGGCATCCATCTGGGCCGGCCTGAGCTGGATCCGGCGAGCGGCCTGTGGTCCTTCCCGCTGCGCCATGTGCTGCGCGACCGCGACGGCCGGCCCCTGGGCGTGCTGACGGACGAGTTTCCGACGGATTTCCTGGCCGCACTCTGGAAAGAAGCGCCCATGGTCGACCACCTGATGGTGGGCATCATGCGCGACGACGGCTACCTGCTGGCCCGTCATCCCTTGCCCGCATCGACCGCGCTGCACGACATCTATGGCTCACCTCGCAAGGGCGCCCTGTTCCGCCATCTGAAGCAGAGGGATTTCCCCTGGTTCGGCCGTGTCTCAGGGCCCAATTCGCTGAGCTCAAGCGACACGATCATCAATGTCTACAACCGGCTGGAGAGTTTCCCGGTGACGGCCTTCGTTGCCCAGTCCGAACGCCGGATCATCTATGGCTGGCTGGCCGGCATTGCCGCGCCGCTGGTCCTCATCCTGCTGCTGCTGGGCGCGATCAAGTTCGTTTCCCTTCGGCTGATCGAGCAGGCGCGCAGCAGCGAGGCCGAAAGAATGGCCGCGGACGCCGCGCTGCGGGCGAGCGAAGCGGAGCAGCGCTTTCTGGTCGACCACCTGATGGCCGGCGTGGTCGTGCACGACGCCAAGGGCACCGTCCTGCGCTGCAATATCGAGGCTTGTTCGGCGCTGGGCCTGAGTTTCGAGCAGATGTGCGGCCGTGAGCTGATTGACCCGGCCTGGCGTTTTGTCAACGAGGATGGCAGTGTGATGCCGGTGTCCGCCTATCCGGCCGCGCAAGTGCGGGCTACTGGTCAGCCCGTGCGGGACCTGGTGGGCGGGGTCGTGAAGTCGGCAGGCGAGGAACCCACCTGGCTGCTGTGCCGCGCCGATCCCTGGTTCAATGACAGCGGACAGATCGACCAGATCGTCGTGACCTTCATCGACATCACGCAGCGGCGCAAGCTGATGCTGGACGTGAAGGACCGGGAACTCAAGTTCCAGGCCTTGTTCGACTACAGCATGGACGCCGTCCTGCTGACCTCGCCGGACGGCACGGTGCACGCCGCCAACCGGGCCGCGTGCCGGCTTTTCGGCCTGAGCGAGGCGCAACTCATCGCGCGCGGACGCTCGGGCCTGGCGGACCTTTCCGATCCTCGGCTGCACGCGCTGCTGGCGAAAAGAGCGCAGACGGGGCAGGCGGCCGGCCTGCTGAACCTGGTGCGCGGCGACGGGAGCCTGTTCACTGCGGAAATCAGTTCGAGCCTCTACGAAGACAGCCAGGGCCGTCGGTACGGCAGCATGATCGTGCGGGACATGACCGATCGGCTCAGGAACCAGGCCGAACTGGAGGCCGCCAACGTCGAGATGCGCCGGATCAACGAGCAGCTGGCTGAGGTTGCGCATTTCGACATGCTGACCCATCTGCCCAACCGGGTGCTGCTGTCGGATCGCCTGCAGCAGGCCATGGTCCAGTCGACGCGCAGGAACAAGTCCGTGGGCGTCGCCTTTCTGGACCTGGACGGCTTCAAGGACATCAACGACCAGTTTGGGCATGCGACGGGCGATGAGTTCCTGGTGGCCGTGGCCAAGCGCTTGAAGTCGGCGCTGCGCGAAGGCGACACGCTGGCCCGCATCGGCGGCGACGAGTTCGTCGCCGTGATGGCGGACCTGGAGCACGCGCACGATTGCGATCCCCTGCTGCGCCGTCTGCTGCAGGTGGCGGCCGAGCCGGTCCCGATCGACGGCCACCCGCTCCAGGTGTCCGCCAGCATCGGCGTGACCATCTTCCCCCTGGATGGGTCGAGCGCCGAGCAGCTGGTCCGGCACGCGGACCAAGCCATGTACCAGGCCAAGCAGGCCGGCAAGAACCGTTACCACATTTTCGATGTGGTGAACGATGCCGCCATCCGGATCAAGCGGGAGAGTCTGGCGCAGATCATCACCGCCTACCAGCGGCGCGAGTTCGTGCTGCATTACCAGCCGCAGGTCAACATGGCGTCGGGCGAGGTGGTCGGCATGGAGGCGCTGATCCGCTGGCAGCACCCGCAGCGCGGCTTGCTGGCGCCCGGGCTGTTCCTGCCCGTGATCGAGGACCACGACATGGCCTTGGCCCTGGGCGAGATGGTGATGGACATGGCACTGACGCAGATGGAAGAGTGGCTGCGCCTGGGCCTGGAGATGTCGGTCAGCGTGAACGTCTTTTCCCAGCAGCTGCAGCAGGCGGATTTCGTGGAGAAGGTACGGGCCAGGCTGGCGGCACACCCGGAAGTCCGGCCGTCCAGCCTGGAGCTGGAAGTGGTCGAGACCAGCGCCCTGCAGGACATCGCCCTGGTGTCCAGCCTGATGCACGCCTGCGCCGAGCTCGGCGTGCGCTTTGCACTGGACGACTTCGGGACGGGCTACTCGTCCCTGACCTACCTGAAGAAGCTGCCCGCCGAATTGCTGAAGATCGACCAGAGCTTCGTGCGGGACATGCTGGAGGACCGGGACGACCTGGCCATCGTGCAGGGCGTGATCGGCCTGTCCAAGGCCTTCAACCGCAAGGTGATCGCCGAGGGCGTGGAAACCGTGGAGCACGGCCTCATGCTGCTCTCCCTGGGGTGCACGCTGGGCCAGGGTTATGGCATTGCGCGTCCCATGCCGGCGACAGAGGTGCCGCGCTGGCTCACCCAGTGGCAGGTACAGCAGCCCTGGGCCAGGCGCCTGGGCTGAAGTCCGGGCGGCGGCCCGGCCTTCCTTGATCCTCGTCAAGCCAAGCCCGGTCCGCCGGCGCACAATAGCCGCCATGCCCATTGCCCAAGTCCCGTCTGCCGAGTTGCGCCTGGCCGTCGATGCCGGGGCGCTGGGTTTTGCCGACACCTCCGAGTTGCTGGGCCAGCCGCTGCCCTGGATCGGCCAGGAGCGGGCCGAGCAGGCGGCACGTTTTGGCCTGCAGATGGACGCGCCGGACTACAACCTCTTCGTGCTCGGCGAGGTGGGCAGCGGCCGCACCACACTGCTGGCGCAGATGATGCACGAGGTGGCGGCCGGCCGGCCGGTGCCACCCGACCTGTGCTACCTGCACAACTTCGACGCGCCCGAGCACCCGCGCGCCTTGCGCATGCCGCCCGGGCAAGGGCGCCAGCTGCGCAGCCTGATGCAGCAACTGGTCAAGACCCTGCAGGCCGAAATCCCCAAGCGCCTGGACGGTGAGGACTTCCGTGCCGAGGGCGCCCACCTGCAGAAGACCTACAAGGCCGAGGACATGCGCGCCTTTGCCGAACTGGACGCCTACGCCGAGGCACGCAGCTTCGCCATCATCCGCGACGAGGGGCACCTGGTGCTGACCCTGCGCGACGAGAAGGGCGAGCCCATGACCGAAGGCAGGTTGCTGGCCTTGCCGAAGGAAAAACGCGCCGAGACGGACCGCCTGGAAGAAGAACTGCGCGGCGAGATCACCCGCTACCTGGACAAGACGCGTGCGCTGGAGCGCGTGCTGAACGAGGGCCTGGCCGCGCTGCGCCGCCAGGTGATCAAGCCGCTGCTGGAGCACGAGCTGCAGGAGATACGCAACGAGCTGCGCAAGCAGATCAAGGACACGGTCAAGCTGGGCAGCTACCTGGACCAGGTGGCACACGACGTGCTGGAAAACCTGGAGCTGTTCCAGCCCGTCGACGAGGACGAGGTTGTGCGTCAGCAGGCGCTGGCCAGCGTGCTGGCGCGCTACCAGGTGAACCTGGTGGTGGACAACCATGGGCGCGAGGGTGCGCCGCTGATCGTGGAGGACAACCCGCTGTTCCGGACCCTGTTCGGCAGCATCGAATACCAGAACGAGAACGACGTGCTGGTGACCGACCATTCACGCATCCGTGCGGGCAGTCTGTTGCGCGCGCACGGTGGTTTCATCATGCTGCACCTGCGCGACCTGCTCGCCGACGAGCCGGTGTGGGAGAAGCTGCGCCGTTTCCTGCGCAGCGGACGACTGCAGATCGAGGAGCCGGGCATGCTCTACGCGCCAATCGCCGCCGTTTCGCTGCAGCCCGAGCCGGTGGACGTGGATGTGAAGATCATCCTGGTGGCTTCGGTGGAGGAGTACTACGCCGTGCAGGAGGGCGACCCTGAGTTCG
>Ga0208123_100451_pt1 | contig 16918 bp, 7 predicted proteins | sample LakWasMe92_HOW11_2_FD_183914 | JGI IMG/M metagenome (GOLD analysis project Ga0208123, IMG submission 183914) | Freshwater sediment methanotrophic microbial communities from Lake Washington under simulated oxygen tension - Sediment Metagenome... | ecosystem: Environmental > Aquatic > Freshwater >... | reverse complement strand
GTGAAGGGCATATACCTTTAGTCTTTAATCCAATCTCATGCCACTCTCCGAATTCGCCTTAATCCAGCGCTTCTTCACTCAGCAGCGGATCAAAAATCCCTCAACGCACTTGGGCATAGGCGACGATTGTGCGTTGCTGTCGATTCCCAACGGTTACGAACTGGCCGTGACCACCGATACCATGGTCGAAAACGTGCATTTTTTTGCCGGAACCGATCCGGAACTGCTGGGACATAAGCTGCTGGCCGTCAATTTGAGCGATCTTGCCGCAATGGGCGCAAAGCCAGTCTCGGTGACACTGGCCTTAACCCTACCCAAGGTTGATGAAAACTGGCTGACGGCATTCGCCAAGGGTTTTTTAAAGTTGGCCGAACGCTATTCTGTGGATTTAATCGGCGGCGATACCACCTCCGGTCCATTGACCTTGACCGTTCAGGCGATGGGTTTAGTTCTTAAAGGCCAAGCGCTGATGCGATCAGCGGCCACGCCCGGCGATTTTATTTATATGACCGGATTTTTGGGCGATGCGGGGTTGGGCTTAAAGATAAAGCAAGGTTACACCTGTGCCGATTCCGAAGCTGCGTTGACGCGATTTAACCGGCCGGAGCCGCAAGTTGAAGCCGGTCAGGCTTTACTTGGCATTGCCAATGCCTGCATCGATTTATCGGACGGTTTGGCAGGCGATCTGGGCCATATTCTGGAACAAAGCCATGTAGGCGCGTGCCTCGATTGGAACGCGTTGCCGTTGTCAAAAGCGGTGTTGGCCTACATTAACGATACCGGCGATTGGTCTATGCCGCTGACCGCCGGTGACGATTACGAGCTGTGTTTTACCGTAAGTCCGGAGCAGGCGGCTCAATTGACCATAGCGGCTACCAAAATCGGCATCATTGAATCCCAGCCTGGTTTACGCTTGAGTAAATCGGGTCATATCCAACCATTAGAGGTCAAAGGCTTTGAGCATTTTTCTTAACACCCAGTTGGGTAAAAACAAGCTGACACCCAAACAGATATTGTCCGATCCCATCCTGTTTCTGGCCTTCGGCTTCGGCTCCGGTTTGGCAAAAAAAGCTCCGGGCACTTTCGGTACATTGGCGGCTATTCCGGTTTATTGGCTATTTGCGCAAACCAATCCGGTCGTTTATAGCCTGTTGACGCTAATCGTGACGGTTGGCGGGATATGGATTTGCGACATCGCCGCAAAAAAACTCGATGAACATGATTTTGGCGGCATCGTTTGGGATGAGATTGCCGGTTACCTGATAACGATGTGGCTGGTTCCCTTTAGCTGGCAGGCTATGGTGCTGGGCTTTATCCTGTTCAGGTTCTTCGACATACTCAAACCGTGGCCGATCAAGTGGATTGACCGGCAGGTTCATGGCGGATTGGGTATTATGTTGGATGATGTGTTGGCGGGCGTGTTTGCCGGTGTCTTGTTGTTAGGTTTTTCAAGCTATTTTTGAATTGAGAGGGTAGCAAAAACCTCTCGGCGGGGCGCGCCCTTATCGTCTCTCCGTTGACAATAGGTTGCCATTAATTATCTGAAGCTCTAAAGCAGTCCGTCGCCGTTTGTATCGGCAATAAATTTGATCCGTTAATCGGTAAATTCTTTCCTCTCGCATGATTGAAAAGTCCGATATGCGCTCAATGTCTAGAATTCTCAGATAAAGAATCCATGCCTCTTCTGTTAATTTCCTAAGCATTATTTTTTCCTTAAGCTATCAAAAACGGCACAATGAGTCTGTAAGGTTCCTTGGTGTGATTTTAAAGCTAACACATATAAGGGTAAGCAATCCCCTACAGTGAAGAATAAAAAGTTGCCAAGTCGTCGGGATCAAAAGAACATGGGATTACGGAGAGTATGCACACGGCAAGCTCTGATAGCGCTCTAGCATTAATGCCGCTTAAAGATCATTAGCGTAATATCATCGTTAAAGGATTCGTTGCGGCAAAATTGTTTTAACCGTGCCAGTAATATTTCAATGATGGCCTGCGGGGAGTGTTGCGCATATTGAACGAGAATATCATTGACGCGCTTTAGGCCAAAAAACTCGCCATCGGCATTTTCCGCTTCGGTTAAGCCGTCGGTATAGAGCAGGATTAAGTCGCCTTGGGATAACACCGTGGTTTTTTCTTCAAAAACGACATTTTTGTTGATACCCAGTATTAATCCTTCCGCATCCAATTGCCTGCATTCGCTTTGAAAAGGGCTAAGTAACAAGGGAGGAGGGTGGCCTGCATTGGCAAAACTCAGTTGCTGAGTGCTGCTGTTATATTGCAAATAAAATAGCGTAATAAAGTAGTCGGATTTATCCAAATCTTCAAAAAGAAAATTATTGAGGACGCTTAAGGTTTCCGCCGGCGTAGCCGAACCGCCGGCCTGAGTTCGAATGGCGCTACGGGTCTCCACCATAAACAGGGCGGGGCCGATTGAATGACCGGAAACATCGGCAATAATCATGTCCAAATGGTCTTCATTGCGGTAAAAATAATCGAAATAATCGCCGCCGACTTGATCGGCCGGCAAGCAGTAGCCGGTGACTTCAAAATGATTGGATTTGATCGGCGCCGAGGGGGAGAGTGAGGCCTGAATGCGTTGGGCAATCTTGATTTCACTTTGAGCAATGGCTAGATTAATTTGCGCTTGGCGAATAGCCGCTTCCGTGGCTTTTCGCGTGGTAATGTCGACGATGGTGCTCAGCACCAATGTTTCTTCTTTGCTGTCGATTAGGCTGAGGCCTATTTCAACGGGAAATTCCGTTCCGTCTTTGCGTAACCCGTAGAGGTCTTGGCCCGCTCCCATAGGCCTGGATACAGGGGCCTTGAGGTACGCTTGGCGAACGCCAACATGCGCATTGCGAAAGCGCTTAGGCACTAATATTTCAACCGGTTGTCCAATTAATTCAGCGCGTGAGTAGCCGAAAAATGCCTCTGTCTGCGAGTTGACCATTTCAATCGTCCCTGACTTGTTCACCATGACAATCGCATTGGGCGCCGATTCAACCGCTTGTCGGAAGCGTTGCTCCAAGCGCTTACGCTCGGTGATGTCGTGGATAAAGCCGCTGAATATGTACGTATTGCCCAGTTTTAAGGGCGAGATGCTCAGTTCAACGGGGAATTCAGTGCCGTCGCGGCGAATCGCGGTCTGCTCAAGCAATTGATTTAACAAAGGGCCGGAACCGGTGCGCAGAAAGCGTTCCAAGCCTCGTCGATGCGCATCGCGAAGCTGTGGAGGGATAATTAACTCATCAAGACGTCGGCCGATAGCTTCATCCGTAGTCCAGCCGAATATTTTTTCTGCCGGGTGGTTCCAGTCGGTAACGATGCCGTAAGAATCCATAATCACGATAGCGCTTAAGGAGCTTTCAATAATCAAACGGATACGTTTTTCACTTTCGATCAGTGCATCCTGAAAATGGATTCTGGCGGTAATATCCCGATCAACCCCTCGCCATTTCAGCAGCTTTCCTACTGCATTGATTATCGGTAAGCCGGTCGATTCGGTCAGTATCTGGCGACCGTCTTTGTGCCGGTAGTGGGACAACAACGCGTAAAAAGGCCGACGGCTGGTCGCGTAGTGCTGCTGGTTGGCTTTATCCTGGGGCGTTAAAAATTCGGTATAGTGTTTGCCGAGCACTTCATCCGGACTATAGCCCAGTATTTGGCTAACTGCGGCACTGCTATAGCTGTAGTAACCCTCGGGATCTTGCTCCCATAACCATTCGCCGGCCATTTCCGCCATTTGTCGAAAACGTTCTTCGCTTTCGGTAAACGCCGATTCAACGTTGAAATCATCGACAGTTCTACCGACTCCGCTGTCCTGAATCAGTAAAGCAATGTCGGTTTTATCGGGCGTTAGCTTGGATAAGACGGCGAGCGATATTAATACCTGGATTTTGTCATTGGCCTTGCTGACTATGTCACCGACAAAGCTCGCCCTGAGCGGAGTCGAAGCGCTTTGTCGAGTTACCTTGGCAAGGGCTGCTTGCCATAGCGTATTGCCGCTTCCGTCAGCGAAGATAAGGTCGATAGGCTTACCGATGAGTTCGTGCTCGGTATATCCTAAAAACGTAGCGGCGCAGGGGGTAAGCTGTTTAATACGCGGCGCGGTATCGTATGGACCAACCAGCTCAATAATAATGATGCGAGTTGTGGGCTGATGCATGTTTTTTCAATCGAACAGGCCATTAGAACATTGCCGGCAAAGGATGCTCATGTATGATTTTACGGGATCTAATTCGATCAGTTTAAATGAGTTCATAGCCCGTTCATCCGGATAGCCGCTAAAAGATAGATATAAGGCACTTAATCTGGGTCAGTACAACTAGGCTTCGATGATAAAAAACTCAACATCATTTAGCAATCTATATTTCGCGGGGTGTTTCTGGGGGACTTATTCGGCAGGTTCAGGTAAATCGAACCTGCCTTGAGTTCAGATGCATGGCGGGGTTGCAGAAAAGAAAAGCTCTTTTATCATTTAGTGCATTGCTTAGTGTTTTTGGCTTTTTCTGCAGTGTCGCTTAGAGATTCGCCAGCGCTATTATTGCCGCTGTTACTGCTACTCGATTGGTCAGTTAATGGCTGTGTTAGCTGGGGCGTTGTTCCCAGCACCACTGCGGTAGCTTCCTCAATGGAATTTGTTAATGTATTTCCGCCAGACGCAGTATTGAAAGATTGTAGATATGAAGCTGAGCCGCTTCCGGTAAGCGTACCGCCGGTCAGAGTAACGCCGTTGGCAGCAGAAATAGGCGCATTAATGGCGAGCGTGTCACCATTACTGGCCGTAAGACTAACACTGCCGCCGGCCGAAGAAACTGTCCCATTAACCGTAAGTGGAGACTTGGCCTTGATCACAATATTTCCAGCAGCATTGGCTACCGTTGTGCCCGAGTTAACGGCAGTTGAACCAAGAATAAATCCTCCAATATTTTCAACATCAATCCAGCCGTTGGGTGCATTTAAGCGGTTTATCCGCGAAACGCCTTGGGTGCGCGAGTAAATATTACTGCCTGCACTGATGTCCAGCACCTGGGTAATGGCATTTGCTCCGGCAAAGGTGACATCGCCGTCACTGGATGCTGTGAGATTGGCGGCATTAATGTTACCTGATAGGCCCTGAGCTATAGCGTTGACGGCGCTGATGGCCATGCTGTCGGCTGTGATTGTGCCGCCGCCCTGGTTAAAGGCGTTGCTGACATTAAAACTGCCGGCTGAAAGGTTGCCGCCGGATTGGGTGTATTGAGCCGTATTAAATATGCCGCTGATTCCAAGACTGCCTCCGGTCATCTGAAAATGACCCAAACTGCTCAAACTATTTAGAGAAGTAGTGCCCGCTAAGGAGTCGTAAGTTACCGTCACTCCGGTTGGAATAGTAGCGGTCAGCACGTTACCGGTTGTAGGGATAATGCTATTTTCCCAGTTGTCGGCTGTCGACCAATCGCCGTTTCCACCAATCCAGGTTATGCTGTCCAGCGCATTAATGGTGAAATCGGCGACGGTGTAACGGATGTTGTAATTGCTGTTGGCTAAGCTGCCTTGATTAATGCTGTAAGGTCCGGCGGTTACCGTTTCCCCTGCCGTTCGTGTCAGCGCGCCGGTTAACACGGATGAGGATTCTCCGTTGACAAAACCGGTGGCGTTGTAGGTAAACACAGGGTCAAGCGCACCGTAGGTTTTGTCGGCGGCAACGCCGATGACGATTAAGTCGTGAGGCGTGACGGTAAGTTGGCCGTCTATGCCTGTAAACGTGTAGTTGCTGTTGATGAGTTTCGGCGTGATCGCATAGGTGCCCACGTTGGAGAACGGTGTCGCCAAGGTCGTGTAGCTAAGGCCGATGGAATCAAGCGTGTCGCCATTGACAAGTTCGCCAGCCGCAATATTGCCAGTAAAAACAGGGTTGGCATCGCCATAAACCCGCGTGGCATCATCCGCTTTAATGTTCAGGCTGAGCAGGGCGGGGGTGATAGTGAAGTCGGCACCGGTGTAACGGATGTTGTAATTGCTGTTGGCCAGGCTGCCTTGATTAATGCTGTAAGGTCCGGCGGTTACCGTTTCCCCTGCCGTTCGTGTCAGCGCGCCGGTTAACACGGATGAGGATTCTCCGTTGACAAAACCGGTGGCGTTGTAAGTAAACACAGGGTCAAGCGCACCGTAGGATTTGCCGGCGGCAACGCCGATGACGATTAAGTCGTGAGGCGTGACGGTAAGTTGGCCGTCTATGCCCGTAAAAGTGTAGTTTCTGTTGGTGATTTGCGGCGTGATCGCATAAGTACCCACGTTGGAGAACGATGTCGCCAAGGTCGTGTAGCTAAGGCCGATGGAATCAAGCGTGTCTCCGTTGGAAAGTTCGCCAACTGTAATATTGCCGGTAAAAACAGGGTTGGCATCGCCGTAAACCCGCGTGGCATTGTCCGCTTTAATGGTCAGGCTAAGCAGAGTGGGGGTGATAGTGTATTCGGCCACGCTTGCTGTATTATCAGAAATGATATACCCCAGAGCATTGCTTAATCCTGCATTATAGGCGATGTTATAACTGCCTACCGATGAGCTTGACGTTGCGGTAGTCGAGAAGCCGGCTGTGCCGCCAATATTAGCGCTGCTCTCTGTATCACCGTCAATGTAACCGCTCAATGTATAACTTAAGTCCGCTAGATTGACGGCGCTCCCGTATCTGCTGCTGGCGGTACCGGGCGTAATGTTCAGCACCGGTGTAATGCTGTAAAGCAGGCCGTTGCCGGTGCCGGGTATAGTATAATTTGTACAGCCGGTTAGGTATTGGCAACCATAATGCTTGAATGCCGGGGTTAATCCGCTCAGCATGTTATTGGCTGGAGTGGTTGAATAAATCAGCCAGCGGCCGCTGCCGGAAACGTTGAGCGCATCGATACCGACATTGTTGGTGTAATTGACGCCGGTGTTCAGTACGATGTTGCCGCCACCGCTCGAGTCCAATATGGAGTTTTGGGTAATGGAGCCGCCGGCATTGATTGTGATATCGGTTTGTGCCGACAAGACCGTGTTGGTGGCTGAAAGATTAAATCCGGTGGTGCCTGTATAAACAGGCGTGGTGCTAACAAGTGTGCCGCCAGTCGCTGCGACAGCTTCTGCATAGCCGCCGTTAAGCGGGGTGAAAGTCGTCGATTTCAGGTTGTTGAGCGAAGTGAAGTCGGTCATCAATTGAGAGGTGATGGCAGAAGTTCCGTCACTCAGGCCGATGGTCACGTCCCCGGCGAAGCTGTTGTTTGCGGCTCCGTAATTAAATGTGATGTTTCCTGTAGAATTCAACACCGCCTCAAAAATTGCCGTTTTTCCGGAGTTGTAATAGCGCTCAACGTTCCATTTCACAGCCCAATCTGTGTCAGTCGGGCGAGAGATAAAGATGTTTTTTCCGGATGAAGTATGCAGCTCCCAATCATTCCAAGCCGGCGCAATGGCCTTGTAGTAGGCTAGACCTTGAACGCTGTCGCTATAAGCGCCTGTTCCGTCGCCGAATGTGATTAGGCCATTGCTGCTGATGTAGGCTTGAGAATAGGGCGTTCCAAAGAAGGTAAAGGTGAACGGCAGGTTGTAAGTGAAATATCGGTCGTCAACGTAATCGTTGGTTGTCGGGAGACCGAGGTTAACATTTCCCAAGGCATTGAGAATAATATGGTGCTGTGAACGCACATCAGCGAGCGTGAGATTATTCCCGCTTAATGTGACATCGCTGCTGCCAGTGACAAGGCCGGTAGCGCCAAGATTGGAGATGGTAGTGCCGTCGGATTGCAGCAGATCGCCTGACGATCCATTACCGTTGGCGGTGATATTCAAATTTCCGCCGCTAACGACTTTCGAGTCGTTGTAGAGATATACGCCCTTAGTGTTACTACCGCTACCCGTGCCTGTGCCGGTGATGCTCATTGCTCCGCCGGTGCTGAGCGTGCTGTTATCAAGGTAAATGCCGTGGTTATTGTCCAGCCCGTTGCCACCCGTTCCAATGAGGCTTATGTTGCCGGTGGTAGATATTAATTGACTTAAGGCGTCAAGGTAGATACCGCTGGCGGAGTAAGTTCCGTCCGTGCCGGTCCCGCGTATATTTATGTTACCCGTGCCGGCGTTTAGAGTGGCGTGGCTTATCAGTACGCCATGAGGATTGCCGGCCAATCCGCGTGCCGGTGTCGTCAGTGGATTGGCTCCGCCTCCCAGCGTTATATCGCCGCCATTACTGATGACGGAGGAACCGGTGTTCATCTGAATATTGCCCGCGCCGCTGGCATCGGCATCGGCATTGAGGATGACGTTGAGCTTATTATTAGTAGAGCTGATACCGATGTTGTTATTGATGATGATCGCGTTATCGGCTTTAAGATGCAGAGTAGCGTCGTCCCCTGACGTTTTGCTGATATTGGCCGCTACGGTGATGTCGCCTACTTCTGAACCAACAATAGCACTACCCGTGTAAATAGTGACACTGGTACCCTTGTTGAGTTGTGTGTTTATTGCGGAGTTTCGAAGGTACGAAGAATCTGAGGTCGCCGTCCAACTAGGGGAGGAAGTGAATGGGTCGGTAACAGCTGAGACATCGGCCTCGCCATCAACAATAGTAATGTTGAAAGGATCAAGCAACCACTCGCCACTCAGACCATGGCTTGAGGAAGCGTTGATTCTAATACCCTCTGTATCCAGCCAATGCGCCGAGGTTTCGATAAAGCCGCCGTTGCCGCTCAGGCTGCCGCCTTTGGCGCTGATGTCGCCGTAGGCGCGGGTGGCCTCGTTCGCCCAAACGATGACTTTACCGCCGTTGCCGTTGGTTTTGGCATCGGCTTTAATGGTTGTGGAGTGGCCGACATAGGCGGCTTTAGCGTTATGTACGGCGGGATTTTTACCCTGATAGTCGCCGCCTATTAAAACCTGCCCGCCGCCGGTTGCGGCGCTGGCGTCGATATGCGCCTGATCCAACAGCCCAACCCGTTCGCCGAGCAGCGCTATGCTGCCGCCTTTACCGCTTTGGCCGGCTTGAGCCTCGATTGAGCCTTGCACCAGGGTTGTGCCGGTTTTACTGTCTATATGAACGGAGCCTGCATCGCCTTGGCTGTTGTTAGCCGATATTTTGCTGTCCGCAGTTAAAGTTGTATCCTGCTGCGCGACTAGTTGGATACGGCCTTGTTTATCTATTTGGACGCTGTCGGCATTAATTTCGCCGCTGTGTTTGATGGTGCTTGCAAACACGTTGATTGCACCGCCTTCGCTTAGCAGTTTACCCAGATTAAGCGCGCTATCGGCGGGGGCCTGGATTTGAAAACGAATATCCGGCGAATCCAGGTTGGTAATGGTCAGTTCCTGTCCGGCTGCCAGGGTTATGGAGCCGCCCTCGGTTTTGATAATGCCGTTATTTTCTATTTTTGGGGCAATAAGAATAATGTTGCCGTCTTTCCCTGCCCGGATGATGCCTTCATTAACGATGTTTCCGGCGCTGGAACCGGCCATAAAATGGTAGTTGCCGCTCAGAAAATCCTGGTCGCTCAGGTTAAGACTGGAAGCGATCAGGCCTTGGGTATCAATCGCCGAACCTGCGCCGAATACGATGCCGTTCGGATTGATCAAGAACACTTTACCGTTGGAAGTCAACTGTCCTAAAATTTCGCTGGGATTTTGGCCGATAATGCGGTTAAGCACCGCGCTTTGTCCGTTTTGCTGAATAAACTGGGTAAGTTCGTTTTGGGCGATGCTGAAATTTTGCCAGTTGATAATCGCATTGGGGCTGTTGGTGACGGCGGTCACGCCCGGCGTAGAGTTATCAATGCTGACTTGGCCGCTGACAATTTGCGCGCCGTCGGGATTGGCGTAAGAGAAGGACGGGTAGAGCACCGCTAAAATAGCCAGATTAAGCGCGCGACGTAGCGGTAAGCTTGCACCAAGCAATGACCGGTGGTGCGCCGACTGTTTTTTAGGGTTTATTTTCATCGTAACATTCTGAGTTTAATGCGTTTAATTGTTTTTAACTGGTATCGGCGGTTAAGTCAATATCTTAAGTTTAATATAGTAAAGCGTGTTCCAATTTTAGTATTTAAATACAATATTGGCATGAATGCGATTGTTGCCCGCTTTGGTCGTTCCCGCCTCAACAGTGTCCAGCGCAGTGGCAAAGGCAATATTGCCCAGGAAATATTCACGCCATTGATAGCGCGCGCCAATTCCCGCGCCGCTCAGATTCCAATCCTTGGTTTGCCCTGGCGTTGTGCTTTGCAGGCGGCCATGTCCATAATCATAAAAGGCAAAGAAATTAATTTTTTGCCAGGCGGGCGTAGTGACTTCAAATTTTACAATTTCACCGCTGTCCGCTCCGGTTTCCCGTTGATCGTAGCCTCGCACATCGAAACTACCGCCAATGCCGAGCTGTTCTCCGGCAATGAGCGGGCTGTGGCTATGCTGACCGGTGAGGCTGGTTTGTACCAGCCAGTCTTTAACATTGACCGAAAAATTGCTGCCATAGCGCAACAGATCCCAATTTTGTTTGGCATTAGCGCGCGCCGCTTGATAATGTGCTTGGGTATTATGTCCGCCGAAGTTGGTATTGCCCACCCACTGCACATAATAGCCGGTGTGGGTGTTTAGCCACGGATATTCGCCTTTATAAAGTATGCTGAATGGCGCACTACGGACATTGGCGCCCACCTGGATATTTTGAAATTGAACATCATTGATGAAATAGCGATTATCAATACCTAAATCCAAGCTGTGTTCGTACTTGCCCAATTTGGGTAAAAACTGCTGATAGTGGATACCATACATTTCACCCGACCCGGTCACCGTTAAGTCGGTTGCCACCGTACCGGTATTAACCGAGGAATTGGCATAATAGGCGCTCAGCCAGCCTTTGAGCCGATAGATAGGCAAACTATAGCTTGCGCCGTATTGTTTAACCGTATCGGCGTGATCAGGGGAGGTGGAATAACTGCCGTTGACAATATGATCCAAGCCCCATAAGTTGCTGTATTGCAGTGCGCCGGTTAAGCGGTAATCGCCCGAACTGGCCGTGCCGTAATTATTGGCGATTAAAGAGGCTTGATAGGGGCGGTGTTCGGATACCGTAATATTGGCGTCTAATTTATCGGGAGTTTTGCTGGGTTTAAAGGTTAGTTGCACTTGTTTTGAGGGGTGTTTGTTGGCCACTTTAATCGCGTCGGCCAACGCTTGCGTATTGGGGGATTCAGGCTTATTAAGAACCGGTAAGCTGGCAATAATGTTGTTCCGGGTAAAGTAACTATTGCCGTTCACTTCGATTTCACCCAAGGTAAAAGAGATAACTTGCAGTTTTATATCGCCGGTAGCCAATGTTTGCGGCGGCACTATAACGCGATAAAAGGGATAGCCCTGTTCGCGAATAATCAGCTCAAGCGCCTTGCTGACATTCTGTAGCTCTTTGAGCGTATATAGCCGATTTTGTAGCGGTTTAAAATAGTCGTCAATAAATGATTGAGAAAGCGGCGACAAACCCTCGACCGAAAAATGCTTGATATTAAACTTGAATTCCTGGGGTGCAGCCGCTGCCAGGCAAAGTGCTTGGGGTATTAGGCATAAACCGGCAGCGAGTAAGGTCGATCTAGCCAGGCGGACACTAAACCAATGAATTCTTTTATCCGTTTTATGTTGTTTTTTCATGATTTTTTACGTTGTGTACCTGAATCATTTTAGGCATTACCCGCGTAGGGACATCATACTGTAACGCCCCTGCTGCGATATTATATTGTACAACCTTCGAGTGAGTTGTCTGCATCGTCGAATGAACTATCACTGCTGGATGGATCGTTAGGTGTCGAATTATCCGATTGCTCGGTTGTTGTTATTTCACCATTCGAATTTGCAGAACTGGTTTCGTTTTCTTCTACTGTTGTGGCGCTTTCACCGTCGTTAGACTCAACGGTGGCGCTTCCGGTATTAGCATTGACCAGTGTAGCGCCTGCGGCCGGCGGCTTTTCCTCAAACACTTTTTTGGGGTCGGATTGATCGGTATCCGGCCTGGGTTCGGGGGGCGGGGGGGCGTTCGGCGGCGTAGGATATATCTGAGGTATGCCGTTTTGACCGGAAGTGGAGCTGCTGCTGCCCTCCGGCACATCAAATTCTCCCGCCTCATTGTGTATAAAGGATAGTCCTTGCCATGTGGAATGATCGAGATTCACTCCGTCTGTAGAGGTATCGGTGCCTGTGCCTCTTATACCAATAGTGGCGACCGGCGTATCCAAGGCAAAGGCATCATGATCGTTTTTTCCTATACTGCCGGTCAGTGCGCGTAGCCCTCCGGTAGTTAAGCGTAATAAAACCTGGTCTTTTTTGTCTTTAATCTGATAGTTATATTGTTTAATATCCAGATCGCTATTGGCTTGCAGAGTAACTTTTTCACCATCAGGAAAGACCAAAAGCGCATAACTGTCTGTTTCGCTATGAATGGAGTCGGCGTTATACACCGGTTTGCCCAGTGACAGCGGACGCTCTTTTGCGTTTTTGTCGGCACGGTTGATGGCGCTCACCTCTCCTTTAATGTCAACTACACGGGCCACTACGCTTTGCTCGGTTCTTACCGCATTGGCGGCCGCTTCTTTGCCTTTCTCTTCGCAATCTTTGTCGCAAATACGTACAGTAAACTCGGCTTTTTCGGATTTGGGTTTAACAGTGGATGTCGGTGTTTTTATTTGAAAGTTTTCCGGGTGATCCTTGGCAATATCACCGGTGCTGGTGTTAACGCCGCCTTGATGCAACACCAGTTGTGCCGTTTTATTGGCGGATTGGGTGTCGTAATGATCGATGCTGAAGTTACTGTTTGGACGTACGGTGATCTTGGCGCCGTCGGTAAATTCGACAATGACAAAACTGCGTTCGGTCGTTTGGATATTGTCGCCCTGAAAAATTTCCGTATCCTTACCGAGAATTCGAGGCGCAGCCCCCGGTTGCTGGGCGGCATTACTGCCCTTCACAAAGCTAATGTGACCAACGACTAGAGGCGCCGCATGAATAGGTAGGGCAACGGTTAGCAAGAACAGCCATAAGCCATAACTTTTAACGAGTTGAGTTATTTGAATAGGCATAGTGGTTATATAGAAAGAGGATGAATGATCATTTAATGTACTGTTGAGTTTTTTGTCTTTTTCCATTGAGAAATCAGTCGATCCGCCAACGCGACTAACCGATTAGTCCGATAACAGCAGCCCTGATTGGGGCGTTGTTCCCAACACTACCGCGGTAGTTTTTATTCGTGGAATCCGTTACGGTTTTGGTCAACTTTTCAGTAATAACCGTTGTAGTGTATTCAGTCAAGTTTACTGTATCATCAAAGTAACTGCTCAGTGAATATATTGCTGGTATTTCAATGAGTTGTTAAATCTGAGCATAATATCTTAAATTATAACTTATTGAAAAATAATATAGTTTATTTTTCGTCGTAAAATATATGACAATCAAGTCATTGATATGAATACGCTGAGTGGTTGCGTTATTTCATTACATTATAGCGTGTGTTAAGTCAATTCCTTAAGGCCGGCGGTAAAAAATGCGAGCCAATTGTCAAGTGTTATTTGCTGGTATGGGTAAAGGCGCCATCCCAATCGATTTCGGGGGGCGCTTCAAGGTAGTAGGCTATCCGTTCAAGATAAATGGGATACAACTTATCATGCGGATAGCGCTCCGCTAATTGCTCGAAAATGAGCTGGGCGGCGGCCCATTGTTGCTGCCGGTAACCGTGCAGGCCCTGATTTAATAAGTCGAGAATCTGCAATTGTTCGGAGCTGATGTCTTCTGTTACGCCCAGCGGCTCATAAATGGTAATCGGTTTATGCTTGCCCTTGACGCGCACTTTGTCCAGTTCCCTGTAGGTGAACTCCGGCGCCGCCAGCAAGGTGCTCTCGCTGACGATCATTTTTACGCCGTATTGCTTGGTGAGCCCTTCCAGGCGTGATCCCAAGTTGACCGCATCGCCCATGATTGTGTAGGCGATGCGGAATTGCGAGCCCATATTGCCGACGCTCATTGTGCCGGTATTAAGGCCTATGCCTATATCAACTTCCGGCCAGCCTTTGGCTTTAAAATCCTTTTGAATGGTTTTTAAGGCCTGCAAGATTGCCAAGCCGGCTCTTACCGCGTAGCTGGCATGTTGCGGATTCTGCATCGGCGCGCCCCAAAACGCCATGATTGCATCGCCGATATATTTATCGATAGTGCCTTTGTGCTCGTGAATAACGCGGGTTACCGGCGTTAAAATGTCGTTAATCAGTTCGCAAAGTTCCTGCGGTTCCATGCCTTCGGAAATGGTGGTAAAGCCCCGGACATCGGAAAACAACACGGTCATTTCCCGGCTTTCGCCTTTTAATGAAAATTCTTCATCCGATCGGCTCATTTGCTCGACTAATTCGGGCGGAATATATTGGCCGAACATATTGCCCATTTGTTTTTTCTTTCGGCTTTCGAAGAAAAAACCGAAAAATATTTGGATGCCGTATAGTAAGGTTAATAAGGTAATGGGACTTGCCAGCACGGTATCGATGTTCCAAATCGCCCAGCAGTAAAAATTGAAGGCTATGCCGACGATAAGTAATACGCCGAATATAACGGCGGATAAAAATACCGGTAAACGGGGAAATATAAAAATGGCCAACAGGCAGATTAACAGCAATTCGGCCAACTCAATCCCGAGAATATAACTGGGTCTGGATTTAATCGTTTGATCTAGCAAGCCGCTAAGAATATTGGCATGCACTTCCACCCCGGCGTAGACATTTTGTACCGGCGTTACCCGTAAATCGAGCAAACCGGCTGCCGATGTGCCGACAATGACAATCTTGTCTTTTAATTTGTTTACGTCGGTAACGCCGTTAAGCACATCGGTTGCCGATACATAGGGAAAACTGCCTTGACGGCCGCGATAGGGCACCAACAGGGTGCCGCTTTGATCGACAGGAATATGAAAGCCTTCAATTTCAAGGCCTTCCAAGTGGCTATCGGTGTTACTTTTGCCATAGCCCTCGCCGGTAATAAAGTTAACCTTTGGCATGTCCAACAAGGTCCTGAATAATGCCAATGACAGTGCTTCATAAAGTTGGTCGTTATAATTAATTAATAACGGCAGTCTCCGATAAACACCATCCTCGTCGACGCTGGGATTGTTAAAAAAACCGCCTGACCTTGCCGCTGTTTGCAATTTCTGCAGGTTCGCGGCATAGCTTTTTTCTTTGGACAGTAAAGGGCTGAACGGTAATCCATTTGTCGCTATCAAAGGCGTTGGCAACATGCCCACCTCCGGCGTCTTTTCGATCTTAGGGCTGGTAAAATAACCCAAAACCACCGGCCGGTTTTCCAGGCTTTGGGCAAACATGTCATCGTAAGACAGTTGCGGGCGCATTGTTTCCAGCGTCGATAAAAAAGCAGCATCCTGTTGCAATGGACCTGATGCCATCTTTTCCAACAACTCAACGCCCGCGCTGGTATCCGGTTCGGAAAACACCACATCGAAGCCCAATAACTTAACATTGTAATAATCAAACAGCATATCGACCAAATAGGCCAATTTATCTCTGCGCCAAGGCCAGCGGCCTTCTTTGGCCAGGCTTTCTTCGTCTATATCGATAATGACAATGCGCGGGTCGACGGTATTAGCAACCGTGGTCCGCAAGCGCAAGTCGTATAAAATATTTTCCATGCGTTGCAGGGTGGGAATATTCAGCCAATGCGCGGTGTGCGCCATGAATAACAGCGTGATCAGGGCACAGGCCAGAAAGCGATATGATTTAAGCCATTTATTACTGAGTTTCATCAAAGAAGCCAGGTTGATAATGATTAGTTTGACAGGGGACGCATCGCATATTTTTATTGAACTTGGGATGGTGCTTGGAAAATGGCAGGCGAGGTAAAGTCCGATTCGGTGCGGGGCCTTTACATCCTCTATTCAGTCGGTATCGATTTGGAAATCATCCAAAAACCTTTCAGCATATTTTTTATAGATCTTTTGCGCGATAAATGCGTCGTAGAGATCGGGGTCAATATGGCCTTCTTCTTTCATTTTTTTTAAGATGAACAAGGCTTCAGAAAGTTTTTTTCCGGCCTTGTAAGGCCGGTCTTTTGCTGTCAACGCCTCGAATACATCCGCTATTGCCATCGCCCGTGCAGGGATGGACATTTGTTCGCGGCTAAGTCCTTTGGGATAGCCTTTGCCATCCATGCGTTCATGATGGCCGCCTGCATATTCAACAACGTTTTGTAAGTGCTTCGGAAATTTAATGGCTTCCAGCATGGAAATGGTAACGTTGATATGATTGTTGATGATGCTGCGCTCCTCCGAGGTCAAGGTGCCTCGGAATATGCTCAAATTGTAAACTTCTTCATCCGTTAATAAGGGCGTATCGACATTATTTAGGGACCATGTCTGTTTTTGTAACGAATGAAGACGGCTAATATCCTTATCCGACATGGCTTCTCCACCGGTATTGCAAATGCGGATAAACGCTAAATCATCCTCTAAATGAGCAATATCAGTTTGGTAAGATTGCTCTAATTCAGTTGGCGAGGCCTTGTTGTCTTGCAGATCGGCAAGCTGCTGTTTGAGAAATGCAATTTCACGATCGCGTTTTAGTACTTCAAAGCGTGTTTCCAGTAAATGAATGCGGTCAAAAATTGTTTCCAGTTTTGTCGCTTTGTCAATGACGTATTCGGGGGTGATGATTTTGCCGCAGTCGTGCAGCCAGCTCGCGATAGTGAGTTCGTAACGATCGGCCTCGGTAAGTCTGAAATCCTGTAAATAACCGTGGTCGGTATCATGGGCCGCTTCTGTCAGCATTAAGGTCAATTCCGGGACGCGGCGGCAATGTCCGCCGGTATAAGGCGATTTTTCGTCAACCGCAGTCGCTATTAATTTGACCAGCGACTCAAACATGTTTTCCAGGTCGGTAATAAGCTG
>Ga0208123_100442_pt1 | contig 17064 bp, 17 predicted proteins | sample LakWasMe92_HOW11_2_FD_183914 | JGI IMG/M metagenome (GOLD analysis project Ga0208123, IMG submission 183914) | Freshwater sediment methanotrophic microbial communities from Lake Washington under simulated oxygen tension - Sediment Metagenome... | ecosystem: Environmental > Aquatic > Freshwater >... | reverse complement strand
TTATCTTTGCCTGGACCCCGCCACACTTCTGGGCCCTGGCCATCCATCGCAAGGAGGAATACGCCAAGGCCGATATCCCGATGCTGCCGGTAACCCACGGCGAGCACTACACCAAGGTGCATATCCTGCTCTATACCTTCGCGCTGCTGGCGGTGAGCCTGATGCCCTATGTGATCCACATGAGCGGGCTGTTGTACCTGGGTTGTGCGCTGGTTTTGGGCGCACGCTTTCTGCAATGGGCCTGGGTGCTGTACCGTGGCAGTCGGCCGCACGCGGCGATCAATACCTTCAAGTACTCTATCTGGTACCTGTTTTTGCTATTTATCGCCCTGCTCGTAGACCACTACTTATTGTTGAACCTATGACTCGAACTCAAAAAACTGTCTTTATCCTGGTGGCCCTGGTGGCGTTGATCATGGGCCTGACCGTCAACAAAGTCCTGTCTGGCAAAGGCCAGGGCGACCCTACGGCGTTGGTCGATGCAGGGATTATCCTGCTGCCGCAAAGCCGCCAGCTGCCGCCTGTGACCATGACCAACCAGGACGGCCAGCCGGTGCTGGTCAATGAGTTGAAGGGCAAGTGGAGCGTGCTGTTCTTTGGCTACACCTTCTGCCCGGACATCTGCCCGACCACCCTCGCCCAGCTGCGGCAGATCAAGAGCGAGCTGCCCAAGGACGTGGTGGATAAGCTGCAGGTGATCCTGGTCAGCGTTGACCCGCACCGCGATACCCCGACCCAGCTCAAGCAGTACCTGAGCTACTTCGATCCGCAATTTGCAGGGTTGACCGGGGCGAATGTGGAGGATGTGCAGAAGGTCTCGAATGCGGTGAGCATTCCGTTTATCCCGGCGGATACCAGCAAGCCGAACTACACCGTCGACCACAGCGGCAACCTGGCGTTGATCGGGCCGGATGGTGCCCAGCGTGGGTTTATCCGTGCGCCGTTGAATAACCAGAAGCTGGTGGCGCAGTTGCCGGGGTTGTTGCAGCGTAACTGAGCCGAACGGCTATTTTGCTGACAATACAAAACAAATGTGGGAGCGGGCTTGCTCGCGATAGCATCACCGCGGTGTAACTGATACACCGCGGCGCCTGCATCGCGAGCAAGCCCGCTCCCACATAAAGCTGCTCCCACATTTTTATCTGCGGTGTGTTGGAGATCGATCAGAACGCCGGCAGGATCGCGCCTTTGTACTTCTCGTTGATGAACTTCTTCACTTCTGGAGTGTGCAGGGCCTTGACCAGCTTCTGCACCGCGTCCGAATCCTTGTTGTCCTCGCGGGTTACCAGGATGTTGACGTAAGGCGAGTCGTTGCCTTCGATCGCCAGGGCATCCTTGGACGGGTCCAGCTTGGCTTCCAGGGCGTAGTTGGTGTTGATCAGCGCCAGGTCAACCTGGGTCAGCACGCGCGGCAGGGTGGCGGCTTCCAGTTCGCGGAATTTCAGGCCTTTTTCGTTGCCGGTGATGTCCTTGATGGTCGACAGGATATCGGTCGGGTTCTTCAAGCTGATCAGGCCCTTGTTGGCCAGCAGCAGCAACGCACGGCCGCCGTTGGTGGCGTCGTTGGGGATCACCACGTTGGCGCCGTTCGGCAGCTCGGCCAGGGTCTTGTACTTGCTGGAGTAGGCGCCCAGTGGCTCCAGGTGCACGCCGGCCACGCTCACCAGGTGGGTGCCCTTGGCCTTGTTGAACTCATCCAGGTACGGCTGGTGCTGGAAGAAGTTGGCGTCCAGGCGCTTCTCGGCCACTTGTACGTTCGGCTGCACGTAGTCGGTGAACACCTTGACCTTCAAGTCCACGCCTTGCGCGGCCAGGGCCGGCTTCACGAACTCAAGGATCTCAGCGTGCGGCACCGGTGTGGCGGCGACCGTCAGGGTCTCGGCGGCATGGGCGGAAAACGCGGCAACCGCGGCGAAAGCAACCAGTAGTTTTTTCATCCAACAAGCTCCTTGTTCGGGCATTTGCCGGCGGTGGCCGGCCATGGCCGTTATTTTCGAGAATAGTGGGTCACCAGCTTATCGCCGATGGTTTGCAGAATCTGCACCAGCACAATCAACATCACCACGGTGACGACCATCACGTCATCCTGGAAGCGCTGGTACCCATAACGGATCGCCAGGTCACCCAGGCCACCGGCACCCACCACACCCGCCATGGCGGTGTAGCCCACCAGGGCAATGGCGGTCACGGTAATTGCCGCAATGATGCCGGGTTTGGCCTCGGGCAGCAGCGCCTTGGTGATGATCTGCCGCGTGGTCGCGCCCATGGCCTGGGTCGCCTCGATGATGCCGCGATCGACCTCGCGCAGGGCGGTTTCCACCAGCCGTGCGAAGAACGTCGAAGCGCCGACCACCAGCGGTGGAATCGCGCCGGCCACGCCCAGCGAAGTGCCCGTGAGGAACACGGTCGTCGGGATCATCACAATCAGCAGAATGATAAACGGCAGAGAACGGATGGCGTTGACCACGAAGGCCAGGGCGGCATAGGTAGCTTTCTGCTCCAGCAACTGGCGTGGGCTGAACAGAAACAGCAGGATGCCCAATGGCAGGCCCACCAACACGGTGAAAAACAACGAAGTGCCGAGCATCAGCAGGGTGTCGTTGGTGGCCACCCAGATATCGGCCCAGTCGACGTTGTCGAAATAATGCAGTAGCACGTCCATTAACGCAGGACCTCCATATGCACATCGGCGGCGGTAAAGCGCGCGAACGCCGCTTCCATGTCACCGCCGGTGATGGCCAGGGTCAGTTGCCCGTAAGGGGTATCTTTGATGTGGTCGATGCGACCGGCCAGGATGCTGTAGTCCACACCCGTTTCGCGGGCGACGGTGCCCAGCAGGGGCGCGTAGGTCGCTTCGCCCTGGAACGTCAGGCGCACGATGCGGCCTGGTACATGGGCGAACACATCGCGCTGCTCGCCTTCATCAACCTGCTCGGCTTCCTGCACAAAACGCTTGGTGGTCGGGTGCGTGGGGTGCAGGAACACCTGGGCCACCGGGCCCTGCTCGACAATCACCCCGGCATCCATCACCGCGACCTGGTCGCAGACACGGCGGATCACGTCCATTTCATGGGTGATCAACACGATGGTCAGCTTCAGCTCGCGGTTGATCTCGGCCAGCAAGTGCAGGACCGAGGCGGTGGTCTGTGGGTCGAGGGCACTGGTGGCTTCGTCGCACAGCAGGATTTTCGGCTTGGTGGCCAGGGCGCGGGCGATGCCGACGCGCTGTTTCTGGCCGCCGGACAACTGCGCCGGGTACTTCTTGGCGTGGTCGGACAGGCCGACCCGGTCCAGCAGTTCGGCTACACGCGCATCGATCTCGCGGCGCGACAGTTCGCCCGCCAGGGTCAGTGGCAGCGCCACGTTGTCGGCGACGGTCTTGGAGGCCAGCAGGTTGAAGTGCTGGAAGATCATCCCGACCTGCTGCCGGAAACGGCGCAGGCCGTTGGCATCCAGGGCGGTGACGTCTTCGTCATCGACCTTGATCTGGCCGCCCGAAGGCTCTTCCAGGCGATTGATCAGGCGCAGCAGGGTACTTTTTCCTGCCCCGGAGTGGCCGATCAGGCCAAACACCTGGCCGTTCTCGACACGCAGGCTGGTGGGGTGCAGTGCGGGGATATCCTTGCCGGCGACCCGGTAGGTTTTATGGACGTTATGAAACTCGATCACGTAGCGAACCTTGTGGGGCGCATTGAAAAGGGATCAGCGGTTAGCCGGGCGCGCATTTTAGCCTGTCCGTATAGTGTTTCTTAGCATTTATTTCGTATTCAACCAGCGATTTGGCAATAACGCGATCAAAGGTCATAAAAAAGGAACGGTAAAAACCCCCATCAGTCACTACATAAGCAACTCGACTTCCCGGGTGCCGTGCCCGGGGTTTTGCTCAAACGGGCCAGGGATCGCCCTGGACTACGCAAACGAGGAGTTTTGACTGATGAGCACCAAGAAACCCGTCGCGCCACCCAAGAGCGCGCTTGCAGGCACCGACACCCTGGACCGTGGCAACACCAATGCCAAGCTGCACAGCCTGGAAAAATTCCGTTCCGACGCCACTGGCCAGGCGCTGCGCACCAACCAGGGGGTGAAAGTCTCCGATAACCAGAACAGCTTGAAGGTCGGCGCTCGCGGCCCTTCGCTGCTGGAAGATTTCATCATGCGTGAAAAGATCACGCACTTTGACCATGAGCGTATCCCGGAGCGCATCGTGCATGCCCGCGGTGTGGGGGCCCATGGTTACTTTCAGTCCTACGAGAACCATTCAGCACTGACCAAGGCTGGCTTCCTACGGGATCCCGGGCATAAAACCCCGGTATTCGTGCGATTTTCCACGGTACAAGGGCCACGCGGCTCAGGTGATACCGTGCGCGATGTACGCGGCTTTGCGGTGAAGTTCTACACCGAAGAGGGCAACTTCGACCTGGTTGGCAACAATATGCCGGTGTTTTTTATCCAGGACGCCATCAAGTTCCCGGACTTCGTGCACGCGGTAAAACCCGAGCCCCATAACGAAATGCCCACGGGCGGTTCGGCCCACGATACGTTCTGGGACTTTGTGTCGCTGGTGCCGGAGTCGGCGCATATGGTGATCTGGGCCATGTCCGATCGGGCGATCCCGAAAAGCCTGCGCAGCATGCAGGGGTTTGGTGTGCACACCTTTCGTTTGATCAATGCCAAAGGGGTGTCCAACTTCGTCAAGTTTCATTGGCGCCCTACGGTGGGCACCTGCTCGCTGGTGTGGGATGAGGCGCAAAAACTGGCAGGCAAGGATACCGACTTCCACCGGCGTGACCTGTGGGAGGCCATCGAGGGTGGTGACTATCCCGAATGGGAGTTGGGGGTGCAGGTCATTCCCGAAGAAAACGAGCATAAGTTCGACTTCGACCTCCTTGACCCGACCAAGCTGATCCCTGAAGAGCTGGTGCCGATCATGCCGCTGGGCAAGATGGTGCTCAATCGCAACCCGGACAACTACTTTGCCGAGACCGAGCAAGTAGCCTTCTGCCCAGGGCATATCGTGCCGGGTATCGACTTTTCCAATGATCCGCTGCTGCAAGGTCGCCTGTTTTCCTACACCGACACGCAGATCAGCCGTCTAGGTGGCCCGAACTTTCATGAGTTGCCGATCAATCGGCCAGTAGTGCCGTTCCATAACGGCCAGCGTGATGCGATGCACCGCTCGACCATCGACAAGGGGCGTGCGTCCTATGAGCCCAACTCGATTGATGGCGGCTGGCCCAAGGAAACCCCGCCGGCAGCGCAGGATGGCGGTTTTGAAAGCTATCCAGAGCGCGTCGATGCGCACAAGGTCCGCCAGCGCAGCGAGTCGTTCGGCGATCACTTTTCCCAGGCGCGCCTGTTCTTCAACAGCATGAGCCCGCACGAGCAGGAGCACATCATCGCGGCCTACAGCTTTGAGCTGGGCAAGGTCGAGCGTGAGTTTATCCGGGCGCGCCAGGTCAATGAGATCCTGGCCAATATCGATCTGGGGCTGGCCAAACGCGTGGCGCAGAACCTCGGCCTGCCGGCGCCGAAAAAAGGCACCGTGGCAGTGCGCAAGACCGCGCCAGAACGCTCGCCAGCCTTGAGCCAGGCCAATCTGCTGTCGGGGGATATCAAGACGCGCAAGGTGGCGATCCTGGCGGCCAATGGTGTGGATGGGGCAGCCATCGCCGCGTTGCAAAAGGCGCTGGCCAAGGAAGGCGCCCATGCCAAGCTGCTGGGGCCGACCTCGGCGCCAGTAACCACGGCCGATGGCAAGCACCTGCCGGTGGATGCCTCGATGGAAGGCTTGCCGTCGGTGGCGTTCGACGCGGTGTTTGTGCCGGGTGGGGCGAAGTCGATCCAGGCCTTGAGTAGCGATGGCGTGGCGTTGCATTACCTGCTGGAGGCCTACAAGCATTTGAAGGCGATTGCCTTGGCCGGTGAGGCGAAGCAGTTGCTGGCGGTGTTGAAGCTGGAGGCGGATGCGGGCTTGATTGTGGGCGGGGATGCCAAGGCGTTGAAGGCGTTTATTGCGGCAATTGCCCAGCATCGGGTGTGGGAGCGCGAGCCTCGGGCCAAGGCGGTTCCGGCTTAAGTCATTGGTTGTTTGTCAGGCAGCCATCGCGGGCAAGCCCGCTCCTACACTTGAATGTATTCACCGTTCAAAATGTGGGAGCGGGCTTGCTCGCGGTGGGGTCAGTCCGCCTTACGCGGAATCAGCACCACCTGCGCCGGTATATGTTTGAGAATCTGCCGGTGGATCTTCAAGTCATACCCTGCATCAATCCGCTTCACCCGCTTGCTCAACAGCGTGTTCAGCCACGGGTAATCCTCGGTGCGCGGCACCTGGAGGCTCACATCACACTGGTAATTCACCACATCGGTGGCGATGGCATCCAGTTGATGGCGCAATTGCTGGATATCCGTGAGGTTCAGCGCAACCGTGGTGCTTTCGGCGGCGGGGTCGATGACCTTGGCCGGCGGCTTGGCTTCGGCGGCTTTGAGGGCGGCTTCGGCTTTATCCAGCTCGGCTTTACGGGCGTGGGCGATGGCGCTGTTGACCCCGCCGGTCAGCGCCGGAGCCTTGGGCATCAAGGCCCGGGCGCGGCTCAGGGCTGTGGCGGCGGCGTTGACATCGCCTTTTTGCAGGACGATCTGGCTGCGCTGCAGATAGGCTTCGGCCAGTTGGCGCTGGTAAGACTCCAGCGCCGGATCGTCAGGCGACTGGGCCTGCAACGCAGCGAGTTGGTCTTCGGCGGTGGCCAGCTCACTGCTGGCCAGGTTTTGTTCCAGCTGTGCAATGGCCGCAGCGCGCGCGTCCAGCGCCTCGGGGGCAGCGGGCGGGGTGCTTTGGCAGGCGCCCAGCAGCAGGGAAAATGCGGCAAGGAGCAGATAACGGGAGGTGAACGGCTTCATTCCTGCGACTCTCTAATTGCGCAAAAAGCGAGCAAGTCTACACCCCTCGACGGGGCAGGACAAAACTCAGCAGAAACAGTGCGGCGGCCGTGACCACAATCGACGGCCCGGCCGGGGTGTCCTTGAACCAGGACAGCGCCAGGCCACCACACACGGCGAGCATCCCCAGCAAACTGGCGCCAACCGCCATCTGTTCCGGCGAGCGTGCATGACGCTGGGCGGCGGCAGCGGGGATGATCAATAGCGACGTGATCAACAATACGCCGACAATCTTCATTGCGACAGCAATCACCACCGCGATCAGCAACATCAGGGTCATGCGCAGTGCGGGTACGGGCAAGCCTTCGACGGTGGCCAGTTGTTCGTGGACGGTAATGGCCAGCAGCGGGCGCCACAGGGCCACCAGCAGGATCAATACCGCCGCGCTGCCGCCGAGAATCCAGGCCAGGTCCGTAGGGCTGATCGCCAGCAGGTCGCCGAACAGATAGGCCATCAGGTCGATACGCACTTCATGCATAAAGCTCAGCACCACCAGGCCCAGGGACAGGGTGCTCGGTGCAAGGATCCCCAGCAGGGTGTCCGAGGCCAGGGGCTGGCGCTGTTGCAGGGTCACCAGCAGCACCGCCAGCAGCAGGCAGCCGACGGTTACCGCGATGGTCGGGCTGACGTCCAGCAAAAAGCCCAGGGCCACGCCGAGCAGGGCCGCGTGGGACAAGGTATCGCCAAAGTAGGCCATGCGCCGCCAGACCACGAACGAACCCAACGGGCCCGCCACCAGCGCCAGAGCCAAGCCTGCAAGCAGGGCGTAGAGCAGAAAGTCAGCCATGCTTGCAGCCATCTCCATGGACGTGGGTATGAGGGGCGACCGGATCGGCGACTACCGCGCCATGTAGGTCATGGGCGTGGTCGTGATGGTGGTGGTAGATCGCCAGGCTCTGGGCATTCTTGCCGAACAGCTCGACAAAGGCCGGGTCGCCGCTGACCTGCTCCGGGTGGCCGGAACAGCAGACGTGGCGATTGAGGCATACCACCTGGTCGGTGGTGCTCATTACCAGATGCAAGTCGTGGGACACCATCAGCACGCCGCAGCCATGCCGGTCGCGCAGGCGGGTGATCAGGCTGTAGAGTTCGGCCTGGCCGGCCACGTCGACGCCTTGCACCGGCTCATCGAGCACCAGCAACTCGGGTTCGCGCAGCAGGGCGCGGGCCAGCAGCACGCGCTGCATTTCGCCGCCGGAGATGCTTTGTACCGGGCTGTCGATCACCTGCTCGGCGCCGACTTCCTTGAGCGCGGCCAGGGCGCGGGCGCGGTCCACGCCAGGCACCAGGCGCAGGAAGCGCAGCACCGACAGTGGCAAGGTCGGATCGACGTGCAGTTTTTGCGGCATGTAGCCGATGCGCAGCCTGGGCTTGCGCCAGACACTGCCGCTGTCGGGCTTGAGCAGGCCGAGTACGGCACGCACCAGGGTGGTCTTGCCCGCGCCGTTGGGGCCGATCAGGGTGACGATCTGCCCCGGCTCGACGCTCAGGTCAATGTTGTCCAGCACGTTCTGGCCGGCGAACGTGACGCCGACCTGTTCCAGGCGGATTAGCGCAGTGCTCATCAAGCCCCCTGGCAGCCCGAGCAGATGCCGACCACTTCGACGGTCTGCCCTTCGACCTGGAAGCCGACATCGCTGGCACTCTTGATAATCGCGTCGCTGATGCTTTTTTGTTCAAGCTCGATGGCGGCGTGGCATTCGCGGCAGATCAGGAACTGGCCCTGGTGCGCATGTTCCGGGTGGTTGCAGCCGACAAAGGCGTTGAGCGAGGCGATGCGGTGCACCAGGCCGTTTTCCAGCAGGAAGTCCAGCGCACGGTACACCGTGGGCGGCGCGGCGCGGCGGCCGTCCTGCTCGCTGAGCACGCCGAGAATGTCGTAGGCGCCCAGCGGCTTGTGGCTCTGCCACACCAGTTCCAGCACCCGCCGGCGCAGGGCAGTCAGGCGCAGGCCTTGGCGTGCGCACAGGGCGTCGGCCTCTGACAGTGCGTTGTGCACACAGTGAGAGTGGTCATGGGGGCGGCTGGCAAGCGGTGTTTTAGGCATGAGCGGCGACAGATATTTGTGAGAGACGTTATTATGTTACCCGTTCCTGCTGACTTGAGTGCTCATCGTGTCCCGACTTTTTGCCGTTTTTGTCGTATTTGTCACCAGTTTATTGATGGCCGGGGCTGCCCAGGCCGAGGTTCGGGTGCTCACCAGCATCAAACCGTTACAGCTGATTGCCGCTGCGGTGCAGGACGGCGTGGCGATTCCAGAGGTGCTGTTGCCACCGGGCGCCTCGCCGCATAACTACGCATTGCGCCCATCCGACGTACGGCGTGTGCAATCGGTGGACCTGCTGTATTGGATCGGCCCGGACATGGAAGGCTTCCTGCCACGGGTCCTCAAGGGGCGCGGCTTGCCGACGGTGGCGGTGCAGGAGCTGCCGGGCCTGAAACTGCGGTATTTCGCCGAAGATAAGCACGCCCATGGCGAAGAAGCCGACGACCATGATCACGACCATCGCCCCGGCAGCCTGGATGCCCACCTGTGGCTGTCGCCGCTGAATGCGCGGGTGATCGCCAGCAAAATGGCGGCGGACTTGAGCGCCGCAGACCCCGCCAATGCGGCGCGTTACCAGAGCAACCTGCAAGCCTTCGAGGCGCGCCTGGATGCCTTGGACCTGCGTTTGAAGGCGCGCCTGGCGGGGATCGCCGGCAAGCCTTACTTCGTGTTCCATGAAGCCTTCGACTACTTTGAACAGGCTTACGGCCTCAAGCACACCGGTGTGTTCAGCGTGGCTGCCGAGGTGCAACCGGGGGCCCAGCATGTGGCCGCGATGCGCACGCGCCTGCAGGAAGTGGGCAAGACCTGTGTGTTCAGCGAGCCACCCTTGCGCCCGCGCCTGGCCGAGACCCTGGTGGCCGGCCTGCCGGTGAAACTGGCGGAACTGGATGCCCTGGGCGGCTACACCCCGGCCACGGGCCAGGGGTATGAGCAGTTGCTGGAGAAGCTGGGCAATGATTTGGCAGGGTGCCTGGAGTCACTGTAACAGGCGACATAGAACCCCTGTGGGAGCGGGCTTGTGTGGGAGCGGGCCCGCTCCCACAGCGTCAGAGGGCGAGCGGCAGTTGCAGAGTGACCTGCTGGCGCTGCTCTAGCAGCTGTTGAAGCTCTACCGGATCGTGGATCAACACGTCCTGCCCCGCAAACGTCTGCGCCGCAATCAGCCGTGACAGCCAGAACCGCACACACGCCACGCGCAACATCGTCGGCCACAGCTCGGCTTCCTTGGTGCTGAACGGGCGCAGTGCCGCGTAGGCGCCCAGCAGTGCGCGGGCGCGGTGGCCGTCGATCACCCCGGCGGCGTCCGAGCACCAGTCATTCAGGGCAATCGCTACGTCGTACAGCATCGGCCCGGAACACGCGTTGTAGAAGTCGATCAACCCGGTCAGGTGGGTGCCTTCAAACATGGCGTTGTCGCGGAACAGGTCGGCGTGGATATTGGCCTGTGGCAGCGTGAGGATCTGCCCTTTGTGCTGCCGGATTTCATCCAGTGCCAGTTGTAACAGCTGCTGTTGGTGGGCGTCGAGGTGCGAAATCAGCTGTGCGCCCTCGTCGAGCATCCAGTCCAGCCCGCGATCGGTCTTGCGCTCCAGCACCTTGTCGCCCTGGGTGGCCAGGTGCAAGTGGCCGAGCAACTCGCCCACTTGTACACAATGCTGGGCGTTGGCGTCCTGGATATGCTTGCCCGCCAGGCGCGGTTGCAGCAGCGCCGGCTTGCCCGCCAATTCGCGTAGGGCCATCGGTGGTGCGCAGGGCGTAAGGCACAGGCAGGTCGGCGTCGTGGAGCACATCGAGCAGTTCGATGAAGAACGGCATTTCCTGCACAGGGCCGCGCTCAACCAGGGTCAGGACGAATTCGCCCTGTTCCAGGCTGATAAAGAAGTTGGTGTTTTCGCTACCAGCGGCAATCCCCTGGAAATCGAGCAGGCGGCCGAGCCCATAAGGGGCGAGAAAGGTTTCCAGCTCGGGCCGAGCCAGGGGGGTGAACACAGACATGGTTAAAACTGCCAGTACGGGCGCCACAGGCCGCAGCGCCGATTAAAATTAAGAAATCATTTCCATTCAAAGATCTTCCATGACGGGATCAGCATATCCGGCTGGTCCGAGCGGATGAAGTTCGCATCGGTTCCGTCCGCGCGCACCAGGAAATACGGGGGCGCGCCTTTGGGCGTTACCTTGATGGCATACAGAAAGCCGTTTTGGCGGTATTCCTGGATGGTCTTGTCGCCTTCCGTGCGAATGGTAACTTGCGGGTCGCCCGAAGGAGCGTCGTCTGCCGCCATGGCAGCCATCGGAGCGAGTGCAATCAAGCTGGTCAACAGCAGGCGATTGAATGTACGCATGATAACCTTGTCCCTTTGTTGTCATTGGTCCGGCTATTCTAGCGCCTGACCCGCCGAAAAGGTTGATCCTGCTCATGAGCCAAGCCCCCCTCGTCCTGGTGGACGGTTCTTCATATCTGTACCGCGCCTTCCACGCGCTGCCGCCGCTGACCACCTCCCAAGGCCTGCCGACCGGTGCGGTCAAGGGCGTGTTGAACATGCTCAAAAGCCTGCGCAAGCAGTACCCGGACAGCCCGTTCGCGGTGGTGTTCGATGCCAAGGGTGGGACATTTCGCGATGACATGTACGCCGAATACAAGGCCAACCGCCCGAGCATGCCCGATGACATGCGCGTGCAGATCGAGCCGCTGCACCAGAGCGTAATTGCCCTGGGCTTCCCGCTGCTGTGCGTCGAAGGCGTTGAAGCCGACGACGTGATCGGCACCCTGGCCCGCAGCAGCGCGGCTGCCGACCGCCCGGTGGTGATTTCCACGGGTGACAAGGACATGGCGCAATTGGTCGACGGGCACATTACCCTGGTCAACACCATGACCGGTAGCGCCATGGACATCGACGGCGTAAAGGAGAAATTTGGGGTCGCTCCCGAGCAGATCATCGACTATCTGGCACTGATGGGCGATTCCTCCGACAACATCCCGGGTGTTCCTGGTATCGGTCCTAAGACCGCTTCGGGACTGCTGGTCGGGGTGAACGGCGGTTTGAAAGAGCTCTACGAGCAGCTCGATATTGTCCCGACCCTGCCGATCCGTGGGGCCAAGACCCTGCCGGCCAAGCTGGAAGAGCACAAGGAGATGGCGTTCCTGTCCTACCAGTTGGCGACCATCAAGGTCGATGTGCCATTGGCTGTCGGCCTGGACGATTTGCACCTGATCGAGCCGGATCGCGAGAAGCTGCTTGAGCTGTACACCCTGCTGGAGTTCAAGAGCTGGATCGATGAGATTCAGCGCGACGCCAAGCGGGTCGAACTCAAGGCCGCCGCTGACGTTGCGCCGGCCCAGGTTGCAGTTGAGGCCCAAGCGCCTGTGGCCCCGGTCCAGGCGCAGTACGAGACCATCCTCGACCAGGCCCGTTTTGACGTCTGGCTGAAAAAACTCAATGACGCGAAATTGTTTGCCTTCGATACCGAAACCACCGGTATCGATGCCCAGCAGGCGCAACTGGTGGGGGTTTCGTTTGCCGTGCAGGCCAATGAAGCGGCCTACATCCCGCTGACCCATTCCTACATCGGCGTGCCTGAGCAACTGGATCGCGATACGGTGTTGTTGGCGCTCAAGCCGTTGCTGGAGGACCCGAACAAGCTCAAGGTCGGCCAGCACGCCAAATTCGACATGAACATCCTGGCCAATTGCGCCATCGGCGGCGACCCGGCGCACGGCATCACCGTGCGCGGCATCGCCTTCGACACCATGCTCGAATCCTACGTGCTGAACTCCACGGCGACCCGCCACGACATGGACAGCCTGGCGAAGAAGTACCTGGAGCATGACACCGTCAGTTTCCAGGACATCGCTGGTAAAGGCGCCAAGCAGCTGACCTTCGACCAGATTGCCTTGGAACAGGCCGGCCCCTACGCCGCCGAAGATGCCGATGTGACCCTGCGCCTGCACCTGGCGCTGTATGAGCAACTCAGCGCCTTGCCGAGCCTGGCCAGCTTGCTGACAGATATCGAGATGCCATTGGTGCCGGTACTGGCGCGGATCGAGCGCCAGGGAGCCCTGGTGGATGCCGCGTTGCTTGGCGTGCAGAGCATCGAGCTGGGCAACAAGATGGTGGAACTGGAGCGCCAGGCGTATGAGATCGCCGGCGAAGAGTTCAACCTCGGTTCACCCAAGCAATTGGGGGCGATCCTCTACGAAAAACTCGGGCTGCCGGTATTGAAGAAGACTGGCAAGGGCCAGGCCTCTACCGCCGAGGAAGTGCTGGCCAAACTGGCCGAAGATGACTATCCATTGCCCAAGGTGCTGATGCAGTACCGCAGCATGAGCAAACTCAAAAGCACCTACACCGACCGTTTGCCCGAGCAGATCAACCCGCGCACCGGGCGTATCCACACCTCTTATCACCAGGCCGTGGCCGCCACCGGGCGCTTGTCGTCCAGTGATCCGAACCTGCAGAACATCCCGGTGCGCACCGCCGAAGGCCGGCGGATTCGCCAGGCATTCGTTGCGCCCAAGGGCTACAAACTGCTGGCGGCGGACTATTCGCAGATCGAACTGCGGATCATGGCGCACCTGTCCAAGGACGAGGGCTTGCTCAACGCCTTCCGCGATAACCTGGATGTGCACACGGCCACGGCGGCCGAGGTGTTCAAGGTCGAGTTGGGCGAGGTCACGTCCGACCAGCGCCGCAGCGCCAAGGCGATCAACTTCGGCCTGATCTACGGCATGGGTGCGCAGAAGCTGGGCAAGGACATTGGCGTCGATACCAAGACGGCCAAGGCCTACATCGATGTGTACTTCGCCCGCTACCCGGGGGTGCGCGAGTACATGGAACGCACCCGCGCCCAGGCATCCGACCAGGGCTATGTGGAAACCCTGTTCGGACGTCGCCTGTACTTGCCGGATATTCACTCCAACAAGCCCCAGGAGCGCGCGGGCGCAGAACGCACCGCGATCAACGCGCCGATGCAGGGCACTGCCGCCGATATCATCAAGAAGGCGATGGTCAAGGTCGATAACTGGCTGGCGGAGTCGGGGCTCGACGCCAAAGTCATCCTGCAGGTGCACGATGAATTGGTACTGGAGGTCCGCGAAGACCTGGTGGCCGAGGTCAGCGAGAAGATTCGCGAGCACATGAGCAGTGCCGCGCAACTGGATGTGCCGCTGCTGGTGGAAGTCGGGGTGGGGGATAACTGGGACGAGGCGCACTGATCGGCTGGCATGGCTGCGGCATGACGTCGCAGCTGTGCCTGTTAGATCGGAAAGCTCCGAGGGTTATTTCCAATAGTTTTGCGCTGTGCCGGAACTTAACCCATGAAAAGTCACTCAGAGTTACTGAATGGGTGGTGAAGCCCTTCAATGCTCCTATGTTGTGTTAAGTGTTGGCAGATATCTGGACCCCGCCCTAGCGGTCCGGAACTTGGACCCCGAACTTCCCCTCCCCATACGAAGTCCGGGGTTTTTTTTGCCCGCAGAAAAGTTAATCGGCCAGTTCTGCGCCCTTGTCCGCCAGCTCCATCCAGCCGGCCAGCACGGTATAGGCATCTTCCAGGCCCATGCGCTTGGGCGCCGAGAACAGCTGGATGGTGATTGCATCACCCCAACCTTTACGGATTTGCGCCTGCACTTTGAGCAAGGTGCCCTTGGCGGCGCCGTAGGTCAGCTTGTCGGCCTTGGTCAGCAAAATGTGCATCGGCATGCCGCTGGCGACTGCCCAATCGAGCATCAACAGGTCGAAGTCGGTCATGGGATGACGGATATCCATCATCAGGATCAGCCCTTTCAGGCTTTCGCGGCCACCCAGGTAGGCTTCCAGGTGACGCTGCCAGTGCAACTTCAATGGGATAGGGACTTTTGCGTAACCGTAGCCCGGCAGGTCGACCAGACGCCGATCATCGTCTAGCTTGAAGAAGTTGAGCAGCTGTGTGCGGCCCGGGGTTTTCGAGGTGCGAGCCAGGCTGGCATGGGTCAGGGTGTTGAGCGCGCTGGACTTGCCGGCGTTGGAGCGCCCGGCGAAGGCCACTTCAAAGCCTTCGTCGTCGGGGCATTGGTCGACTTTGGCGGCGCTGAGCATGAACGTGGACTGTTGGCACAGACCGAGGATGGGGTTCTTGAGTTGCATGGGATTTCCGATGTGGGCGGTGCCGGGAATGGGTGCGGCAAGTAGTGTCGTTCCCGTTTCAGTGGCGCCAGTATATAATGCCGCAGATTTTGTGTGTGCTTTGTCCCAGCGAAGGATGAAGTTCACGGGAGCGATAGACCTTTATTGCGCATTAGAACGCAAAACGCTTCCAAACCCTGAAAAGGTCGACGTATGACCCAGTGGCTGCTAGCTGTCGGTGTCCTGTTACCACTTTACAGTGCGCAGGCTACACAGGATCCGGAAGCTGTGTACAACCGCGTTTGTGCGGCTTGTCATGCCGGGCAGTTGCCAACGGCCCCCAAGCGGGGTGACCAGGCAGCCTGGGCGCCGAGACTGGCGCAAGGCATGGATACGCTGGTGCAGCGTGTGACCCAGGGTTTCAAGGCGATGCCGCCGCGTGGTTTGTGCATGGAATGCCGTGCCGAGGATTACCAGGCCATCATCCTTTTGATGAGCGAGTAGACCCGGTCCATAACTCTATAACCTTTAGCCGTAATTGGATTAGCTGATGAACAAATTGATCGTGAGTCTGCTGTTGACCTTGGGCATCACTGGTGTTGCCCATGCTGCAGGTGACGCTACTGCGGGCCAGACAAAGGCCGCTGTATGTGGTGCCTGCCATGGACCGGATGGCAACAGCCCGGCACCCAACTTTCCAAAACTGGCGGGCCAGGGTGAGAAATACCTGACCAAGCAGATGCACGACATCAAGGACGGCAAGCGCACGGTCCTGGAAATGACCGGCTTGTTGACCAACCTCAGCGATCAGGACCTGGCGGATATCGCGGCGTACTACGCCAGCCAGGCCGGCAGTGTGGGGGCTGCGGATCCAAAGCTGGTTGCGCGTGGTGAGAAGCTGTTCCGTGGTGGCGACATCGAAAAAGGCCTGCCGGCCTGTACCGGCTGCCACTCCCCGGATGGTTCGGGTAACGCTGCAGCAGGCTTCCCGCACCTGGGTGGCCAGCATGCCCAGTACATCGCCAAGCAATTGACTGATTTCCGCAAGGAAGAAGCCGGTCGGGCCAACGATGGCGATGCCATGACCATGCGTACCATCGCGCGTAAGATGAGTGACGAAGACATTGCAGCGGTAGCCAGCTACATCCAAGGCTTGCACAAGTAAGGCCTGGATAAACCTGCGTTGCAAGGGCCGACATGCCGTGTAACGTTAACGCTCGATTAATCCGTTGATGCAAGCATAAAAAGGGTAGCTGCGGCTGCCCTTTTTTGTGGCTGCTACCGTTACACTAACGAACTCATGCCCGTGCCGGCCTGTCATAAAAAAGGTCGCGCGAGGCGACTTTATTTGTCCAGGAGTAAAGCATGCGTAAATTGATCCTCAGCGCCGCTCTCGTCACTGCCAGCCTGTTCGGCATGACCGCCCAAGCTGCCGATGTGCCGCTTGAAGCGGGTAAAACCTATGTTGAATTGACCAATCCAGTGCCGGTTTCCGTGCCGGGCAAGATCGAAGTCGTAGAGCTGTTCTGGTATGGCTGCCCGCATTGCTACTCTTTTGAACCCACCATCAACCCTTGGGCCGAGAAGCTGCCATCGGACGTGAACTTCAAGCGCATCCCGGCCATGTTCGGCGGCCCTTGGGATGCCCACGGCCAGATGTTCCTGACCCTGGAAGCCATGGGTGTGGAGCATAAGGTTCACGGCGCGGTGTTCGATGCGATCCAAAAACAAGGCAAGCGCCTGACCAAGCCTGAAGAAATGGCTGACTTCCTCGCCACCCAGGGCGTGGACAAGGATAAGTTCCTCACCACCTTCAACTCCTTTGCCATCAAGGGCCAGGTCAAACAGGCTAAGGACCTTGCGCAGAAGTACGGCGTGCAAGGCGTGCCAACCCTGATCGTCAACGGCAAGTACCGCTTTGACCTCGGCTCCACCGGCGGTCCTGAAGCGACCCTCAACGTTGCCGACCAGTTGATC